>ERZ808274.769-NODE-769-length-13572-cov-3.787675_pt1 | contig 13572 bp, 9 predicted proteins | sample MGYA00521277_ERZ808274 | MGnify/ENA primary metagenome ERZ808274 (study PRJEB31516, sample SAMN03275597) | gut metagenome | biome: mammalia-associated habitat; material: feces | host: Papio cynocephalus | place: Kenya | collected 2012-07-28 ... | reverse complement strand
ATGAATAGCGATAATACTTACTATCGCCATCCCATGTCCATTTAATTGAGTATGCGCTAAGAGAAAAAAGCACGAAAAGAATTAGCACTCCAAACAAAGAAAGTTTTTTTATCATTACTCAACCCCTGACATTATTTTAAAGTACAAAAAATATGTCTTTAAAAAAATTATCAGACACAAAGTATTTTATTTTTTGTTTGATTTACAACTAAAAATATCAAAATTATTAAAATAAATGATTTCAATTTAGATCTTTTTGTTTAAATATTATACATTCTGTATAATTATTACCCTTAGATAGTGATTTTATAAATAATTATTAGACAAATAGATTTATAATTTTTTTATGCATGTTTAAAACAATAACGACTTAAATAGGCCTATATGTATTGATGATTATAGTTGCTTCTTCTTTTTTGGTTATAGACTTATCCATAGCTTCTTTGAGGATGAAGTTTTGTGCTTCTTTTTCGCTCATCTTCATATCTTCAATTAGAATCCATTTTGCCCTATTTACTAGTTTTATTTCCTCCATCTTCTCTTCTACTTTCACTTTTTCTTCTTGCATTAGTTTTATTTTGTCAGATGAAGTAATAATCCATTTCTTGGCTACTTCTAATGTTTGTATGCTTACTGGCTTTTTAAGACTAAAGACACCGCTATTAGAGAGCTTAGCTTCAACTTCGCTATAGAGGTTGCTAGGCGAAAGAAGAAGTACAGATGTGAGATTATTTTTTCCTATTTCGAGAGATAAAGAGAGACCACCATCATCAACAAGTGGGCTATTTATAACTACAATATCGAATTGTCTAAATAGTAATGCTCGCCTAGCTAAAAGCGCACTATCAACAACCTTTACAGGATAAAACTTATTTCCAGGAAAAAGAGAAGAGATAAAAGGTGTAAAGCTATTTGAACTATTTACTACTAGAACAGAATATATTCTTTCTAGCATTCTCTTTCCTTAGTTTAAGTAATAGTCTAGTACGTCACTAGGTAGGACTCTCTTTAAAAACTCACTCTTTCTTGCTTCTTCTTTAGCTTCTTCTAATGAGAGAGGGAGCAGAAGAGACCTATCTAAATTAGTAGTAGAAGAGAGAAGATTGTAGTCAACGTTCTCCTTTGCTTCTATTTTTTCTTCTATCCCTTCTATTGCTGCGTAAATTAGCAATGCGTATGCGATATAAACATTTGCAGTGCTATCAGGAGAACGAAGCTCAGCTCTTACGTATTTTCCTTTTGCAGCAGGTATTCTTATTAACTGCGATCTATTTCCATATGAAAATGAAATATACTTTGGGGCTTTACATCTACCAAGTCTTTTATATGACTCTTCTGTAGGGTTAAAGAAAAGAGTCATCTCTTTAACATATTTGAGAATTCCACCAATAAGATATGAAAGAAGATTATCCCCTTCACCCTTTACAGAAATATTAATATGCAGTCCATTTCCTGGCTCATTTTCTAAAGGCTTAGGTGAGAACTCTGCCCATAATCCATTACGCTCTGCCACAGTTTGAACAGCAAGGCAGAATGACCTGCTGTTATCGGCACTGCGCATAGCATCAGAATATGTAAAATCAATTTCATTCTGTCCAGGTCCCTCTTCATGATGGGAAGCTTCTGGGGTAATTGCTAAATCCTCTAGCATTAAGCATATTTCTCGTCTAATTTGATCACCTTTATCATATGGCGTTGGACTCATGTAACCGGCCCTATCAATTGGGAAAGATGATCTTGTGCCATCTTCTTTTAAAGGAAAGAGATAAAACTCGTATTCAGAGCCAAAAGAAAAAGAAAGCTTCTTCTCTTTTGCTTTATTAATGGCATCAAGAAGAATACGCCTACTATCTGTTGAGACAGCCTTTCCATCTTTATCTACAACGAAGCAAAAAAACTTAATAGCCTTACCTTGGTCTGGCCTCCATGGAAGAAGAGTAAGCGTATTAAGCGAAGGCTTAAGAAAAAGATCTGAATGTATATTGTCTCCGTAAAACCCTTCAATTGCAGAGCCATCAAAGGCAATACCATACTCTATTGCCCTCTCCATCTCGCTTGGCATAATAGTTACTGTGCGAGAAGAACCTAAGATGTCGACAAATTCTAAGAATATGAAAGAAATATCCTCTTCTTTTACAAACTCTAAAACTTCGTTTTTCGTATATTCCATTGTCATATAATGCACTAAGTAAAAAAAAAGAAAAAGGAATTTCGGAAAATCTGTTGACAAAAATTACGTAAAAAAACTATGCTCTCGTCAACAAGGCAAAGGCGTCTTGGCGAATAGCTATGATTCCCTTGCCTTTTTTTATTTATTTTTTTGGAGGAACAAATGGATACAATATCTTCTATTTTTGGTTCATTAGTTTTTAACAGAAAGGTTATGAAAGAGAGACTTTCTGATGAAGTCTATAGTTCGTTAATAGCTACAATTGAAGAAGGAAAAGAGCTTGATTTATTCTGTGCTAATGCTGTTGCAGAAGCTATGAAGAATTGGGCTATAGAAAATGGAGCTACTCACTTTACTCATTGGTTCCAGCCTTTAACTGGCATTACCGCAGAAAAGCATGATTCATTTATTTCTCCAACTAAAGATGGCTCTGTCATAATGAAGTTTTCAGGAAAAGAGCTTATTAAAGGAGAGCCTGATGCCTCATCATTCCCTTCAGGAGGATTAAGAGCAACCTTTGAAGCACGAGGCTACACGGCATGGGACCCAACAAGCTTTGCTTTTCTGAAAGATAAGACACTTTGTATACCAACTGTCTTCTGTTCATACAAAGGAGAAGCTCTAGACAAGAAGACACCTCTTTTGAGAAGTATGGAAGCTATAAATAAAGCTTCACTAAGAATACTAAAGCTCTTTGGGAATAAAGATGTTAAAAGCGTAAAAACAAGCGTAGGACCAGAACAAGAGTATTTCTTAATAGATAAATCTCTTTATCTTAAGAGAGAAGACTTGATTTATACCGGTCGAACTCTTTTTGGCTCACAGTCGCCAAAGGGTCAGGAACTAGAAGATCACTACTTTGGATCTATAAAGCCAAGAGTTCTTGCCTTTATGGAAGACTTGAATGAAGAGCTGTGGAAACATGGAATATTAGCCAAAACAGAACACAATGAGGTTGCTCCATCCCAGCATGAAATGGCACCAATTTATACAACAACAAACATTGCTGCAGACCACAATCAATTAACTATGGAGCTTATGCAGAAAGTTGCTGATAGACATTCTCTCGTCTGCCTTTTACATGAAAAACCATTTAGCGGAGTAAATGGATCAGGTAAACATAATAACTGGTCAATTGCAACAGATACAGGTGTTAATTTACTATCTCCTGGAGATACACCATATGAAAACGCACAGTTTTTGCTCTTCCTTGTTGCAGTAATTAAGGCTGTTGATGAATATCAAGATTTACTAAGAATTAGTGTTGCAACAGCGGCTAATGACCATCGTCTTGGCGCAAATGAGGCACCTCCTGCAATAATCTCAATATTCTTAGGAGATGAGCTTGAAGAGATTATTGAGTCAATTGAAAATGATTCTCTCTATTCAGGAAAAAAGAAAAAGACAATGCTTCTTGGCGCTGAGGTTCTTCCTAAGTTTATAAGAGATACGACAGACCGCAACAGAACAAGTCCTTTCGCTTTTACTGGTAACAAATTTGAATTTAGAATGCTTGGTTCGTCCTCTTCAATTTCTGATGTTAATACATATCTCAATAGTGCTGTAGCATCAACCTTAAATGGTTTTGCATCAAAGCTTGAAGAGAGCCAAGACTTCGAAAAAGATCTTCATACTTTAATTAGAGATACAATCATTCAACATAAAAGAATTATCTTTAATGGCAATGGATACGACGAAGAATGGGTTAAAGAAGCAGCAAGAAGAGGACTATCGAACTACAAAACAACTCCAGATTGTGTTCCTCACCTACTCGATAAGAAGAACGTTGACCTCTTAACAAGTGAGCATATCTTCTCAGAGAGCGAGATTAAGAGCAGAACAGAGGCTACTCTTGATAGCTATGCAAAGACTGTAATGATTGAAGCAAATACTATGCTTGATATGGTAAAAAAAGACTATTTACCTGCAATAAGCAAATATACAACGGTACTTCTTTCTGCCTTAGAGAAGAAATCTTCCTTCGGCCTTGAAGGTTCACTAAGTTATGAGAAAAAGACTATCTCTCGTCTATCTACTCTTTCAGATAAGATTATGGCTTTATCAGAAGAGTTAGATAAACTAGAGGCTAAAGAAAAGACTATGAAAAAAGAGGAAGAAAAGGCCTTCTTTGTCCGTGATGAAATACTACCAAAGATGACAGAACTTAGAGCTAATGTTGACGAAGCAGAGACTATTTGTGATCGCTCTTATTGGCCACTTCCATCGTATGGCGAACTACTATTTTCAGTGAGGTAATTAAATGTGTTCTATAATGGCTCTTCAGTCTCCAACAATTAGTAAGGATGAGTTTACTCGTGCTTTTAACAAAACCCTCTCGCGTGGTCCAGATTGCACACGTGTTATTCAAGAAGATAACACAATAATGGGCTTTCATCGCCTATCAATTATGGGTCTAAATGAAAAGGGTATGCAGCCCTTCGCTTTAGGCGAATCAAAAGTTATCTGCAATGGTGAAATATATGGTTTTGAAAAAATAAAAGTAGATTTAGAAAAGAAGGGCTATAGCTTCTCTTCAACATCTGATTGCGAAGTATTATTACCACTATGGAAGGAATATGGAACGAAAATGTTTTCGCTCCTTGACGCTGAATTTGCTCTTATCATATATGACGAAAAGACAAAGAGCTTAGTTGCTGCTCGTGACCCTATTGGAATAAGACCACTCTACTATGGCTATTTGAAAGATGATAACATTGTCTTTGCATCTGAACCTAAGAACCTAGTAGGCTTAGTTGATAAAATTCTTCCATTTCCTCCTGGAAAGTATTACTACAAAGGTGAATTTGTAACCTACTGTGAGATATGGAAAAGTGAAAAAGAGATAGACACAACAGAAGAAGACGCAGAGAAACATATAAAAGAACTCTTAATCAAAGGTGTTGAGAAGCGCCTTGTCTCTGATTCAAAAGTTGGCTTTCTTCTCTCTGGCGGACTAGATAGCTCTCTTGTCTGTGCTATTGCGCAAAAGTTTTCAAAAACACCAATAAAGACATTTGCTATAGGAATGGAAGGCGATGCTATCGATTTAAAGTATGCTAAAGAGACAGCAGATTACTTAAACACAGATCATACCGAAGTTATAATGACAAAGGACGAGGTACTGTCATCACTTGAAGATGTAATCTATCTTCTTGGTACCTATGACATAACTACAATTAGAGCTTCGATGGGTATGTATCTTGTATGTAAATACATTCATGAAAACACAGATTTAAGAGTAATCCTCACAGGTGAAATATCTGATGAGCTCTTTGGTTATAAATACACAGATTTTGCCCCATCTCCAAGTGAATTCCAAAAGGAAGCAGAAAAGAGAATCAGAGAGATACACATGTATGACGTATTACGTGCAGATAGATGCATAAGCGTAAACTCGCTTGAAGCAAGAGTCCCTTTCGGAGACTTGGCATTTGTTAAATATGTTATGGCATTAAATCCAGAATTGAAGATGAATAGACATAACAAGGGTAAATATCTTTTAAGAAAGGCATTTGAAGGTGATTATCTACCACAAGACATTCTTTATAGAGAAAAGGCAGCATTCTCCGATGCTGTTGGTCACTCAATGGTAGATTATCTAAAAGAAAAAGCCGAGAAGACTTATACAGATGAAGAGTTTGAAGAAAAGAGAAAGAAGTATACTCATGCTCAGCCTTTTACTAAGGAATCACTACTCTACAGAGAAATATTTGAAAAATACTATCCCGGACAAAGTGACATGGTCGTTGACTTCTGGATGCCAAATAAAAAGTGGAAAGGTTGTGATGTCAATGATCCTTCTGCTCGTGTTTTATCTAACTATGGTGCAAGTGGTGTATGATGATTTAACTCTAGGGTTTGAGCTCTAGAGTTTTTTATTTTCCATTTTTACATTAGGATATTTTTATGTTCGATTCGCATTGCCATATAGGAATAAAAAGCAATAAAGGTTATGTATGTACATCTAAAATAGAAGAGTACACCTTTTCTTCTAATTTCAAATACTTCTCATGTGGACTTCTTCCTGGAGAAGAAGGAGATATATCTCTTTTAGAAGAATGGGCAAAAAAAGGCTTTGGAATTGGTGAAGTTGGACTCGATAGACGCTTTGGAGAGAAAGAAAAACAGATTAAGAGATTTATTCTTGCTATAAAAATAGCAAAAAAATATGACGCACTACTTACAATTCATGCTGTAGGAATGACAGATTTACTTCTTTCTATTTTAAAAGAAGAAAAGCCAAGGAGATTTATAGTTCACTCTTTTTCGTCTAGCACAGAAGTTGCAAAAGAAATAATGAAGCTCGGTGGAGTTATTTCTCTTTCACCTAATGTTGAGAAAACTAAGCATTTTAATAGCTTAGTTTCATCTCTCCCCTACTTCCTTACAGAAACTGATTTACCAACTGGTGAAGAGGAAGAAAAGGTTCTCAAAGAATGGAATAAAAAACTCTCAATAATGCTTGAGAAAGATATAGAAAAAGAGAGTGAAGAACTTTTTTTTAAGATTTTTTAAAAATTTTTCGATTTTTGCTGACATATTTTCAATTTTTTTCGCTTAAGAAATATAGGAGAAAAAAAATGAAAGGAAAAATTGTCAGTTTTTTAGTAATCGTTTTAGCAGTTTTATTCGTCTTTACATCCTGTTCCCCTCAAGAAGAAAGAGAAACAGCAAATGTAAATTTCTCTCTCATTCCTGATAGAGCAAGAACAATTAAGCCAGATGATCCTGACATTGTTGTTACTAAGTATGTCTTTACTCTTACCGGGACTAAGACATATTCAAAATCCTTTGAATATGACAAAGGTGGTGTTTATACTCTTATTGGTATTCAACCTGGTAATTACACAGTAAAGGTTCAAGGAAAAAATGCAAAAGACCAAGTTATTGCAGAAAATAGCAGTACACACTTCTTTGTCCGTGGTGATAACTCACTAAAAATCTCACTCAATACACTCTATGGAACTGGAACTGTAAATTTAAGCGTAATATGGAATAAAAATTCCTATAATAAAGTTCCTACTCTATCTTTATCTGTCATAAATGAAAAAGGAGAAAGCGTAACAATTCCAGAAAGTGCTATTAATCTATCTGACAAAGCTAATGGCAATGTTAAGATCAATCATTCCCTTCCAAGTGGCTCATATATCTTTATTTTCGCACTTAAAGATGGAGAACAAACTCTAATCGGCTACACAGAGGTAGTAAGAGTAAGTATTGGAGTAACAACAAGTGGTACTATCGACTTTACAAAAGGAGGAGATGTAAACAATAAAGTGGGTATACTAGACAACACCACTAAACCAATTGAAGCTACTTTAACATTAACAAAGACTGCTAATAACCAAGTTAAATGCGATTTGAATTTTACATACCTCCCAGAGGGTATAAGTGAAAGTGACGTAACTATTACTTGGTATAATGAGGACTTTGAGTGTGAAGCAGGAAAAGACAAAAAGAGCTATACCTTTTTATCTCTTCCTGGAACAAGTCGCATTACTGCAGTCTTTAAGTCAACAAAGACAGGAAGTATGGGAGCCGTATCTGACTATTATACTAACGAATAGAAACAAAATAGCCACTAGAAAACTAGTGGCTAAACTAATAAGATTACTTTTTCTTATGTCTCATAGCTCTGAGCTTTTTCTTTCTCTTATGAGTCGCAATCTTATGCTTTTTTCTTTTTCTTCCGCAAGGCATTTTTGAATGCTCCTTATTCCAATTGGATTAGTGTAATTACCGTTCTATTATGATTATTCAAACAAATAGAGTCAATACGCTTTATGCTTTTTCGATTATACAACTATGTTCTTTAGTCTTTGTACTATAGTTGATTCCAACAAGAATAATATTACCTTTATAAGATTCTAATGAATAATAGTATTCTTTATCCTTTATTTGCTTGATAGCACCGTATGCACTCTTATCTTTTTTTAGTTCAATTACTATTGGACTTCTATTTTTATCATATGGAATAAAAACACAATCAGCATAACCTTTTCCCGTAGAGAGTTCTGAATAGATATTGTAATATGTTTGGGCATAGAAAAATGCAAGTCTAATAACACTTAAAAAAGCACCTTCATTGTTGTATGTCATATTACTTGTTATTTCCATATGAATTCTCTCAATTTGCTTTGCAACACTTTCATTGTCAAAGCGATAAACATCATCTAATAGCTTTTTTGATCATCGTATTATTTCCACTACATGAAAATAGTCACTTTCGTCTTCAATAGAATTAATCCATTCTTTTTTTATTTCATAATTTGGAATGTAACACTCTTCATTTTGTTCATTGTATGCTAGATACCCAAGGTGAATTAGATAAGTAAAGACATCATCCTTTGACTTAAAAGCATCTAATGAATTTTGAAATTTTGAAGTATTAACTTTAATACTTTCTCCACTTAGCATTTTAATTACATCATCTTTAATTCCGCTAAAATCTAAAAGAATATAATCCTTTATTGACTCGAAAGAACCTGTTTGCGTCCAATAATCATCATATCTATGATTTAGCATAGCAGATACAACAGATGAGGGAGAATACAATTCATAACTATCCAAATTATATCCATTGTACCATTTTGAGCATTCAGAATAACTCATCAAATACTTATTACATAGATCATTGCATTCAGCAGAAGTAAAGCCAGTATATTCAGCCAAAGGTCCAGCATTAAGCATTGTATACTCATTAAAATTATTCAATTTCGAACCTACTTTATCTTTAATAATAGGAAGAATTCCCGTTATATAGACCAAAGCTAAAGCTGGAGATAGATCTGAATTTTTAAATAAACCATTTAAGAAACGTAGAAATGAACTCTTTACGTCGCAATTTGTTTTTTCACGAATTAAAACATCATATTCATCGATTATGATTACAAATGGTATTTTGGTTTCAAGATAAGACTGCATTAAACAATCAGCAATAGAATCACAATCGCTATAATCAATGAGAGGAAAAGTCTTTATAAAATCCTTTTTTATTTTTTTCTCCAACCAAGAAACAGTATTTTCAGGATAAATACTATAAAAGGCACCCATATCAAATTTAAGGACATTGAACTTATTTAAGTATAAATAATCTGATGAAATCTTAAGAGACGAAAAAAGTTCTTTCGAGTCACACCCAATAGAATAATAAGAAGCAATCATGTTTCCTGCCATTGATTTGCCAAAACGTCTAGGTCGCGATACAGAAACAAATTTATTCTCTGTTTTTATAACTTTATTTAGTTGATGAATTAACATTGACTTATCAACATAAATATCGCTATTAAGACTCTCTTTAAAATTATCATTACCAGGATTTACATATACTCCCATTTGTATACCTCATTTTATATTGTATCATATAAAAGAAAGGAAGCATCTTTCAACTTGCTTAATCATTTAAAAAAATTCTGTTTATTCTCGAAGATGATGATTGGCCTTATTATTACTATCTTAGAGACAAAATCGCTCACAGCTTTGAAAAAGTTATTTGCTTGAGTTGAAGGATTTGACGCTAAAGTTAACAAAGCTTTTCTATACGTATAGAACAACTAAAGAGAAGGTTAAAATGAAAAATAGCAAAAACAATTCTACCTTCGAACTATAAAAATAATATGCTCTTATGTTGAAGACACACGTAATTCAATAGAGAGACTAATAGGCCATATTATTCTTCTATCAGAAGCCACAATAATATTAAAAAAGCTAGAAGTCTCCCCCTAGCTTTCGAAAGAATAAAGAAATATTAACCAACGTTTCCGTCTGTATATTTAAATACCTTTAAGAACTTTCCATCCTTTCCAATTGGCTTACCATCGACAGTAACAAGACCATCAATGGTCTTCATAGGAAGAGCAAAGAAATGATCTGGCTTAAGGTATGTTGTAATCTTCTCAGTTTCAGGCTGACCTTCATACTCTAAAACAGTTCCAACAGCAAAATCATCTGCAAAGATAACTTCACATGTAGAATGAGTTTCATCATTCTTATCAGAAGCAGCAAGAAGCATACCATAACTCTTAACGCCTCTGAAGTTTGCTGGCTTAAGATTACTTACAAGTACAATATTATGTCCTAAAAGCTCTTCCTTTGTGTAATAAGGAACAATTGAAGAAACAATTGTTCTTTCCTCTTCTTCACCTGTATCAAGCTTTAGAATGTAAAGCTTATCACCTTCAGGATGCTTCTCGCACTCAACAATCTTACTAACTTTGAGAATTACCTTGTGTGCCCAATTCTCTAATAATGATTTTTCTTCGTCCATTTTATTATCCTTAACTACCTCAGTAGTTTTTTCATTTTTCTTCTCTTCTCTTTCTTTCTGTGAGCCAGAATACCTTTCTCTCAACTCATCGATAGTCTTATCTTCAAGCTTTGAGAATAATAGCTCGATATCAGCAATTTTGATTTCGCCCTTGAAAGAACCTACGCTATCCCATTTTAGGCCATCAGATGAAAGCATCGCTAAGATCTTCTCGCCTGTTTTTGGCATGTATGGTGTAACCATGACAGAAAGATCTCTGATTAGGTACAAGAGTGTTCTCAAAAGCTTTTTAGCTTCTTCTGGCTCTTGTGTCCTCATCTTCCATGGTTCTCCATCCTGGAATGCTTTATTGCCAATATCTGAAAGAGCAAATATAGCCCTCAGTGCATCTCGCTCCTCTGCTCTTTCCAAAAGTGAAGTAATCTCACTCTCCTTCTCTTTGATAATAGCAACTAAATCTTCTTTTAATTCACCTTCTCCGAGTCCTTCAGGATAGAAGCGTTTTACAAAAGTAAGAGTTCTATTAACAAGGTTAGATAGATTGCCGATAAGCTCTTTGTTTACCTTTTCCTGCAAGTCTTTCCATGTAAATGTAAAGTCTTGCTTTTCTGGACGGTTGTAGAACATATAGAAACGCCATACATCTGCAGGGATGCCAGTCTCTTCAACATCATTACCAAATACACCGATGCCCCTACTCTTACTAAATTTGCCACCTTCATAGTTCAAATATTCAGTAGAAGACATGTGGTATAACATTGTCCACTTCTCGCCTGTCGCAAGCAATGAAGATGGGAAAATTACAGTATGGAAAGGAATATTATCTTTACCAATAAACTGGAAAAGTTCAGTGTTTTCATTATCCCTCCACCAATATTCCCAATTATCTGTATAGTTAGCTGTTATTGAAATATAGCCAATTGGTGCATCAAACCAAACATAGAATACCTTATCTTCATATCCATCTTTTGGAACAGGAATTCCCCACTTTAAATCACGAGTAATACATCTTTCTTGTAAACCATCTCTAATCCAAGATGAAGTTATTTGTATAGCATTCTTAGCCCAAAAACCTTCCTTGCTAGTTTTATCTATCCACTTTTCTAACATAGGCAAAGCTTTAGGTAAGTTTATATACAAATTCTTTGTCTTTCTGATTTCTGGAGTATGTCCACAAACTGAACATTTTGGGTTTATTAACTCTGTTGGATCTAAGAGTGAACCACAAGAGTCACACTGGTCTCCTCTTGCTCCTTCAAAACCACACTTAGGACAAGTTCCTGTAACATATCTATCAGCTAAAAAGCGTTTACAGTTAGGGCAATAAAGCTGTTCTGTCTCTTTTTCTGTTATGTAACCGTTTTTATCTACAGCATTAAAGATATGCTGAACAATTTCTGTCTGCTTTGGTGTGCTTGTACGACCAAAATAGTCAAAACTAATATTAAACCACTTATAAATTTCACTGTGTATTTTGTGGTATCTATCACAAAGCTCACGAGGAGTAACACCCTCCTGTAGAGCTCTTGTTTCACTTGCTGTACCATATTCATCTGTGCCACAAATGTATAGCGTTTCATATCCACGTGAACGACAAAAACGAGCAAAAACATCTGCAGACAACACCTGAGTAAGGTTACCCAAGTGTGGAATATTATTAACATATGGAAGTGCTGATGTAATAAGTCTTTTCTTCATAAGTTTTGATTATATTTAAAGCTAGAACAAAATGAAAGATAAAAAGCAAATTAAAAAAATAATTTACTAGTCTTTAAGACAAGAAATTGGAATTACAATTACTGAGTCTTTTCTTCTATATGCGTAGGGACCTACTCCCACAATTACAGCTTTAAAAATGGGGCTATTTAATCCTTCTTTTATTAACTTTTTCTCAAGTTTATTTATGCTTTCGACTCCTTTTTCGATTAACTTCTCTCCTCCAAGTTTAATTTCAATAAGTGCATATGACCCATTTTTGAAATGTAAGACAGCATCGCATTCTAGATTATCCTTGTCTCTGTAATGAAATACTTCTGCGCCAATACTATCTGCATAAACTCGTAAGTCTCTAACAACCAAGTTTTCAAAGAAACGCCCAAAAGACTCCAAATCATTAATAAGATCATTTGGCCCCATTCCCAAAACTGCGGTCGCAATTGACGGATCCACAAAGTACCTTGTGTCTGTTGTCCTTATCGCTGATTTACTTCTAAAATTAAGATTCCATGCTGGAGAATCTTCAATAACAAATAAATCACGTAAAGCTGTAATATATTGATAAAAAGTTGAAATGGCAAAAGTATCAAGTGCTTCATGATTAACAATATCTTTACGCATTTCTTCGTATTTAATTTGACTTCCAATCCCTCTCGCATAGGACTTAAGAACATATCTAACTCTATTTTTATCAGCTTTTACCTTTAGTGTTTTTGAGAGATCAGATTCACAAAGTGATTCAACATAATCTTTTGCCTGAAACAGTGCAGCTTTTTCACTGAGATTAATAGCCCCTGGCCATCCACCTCGAACTATCAAAAATGCTAGCCTTTCTATGTCAACATCAGAAGAACCAAAAACGCCATAATCTTTTTCTAAGAGTTTTTTTAATGAGACCTCTCCAGAAGAATCTCCCGATTCGAAAAGAGACATGGTTCTCATTTTCATTTTAGTAATTCTCCCGATTCCTGAATGCACAATTTCATCCAAATTAGTAGGAGTAGAAGATCCTATCAAAATAAACTGGCCCATCATTCCGCGTTTATCGATTTCAAAACGAACTGCATCCCAAAGTTTAGGCGCAACTTGCCATTCATCGATTAAACGAGGAGTTTCACCTTTTAAGAGAAGAGAAGGTTGAATATTAGCAATATTAACATACAAATCATAATTATCAGCATCCTGCATATAAATGACACTATTTGATGAGTGTAACCCAGTAGTAGTTTTTCCGCACCATTTTGCGCCTTCTATAAGAACTGCTCCTTTTAATTCTAAACGCTCTTTTAATATGTTGTCATATATTCTTTTTTTGTATTCCATATAAAGAATTATTTTTAAATCAATCTATTCTTTCAATAAGCCGACATAGAGTTTGTCTAATTTTTGACATAGAGTTTGTCTAATTTTTGACATAGAG
>ERZ808274.764-NODE-764-length-13669-cov-8.846849_pt1 | contig 13669 bp, 8 predicted proteins | sample MGYA00521277_ERZ808274 | MGnify/ENA primary metagenome ERZ808274 (study PRJEB31516, sample SAMN03275597) | gut metagenome | biome: mammalia-associated habitat; material: feces | host: Papio cynocephalus | place: Kenya | collected 2012-07-28 ... | reverse complement strand
TCATACCCGTAAGCCGCGACGGCCTGCACGACACCCATTACGCGGGCGGGCGCGACGCCGTGGTGTGGTACCTGTCCCGTCATCCCCACAGCCGCCTCTTCGACGGGAAGGCACTCATCCTGGGCGGAAGCCACGCGCCCAACTACAACCTGCCGCACAGCCTGGTGGGAGACCTCAGTGCCATCCTCATCGAGAACATCAACCCCCTGGTCAACCTTGTGCGCGTGCCCTGCAAGCGGACCGCCCTGCTTGCGGACTTCGAGGCGAAGCGCGAGCGCATCGCCCGTGAGGCCCTGCACGCCAATGTGACAAACCTGAGCGGCGTGCCCTCGTGGATGCTCTCGGTGCTCCTGCGTGTGCTGGAAGAGGCCGGGGCAAGCACGCTGGAGCAGGTGTGGCCCAACCTGGAGGTGTTCTTCCACGGCGGTGTGGCCTTTACACCCTACCGCGAGCAGTACAAGAGGCTGATAGCCAAGCCCGACATGAGTTACATGGAGACGTACAATGCCTCGGAGGGCTTCTTCGGGCTGCAGGATGACCCCGCCGACCCAAGCATGAGCCTCATGGTTGACTACGGTGTGTTCTATGAGTTCATCCCCATGGACCAGTATGGCGGGGCTGACCCCGATGTGCTTCCCCTGTGGGAGGTGCAGACGGGCAAGAACTACGCCATGGTCATCAGCACCAGCAGCGGCCTGTGGCGATACCTTATCGGTGACACGGTTCGCTTCACCTCGCGCGACCCCTACAAGTTTGTCATCACGGGCCGCACCCGTTTCTTCATCAACGCCTTCGGCGAGGAACTCATTGTCGATAATGCCGAGAGGGGGCTTGCATGCGCCTGTGCCGCCACGGGAGCCCAGGTGCTGGAATATACGGCTGCGCCTGTCTATATGGACGCCGGAGGGAAGTGCCGCCACCAGTGGCTGATAGAGTTCAGCCGGGAGCCGGACGACCTGGACGAGTTTGCCCGCCTGCTCGACCAGGCGCTGCAACACGTCAACTCCGACTACGAGGCCAAGCGTTACAAGGACATCACCCTGCAGCCCCTGCAGATAGTCAAGGCAAGGCCTGGCGTGTTCCACGACTGGCTCAAGGCAAAGGGGAAACTGGGCGGGCAGCACAAGGTGCCCCGCCTGAGCAACCAGCGCGACACCATCGAGGAGATACTCAAGATGAACAAGGAGTGATGTGCCGTCTCATGGTCGTGCCATCTTACGTTTGCTCGGCTGTTTGACAACGGCTGTGCACTTTCTTCAGAACAATTAAAACAGATAAAGGCTTGATGGAGAGGAAGAACCTTCTGCTCTGCCTGCTTGCCCTGCTTGTCACAGCGGCTTGCGCCAGCATAGGCAGCCCCGACGGAGGGCGGTTTGACGAGACACCCCCGCGTGTCGTGGGCAGCAGCCCCGCCGACGGAGCCGTGAACGTGCGCAAGCGCAAGGTGCAGATACTCTTTGACGAATACATCAAACTGGAGAAGGCCAACGAGAAGGTCATTGTGTCCCCACCACAGATGGAGGCCGCCAATGTGCGCGCCGACGGCAAGAGGGTCAGAGTGGACCTCTATGACTCTCTCAGGCCCAACACCACCTACACCATCGACTTCAGCGATGCCATCGAGGACAACAACGAAGGCAACCCCATGGGACAGTACACCTTCTCGTTCAGCACGGGCAGCACCATCGACACCATGCAGGTGTCGGGACGTGTGCTCAATGCCGCCGACCTGGAACCCATAAAGGGCATCATGGTGGGACTCTATCCGGCCGACAGCACCTGGGCCGACTCGCTCTTCCGCACCAGGCCCTTCCAGCGTGTCTCGCGCACCAATGGAGAGGGGCGCTTCACCGTTAAGGGTGTGAGGGACGGGCACTACCGCGTGGTGGCACTTGAGGACAAGGACGGCGACTTCCTCTTCAGCCAGAAGAACGAGCGTGTGGCCTTTGACACCACGGTATATGTGACAGGCCAATATCCCGATGTGCGCATGGACACCATGTGGAGGGACAGCGTCTGGTATGACTCCATACGCGTGGTGCCGTACACACATTACACACCCGATGACGTGGTGCTGCTCGCCTTCCTGGAGGAGGGGCAGGAGCGGCATCTGCTCAAGACCGACTACCCCGACCCCTATAGTTTCACTGTCTATTTTACCGCGCCGTCGGACAGTGCGCCGCTGGTCAGGGGGCTCAATTTCGACGAGTCCTGCCTGGTGGCCGACGCATCGGCACACAACGACACCATCACCTACTGGGTCACCGACACGGCACTCATCCACCGTCAGGACACGCTCGCTTTTGCCTACACCTACCAGGAGACCGACACGCTGGGGCACCTGGTCACCACCACCGACACGCTCGAGTTGTCGCCCAAGAAGACCTATGCCAAAATCGCAGCCGAGCGCGACAAGCAGGCTGAGGCGTGGCAGAAAGACAGGGAACGCAGGCAGAGGAAGGCCAAGAAGCCGCTGCCCCACGAGGAGAATCCCTACACGCGCGTGTGGCTTGAGGCCGGATTCAAGCCTTCAAGCCTGCTCGACCCCAACCAGAACATACGCTACCAGGCCAAGGAACCCATACGGGATGTGGACAGCACACGCCTGCATTTCTATGTGCAGCGGGACACCAGCTGGCTGCCAGCGCCCTACCTGTTCCTGCCCAACGGGCACACGGTCAGCTCCTACACACTGTACGCCGAGTGGGAGCCTGGCAGGAAGTATCGCCTGGTGATGGACACGGCGGCCGTGGTGAGCGTGCTCGGGCGTGAGTCAAAGTACGTGAAGCAGGAGTTCCGCGTGCGTGCCCTGGAGGAGTACGGGTCTATCTTCATACATGTCATAGCCCAGGACACCGGGGTCGTGGTGCAGCTCCTGAACAAGAGTGACAAGGTGGTGGCACAGCAGAGGGCCGACAAGGAGGGCAATGCCGACTTCTTCTACATGAAGCCGGGAGACTACTACTTGCGGTGCTATGTGGACACCAACGGGAACGGGCAGTGGGACACGGGCGACTATGACGCGCAGCTGCAGCCCGAGCGGGTGTATTACTTCGGCAAGCCCTTGCCGCTCAAGGCCCAGTGGGACTTGCGGCAGGACTGGGACATACACGCGGTGGAACTCACGCGCCAGAAGCCGGCGGCCATCACCAAGCAGAAGCCCGACAAGCAGAAGACTGTGAAGAGCCGCAACGCCGAGCGCGACAGGGAGATGGCGCGGGAGCGGAAGCCGGGCAGAAGCAAGTGAACAGACGCGAAACTCTAAAGCATGAGACCATACGCTATGAAAAGAAACAGGAGTCGGACACAGGGCGGGACACGTGTTTCCCAGGCTCTGGCATTCGTGGTCTTCATGGCGGCCGCCATGGCCGCGCATGCACACCACGGCACGCCAAACACAGCCTTCCAGGGTGGCGAGGTACTGGAGTACAAACTCTATTTCAACTGGAAGTTCGTGTGGGTGAGTGCGGGCACGGCACGGCTTGAGACGCGTGACGCGCGCTGGGAGGGAGTGGACGCCTACAGGAGCAGTCTGCTCACAAGCACCAGCAAGAGGCTCGACCATTACTTTCAGATGAGGGACACCCTGCAGTGTGTGCTCTCCAAGGACATGCGTCCGCTGTACTACAAGAAGGCCGCCAACGAGGGCGGCAAGTATTATGTGGACCAGGTGTGGTACAGTTATCCCCAGGGTGGGGGAGTATCGCTCAGGCAACAGTACCTGAACCGCAGGGGCGAGACGAGCCGCACGTCACACAGCGGCACCAAGCCCGTTTACGACATGATGAGCATCATGCTGTGCGCGCGGTCGCAGGACGGGAGCAAACTCAGAAAGGGTGACAGGCTCGTGTATCCCATGGCCGACGGGCGTGGGGTGGAGGACATCACGCTTGTCTATCGGGGCAAGAAGAATTTCCGCATGCGCAACACGGGTGTCACCTACCGGTGCCTCATTTTCTCGTTTGTGGAGTACAAGGGCAAGAAGGAGAAGGAGGTCATCACCTTCTACATCACCGACGACGCCAACCACATGCCGGTACGGCTCGACATGTTCCTGAGGTTTGGCGTGGCCAAGGCTTATCTGAGCAGGGCCACCGGCTTGAGAAACGACTGCAAGTCGATAGTGAGGGAAGATTGAGACATCTTCCCTACTTTTTTTCGTGGGAAGTGAGGCAGGGGCGGTGTGAACATCTCGGACGGGAACACCAGTCTCCCCGCACGCTCCGCCGGCGGGAAGTGAGGGCATGCGGAGAAAGCGGCCCCTGTCATGGGTGAGAGGAAAGCCCTTACATCTTGCCGCCGAAGGCCAGGTCGCCGGCATCTCCCAGCCCGGGCACGATGTAGGAGTGCTCGTTGAGCTCCTCGTCGATGGCGGCGCAGATGAGTGTCACATCATCGCGGTCACCATAGAGTTTCACCATGTGCTCCACACCCTGGCGGCTTGCGATGGCGCAGGCAATGAACGTGCGCGCGGGCTTCCCCATGGTCTCAAAGGCTTTCAGGGCCAGTTCCATGCTCTCGCCGGTGGCCAGCATGGGGTCCACCAGCATGAGCGTCTTGCCCGTGAGGTCGGGAGCCGCGATATACTCGATGTGTACATCCACCTGGCGGCACTCCTTGTCCTTGTAGTAACGGTATGCGCTCACAAAGGCGTTCTCGGCCGTGTCAAACACATTGAGGAAGCCCTGGTGCAGGGGCAGTCCGGCGCGGAACACCGTGGCCAGCACCACCTGGTCATCGTAGGTGCTGGCCGTGGCCACGCCCAGGGGGGTCTGCACCTTCTTGTCAGAGTAACTCAGCATGCGGCTCAGCTCGTAAGCCTGAGCCTCGCCTATGCGCTCCAGGTTGCGGCGGAAGCGCATGCGGTCGGTCTGTATGTTCACGTCTCTCAACTCGGCGACAAAGTTGTTCACCACGCTGCACGAGCTTGCCATGTCTATGATTTCCATATCGAATGTAACTGCTAAACGGGTCTAATGTAACTGCCAAACGGGCCGAATGCGTGTGCAAAGATAGCCCTAATTCTCCCAAATGCAAAGTCCGCATCACAAAAATGTGAAAAAGACTGAAAACGCCGGTGTGCCGCACCAAAAAACATATGGGGGATTTTACCACATCGAAAGAATGATGTAACTTTGCCGTGCCTTGGAAAGGGCATGGCCGAGAAAGCGCATTCAGAATACCGAACCATTAAAATCATATACGACAATGGCAACATTAGATTTGACAAAGTACGGCATCACAGGCTCTACCGTGATTGCCCACAACCCCTCTTACGAGAAGTTGTTCGAGGAGGAGACAAAGCCCGGACTGAAAGGTTACGAGGTAGGTCAGGTGACTGAGCTTGGCGCCGTGAACGTGATGACCGGCATCTTCACTGGACGCTCGCCCAAGGACAAGTACATCGTGGACGACGCACAGAGCCATGACAAGGTGTGGTGGACAACCGAGGCATACAAGAACGACAACCACCCCATGAGCGAGGAGGTGTGGGCCAAGGTGAAGGACATCGCGCGCAAGGAACTGTCAAACAAGAACCTGTATGTGGTGGACGCCTTCTGCGGAGCCAACAAGGCTACACGCCTGGCCGTGCGCTTCATCGTGGAGGTGGCATGGCAGGCACACTTCGTGACCAACATGTTCATCAGGCCCACTGCCGAGGAACTGGAGAACTTCGAGCCCAACTTCGTCATCTACAATGCCTCCAAGGCCAAGGTGGAGAACTACAAGGAGCTGGGTCTGAACAGTGAGACCTGTGTGGCCTTCAACACCACCACCCGCGAGCAGGTGATCATCAACACCTGGTATGGCGGCGAGATGAAGAAGGGCATGTTCTCCATGCAGAACTACTACCTGCCCCTCAAGGGTATCGCCTCCATGCACTGTTCTGCCAACTGTGACATGAACGGCGAGAACACCGCCATCTTCTTCGGCCTCTCAGGCACAGGAAAGACCACCCTGTCCACCGACCCCAAGCGCAGGCTGATAGGTGATGACGAGCACGGATGGGACGACGAGGGCGTGTTCAACCTCGAGGGCGGCTGCTATGCCAAGGTCATCAACCTGGACAAGGAGTCTGAGCCCGACATCTACAACGCCATCAAGCGCAACGCCCTGCTGGAGAATGTGACCGTGGACAAGAACGGCAAGATTGACTTCGCCGACAAGAGCACCACCGAGAACACCCGCGTGAGCTACCCCATCTACCACATCAAGAACATCCAGCCGGGCTCAAGCGCACCCGCTGCCAAGCAGGTTATCTTCCTCTCGGCCGACGCTTTCGGCGTGCTGCCTCCTGTGAGCATCCTGACTCCCGAGCAGACCCAGTACTACTTCCTCTCTGGATTCACGGCCAAGCTGGCAGGCACAGAGCGTGGCATCACCGAGCCCACTCCCACCTTCTCGGCTTGCTTCGGCCAGGCTTTCCTGGAGCTGCATCCCACAAAGTACGCACAGGAGCTGGTGAAGAAGATGAACATGAGCGGTGCAAAGGCTTATCTGGTGAACACAGGCTGGAACGGCACAGGCAAGCGTATCTCTATCCGTGACACACGCGGCATCATCGACGCTATCTTGAGCGGCGCCATCAACGAGGCTCCCACCAAGACCATTCCCGTGTTTGACTTCCAGGTTCCCACAGAACTGCCTGGTGTGGATCCCAAGATTCTCGACCCCCGCGACACGTACGCCGACCCCGCACAGTGGAACGAGAAGGCCAAGGACTTGGCTGCCCGCTTCATCAAGAACTTCGGCAAATACACAAACACCGAGGCTGGAAAGGCTCTGGTTGCCGCTGGTCCCCAGCTGTAATCCCTGCCTGAGGCATAAACAACAAGGGCGGCTTCCTCACTCACGAGGAAGCCGCCCTGCTTTTTGGCGCATTGTCCCAGGCGGCCTAAGCCACCCAGCCGTACCCCTGGGCCGCCATGTCCACGAAGTGGTTGAACAGCAAGTTCGACTTGGCACGAAAAGCCTCCTTGTCATAGCTCTGTGGCAAGTCCGTGTCAAGCGAAGCCTGTATCAGGGCATATACCTTGTGGCGGGGTTGTTCGTCCTTGTACCAGTCCACCACCATCACCTTGTCCTTCTCCTCTGACAATTTCCGGTAGAGATTCTTGGCGGCGAGTATCACCTTTTGCTCCTCTGCCTTGGTCAGCTTACGGCCCATGCGGAGCAAGTCGAAGATTTCCAGTTCCTCTTCCGTCAAGCCGGTGTCGGTGGAGCGAGACTGCTCTTTCTTCAGTTCCTCCACCAGTTGCAGAAGTTTCTCGTAGTAGTCCTCGTTCTCGCTTCCTCCTGCATTGTATCGGTCGATGATGTTCTTGTATCGCTCCGAGAATTTTACACGAGTGCAATTCTTGTTAATCATCTGAACCAAAGTTTGCTCGATGAAACTACGAAGGTCGTCTATTTCCAAAGCCTTGTAGGGCGTGGCGCTCAGTTCCTTGCGAAGAGCCTCCACATCTATCTTGCTCAAGTCGATGACCTTGCCCTGGTGTATCACATAGTCAGGACGGGGCTGCATGCCATCTTCTGCCGTCCGTCCCATCGTGGAAGACACACTCCGGTCCAGCGTCTCAGCCATCCTCGCCCTGGCACGGCGCAACTTCTCGTCGTCTATCTGATTGCAGAAGAGTCCGTTCAAGTAAGCCAAAGGCGCAAACTTCTCATTGTGCCATCCACGCTCGAATATCTCAGGCTTGGCGGCATCGTAGAGGTTCATCAGCAGGTTGGTGAGCACCTTGAAGCGGTCTTTCCACTCATCTTTCTCCAATATTTTATTGTATGCCAATCGGAACATTTCGAGTTGGTCGAGGGTATTGCCCTCGGCGATGATTTCTTCTATCCTGATGCCCAGCGGCTGCAAGAAAACATCGCAATCCGTGATGGTCTGGTCGATGTTGGCTATCAACCGCCCGATGTCCTTGGCAGGATATTCCTGTCCGTCGCCTGTGGAAGCATAGTCGGAAAGGGCTTGCCGCATATACTTGAACACGTTGACGTAATCCACGATGATACCGCAGGTCTTGCCGGGAAACACTCGGTTGGCCCGGGCGATGGCCTGCATCAAGGTGTGTCCCTTCATCGGTTTGTCGAGATAGAGGGTGGAGAGCGACGGCACGTCGAAGCCTGTCAGCCACATGGCGCAGACGAATACCAGGCTCAGTGGGTCGTCCTTGTCCTTGAAGCGGTCCTCGATGTCCTTGCCGTCCGGCGAAATCGCCTCCATCTTCTTGCGGTGCTTCGTGATGTCGATACCTTGGGCGGCAAACTTCTCCTCCTCGCCGTCCTCCTTGCTGATGACCACAGCCATCTCCACCTTGTTCATATAGTCGAGCATGGCGTTGGTCTTCTCTCGCTCCTCCAGGGTCTTGGCTTGGTTGCGCTGCAGGACGAGCGTCTTCTTCTCATCCGCCCAATACTTCTGCACCTTGTCGTACATCCTCACGGCGGTGTATTTGTCCACGCTCACCACCATGCCCTTGCCCAAGAATCCCCGGCGAGGGAAATGGTGGGCGATGTCCTTGGCGATACGGTCCAGTCGCTCCTCTCGCTTGATGACTTCCAGGATGCGTGACGAAGAGTTCTCCAAGAGTTCCTTCTCTCGGCCGTTCAGGTTCTCGTCCTCGCAGATTTGGTCGATGTCTGTGTCGAGCCAGTCATTGGTCAAGCCCACCTCTGGCACTCGGCGGCTATAGAAGAGTGGCACGGTACTGCCGTCCTCGATGGCTTGGGCAAAGTTATATTCCGACACATAATCACCAAACCACTGGTTGGTGAGTCGCTTGCTGCCCAAGAGCGGCGTGCCCGTGAAGGCGATGTAGTTGGCATTCGGAAGACCGGTGTGCATGTTCTCGGCAAGTTGCTTGTACTGGGTGCGGTGCGCCTCATCCACCAGGACAAAGATGTCGTTGCGGTCGGACAACAGCGGATATTTCTTCGTCTTGTCATACTGGAACTTATGTATCAGCGTGAAGACCATCGGCTTGTTGGTTCTGAGGAAATCCCGCAATTGTGCCGAGTCCTTCGGTTGGCACTCCTCCTTCGGCCCGATGACCTCGGTGCGCACGAAAGTCTTGTGTATCTGGGTGTCCAAGTCCTCCCGGTCGGTAATCACGAGGAAGGTGAAATTGCCATGCAGTTTGCGCCTTACCTTCCTCACGAACATCACCATCGAATAACTTTTGCCCGAACCTTGTGTGTGCCAGAACACACCGAGCTTGCCGTTCAGTTTCTCCCGATTCTTCACACTCTCCATCAGATTGTTCACACCGAGATACTGGTGGTTCTTGGCGATAATCTTGATTCTTTTGTTGTCGAAGAAGATGAAGTTCTCGATATAGTCCAGGAGGCGTTCCTTGCGGAAGAGTCCGTCTATCAGGGTCTGAATGCTCAATCCATGTTCGGCTATCTGCTCGCGGTCGAGTTTCTCCTTCTCGTCATCCACGCGGAGCCACTCGAAGAAGAACTCATACTTGCTGTTCCAGGCACCAATCTTGGTTTGCAAGCCATTGCTCAACACACAGATTTGGTTGAAAGCAAAGATGTTCGGGATGTCCTGCCGATAGCTCGTCAGGTTCTTGTTGTAAGATTCTTCTATCTTGACGGTGGAGTTTTTCAGTTCGATGAAGACGACAGGCAAACCATTCACAAAGAGGAGCACGTCGGGACGGCGATAGCGGTAATGTCCCTTGATCCACATCTGGTTGACGCAATGGAAGTCATTGCGGTCGGGATGGTCGAAGTCGATGAGGCGCACGATGTCGAAGTCATCCTTGCCGTCGCAGCGCACCTGTACCTTGATGCCGTTGCGTATCTTCTGGTAGAGCGAATAGTTGGTATCTACCATATCCGTACCCGTGAAGTCCTTGCGAAGGTCCTGGAGGATGCCTTTCAGTATATCCTCCCCCGCCTGCGGATTGAGCCGCTTCAGGGAAGCGAGGAGCACACCGGGCAGGATGCACTCCGCAGGGTTGGCACGCCCCGTGGTTGCGACCTCGTCTTGAGCCTCCACCCGCGCGTCACACTCGATGCGCTTCCATCCATACTCAGGAAGCGCAAGGCGGTTGCATATCGCCTGCTCTATATTGTCTTCACTGATAAATGACTTCATGCTCGTTATTTTATACTTGAATTTTCAAAGCGACCAAGAAGCAATCCGGTAGTGAAAACTAAAAGATAAAAGAAACAAACCTCTTGGTGTTCTCTCTCTTTTGGCTTAATTCGTTATTCATCCTCTGCATAGCCATCTTGAAGAAAAAGAATACGAGATGTTCGTCTGTCGCTTCTGTTCGTATCATTCGCAAAGCAGAAATATACTCTTGCCTATAATCGGATGGAATGACAAGAACAGGATGATTGAACCGCATGAGAATATAATTGCTTATAAGTCGGCCCGTTCTGCCATTACCGTCACGAAAAGGATGCAAGTATTCGAAGAAACCATGAAAGCGGGCGGCAAGTATCATCGGATGGACTGACGCTTCACTAATGGCTTTATCTGTAGATTGCAACAGTTTGGGAACTCTGGCAATGAGTTCCTCATGGTCTCCAAAGACGGTATCTCCTGCAGCCATATCAGTAGTGGTATATTCGCCAGGTATAGCATCAGGAGACCGGTAGGCAAGTGTATGACAGGTGACACGTTTGTTTATTTCTTTCAGAAGTACTTCATCAAGCGGCTGGTCTATGTTCTGCATCATATATTCGAAAGCCTCGAAATGGTCAAGCATCTCGAAAGCCTCGAACAGCGTTTTTCCTGTGGGAATCATCCCAAGTCCTTTTTCTTTCAGTTCTCTTGTGTCGTCTACAGAGAATGAGTTTCCCTCTATGGCACACGAGTGGGTAGAGAAAAGTACCTCATTGTATCGTATGTACTCTTCTCTATCCATTTTGTTGATGATTGAGGCTTGATACTTGGCTCTCAATTCTTCGTATTCTTTTATTTCTTTTTCAAATATCATTCTTTAGCTGCTTTTATTGGCAAATATACAAAGGAAATATGATACATTCAACATTCTGTCTCATAATCATACGGTTTGCGGTCTATTTTGCAATTTCGTTCTCCATAGAAGTAGTACTTCATTACCGATTGAAGTAGTACTTCGTTGGCAGTTGAAGTAGTACTTCATCAGGCATCGAAGCTATACTTCAAGTTTGCCCGACATCAATCGAGGAAGGAGAAGGTCTCGCTGACGGGCGAGGAGGGTGTTCTGCTGTTCAAAATTATGTATCTGCTTATGGATAACAGCCATCCGCTCATTAGCCAACCGCCTTAAATCCTCAGATGGAATAATCATCTTTATATGGTTTACATCCTTGGAATATACATGTGGTTGGGCAGCACCTCGTTGGAAATTACTGATAACTCCTCGAATATTATTCAACAATTCATACACATAATATATATAAGGTGTAGTTGAGTCTTCGATATAGGAACAATCTGCTGCCCAAATACAAGAATAATGAATCGCAATATAACCTGCGTTTGCTCCTGACGAACTCATTGTTACTGACACACCTTTCACATTAGCCTCGTTATGAAAGCCTGACGATTCAAGACCTGCGGATATAACAGGAACGAGCCCTTCTATCATTTCACTTGAAGTTATGTTTTTACCTCGTTTAAATTTGCAAATTTCAGACAAGGAGCCTCTACTCCACCCTTTCGGCAAGCCATTTTCCATTTCCACATTCTCATGTCCAGGGAAGCGGAAGCGAACGAACCATTCTTTATATAGGTTCTCTGCCATTTTCTCCAAAAGACGAATACGCTTCGTGTTGTTCTCTATCAATGTATCATAAGTGGAGAGGATGGAGGCTATGCGGCGCTGGATATTCAATCCTCTCTTTTCACATAAAAATTTATATATTTTATCAGGAGAAGTATGATGTACTGTAGCTCCATTAGAAGAGTTAGCAATAGTTCTTTGATATTGCTTTGTTCGCATTAACCAATAAATATATTCCTTATCAAACTCGTCATTTACAACAGTAACTAATCCTATTCGCTGATTATGCAAATAGCAATGTTTACCATTTTCAGGGACCAATGCAGAAAAGCCTATGGTATCAACATTCTTGCTTAAATCTGTCATTGTCACAATAAGGTCGCCTTTATGAAGAATATATTCCTTGGGGAAATCTTTTTCCGTTGTAAACTTTTTAGTCTCTTGGAACCCCCCAGTTAATGTGAAATTACCAGGCGTTAGAACCAAAGAACCAGTTTCTTCATCTGTAAAATATTGCCCTTTAAATGCATATCCATGTTTAATGTGAATTATGTCACCCAAACGTACCTTTTCCACACCCTATTCCTCCTCTTCCATGTTTTTTCCGGCTTCCAACTCTTTGGCAACTTCCAGTGACTTCTTTATCTGCCGCATCAGCACCGCACGAGGCGGCAACTCGGTCATATACTTTGCAACCTTGATGCCCGATTTGTCAAGTTGCAAGAGCTCTATTTGCTCTTCGCTTCCTTCTGTACACAGCAGCAGCCCTAAAGGAGTCTCTTCGCCCGGTTCTGTTTCATGAGCTTCGAGCCAACGAAGGTATAATTCCATCTGTCCCTTATATTGCGCTTTGAAACGGCCCAACTTTAGTTCAATAGCTATTAATCTGTGCAATTTTCTGTGGAAGAAGAGCAGGTCGAGATAGAAATCCTCTCCATCAATAATCATTCGCTTCTGTCGCTCCACAAAGGTAAAGCCATTGCCTAATTCCAAAATGAATTGTTCCAAATGCGCCACCAAACTGTCCTCCAATCTCTTCTCGCTATAACAACCCTTCAAGCCCGTAAACTCCAAGAAGTACGGACTTTTGAAAACAAGGTCAGGAGACATTTTGTTGTCATCCCGTAGTTCCGCAAGTTCTTGTTTGACAAGTTCGTCCGGCTTTTGAGCTATGGCAGTACGCTCGAAGAGCATACCATCAATCTCCTTGCGAAGACGACGAACGCCCCACCTTTGAGAATATGCCATCGTAAGATAAAACTCACATTGGAGCGAATCTTTCAATGGGAGTATCTCAATAATATGAGACCATGACAATTTGGTCGACACCGTCGACACGAATCTTTCGTCTGTGAATTTTGAAGCAAATTGCATCATTCGCCTTATACTTCTTGGCTCAAATCCTTTAGTTCCATACATGTCCTGCAATTGTGTCGACACCATCGACACAATTTGCTTTCCATACGCTGCACGCTCATTTCCAAGTACATCGTGGTTGATGCGATTGCCGATATGCCAATACATCATCGTCAACTCACTGTTGGCTGTTGATGCCACTCGCCCTTGCGCATTTTCTATAATCTGACGCAAGTCGCTTATCAAGATAGAGGTATTGAACTTCTGCGCACTATAAACACTTTCCATACTCTATTCCTCCCCAAACAATTCGTCCATGTTCTTCCCAATCTCCCTCTGCAACTCCGCAGCCTCAGCACTGAGCTTCGAGAAGTCACCATTGAGCGAGAGCATTTCATCACGGAACTCCTCTTCTGTCATTCCGTCATCCTCTATCACTACGCCCACGTATCTTCCTGCGTTGAGACTCCAGTCATTGTCCTCAATGCCATCCTCACCTGTTATCTTCGCCACCTTGCACAAGCCGATGACATCACGGTATTTTCCTTCAGGCCAACGTTCGAGCAACCAATCTGCCTCCT
>ERZ808274.760-NODE-760-length-13700-cov-3.337120_pt1 | contig 13700 bp, 10 predicted proteins | sample MGYA00521277_ERZ808274 | MGnify/ENA primary metagenome ERZ808274 (study PRJEB31516, sample SAMN03275597) | gut metagenome | biome: mammalia-associated habitat; material: feces | host: Papio cynocephalus | place: Kenya | collected 2012-07-28 ... | reverse complement strand
ATGAATGACGGCATCACTTTCATCGACTAAATTTTGAAGAGTTACACCTATTAAACGAATCATTTTGTTTTCATCATAATTCTTCTCAAATAAACGAATGACACTGTCTATAATAATATCTCTATCAATTGTTGGTTTATCTAGTGTTCTTGAACGATTGTATGTTCTAAATGAATCATCTTTAAAATTTATTTGTACTGTATTAGCTAATTTTCTACTCGCGGATGCTTTATCTATGACTTTGTTGGCGATATTTAAAAAATCGACCTTTAATTCATCATAATTATTAGTGTCAAACATCAATGTTTCGCTCATCCCAATCGATTTAGGGTCAAAAGGATTAGAATCGATATTATCATCGCCATAACCATTAATCCAATCCTTAATTATTGTTCCAAATTTTCCTAATTCTTTTTTGATCTCTATATCATTATCATCATTAATGCGTTTTGCTAAATCACCAATTGTTTCAATTCCTAATTCTTTAAGTCTTGGAGCGGTCTTTTTCCCTATTCCCCAGAAATTCTCTATTGGTAATGGATCTAGTATTTTTCTTACATCTTTTCTTCTAATAATTGTTAAACCGAGTGGCTTTTTCATGTCACTACCCATTTTTGCAAGAAATTTTGTTGGAGCAACACCAATTGAACAAGATAATCCTGTTTCATTTAACAAACCTTTTTGGAAATCTCTTAAATATTCAGTCGGCTTAGAATTGTTTTTTAGCTCATTGGTCATATCAACATAGCATTCATCAATCGAAGCCATTTCTATTGCTCTTGCATATTTGGACACATAATTAAAAAATTCTTTAGATTTTTGCCTATAATACTGATAATCGCCATCAATGATAATTGCGTTTTTACATAAATTCGTCGCTTTAAACATAGGCATCCCGGACGAAACGCCATATTTTCTTGCTTCATACGAACAAGTTGAAACAATTCCAGCTCGGCCTTGGCGGCCTATAATTACTGGTTTACCTTTTAATGATGGATTTTTAATTTGTTCGCAAGTCACAAAGAACGCATTTAAATCTATATGAACAATTATTTTACTCATATTTATAGTTTACAAAAAAGAAAATGAAAAATGAATATTATGTTAACCAAAATTATTCAATTTTTTCAATTATCTGTTTTGGCAAAAGACCAAAATCACTTAATTGTTCGATAATAGTTCCTTGCTTTACAAATTCGGTCGGAATAGTAAATGTTTTGATGTTTCCTTTATATTTTATGTTAACAAGTTCCTCGATAATTAATGAGGCCAATCCTCCAATAGTCGAATATGGATCGTAAATATAAATAGATTCATAATCCTTTAATTGCTTGATGATTTCAGTATCTAATGGTTTTATGTAAACAGCATTAATTAATGTAATATCAATGGAGTTTTCTTCAATCAAATTATGCAACTCGTGAATTATGGGCCCAAGTGATATGATAGCTTTTTTATGTTCTTTACCATTCTTCAGAATAATCCATTTTCCAAATTTTATATCACTTTTTTGCTCTTTTCCGTCGTATTTACTTATTGCACGAGGAAGGCGAATAAAAAATGGGCCGTGGTTCAAAAATGATTCATCATATAAAGATATTGCTTCGCTTACAGTTGACGCCATTGAAACAGCACAATTTGGTGTATTAACCAAAAATGAAACGTCATAAATGCCTTGGTGAGTTTCTCCGTCGCTTCCGACAAGACCGGCACGTTCAACAAGTATTGTCGAATTTACATTCATTCTAGCTAAATCGTGGCTTATTTCATCAAAGCTTCGTTGCATGAATGTTGAATATATCGAAACAATTGGATGATAACCGCTTATTCCTAGGCCGCTGGCTAATGTTATCGCGTGTTCTTCTGCTATACCAACATCAATTGAGCGATTTTTGTATTGATTAAAAACATTTTCAAGACCGGCACCTTTAACAGTTGCAGGTGAAATCAAAATAGCATTTTTATGGACGCTCATCTCTTTTAAAGTAATATCGCTATAAATATGTGACCAAGAATTGAATCCAGGATGAATTTTATTTGGTTTGCCAGTATCAATATCAAATGGAGTAACACCATGCCAATATCCGCTTTCATCTTCTTCAGCTAATTTATAACCTTTTCCTTTAAGCGTGCACATGTGAACAACAACAGATTTAGTCGTGTTTTTAGCTCTTTTTAAAGCTTTTTCAATCTTTTTTATATTATGTCCATCAATAGGACCAATGTAAGAAAGACCCATTGCATCGAATATATTGACAGGGACAAGTATTCTTTTAAAATAGTTTTTGATAGCTTTAGAAAAATTATAAATTCTCTTTCCAAAATTTGTTTTAACAAGCGATTTCTTATATGCAACTTTCATTTTGTTATATCCAGATGCTGAAGAAATTTTTGCAAATACTTTTCCTAGGCCTCCTGTGTGTTTTGAAATGGACATTCCGTTGTCATTTAAAACAATAATTACTTTATGATTGGATCCAGCGAGATTGTTTAATGCTTCTAAAGCAAGTCCATTTTCTATTGAACCGTCGCCAATAAATGCGATTACATCGTATTTTTCATTATTTAAATCTCTTGCAATTGCAAATCCGTTTGCTGCACTTATAGATGTCGATGAGTGACCAGCTTCATAAACATCATACAAAGACTCTGAACGCTTTTGAAAACCTGATACGCCATCTTTTTGGCGAAGATTATTTAAATTGCGACCTGTCAAAATTTTATACGCATAACATTGATGTCCGACATCAAAGATAATTTTATCTTTGGAGAAGTCAAAAACTCTATTAAGCCCTATTGTTAGTTCTATAACTCCTAGGTTGCTTGATAAGTGTCCACCGTAAATGCTTGTTTTTTCAATGATTTCTTTTCTTAAATCATCAGCTAAAACATGAAGTTCTTTATATGAAAGGGTCTTTAAAAAATCTGGACTTTTTATATTGTCTAGATCTATGTGATTAATTATTCCATTTTTGTTGTCTTTCATATACTAAACTTTAACTAAAAATATACTAATAGTAAATACTAACAGAGTTATTTCTCAATTTCTTCAATTTTCTTTTCTGCATCCTTCAACATTTTTTCTAATGTAGCTATAAGTGCTTTTCCTTCGCTATAAAGTTTTAAACACTCATCCAAAGGAAGTGTTTCGTTCTCAATTTTGTTCACTATTTCATCAAGCCTTTTAAGAGATTTTTCGAAATCAATTTTCTTTTCTGACATATTATTTTTTCTCCTTGCTAATTACTTTTGAATTTATATAACCGTCGCTTATTAAAACTTTAACTGTATTGTTGACATTAATATCTTTTATGCTCTTGATGACTTTGCCGTTTTCATCTTGTGTTATTGAATATCCTCGTTTTAATACATTATCAATAGATAATGAGTTTAAATGCTCTACCTTTAGTCTTAGAGTCTCTTTTTTTAATTTTAAATAATTATTTAAATCAACATTTAATCTCGTCTTCATTTGTTTTAGAAATTCAATTTTATCTAGATACATACTTTTTGGATTTTTAAAGAAAGGTAACCTTGAGATCGAATCTATTTTATCCCGATAATTTTTAATTCTTCTTTCCAATATATAGGTTAATTCTTCGCTATAATCATCAAGTGCTTGATATAATTCCCTTTTATCAACTGTTGCAAGTTCTGCCGCACCAGTAGGTGTTGACGCTCTTGCATCAGCTACATAATCAACAAGTGTAAAATCAATTTCATGTCCAACAGCGGATATTACCGGAACTGGAAATTTGGAGAGCTCTCTTACAAGTGTTTCATCGTTAAAAGCGCTCAAGTCTTCACTAGCACCGCCACCGCGACCAATGATGAGAGTATCTATTTTCGCGTTTTTGGCGTCGTTTAAGGCTCGTAGAAGGTCTTTTGGCGCATCGCTTCCTTGCACAAGGCTAGGGAATAAAATGACGTCTACAAGAGGAAATCGACGAAGCAAGTTTGTTTTAATATCAGCAAATGCAGCACTATTTTTTGCACTTATGACGCCAATTGCTTTAGGGAAAAGATTAATTTTTCTTTTTCTTGAAGAATCAAACAACCCTTCAGCGGCTAATTTTCGTTTTAGTTGTTCTAGTTTAAGCAATTGATCACCTTTTCCAAATAATTCCATCGTATCAGCGTAAAATTGATATTCTCCACGTGCAACATAAGTTGATATTTTTCCTTTGGCTATAACTTCGCTGCCATTATCAATTGAACTGTCTAAATATTTAGCGTTATCAAAAAACATTACTGCTTTTAACGAAGATTCATCATCTTTTAGTGAAAAATAAACATGCCCGCTTGGATATTTTTTAAAATTGCTTACTTCGCCTTTGATTATAATATTTTGTAAAGAAAAATTGTTATCAAACATTTGTTTGATATATTTGTTTATCGCGGTAATCGAAAAAGCTTGATCTTTATTTATCATAGAACTTTATCTAATATAGCATTTACAAATTTGTAATCCTTTATATCTAAATATTTTTTGGCAAGATTAACTGCAACATCAATAATTACATTTTTATCAATTTTTTCATCAGTTAATTTATATGAAGCATAGCTTTCAAGAAGAATCGCGCGTTCCACTTGGTTTAATCTATCAAATTTCCATTTAGGCATATGTTCTTGAAAAGTTGATTCAATTTGATTTATATTCATGAGAGCTTTAATGGTTACTGATTTTGAAAAATATGGAATATCTTCATAAGGAACCATAAAAATATTTTCCATTGTGTCTTCTAATGAAAACTGTTCATTCATGGATATATATGTTAAAGCATCATATATGCTTATCATAATCAATTCGTGTTCTTTATTTCTACTTATGTTATTTTCCATTAGCAATAACCTCGCTTTCAACTTCTTCTTCGATTTTTATTTTATTATCGCCTTTAAATACTTTTTCAATATGTAATACATTGTAATATTCAACAATTGCAATTATCATCCCCACTAAAACAACAACATGGCACGCTAATGTGAATGCATAGTTTGTCCAGATACTAGGAACACCTGAATAAATGTAAACAAAGAACATCGCAATAAAATCTAAAGCGTACAATCCAGTTCCTATAAGTAAGATTTTTATTCTTCCTTTTGAAGCGAATACTCCAAGGCAAGCAAATCCTGCACCAAGAACTATAGCTATCAATATCATTAGAAAATTTGCTAATAATAAATCACATGATTTCAAAATTAAACAATTTAAGAATATTTGCAATGTGAAATTTAATGCAAATCCACTTGTTGGCCATTTAAATGACAAATTTTCAATAATGGAGTTAGTTCCAAGCTGAATTGCACCGATAATAATAGCAAATATATTCAACAAACCTGCCCACATGAGAAATATCGACGTTTTTTGATACATCTTAACAGCTTTGTTATGAGCTTGTTGATATGTTATTGGTTGTTTTTGTTTCTTTTGTTTCATAAATTAAGCAAATGAAGCAACTTTTAATTCAATTTGGAATGGAACAGATTCTGTATAAGCAGTAATTGATCTAGCAACTTCTTCTTGAATTGCTAAGCAAACTTTATCAGAATTTACGCCTTTCTTTAAAATAATAGAAATTTTAATTTCTACTGAACCATCAATTCTAAAAAAGATTTTTATTGGACTGTTTAAATTAAAAGGCATTTTCTTTGCGGTCGTAGGTGAAATGCTAGCGCCACTTACACGTGAAACCGCATCACTTACAATTTGTTCAAAAACACGACGGGAAATACCTATCTCGCCACTTCTTGAGTAATTTTTTATATAAATATAGTCCGCCATGTCGATCTCCTTTATTATTTAACGTTTTCCAAAATATAATTAACTAAATCTTCTGGTAAAAATTTATATGCTTTAATAGCGTCTTTTGCAGGTGCGCTTGTACCAAATGTATCGATACCATAATTATAATCAGCGTATTTTGCCCATCCAAAAGTCGATAGCATTTCAACTGATACGATTTTTGATTTTGGAAGAGAAAGAATTTTTTCTTTATATTCTTTGCTTTGCTTGTCAAACAAATATGTAGAAGGCATGGAAACGACTCTTACATCAAGTCCTTTTTCTTTTAATAATTCCTGTGCTTTAACACAAAGAGCAACTTCGCTACCTGTTGCAACAAGAATTAAGTCTAATTGTTTTTCTTCCTTGCTTATAATATAAGCACCTTTTTTGACATCATCAAATGATGACGTTAATAGAGGTAAATTTTGACGCGATAAAATTAAACATGTAGGTGTGTTTTTACTTTCAAGAGCAATTTTCCATGCTGCATAAGTTTCTCTAGCATCACATGGTCGAATAACATCTACATTAGGAATGCTTCGAAGCATTGCTAAGTGTTCAATTGGTTGATGTGTTGGTCCGTCTTCTCCAACAGCGATACTATCATGTGAGAAAAGATAAATTGCTGGTAAATTACTTAATGCTGACATTCTAATAGCTGATTTCATATAATCACTAAAAACCAAGAATGCTCCTACGTATGTTTTAACACCGCCGTGAAGAAGCATACCGTTTTGTGCACTAGCCATTGCAAATTCGCGAATACCAAAATTAATATTTCTTCCATAAGGTGTTTCTTTAGTAAAATTAACACCATCATTAATTTTAGTCATTACACTTCCAGCAACATCAGCGCTTCCACCCATAAGGAATGGAATCATTTGGTGAAGCTCATTAAGTGCTTTTCCACTACTAACACGTGATGAATCATTGTTTGCTTGTTCAAAAGATGGCTCTTTATCAAAATATGATGAAACATCTTCAGCAAATGCTTTTTTAAATGTTTCATAAGCATTTTTATGCTCATAACTATATTCTTTGATATTTTTATTCCAATTTTCTTCAGCTTCGACTCCACGTTTTACGAAATTATTTTTGAAATTATCATAAACTTCTTGAGGAATAAAGAATTCAGGGTAATCATAACCATAAACTTCTTTTGCGTGTTTTCCATCGTCCAATCCTAAAGGATTGCCATGAACTTTGCATGTTCCTTGTTTTTCACTACCGTAACCAATGATTGTATGAACAATGATAAGAGTAGGTTTGTCTAAACTTGTTTTCGCCTTAACAATTGCTCTATCGATTGCTTCTATATCATTGCCATCTTTAACTTCTAAAACATCCCATTCACTAGCAATAAATCTTTCACGAACGTTTTCAGAGAATGACAAATCAATTCCACCATCAAGGGTTACAGCATTACTATCATAAATTAATATTAATTTATTTAATTTTTGATGTCCTGCTAAAGAAATTGCTTCTTGAGAAAGTCCTTCTTGAAGACAACCATCACCACATAAGACATATGTAAAATGGTTAATTAATCTATTTCCGTCAGGATATTGAGCGCTTGTTGCACGTTCAGCCATAGCAATACCAACTGCTTGAGCAATTCCTTGCCCAAGAGGACCGCTTGTAGCATCGACGCCTTTTGTATGCATATATTCTGGGTGTCCTGGAGTGAGACTACCCAATTGTCTAAATGATTTTAAATCATCCATTGAAAGCGGGTAACCACAAACATGCAACATTGTATAAAGAAGAGAACTTGCATGTCCCGCAGAAAGCACGAATCTATCGCGGTTAATCCATGTTGGATCGTTTGGATTAGCAATTAAGTGATTATTGAACAATGTGTAAAGTATCGGTGCACTACCAAGAGCCATTCCTGGGTGGCCGCTTTTTGCTTTGTTAACAACATCAATGCATGTTGCTCTTATTGCGCTGACGCATAAATTATCTAATTGTTTGTTACTCATTTTTTTCTCCTTATTTTTTAATTTCAATTCCTAAATCATCTAATTGGGCTTGATCAACTGGTTGCGGCGCATTGCTCATTGGACATGCCGCTTTGAGATTTTTAGGAAAAGCAATGACATCACGAATGTTATCTGTACCGCATATAATCATAGAAAGTCTTTCAAGACCAAACGCAATTCCACCATGTGGAGGAGTTCCATAATCAAATGCGTTAACAAAATATCCAAATTTACGAGCAATGTCTTCTTGTGAAAATCCAAGAATTTTGAATATTTGCTTTTGCATATCCTCATCATAAATTCTCAAAGAACCACCACCTGCTTCATAGCCATTGATTACAATATCATATGCAGCAGATAGCACTTTGCTTGGGTCTGTGTATAGATATTGAGCAGTTTCTGGTGTTGGACGAGTAAATGGGTGATGAAGAGGTGAATAACTACCATCTTCATTCTTTTCGAATAACGGAAAATTAACAACCCACAACAAATCATATGTATTTGGTTTAACATATCCTAATTCATGACCATATTTACTGCGCAACGCACCTAAGCAGAAATTAACTCTATCAAGTTTTCCGCTTGCAACGATAATAACATCGTTTTCTTTTGCGTCACTTTTATCTAACAATTGTTTTTCTAAATCGTCATTTAAGAATTTTGTTAAGCTGCCATCGAGCTTATTACCATGAACTTTAAATATTCCTAAACCAGGCAATGAGAATTTCTTTGCTTCAACATTTAAAGAATCAATTATTTTTCTTGAAAATGTATTTGCGACATTTGGAACTACAATAGCTTTAATAGAATCTACTCCATGATAACCATTAAATTCCGATTTTTCTAAAATGTCTTTCACATCGAATAAATGCATTCCAAAACGTGTGTCTGGTTTATCACTACCATAAACGTTTACAGCTTCTCTATAATCCATTCTTCTAAGCGGTGTAACAATATCTACATTAATTACTTCTTTGAAGACTCTTTTTAAGAATCCTTCCATTATTGTCAAAATTTGGTCTTGATCAAGGAAAGACATCTCTAAATCTATTTGAGTAAATTCAGGTTGTCTATCTTGACGCAAATCTTCGTCTCTAAAGCAACGAGCGATTTGATAATACCTTTCCATACCACCAATCATTAGTAATTGTTTAAATAATTGAGGTGATTGAGGAAGAGCGTAAAAACTACCATGAGAAATTCGTGATGGAACAATATAGTCTCTAGCACCTTCTGGCGTAGAAAGAATTAAACAAGGCGTTTCAACCTCAATAAAATCATTTTTATCAAAATAATCGTGAGCTATACGAACGATATGAGCTCTTTTCATGAGATTTTGTTGCAAACATGGTCTTCGCAAATCAAGATATCTATATTTTAATCTCGTATCTTCTAGAGCGTCTGTATCATCTTGAATCATCATTGGAGTTGTCTTAGCTTTGCTAAATACTTCTATCGAGTCAGCAACAATTTCTATATCTCCAGTTTTTAAATTTTTATTTGGAGTTTCTTTTTTGCAAACAGTGCCTTTCACAGAAATAACATATTCATTTCTAACATCAGGCACATTTGTTCCTTCATTAACAACAACTTGGATGATTCCGCTTCTATCTCTTAGGTCAATAAATAAAAGCGAACCTAAGTTTCTTCTTTTAGCTACCCAACCCACTAATGTAACATTTTTTCCTACATCAGCAAGCGTTAATTCAGTATTTTTACAAGTTCTTTCCATTTTATTCTCCTTCATTATTGTTGTATTCTTCAATCATCGAAGGAAGCATTCTTTCTGCATCTTCCAAAGAAATGGTTGTTTGTTCTTGCGATTTTAAATTTTTTACTGTTAGTTTTTTGTCTTTTAATTCATCGTCGCCAATAATAATTGCGAATTTAGCTTTTTTTCTTGTTGCAATTTTGAATAAAGCTTTGAATGATTTAATTTCATTATTGCCATCAGCACTTAAACCTAATGAACGAATTTTATCTTTTAAATCAAAATTGGTATTGATTGCTTCTTCAGTCATACCCATAACGTAATAATCTAATCCATTAGACGGAATATCATCTCCAAGAATCTTTTTAATGACATAATAAAGTCTTTCTTCACCGAATGATAATCCGACACCTTCTAAATCAGGTCCGCCGATTTCTTTAAGGAGATTTTTATAGTGACCACCACCACCAAGAGCGCCGATTTCATCATTAATATCGTGATATTCGAATACAATGCCCGTATAGTAATCTAAGCCTCTAACCAATGTGTCATCTTGTTCAACGGTAACACCAACATTTTGAAGAATGCTTATGACTTTTTCAAAATATACTTTTGCTTCAACACTTAAATAATCTTTCATTTTTGGAGCATTTTTAATTATTTCTTGATCTTCAGGAACTTTGCAATCAAGAATACGAAGTGGATTAATTTCCAATCTTCTTTTACAATCTTCGCACATATTATCAATGTGTTTAGCGAAATATTCTTTTAACGCTATTCTATAGTCATCTCTAGATTGTTGATCACCAAGAGTGTTAATTAATACTTTTACATTTTGTAATCCGATTATTTCAAGAAATCTTTTTCCTAACAATACAACTTCAGCATCTTCATATTCGTTTTTAACACCAACTTGTTCAACGCCGAATTGATGAAATTGACGATATCTTCCAGCTTGTGGTCTTTCATATCTAAAACATGGACCAAAATAAAAATATTTTAAAGGCAAATCATTTGTAGCATATAGTTTATTGCTTACAATGCTTCTCATAACTCCAGCGGTCATTTCCGGGCGTAAAGTTATTTCCCTATTACCTTTATCTAGGAATGTATACATTTCTTTAGTAACGATATCACTTGATTCACCAACAGAGCGAACAAACAAAGGAGAATGCTCGATGATCGGTGTTCGCATTTCTTTATATCCAAAAATATCAGCTAACATACGAGCAGCCATTTCTAAATTAAAATAAACATCTGCTTCTTCGCCAATTATATCGTGAGTGCCTTTTACAGGATTGATTTCCATATTAAAACCTCTTTCTCAATGAGTTAATTATACATATTTTAATATGTAAGGTCAAACGATAGAAAATTGTTTTATCAAAAAATAGGATTTAGTGAATTATTCTTTGTATTTCGTTTACATTTTTTACGTTTTTCAAAACATTGAATAAATCTTGCAATTGTGATGCGTTGTTGACATATATTGTCGCGGTAATTGTTGTCTCACGTGTTGATGTATGTAGGTGAGCGTTGATCGCAGTTACAGGGATATTTTTTTGCGACAATGCATTCATTACATCCATGAGAAGATTTGGTCTATCATTACATTCAATTTTTATATCGACAGGATATGAATTTTTGTTTAAGTCATCTCGCCAAAAAACTTCGATGAGACGTTTGCTTTCATTTATAATATTGGGGCAGTTTTTTCTATGAACGCTAATGCCTTTGCCTTTTGTGATATAACCTACAATTTCATCTCCGGGAATAGGCGTACAACAAGACGCTAACGATATGGCAATTTTACCAGCGTTTTTAACATAAACTGGGGAATCGTTTGATTCGACTTTTTCAACTTTATTTAATTTGATAGTTTCTTTTGGTTTTATGTTAAGAAAATCAATAATTGCGCCAGGAGTAGGATTCTTATTTGAAACCATTAAATATAAATTGTCTAAATCATCAACTTTGAAGTTTGTAAAAACATTTTGATTATTTAAAAGTTGTTCCATTTCACCTTCGCCAATATCATATGCTTTGAAGGCGTCAAGACAAATTTGTTTACCTTTTGCAATCTTATCATTTTTAAGAAAATCAGCATTCTTTTTCGCAAGAAATTTTCTAATATGAGAACGAGCAAAATTAGTCGTGGCAATTTTGAGCCAATCTTCGTTTGGTCCTTGTGAAGATTTTGAAGTTTTAATCTCAACAATATCGCCTGTTTTAAGTTCTGTATTTAAAGGAACCATCGAATTATTTACGATTGCACCCACTGCTTTTTCCGCAACACCTGTGTGAATCTTATATGCAAAATCTAAGGGTGTCGATCCTGCTGGTAAATCAATAACTTTGCCTTTCGGTGTAAAGCAATAGACATTTGCCTCGAAAATATCATGTGACAAAGAATTCATATATTCTTTTGCGTTATCACTATCTTCTTCCGATATGTTAACTAAATCTCTAAGCCAGTGAAGTTTTTCTTCAATTTCTTTTTGTTCTTGCTTAGGAGAGTAGTTACTTCCTTCTTTATACCGCCAATGGGCAGCGATTCCGCTTTCTGCTACATCATCCATGTCTTTTGTGCGTATTTGTACTTCGAATGTATTTCCATCACCAGAAAGAATGCATGTATGAAGTGACTGATACATGTTTGGTTTAGGCATAGCTATATAGTCTTTAAAACGTCCTGGAATAGGAGTGTATGTAGCGTGAATAATACCTAAAATTTCATAGCATTGTAATTCTGTTTCAGTAATAATTCTAATTGCTAAAAGATCGAATATTTCTTCAGGTTTGTGATGTTTTACATATATTTTTCGGTAAATTGAATATAGAGATTTAACTCTTGATTCCATTTGAAAAGGAATATTTTGCTTAAATAATATATCGGCAACGCGTTTAGAAAAGTTATCGAGTGATTTTTGACCGTTTTTTATTCTCTTGTTAATCAACGAGTTAATTTCGTTATATTTTTCCGGTTCAAGATATTTTAAAGATAAATCTTCAAGCTCACTTTTAATGGTGTTAATACCTAATCTATGAGCGATTGGTGCAAAAACTTCTAATGTTTCTTTTGCAAGAGTTTTCTGCCTATTTTCTGGCAATGAATCAAGAGTGCGCATATTGTGAAGTCGATCAGCTAATTTAATAACGATTACGCGGACATCTTTTGCCATTCCTAAAAAGATCTTTCGGTGATCTTCTGCAACAAAATCTTCTTCTTTTCTATGTGACAATTTTAATCTTTGAATTTTTGTCAAAGAATCGACAATCATGCAAACATCATCGCCAAAAACCTTCAAATCATCTAATGTAGTATCTGTATCTTCTACAACATCGTGGAGAAGGCCAGCTGCTAAAGTTGTTGGGCCACAATTAAGTTCAGTTAAAATATAACAAACTTCAATCAAATGGTGAATATATGGCTCACCACTACGTCTGAATTGCCCTTCATGTTTCTTTTTAGCAAATTCATATGCATCTTCAACTAATTTTCTAGATTTTGGATTTGTGATATAAACATAATACTTTTCTTTAACTTCATCAAAAGTATGAAGTTTAATTTGATTAGGTTTTGATTGTTCTTTTAATGCTTCCATAAAATATATTATACTTGCTTAATATTAATATTAAACAACAATTAAAAATGGTATGTCAAAAATCGTTGTAAAGAATCATTCCTCATATTGAAGAAGTATTCCATATACACGAACATTTTTTCTTTTCACCTTTTTATGAGAAATACGTATCCCAAAGACATTATCAATACTACTATATTCGATTTCAAATGCAATTTTAGCCTTTGTCGAACTAGTGAAAACCAATTTTTTTGTTCCTTCAATTGGATCACCGCTCTCACCTAAAAGTTCAACATAAACTCCTTGTTCTTCGCTAAATTCCATTTTAGAACTTCCACCAATAGTTAATGTTGCAAATATTTTACCTGGAGAAGTTACCCAATAGGCTTCTTTGCTTAGAATTTGAACATATGTCGTTTCATCTTTGCTTGCGTCTTCTTTATAAAAAAGGCTATCACGAGAAAAACCGCTCGCAATTAGCTCGCCACCACAAATTAAATCAGGGTATATGAATTTTACTGATGTTGGTTTTCCTCTTCCTATCTTGGCATTTACATTTTGAGTCAATGTCATAGTATTATTCCTTAAATAAGTAGCTTTAACACTGACTTTAAAATTATCATTTGCTTCGCTAGGAA
>ERZ808274.754-NODE-754-length-13787-cov-5.366371_pt1 | contig 13787 bp, 9 predicted proteins | sample MGYA00521277_ERZ808274 | MGnify/ENA primary metagenome ERZ808274 (study PRJEB31516, sample SAMN03275597) | gut metagenome | biome: mammalia-associated habitat; material: feces | host: Papio cynocephalus | place: Kenya | collected 2012-07-28 ... | reverse complement strand
GTGGGTGGTGATGGATTCGAACCACCGAAGCAAGAAGCAGCAGATTTACAGTCTGCCCCATTTGGCCACTCTGGAAACCACCCTTTGCCAACTTAGTCTTTGCAGCCGTCTCGCCGTTCGGACTACCTGTCGGAAAACGGCTGCAAAGATACGGCTATTTTTTTATTCCTCCAAATTTTCAGAGAAATTTTTCATTGCTTTCTTTGTTTTTCCTTGAATTTGGCGAGTTGAACCTTCATTGCGCTCAGGCAAGTGTCAACGCCTTCCTCAAACGTGTCGCACGTCTTCTCCACATAAAGCGTATTGCCCGGAGCACTCACCGTCATGCTGGTGGTCTTGTTCAGCGCGGCAGCAGGTTTCTCCACCTTCAATTGCACCTCTACTTTCTGAATGTCTTCGTAAGACCTTTGGAGTTTCTCTACTTTCTTGTTGATGAACTCCTGCAGTTTCTCGGTAGCGTCGAAATGAATCGACTTGATTCTAATCTCCATAGTTACCTCCACTTTTAAATGGTTTTGTAATTAAGCCCTGGGATGGGCCTCAGAATATGCTCTCTTCAGTTGCTCAAAAGTTGTATGCGTGTAAATCTCTGTCGTAGCGAGAGATGAATGCCCAAGCAACTTTTTCACGCTTTCCAAGCCCGCGCCATGGTTGAGCATCGATGTGGCGAACGTATGCCGAAGCACATGGGGCGAATGCTTTCCCAACATGGGAACTGCCTCCAGAGCCTGCCGCACGCGATGTTCCACCTGCGAACGGGTGATACGCCTTCCCTTATGATCGAGGAAAAAAGCCTCTGACTGCTTCTCAGCAACAGTGGCATCGCGCTTCGCACGGTACTCCTCTACCGTCCGCGCCACTTCTTCCCCGAAAGGAACTATGCGCTGCTTCCGGCGCTTACCGGTCACTTTGAGCTCTGCATTGGTCAGGTTGACATCTTTGTCGTCAAGACCTACCAGCTCGGCCAGCCGGATGCCCGTCTCGTAGAACACTATTAATAATGTACGCGCGAGGAAGCTTTCATAATCATCTCCCCAGTTGAGCGGGTCAAGCAGCTTGTCCATCTCCTTGTCTCTAACGAAATTGGGAAGTGGACGGCGGCGCTTAGGACCTTGAATCAGGCTGACGGGATCGGCTTTTACATGCCCCCGCCGCAACGCCCAGCGATAAAACGCTTTGACGGCACTGAGCTTGAGGTTCACCGTGGAGGGGCTTGCGCCACCTTCCATCAGCTTCCCCAGCCAGTCGCGCACGATGTCGGAATCAATCGTTGTCCAGCTCAGCGAACTGTCCAACCGCCCAAAGTACTCCTCAAGGTCTCGCAACGACCGCCCATAGCATTCGACTGTGGACATGGAGTAGTTGCGCTCCAATCGAAGGTACTCCAAGAAATCATCCGTCATCATCGTGTCACGCCCTCTTGTTTCAAGCTAACTGGACTACGAAGTTATGGAAAAAAATCGAACTACCAAAATTTGACGGGAGTTTTTTTACTGCTCAGCGTCGCGGAGCTTCTGCACATAGATGGCGTGCTCCATCTTCAGACGCTTCTTCACGGAAGGCTTAATGTACTGCTGACGAGCGCGCAGTTCCTTCGTAACGCCCGTTCTCTCAAACTTTCTCTTAAACTTCTTGAGAGCCTTCTCAATGTTCTCACCGTCCTTTACTGGTACAACAATCATGTTTTTGCTTTTGTAAGATTTTAATTTGTTTGACTTAGCTGGCGCTTCTGCACCAATTTTGCGGTGCAAAGTTACTACTTATTTTGCATTCAGCCAACACTTTAAAGATTTTTTTGGCTTCGGCGCATTTTGAGCCTGGGATACACTATGCCGGAATAGGCCAACAGGCCGAAATCGTAGTCGCAATCCTTCCCTTCCATCTTTCCGTCCCCTGACTATGATTCTTTGGATTCAGTGGTGTCGTGAGGGTTGTCCCGCCACCCATTAAGCCTTCTATACTTACGTTGAAAGTGGCTGGAAGCAAGCAGCTATATGTACCGTTGTCAAACCAACCCGACGAGACGAAGTCCTGCTCATTGTTGTATTCGTAACTTTCTAAATATCAATATGTTGCGAGTAAAGCAAAATACTGCTGCAATAGGGGCTGAATCAGACCGCAAAAGGGGCTGAATCGCATGGTCATTCAGCCGATATTAGCGCCTAATAGGGCCGAGATGGCAAAGCCTTTGGAAACACAACCTCTACTAATACTTTTTACGGGCAAAAACGGAAGGGCATCACTTTACCCCAAATCTGTCATTAAATTTTGTCCCTGTTTCTGCTTATGTCGTGCAGTTTGTATTTTTGTGTTGAAGACATAAACGAGCCAAGGCGAAACTCTTCCGGGCATCAAAATGCCGAAAGAAATAGTGACAAGGGGCGGATAGATAGGAAACTTCTTCTGTTTTTGTTGATTTCAGTCTAATGTGCGATTTGGGTAAAGTAGCTCGGGGACTAAATATCCCTCGCTATCGACATTTCATGATTTTTGTGCACGTTGATTTTACTTTCTCCTATTGAATGGGTCATAGAGTTGTAGCGTCCATGAAAACGAGGGCGAGACAAAGGAAAGAAGATTTGTCGTAAGACTCAACATCCGGGAAAAAGACAATCCACAACATTAATAAATAGGAGAAACCGCTATGATGAAATTGAGAACAATTGAGAAAGGAATGCTCATGGCCTTGATGGTAATGTCGGTAGGCACTGCTTTTGCCCAGCCCAGACGCCATGGCCACGGCCGGCACTACCCTGGCTGTCGCCGCCCTGTTGTCACCACAGTGGTGACGCAGCCGGCTGTGACGATCCACGTGAACAACAGGTCGAGCAAGCAAGGTCGTCTGGAGATGGCGCTGGCGTACTTAAACCCAAATCGGTCATTAGAGATTTTTTTCGTACAAAAAGTCAGGTTATAGTAGACTATACCATCATTATAGCATCTTCATGCAAACACAATACGCACCTTTTGCTCTATTTTAAGAGCAAACGAAAGCGAAATTTTCTAATGAGCGATTTGGGATAAAGCCGCTATTGCCACACCCTCAAGACGCACTCACAGGAAGGGACAAACAACATCCCCCATCGGTCAAATACAGATTGAGCGATGGGGGATGCTGTATGATATTGCGATGGATGGCTGAGGCCGTCCTATTTCACACTGGGGGCAAAGCGCAAGGTGTAGGTTAGCTGCCCACTGGTGGGACACTGATATTGGTCAAGGCAGCTGTCTCCGCCGCAAGAGTTGTTGCCCAAGCCGCGCTGCCAGGCGTCGAAATGGGCAAAAACCGATTCATGACGGGTCAGATCATACCAATGGGTGATGTCGCGCCAAAGCTGATCGGACACGTCACACCACTGCTGCTCGTCATAATGGGAGAGCGAGAAGGCCACCTTCCCCTCCGTGTCGACGGTCAGTCGCAGCCCATTGGCATTATCAAGTATCAGCTCACGCAAGTCTTGATGGTCGCCGCAGGTTTGCGGGTGGATGTTCTCGTCAATCATTTGGTCCACCGTCGTCACGTAGCGGCCAAGATAAGACCCCGTCATGCGGTCGGTATAGTTGGACCAGGGTCCCCGTCCATAGTATTCCACATGGTCAAATCCATCAGCCAGCTCCATACCCAGCCCCAACCTTCGCGTAGGGCCGGAGGGCGAGAAGGTGACCTGCAGGTCAACCACACCGTCGGGATAGATGGTATAGCGTGACGTGTAACGACAGTTGACCGCACTGCCTTCCACTGTCATCGTGCGCCGGTTGGCATCGCCTCCTACCTCTACGATGCGTGTCTCAGCCGATCTGGCCATCGTCATCTGCTGCATTTCCTGGCTGCGGTCGTTGTCCACGTCACGCATACTGTTGAAATCGGGACCTTGGACGATGATTTTCTTGCCGTCGAAGGTCCAGTCGGTAAGCTTTCCCGAGGCGTCAAACTGCAGTGTGAAGGCTTTGCCGTCCTTGTTTTTCCCACTGTACAAGTGACGCTTGGTGTCCAACTCTACACGTCCGTCAGCCGGATTGTGCACGGGAAGCGGCTGTCTTTCGCGCAAGACAAATTCACTTTCGGCGATAGCGTAGCCCGCATCCGCCCACATTGTAGCCGACTTCTGACGCAAGGCGAGGTGAAGCACATACTCGGCATCGCTGCTCAACGATGCTTTGTAGGGCACGGCGACCGTCACAGCATCGCCTGCCGCCACACGAGGAAGCACCAACGGACCTTCCTCCACCACACGGCCCTCGCGCAAGAGCTGATAGGACAGCGTGCAATAGTCGGCCAAATCGGTGAAGGCATTCTCGTTTTTGAGCGTGAAAGTCTTAGCCTTGGCATCCCATCCAGAGAAATCCACTGGTGCATAGACGGCCTTCACCTCGGCGAGCTTGGCCGTCCAGGCACGGTCGGGAGTGATGATGCCGTTGTTGAGAAAGTTGCCTTGAAAGCCCAAGTTAACGTAATCGGGGGAGTTGAAGTCGTAGCCTGCCACCCAGTTGTGGAATCCATTCTTCACCTTCAAGCCGCGCTTGAGGTCTTCGGGACGGTAAACGGCCTGGTCAACCCAGTCCCAGATGCAGCCCCCAATGATGTAGTCGTTATCCTTGGACTTGATGATGTCCCAGTAATCCTTCAGGTTTCCCACCGCTTGCCCCATGGCATGGGCATACTCCGAGAAGATCATCGGACGGTCATATCCGTAGGCTGGAGCGTGGGCATAGCCCCTTGCCTCGGCTACAGTGGGATACATGCGCGAGTTGAGGTCGCTGATGGGCGTGCCTTGAAATCCCCACGGACTGCTGTGTACGGGCCTTCCGTCGCCGTTTTCCTTCGCAAAGGTATAGGTAGCCACAAAGTTTCGGCCGTCACCACTTTCGTTTCCCAAGCTCCAGAAGACGATGCTGGGATGGTTTCTGTCGCGCAGCACCATGCGCTCGGTGCGGTCAAGGTAGGCCGTCCGCCACTCCGGGCGGTCAGAAAGGTCGCCGCCTTGCTGCCCGGCATAATGACATTCCACATCAGCCTCATCCATCACATAGAGTCCGAAGGCATCAAACATCGCGTACATCTTCGGTTGTCGGGGGTAATGGGAGGTGCGGACGGTGTTGACATTGGCCTGTTTCATCAGCTTAATGTCCTTGAGCATCGTCTCCATGTCTATGGCTCGACCATATTCTGGGTGTGTATCCTGCGTGTTTACGCCCCTAAAGAGCACCCTTTGGCCGTTGATAGTGAGATGGTGCCCATCGTTTCGGATGTTGCGGAAGCCGTATTTGGTCGAGAAAGCCATCTCTTCCCTGCCCTTTGCGTCGCGCTGAGATACTTCAATAGTATATAGGTAGGGGGTCTCCGCCGTCCAGGGATGCAGTCCGCTAAGCTCGAAGCGGAGCTGAGAGGTGGTGGTCGATGTGGCTTTATAGACCACCTGCCGGCGCTGCACCTCCCGGCCTTGTGCGTCGCGGAGCACGGCATCGATGGTCTTTTTGGCTTTACGGCCGTCGCGGTTGTCGACAGTGAGGTTCAATAGCATCGCTCCGGACGTGGCGTCTTCCGACAACAGGCCGCCGGTGAGCACATAATGGTCGCGCACGGCTACCATTGGGGTGGCGTAGAGATACACATCGCGGTGGATTCCGCTCATGTGCCACATGTCTTGTCCTTCGATATAGCTGCCGTCGCACCACCGATAGACGCGCACGGAGAGCTGGTTCTCGCCCTCATGGAGCACGCCCGAGAGGTCGAACTCGGCATCGGTATTGGCACTTTGGGTGTAGCCGACGTAGCGACCATTGACCCAAACCACCCCGGCGGAGTAGAGTCCGTCGAAATGAAGGAACACTCGCTTGTCCTTCCAAGCCTTGGGCAGCGTGAAGGTGCGGCTGTAAAATCCCGTTGCGTTGTCGTCCTTCACCCCCGCCTCGGCCACTCCGACGTTGGCTTTGGGTGGGTTATAGACGAATGGGTAGCCCACATTGGTGTAAACGGGCGCGCCATAACCGGCCATTTCCCACGACAAGGGCACGCTGATCTCGTCCCATCCGCTGTCGCCACAAGGCTTGCTGATGAGCGAATCGGTATTGGCAGGGCCGTCGGGGGTGCCGGGAACGTACTTAAACTTCCACACTCCGTTGAGCGATAGGTAGTCGCTGCTCTGGGGAATGAGCCAAGGCTGGCGATAATAGCTGGTGTCTTGGCGCATCTCCTCGGTCGAAGCGTAGGGTATGTAGGTGGCATGGGCAGCCTCTTTGTGGTCGTCCACCTTCTCGGGATTGGTGATCCACGAGATGTCGAAGCCCGACTGAGCCACCGTGGGCTGCTCATCGGGAATATCGGCGCAGGCCGTCCCCAAACCAAGAAAGGTCAGGAGAACAGCCAAATGTGCGCGGTTATTGAAATTGAATGGTATCATACAGAGTTGACCTGTTGCTTTTCCCTCACCAAAATGGTATTATTTCCCACTTCCACCGAGTACGGATTCCGTCAGTGTAGCTTCTTTCAAGTCGGCGGCAACCGCCTTTATCCGCACCGGCTTGCTGCTGTCTTGGACACGCAGGATGACCATAGCCTTGCCAAAGAAGGCCTTGCGGTGGTCGGCTTTGAAGCGCTCTGTGGAGAACTGGCTGCCGTTATCGACACCAATGATGTCAGCATTCTCGGCCTTGAAGTGGATGTCATTCTCGGCCAATGAGCAGAGATTGCCGTTGCGATCGGTCACTTCGGCAGCGACAAAGAGGGTATTTTCCCCGCGATAATCGGTAGAAAGACGGATGTTCTCGGCCGGGCCGGCTGTCCTTATGGTCTCGGAGCGCACCTCAACGCCCTGCTTTCGCGCCACGACACGCACCTCTCCAGGCTCAAACTGCACCCGCCACATCACGTGATACTGGTGATCGTCTTTCTTTTTGCGCACACCCTGGCTGCGTCCGTTGATGAAAAGCTCCACCTCATCGGCCTGATTGTAGTAGCACCACATGTCAATGGTCTGGCCGGGAAGCCAGTTCCAGTGAGGAAAGAGGTGGAGTACGGGCTTATTCGTCCATTCGCTCTGGTACATATAGTAAATATCCTTGGGGAATCCTGCCAGGTCGATAATGCCGAAGTAGCTGCTTCGCGCGGGAAAACCGTAGGGAGTGGGCTCGCCAAGGTAGTCGAAGCCCGTCCAGATAAACTGTCCCGCACAGTAAGGCGTGTGCTTCACCACCTCCCAAGTGGCCTCATGGGTCGATGACCAGGGCGCATGGGAATTGTCATAGGACGAGCACATCATCGTGGGGTCGGTATAAGGGAGATCCCAACGGGCTGGAAGGACATACACACTGTCCGAAGGCATACGGTAATAGCCGCGTGTTTGCAGTGCGGACACGCTTTCGGTGAAGAGGAAAGGCTTGCCTGGGAAGTTCTTTGGCACATCTTTTACCCACTGATGGTGATAGTTGAAGCCAATCAGGTCTATCGCTCCCGACTTGAAAAGATGGTTGTCGGGCGAAGGCTCGTTGCATCCTGCCGTGATGGGACGGGTGGTGTCATAACGCTTGATGATCTCAGCGAGATGGATGGTGAGCAGCGAATTGGGCGACATATCGTCGCCATGGGCAAGCGTGGAGGCATCGTGACCCGCATTGAGAATCAGGTTGGCCTGCTCAAGGGTCAGCTCATCGGCATCGGCACCAGACCATTGCTCGAGCACTTCGTTGCCAATGCTCCACACGATGATGCTGGGATGGTTGCGGTCGCGGCGCACAAGGTCGGACAAATCGCGCTCATGCCACTCGTCAAAGAACCGCGCATAGTCGTTTTTCGTCTTCCTACGCCGCCACATATCGAAGCTCTCGTCCATGACCACAAGCCCCATCGTGTCGCACATGTTGAGCAATTCGGGGGCTGGAGGGTTGTGGCTGCAGCGGATGGCATTCACGCCCATCTCCTTTAGTCGCACCAATTTGCGGTGGAGCGCATCCTCGTTGAGGGCCGCTCCCAACGCTCCAAGGTCGTGATGCTCGCATACGCCGTTGATTTTCAGGTTCTTTCCGTTGAGCCAGAAGCCGGTCTTCGCATCGAAACGGAAGCTGCGGAAAGCCGTAGGGGTACTCACGCGGTCGACAATCTGCCCGTCGGCCACCACCTCCGTCACCACTTGGTAGACGTTGCCTTGGTAAATGTCCCACAGCACGGGCTTTCTCACCACGAGCACCTGACCCTTCGCGCCTCCCTCACACGTGGCCACGACGCACCCATTGGGGGCTATGAGCTGGTGGCGCAGCCTCAACTGACGGGGCTTTGCACCGTCATTCTGCAATGCCACATCCACTTTCACCTCCCATGTGTTGCCCTTCCGCAGACTGGGGACGGCATGTACACCCCATTGGGCGACACGAAGGGGCGACGAAGTGGTGAGCCACACATGGCGATAGATGCCACATCCAGAGTACCAACGGCTGTTGGGCTGGTCGGAATTGTCGACACGGACAGCCAGCACGTTCTCCCCCGTCCTGTCGATGTAGGGAGTAATGTCATACTCGAAGGTGGAATAGCCGTATGGGCGCGTGCCCAAGGCATGGCCATTGACATAGACGGTGGCGTTCATATAGACGCCATCAAACGTGATGGTCACCCGCTCATCAGACCTTCCGGCCGCCAAGCGGAAGTGTTTGCGGTACCATCCCACCCCGCCGGGCAAAGCTCCGCCGCTCGCCCCACTGGGATTGCCGACATAGAAATCGCCCTCTATCGCCCAGTCGTGGGGCAAAGAGAGCCTTCTCCAGCCGCTGTCGTCGTAGGCAGGGGCAGCCATCGTGGAGTCGTCGCCGAGCTGAAAGAGCCAGTCGGCGTCGAAATTAACACGCGTCCGGGCTTGCCCCGCAAGAGCAGCCAGGAGGAAACACAATAAGGAAATTATTCTCTTCATTATCAATAGTGATTGGTTTGACGAATAGGAAGATGCCCCATCACAGCGGATCGACATCATAATATATTTGCAGAGCACCGTACATCTTGGAGCGGAGCATCTCCGACTGCACCTCGCGCAGGCACTGCCGCATGCGCCGCAGGTCGATTCCCAGTTCCAGCTTGAGCACCAGCTTGCGGATATAGAGCGTCTTCACCCGCGCCACGGCTGGCTTGTCGGGACCCAGAAGGCGGTCGCCGAAGAGTTGGCGAAGCCGACTGCCCATCTCCATCGATGCCGTTTCGACCGTCTTCTCCTGCCGGTGCTTCAGGTAGATGTAGGTGAGATGCGAGAACGGGGGGTAGCGGAAAGCGCGCCGCTCCTCGAACAACGCCTCGTAGAACGAGCGGTAATCATGGTGGACCACCTGGCGAATGACTTCCGAGTCGGGCTGACGCGTCTGCAATATCACCGTGCCGCGCTGCCCGCCTTTCCTTCCTGCCCTGCCGCTCACCTGCGAAAGCATGGCAAAGGCCTGCTCGTAGGCGCGGAAATCGGGCACGTTGAGCATCGCGTCGGCGTTGAGTATGCCCACCACAGCCACGTTGTCAAAGTCCAACCCCTTCGTTACCATCTGCGTTCCCACCAGCACGTTGGTCTGGCCTTGGGCAAACTCGTTGATGATGCGCTCGTAAGCGTTCTTCGTCCGCGTCGTATCTAAGTCCATACGCGCTATCTTTGCCTCGGGCACAAGGGCTTGCAACTCGTCCTCCACCTTCTCCGTACCGAAGCCGCGCCCACGAATATCCTTGCTTTCGCAGTTGGGGCAGCACGCCGGTACGCGCGACACATAGCCGCAATAGTGGCACGTCAGCAGCCCTGTCACCTTATGATAGGTGAGCGAAACGTCGCAATGCGGACAGCGCGGAGTCCATCCGCACTCGTGACACTCCACACTTGGGGCATAGCCCCGGCGGTTTTGGAAGAGGATGACTTGCTTTCCCCCCGCAATGGCGCCACGGATGGCGGCCAAGAGGCGTGGCGAGTAGTTGCCCGTCATCATCTTTCGGCGGCGCAAGTCCTTGACATCGACCACCTCCACGGCGGGCAGGGCCATGTCTTGATACCGCTTGTCCAGGCGGACATAGCCGTATTTGCCCTTCATGGCGTTCCAATAGCTCTCACTCGAGGGCGTGGCAGTGCCCAAAAGCACCTTCGCACCGCTCATCTTGGCCAGCACGATGGCCACAGAACGGGCATGATAGCGCGGCGAAGGGTCCATTTGCTTGAAGCTCTGCTCGTGTTCCTCGTCCACAATGACCAGCCCAAGCCGGCGGAAAGGAAGGTACACCGCCGACCGTGCGCCCAGGATGACGTCGTAGGGATGGTCGGAGAGCTGACGTTTCCACACCTCCACGCGCTCAGCGTCGCTGTATCGTGAGTGGTAGATGCCCAGACGGTCGCCAAACACATTGCGGAGCCGCTGCATCATCTGTACCGTGAGGGCGATTTCGGGCAACAAGAATAGTGCCTGGCGACCCTCGCGGAGCACACGGTCGATGAGATGGATGTATATTTCGGTCTTTCCGCTCGAGGTGACTCCGTGTAACAGCGTGATGTCCTTTTGCTTCTGAAGCTCGAGAATCTGCCGATAGGCTTCCTCCTGCGCCGCATTCAGCTCCTTGACGTGCTCCGGATGGGGTGCGCCGCCAAGGGGAATGCGCCCTATCTCCTTCTCATACTGCCGCAATATCTTCCGCCCGACGAGCTGGCGGAGCACGGTGGCCGTACAGTGGCTCTCGTTCATCAGTTCCTCACTGGTAATCTCGCGCTGGGGTTGGGGCTGGCTCTCGTCTGCTCCAGCCATTTGCAAATAGCAGGAGAGCACCTTCTGCTGCGACCAGGCGCGGCGAAGCATGGCCATGGCGGCGCGAAGGGCCTGCGGTGAGCGGTAGTCGTCGGCCAAGGTCACGTATTGCTCCGTCTTGGGACGGTAGTCTTCCTCGGCCTTCAGACCCGATGGCAGCGCGGCCTTGTAGACATCGCCGATGGGGGCAAGGTAATAGTCGGCTATCCACTGCCACAATCGCAGTTGGTCGGGCAGCAGAATGGGGGCATCGTCCATCATTCCAGCAATGCACTTGACCCCGTCCTTGCCCACCTTCAGCCCCTCGGGGGCGTGATCGTGCAGGAAAGCCACGATACCCGTATAGGTTTTCGACTTCCCAAGCGGCACACGCACACGGCAACCTGCCTGAAGACGGGCGGCCATCGTGTCGGGAACAGAATAGGTGAAGTAGCCCTCCAGCGGCAAAGGAAGGATGATGTCAGCGTAAGTCATGCTACAAAGTTACGCAATTATTTCGCAATTCTCACAAAAATCTGTTCTTTTGCGGCAGATACTGTGGACTAACTGACACCATCTTGAATATACAACAGAAAAAGAAGAGAGTGGAGAAAGAAGAGCTACAATCATCCAAAATCATCGCGTTGTGCGCAAAGTTAAGAAAAAGGTACAAAACTATGAAACTTAAAGTATACAAGCGGCACAAAGCAATTTACCAACTACGTTGTGAATGCCTGGTCGATAGCGGCTTACTCTATTTGTATAGCCGCTCACTGCCGTCAACTTCCCTTATTAGATATGTACTTCTGAATCAATCGTCCCACATGTTCGGCCAGCTTGACGGGCACTGCGTTGCCAATCATTTGCTCCACTTCCGTTTTTTTCCCTATCCAAATGAAGTCCGAGGGGAACGTCTGTATCTCCGCACGTTCTAATGTTGTAAGCGGACGAACGCCCTCCAACGTGCTGACGGGGTCATTGTGATGTAGCTTATATCCTCTGGGCATCGGACGGTTTACACCGCGAATCGTGGGCGAAGGTTCATCAATACAGAATACACCTCGCCGAGCATAGCTCCGTGGGTGACGATAATAAGCATTCAATCCGAGCCTACTACCAAAATAATCTCGCACAGTCATCTCCCGGGACGAGAGCCCTTCCTTGAAAAAATCGTCAAAAAAACCATCACGTTTACCTAAGCAACCGACCATAAAAAAGCGTTTTCGTCGCTGCGGCACACCACACAGCGCGGCATTCAGCACCGCACACGATATACCATATCCACTCTGACGGAAAAGGTTCATGGCTTCAAACAGCTTCGTATATTTCACAATATTGGCCACATTCTCCATGACGAACCACTGGGGGCGTACCGCTGACACTATCTGGGCGAACTTAACGGTCAGAATAGCGCGTCCGCCATTCTCATTTCTGCACCCAGCCGAGCTGAAATCCTGACAAGGTGGGCCGCCAATTATCATATCGGGGTGATAGTTACGCACAATGGGCACCACCTTTTCATCTTCCATCAAGTCGGCCTTATGCACAGGATGCTGGAAATTGAGGCGATAAACATCAGTCGCAGCATCCCAATTATCAAAGCTGGAAACGATACTGAAACCAGCTTCTTGAAAGCCCAAGCTAAGCCCTCCGCAACCGCAGAACAAATCAATAACATTCATAAAATCTTCCTTTACACAAACAATTCGGGGCTGTTTACTATCACCGCATCAAATCTTCGCTCCGGACTTAAATAATTTTGACCACCACCTAATATTATGTTTTTTATCTCGCTCTTCTTAATTCGCGGATGTGTCAGCTCGTCACAAGCCAAAAACGGATGACTCACATTGCCAGAAATAGCAAAAGCTTTGTCATTGGCCTTTCCATAAGAAAGCTCCTTGATAATGGCTACATAATCGAACTGACCGTATGTGACATATTCAAAAAGAATGCGATAGAGCCAAATAATAGTGCGCATGTGGCGGGTAATCTCCACTTTACTCTGCTGTTGGCAAAACATCTGAATTACAGCCAGGTTAGACCAAACGAAAACATCAAGACAGTCCTCAGCCAAAACGCCTCGCCCTCCCACAGATTTCCATACAGGCTGCACTATAAGCGGTGTCTGATTTTGACACAAATCGGCTGAAACAGACATGACTGCTTGCAATATCTGACTATAATAAGGAAGCACATTGTCCACATCTTCCCAGTGTTTGATTTTAGGAACAACACCAAGAAGTTTCTTCAAACGATTGCGACCTCTATCTCCCTCGTAATTTTTACAAATGGTACAAGCCAGAAAGCAAATCGTGGGCGGACGGACTACTATCTCACAACTGTATCCCTCATCGCCTTTATTTTTGGTCGTGTTGTCCGGCAATGCGGTCAATTTCACCTCCAGTCCTATCAGCTCTTTGCTCTCATGGGAGTCTATCATTACCAAATCTATCGTCTCCCTGTCCCCTGTATAGTACTTGTCAAAGGCAGAATATCCCGCCTCAAAATTATAAAATGCGTTTTTAGCCAAAGGATTGATGCCAAAAAGAGTGTCGCCTTGTATATACTGATGAACCACTTTACAACGCTTGTCAGTACATAAATAGACTGGAGCAATACGCTTTGAGAACATATAAGCAACCAAGGAAGCAGGAAAAGAGCTGTTAAACTGATTCTTCCCCCAAACTGAAGGCTTGGTATAATCACGACTTGAATTACTATGGTCTTGGGCAAACAACCCCGGTTTAATCGCTTTTCTCATAATACAGTCTATTGAAAACTCTTGCAAATTTAATCATTTTTTCTCATCAAACACAAAACAAAGGTATTTTTTGAAAAGATTTTAAGAGTGAAAGGAAAATCGATTGTTGCATAAAAACTTATCTAAAGCACAAGCATATAACGATGACACAAACAAGATATAGACCTTTTAGAACAGGACATCTAACGTTTCTGGAAAAGAGACGTATCAAACTATTTATCAACACATTACAAATCATTTTATTTTTCAGAACATGGGTCTCGTGGTTTTAACCCACATTGCAGCTATACATCATGTAACC
>ERZ808274.752-NODE-752-length-13806-cov-8.830849_pt1 | contig 13806 bp, 10 predicted proteins | sample MGYA00521277_ERZ808274 | MGnify/ENA primary metagenome ERZ808274 (study PRJEB31516, sample SAMN03275597) | gut metagenome | biome: mammalia-associated habitat; material: feces | host: Papio cynocephalus | place: Kenya | collected 2012-07-28 ... | reverse complement strand
GGACAGTTCCGGGCCCGTTGTCCCGCATTCGCGGGGCGGCGGGCCCGCTCTTTTTCTTGACATAACTTGACATAAAATGTATGGTTGGAGGCTTTGTTGTGTCATGTTTGCCACACGCTTTCGCAAGTGACCCCGTTCTTATTGCCCTTTTTATACTTGCATAGTATGACTATGTATGACTGTCATATCTTAACTGGTAAAGTAGAAGATAAACACTATAAGATAAAGGTGATGAAGAGAAATGCATATGGATTTAGGGATGAAAGGTATTTCGAACTAAGGCTGTATGCACTCCATGACTGTCTTATCACCCGAAATGCCGGATGAACCTTAATTTCTTTTTCGCGACAATTCAACAATCACGACACCACAGGGTTTTATCTTGAGCACAAAATTGTCAGCGTTCTTTGTGTTATCGTATTTTTTTGTGCGTGGAACAATGCGTTTACGATTTTGGGATGTGTTGAATGTGTTTATATCATCAGATTCAATGCGCCAGACACGGCTTACGCCCCAATCTCCGAGGTTTATCATAGTGCTTAATGCACTATTAGCAGAGCGATTTATTAATGCCATTCTAACGGTTCCGTCATCCGCCAATACTGCAGCGCAATCAATATAAGGAAGTTGCTTCTTTATATTTTCAACATCTTTATTCATATCGCCTTCAACACGAAGTTTAGAAAAGTCGATGTTTTTCTGTGGGCCCGATACATTTACTGTAATTGCATCACCTTTCATCAAATGACGGTAAAGGTCAAAAACATAATATGCTGGAGTACGGAATGCATCTTTATCTCCTACTGTTTTAACTAATCCATGTCCATTAACAGGAAAGATATAATTAGCCATGCCCACAACATGGCTTTGTCGTATGAAAACATTGAGCATTCCCGCAATAGTTGCGACATCAAACTGACGGCGCGGATCTTTACGCGTGAAATTCCAGTCTTTACCATCAAAAACAGAATGACGGCTGTTCCATTCATCAACACTATAACGTACAGGATTTGCCAATCTCCCCGATGCGATATTGGCTTTTTCTAACTGGGGTATGCTTCTTTCAATATTAGCCTCAACCTTTGCGGGAGCAAACAGAGTCGTAGCTTCGTCAATGAGTCGTCCATTTTTAACGCGGGAACTTAAATAATAGTGAAGTGTAAGATAATCTACAAGCTGCCCATTCTGTTTCAAAACAGTATCGTTCCATTCATAAAGATGGCCGATACCAAGTAAAGAAACATTAGGATAGGATGTTTTTATAGTTCGGGCCCAACGATTAAGACGAGAAGAATATTCTGAAGCAGTTTCTCCTCGATGTACCCCGTATGAGCCGTAATTCTCGTTGCCTATACACCAATAGGGTACTGCGTATGGTTTTACACGCCCGTTCATTGCCCTCAATTTGCCCATCACCTCAGTTGTGTCAGCCATAGCATAATCCATCCAGTCAATAGCTTCACCTATTGACCCCCCGTATTTAGTGTTATTGGTCATATTGAAGTTAATGTAAGCGGGAATATCCATCCTTTCACACCACTGTAGAAACTCGTCCGTACCAAAAGTATTTGGATCTGTACCGCCCCAACATTTCATGGGGGTAACAGGACGATTTTCTTTCGGCCCGATACCATTTTTCCAATGGTATTCATGTATGTATGTTCCTGCAGGCCAACGCATCACCGGAATATCGAGCGGAAGCAACAAGTCTCGTACAGCAAGATTTTCTTTTCCTTCATGGTCAACCAGCCCTCCATAGATTACACTGTCGTTGCAATCTTCTAGCATCTGTCCATAAATCATAGGGTTAATAGAACCTATAGAGGTAAGAGAAAAGGAAATTCGTGTGACTTCATTGATATTGTCCTTTTGCATTTTTGCCACAGACGGAATACTTGTTACAATTGCAACTGTCGTAACAAGTGCATTGACGAATGTATTTCTTTTATACAACATTTTAGTTCATTTTTAAGTTGCAATCTGGTGTACGGCCAAAACCAATTAAGAGACAGCACTTCTTTTATTTTTGCATTATCTTTCGGACTCCAAGTTTTCCTGCTCATACAATTCACGTGCCGATTGGGCGTTTACACTCTTGCAATCGTACGCAATGACATCCGTCACATCACAGGCATTCAACAAGCCACTGATACTGTCCCGTTGTCTTGCATCCGTATATATGTGTCCTTTCAATCCTTTGCGGAACACTGCAGCCCGAACGCTGTCCAATCATTCACAATAGCCCTTGTAACTGTCCCCGGGCGGTTCTTCTGAACCACCCTCCTGATATTGACCGGTGTGGCGGTATATTGTGGCAGGGCTTATGCCCGAGTCTTCAGATATAGTCCTTGGTCTGCGGTCATTGGAAAACATCAGGATACAAGTCATCTTCACATAGTGGGAAGTGCCAGTCGGGTCACATTGAGGCCTACGTGGTTCGGCATATTCAGTGTAATATAATTTGCACTTCATGATGCAAAGATAACTATTTTTCTCAGATTTCCCAAATCACTTGCCTTTGACTATAATGGTGATTACAGCAATGCGAATTTTTAGAAGTCTCATATAGCCAAACAGAAAACTCGCGGCTCTCCTCCTGGCCATCCTTCCCGACTTGTCATAGTCATTGTTTCACGGATATTTTCGGTAAAAACATGGAGACATGCCATTCTTCATGTGCCGTCAGGCAACAGTTTTGTGCTGGCATCTGCACAGCCCCCTATGGGGCTTGTCGGTTGCGCTGGTGGGCTCCAGTCCATTTTGCTGTGGGGGCGTAAGTCTCAGCGTGTGAGTTCCGCCACCAACTCTTCGGGAGTGAGCAACTGCTGTTCGCCCGACAGCATGTCCCTCAGTGTCACCTTACCATCAGCCAGCTCGTTCTCGCCCACGATGGCCACATAAGGTATCCGTTTTTGGTTGGCATAACTCATCTGTTTCTTCAACTTCACGGCGTCTGGATAAATCTCAGCATTCACGCCAGCATCGCGAACCAGGGTCAGGATTTTCAACGAGTATCTGGCCTCGGCCTCCCCAAAATTGGCGAAGAGCAGACGTGTGGCACAGGATGTCTCCTGTGGGTAGAGGTTCAATTCATTGAGCACGTCAAAGATGCGGTCGGCTCCAAATGAGATGCCCACACCGCTCAGTCCTGGCATGCCAAAGATGCCGGTGAGGTTGTCATAGCGTCCGCCGCCCGTGATGGAGCCCATCTGTACGTCCAGGGCTTTCACTTCGAAGATGGCGCCAGTGTAATAATCCAGTCCTCGTGCCAGTGTGAGGTCAAGTTCCACCTCGTTCTTCAGCCCTTCCAGGTGGTTTAGGATATACTCGCACTCTTCCACACCGCGTAGTCCAACCTCGTTGCTTTCCAACGCTTTCCGCATGGTTTGGAGTTTCTCTGCATTCGTTCCGCTCATGGCAATGAAAGGCTGTAGTTTCCCAATAGCGTCAGTGGGGATGCCGTCCTCGGCCAGTTCGGCGTTCACGCCCTCCAGCCCGATTTTGTCCAGTTTGTCCATGGCCACTGTGATATCGATGATGCGGTCGGCTTGCCCTATCAGTTCTGCGATGCCGGAGAGTATCTTCCTGTTGTTGATTTTAATGCGCACCCGTATACCCAACCGTGCGAACACGGTATCCATAATATGGATGAGCTCCACCTCATTGAGCAGGGAGTCGCTGCCCACCACGTCGGCATCGCATTGGTAGAACTCGCGGTAGCGCCCTTTTTGCGGACGGTCGCCCCTCCACACGGGCTGTATCTGGTAGCGCTTGAACGGCAGGGCCAGTTCCTCACGGTGCTGTACCACATAGCGGGCAAACGGTACGGTAAGGTCATAGCGCAACCCTTTTTCGCACAGGCGGGATGCCAGGCGGGACAAGCTGCTCGAAGTCATCTCCTCGGCTGTCATTCCGTGCCGGAAATCGCCCGAGTCAAGTATCTTGAAAAGCAGTTTGTCGCCTTCCTCCCCGTACTTGCCCATCAGTGTGGAGAGGTTCTCCATGGCCGGTGTCTCTATCTGCTGGAAGCCATGGAGTGCATACACCTGTCGTATGGTGTCAAAGATATAGTTGCGCTTAGCCATCTCCATTGGAGAGAAGTCACGTGTCCCCTTGGGGATGCTTGGTTTCTGTGCCATAGTTGGGTAACTGGGTTGTATTTCCATCTGCAAAGTTAGGGAGAAATAAGAAGATAACAAAAAAAAACTCTACCTTTGCAGGAACGCTGCGCGGGCGTATGGAGTAGGTGTTCAGAATCAAACGCTATTGTTTTCTGACCGGCTGGTGAGATTTGTTTCCAAGTCAGGTGAGGGAGCATGGCGAACTCGCCTGACTGGCGCGGCACGAAATGGAGCCGCTGGATGAACGGAAGATGAGGGCGAAACAAGAAAGAGCATCAGCCAAGCTGGGTTGTATTTGAAATTTCGAAAGGCTATATATAAAATAATGATGGAACATGATGCACGTGCAAGCATGCCACAGGACAATGCTGCTCCAACGCATGCAGGTACATCTTGGGTCAGAACGCTGAACAGCGCGCAGTTGCAGCGGATCAAAGATGGCAGAAGACTGGCCGAAACCAAGTTGAGGCATGTGGAGGAGAGCCTGCAACGGCTGCGGAAGCAGCAGGAGTGGCTGCGCAGGCACAAGCAGTTGCAGATGGAACTGGATCAGCAGAAGAGCCTGCTCTTCCAGTGCAGCAAGCGGCAGGCGGCTCTTGATGCGGAAGCACGCCTGCTTGCCAGACACGAGCAGGTGGAAGGGGTTATAAAAAAAGTCATACGCCAGGACATCTTGGAACGCATGAGTGATTACAACACGAGTGAGCAGGGTCAGCAGGAGCAGGAAGCCAGAAGACTTATGCACAGGCAGGATGAACTGGTGAACCAGAAGCGGCAGGCGGCCGACAGGAGGAAGCAGTCCGAAGAATGTTTTTCCGCCATACAAGACGGCACCTTCCAGGCTTGCAGGCTCGAAGGGGCCAGGGAAGCCACAGAGGCCGAGATACAACACTTGAGCGAGATGAGGGATAAGGTGGTCCGTGCCTCAGAGACCATCGCTGGAGAGATACGGAAACATAGTGCAGAGCTGGAGGTGCTGGCACAGGAACTGGGTCGGCACCGGGCTGGACGGCAGAGCATGGAAATGCATGAGCCCATGCTCATGCATGCCGAGTCCGTCCTGCTGCGCCTGGACATGCTGCTTGAGAGTAAGGAACTGCAAGAGGACATGCTGGCACAGAAGCAGGAGGTGGCACGGACACAGCAGGAGGAGAACCAGACCCTCTCCAGGCTCTATGCGCAATACCGTGATATCACATCGCAAGCCGAGACCCTGGAGGCCGAACTGCAGATGCACCGAAGCAGCACCAAGGGGCAGGACAGTTATGCCATGCAGGAGCACGCCATGAGGCTCAAAGCCAAGGGGCAGATGTTGCTTAGTGCCGAGTCGCTGTGGGAGAGAATCGCCGCAGGGTACAACGCGATAGAGGAAAAGCAGGTGCGTCTGGACGAACTGCGTTTGCATATCGAGCACACCGAGGCCCGTGTCAAGGCCCTGGAGGAGGAAGCGGGGAAGGCACAACGCATAAGCCGTGAGAAAGAGTACACTTATCTGCTGAGCAAAGGCCAGAATGTGGTACAACTGCGTGCGGGACTGCATGAAGGCACAGCCTGCTCGGTGTGCGGGGCCAGGCACCACCCCTACCACTGTGACACAATGCTGGAACAGAGCAAACTCATAGGCGACTTCAAGACCGATTACGAACTGTTGGAGGCCGAGGCGCAGGGCAAACAAAAGCAACTGGAGGAATTGCGAGTCAACCTGGCCGAGAGCAAGGGAGAGCGTAAGGGGGTTGAAGAAGCGCTTGAGAACCTGCGGTCGAGGCAGAGCGAGGACGTGAAGGAGTGGGGAGTCTTCGCACCCCTTGACCGCTCGTTCCGTGACTGCACGTCCAGCACGAACCAGGAGGCTCGGAAAGCCATGATAAGACAGTTGAGGGAGAACACGAGCCGCGACAGCGAACTGGCTCAGAAAGAACTGGACGCCTTCAATTTCCATCACGCCCAGATAGCCTCGTTGAGTGAGAGCCTGCAGCAGTTGGAGCAGCGCAAAGACGAACTGAGCACAAGGCTGGAGGAGGTGAACACGGCCTGCCAGGTAATGGCAGGCAGGGCCGAGAGGTTGCAGGAGCGCATCGACAAGGAGCGCAAGCGGTACAGCCGCATATACGAGCAGACTGACAAGGCCATCACCATCACCGACTGGTTGCGTGAGTGGAGGGATAGCCCCGAGGGGCTCAAAGGCCGCATACAGCAGATGGCATCGGCGTGGGAGACCATCAACAGGCAAATCGGGCGCGAGGAGCAGGAATGGCACACCGAGCAAACTGTCCTGGAGGAACTTGCACGCAGGCAGGAGGCGGTGAGCCAGTGGGCCGATGCGCTTCAGAAACGCATTGAAGCCTGCCGTACAAGGGCAGGAGAGGACAGTGTTTCCATCATGCGCTTGGCAGGAAAGGATGATCCCAGGGCACCATTCCGCGAAGCATACAAGCAGTTTCTGCAGGCGCTGTCCGAAGAGGCGCAGGCCTCGCGTGATGCCGAACAGGTACAAAGCATGGCCGACAGGGCACGGGGAAAGAGCGACTTCTGCACGCAACTGGAGCAAGAGCATGCTGCGATGTTGGCCGATGGGCGTGCCGAGATTGACGTGTGGATACATAACTTCAACACGCAGAACTCACCCATCCAGTATGCGGAGCTGGAACAGATGGCACAGGACAACCGTGACTGGCACCAACTGCGCGCGCGTGTCCAGGAATCTGTGCTCCAGACCGCACTGTGTCAAGAGCGTGTTGACAGCCTCAACAGCCGCATTGTCAGCCTGCAGGCCGAAGGCGGGAAGGCTGGCGACAACGAAGAGGAGACGCTGGTGGCCCTGGCCGGCCAGCAGGAGATGCTGGAACGGCAGCGACGCGACATCACCCTCCAGATTGCACGTGCCGACATCATCCTGGAGGCCCAGGAGCATATGCCGTGCGACCGCGAGACATGCGGGCAGGAGCATGGCTCTTCCCGCATGTGAAATCTTGACGTGAGCCATACCTTCGGACACAGGTTTCGTGGGTATGGCCCACGCGCGTTGTTTGCCCACACGAGTGTGAAAAAACGAGAAAAAATGACGGGGGGGGGGTAAACGTAGCCTAAAAATTCCCGAACAAGGTTCGTAAAATGGTCTCTGTTAACAAATTTTATGCTTTCTGTGATACAAAAAAGTAGTTTCAAGTCGTAACTTTGTAGTTGGAAATATTCAACAGTTATGTCAGAGAGAAAATACAACATCACGGAAAAAAAACAGAAGAACCCCTTGTACCGCAGTTTGGTAAAGCCCGAACTTGTAGAGAAACTCTACCAGAAGATAATGGCCAAATTTGTGATAGAGAAAAAGTACAAGGATCCGGAATATTCTGCTCAGAAACTCGCCAAGGACTTGGAGACCAACAGCCGCTACATCAGCGCTGTGATTAACCTTCGGTTCCAGGACAATTATTCGCAAATGGTCAACGAGTTTCGGGTCAAGGATGCCATGTACATGCTCAAAGACCAACACAACGCGCGCATGTCCATGGAAGAGGTGGCCGCCCAGGTGGGATTCTCGAACCGTCAGTCGTTCTATGCCGCCTTTTACAAGCGCACGGGATGCACACCCAGGGAGTTCCGCCTGAGAGCACAGGCGGAGTTGCAGGCTCTGAAAAAGGAGCATACGGAGAAGCGCAAGGCAAGGCAGGCAAAGGCCGACACAAGCATCGGGAAATGAGCGCGGGGAGATTCGGGTATGTCGGCGAGACGTTTGCCGACATACAGATGCTCCGCTATCAGGTGCCTGGCTTCCAGGAACTGCCTCTCAGGCAGAAGGTCCTTATCTATTACCTGAGCGAGGCAGCATTGCTTGGCCGGGATATCCTGTGGGATCAGAACGGGCGGTTCAACCTGCGTTTGAGGCGTGTGCTTGAAGCCGTATATGCACACTACAGCGGCGACCGCTCCGCAACGGAGTTCGCCGCTTTTGCTGTTTATATGAAGCGGGTATGGTTCAGCAACGGCATGCACCACCACTATGGATACGGGAAGTTTCACCCCGGATTTACACAAGAGTTTCTGCATGATGAACTCCTGCGGCTCAAGGCCAGGGGCATCGCCATAGGATACAGGTCGGTGGAGGAATTGGAGCGAGAGTTGTTTCCTGTCATATTCGACCCCTCAGTCATGCCCAAGAGGGTCAACCAGGCAGTTGGGGATGACCTCCTGCTTACCTCGGCGTGCAACTATTACGCCCCGGGCATCACACAAGCCGAGGCCGAGGAGTTTTACGCCCGGCAGAAAGCCGGCGGAGACTCCTGCCATCCAGTCATGTACGGGATGAACAGCCGACTGGAACGTGGTGCTGATGGGAACTTGCATGAAAATGTGTGGAGGGCAGGAGGCATGTACGGAGAGGCCATCCTGCGCATCGTGCACATGCTGTCACGTGCTGTCCCCTTTGCCGAGAACAGGATGCAGCAGGAGGTCATCCGCAAACTCATCGACTTCTACCAGACGGGAAGCCTGGCCGCTTTTGACGCATACACAATCCTGTGGGTGGAGGAGACCGGCGGTGAGGTGGATTTCACCAACGGCTTTACCGAGGTCTATGGTGACCCGCTGGGGATGAAGGCGAGTTGGGAAGGCTATGTCAACTACACCGACCGCCAGGCCACACGGAGGGCACAGGTCTTGAGCCAGAACGCGCAATGGTTCGAGGATCATTCGCCCGTTGACATACGTTTCAAGAAGAAGCAATGCCGTGGCGTGTCGGCCAAGGTCGTCAATGCTGCCATCTTGGGAGGTGACCTCTATCCCAGCAGTGCCATCGGCATCAACCTGCCCAACAGCAACTGGGTGCGTGCCGAGCACGGCAGCAAGAGCGTGACCATCGCCAATCTCACACATGCCTATGACGAGGCTGCACGGGGCAGCGGCTTCCGTGAGGAGTTTGCCGACTCGGAGCAGACCATACAGATGCTTGACCGCTATGGCTCCATCTGTGATGACCTGCACACCGACCTGCACGAGTGCCTGGGGCACGGGAGCGGGCAACTGCTGCCAGGGGTGGATCCTGATGCGCTGAAGGCTTACGGGAGTACCATCGAGGAAGCCCGGGCCGACCTGTTCGGCCTCTATTACCTGGCCGACCCCAAACTGGTGGAACTGGGACTCCTGCCCTGTGCCGAAGCTTACCGGGCCCAGTACTACAGTTACATGATGAACGGACTGCTCACACAGATGGCACGCATACAGCCAGGACATCAGATCGAGGAGGCGCACATGCGCAACCGCGCCCTCATCGCCAGATGGACTCTGGAGCATTTCCCCAAGGCGGTCACTCTGGCGGCCCAGCGTGACGGGAAGCACTTTGTGGAGGTTCTGGACTATCCTCTCCTGCGCGTGGCCTTCGGTTCTCTGCTGGCCGAGATACAGCGGGTGAAGAGCGAGGGAGACTTGCCCGCCGCACGGGAACTGGTGGAGCGGTACGGAGTGGGGATTGACCAGGCTTTGCACAGGGAAGTGCTCGCGCGGTACAGCACCCTGCATCTCGCCCCTTACAAGGGCTTCATTAATCCGAGATACACCCCCGTGTATGGCGAGAACGGGGAAATTGCCGATGTGCACATAGACTACAGCGAGGCCTACGATGAGCAGATGCTGAGATACAGCCGACAATATGGTACACTGACATGAACACGCAACAGGAGATACTGGACATCAAGAAGGACTTGAGGGCAAGTATGAACGGTGTCCTCTCGGCACGCATGAGAGAGGCCGGGATGCCCTACAAACTGGTGTTCGGGGTGGAACTGCCACGCCTGCAGGAGATAGCCGCACAGTTTGCGCCAAACCGCAAACTTGCCCAAGCCCTGTGGAACGAGAACATACGCGAGACGCGCCTGCTGGCCTGCTTGCTGATGCCCCCGCAGGAGTTCACATCTGACTTGGCCGACATCTGGGGCGATGAGATTCCGACGGCAGAGGTGGCACAGGTGATGGCCACACAACTGCTGCCCAAGGTGTCCGGGGCTTGCGGACGCGCATTCGAGTGGATCGCGTCCGACAACGAAATGAAGCAGATGTGCGGATTCCTGTGTGTCGCACGCCTGCTACAGCAGGACGCGCAGGTGGAGGAGCGGTCGCTCGGCGAACTGGAGAACCAGGCCCACGCGCTCCTGGACACAAGCAGCCAGAGCCTTAGAAAAGCCATCCTTGCCGCACTCACATGGAAACAGGAGCATGAGGAACGCGCGAAAAAGCAAGAGGGAATGTCTGCAGGCGAAAATAAAGCCCTACCTTTGTAGTTGGTATGCACAAAGCGGACGACATCACGGCAACCGCCACGCAAAGGTTGACAGATTTCCTGGCTTCCAGGCGGATGCGCAAAACACCCGAGAGATACGCAATCCTGAGGTCGGCTTGCCGGATACATGGGATGTTCACCATTGACCAGTTGGACGAGCAGATAAGGCAAGACGGGGAAATGCTGGTGAGCCGCACCACACTCTTCAACAACCTGGAGACCCTGGTGGAGGCTCAGGTGCTCATCAAGCATACGCTGGCACGTGCCGCCCATTACGAGGCCAACCTCACACCGTCGCCCAAAGCCTACATGGTGTGCGACCGCTGCCGCAAGGTGGCCAAACTGGAGCGCAAGGAACTGGAGGCATACCTGGCGGCTGTGAGGAGTAAGTCATTCGTGGTGCGCCAGCCCATACTCTATTTGCATGGGCTCTGCCGCAAGTGCTACATGGAACAGATAAGAAAAGTTAAACAGACTAATATAAGGCAATTCCATGACTAAAGGAAAAGTTGACGCCCTGCTGGGTATCGTCTTCGGTGACGAGGGTAAGGGAAAGGTGGTGGATGTGTTTACACCGCGCTATGACGTTGTGGCACGCTTTGCCGGGGGGCCAAACGCCGGGCACACCATCATATTCGGGGGGAAGAAGTTCGTGCTGCGCAGCATCCCGTCGGGAATCTTTGACGAGGGCAAACTGAACATCATAGGCAACGGCTGTGTGGTTGCGCCCGACTTGTTTGCCGCCGAGGCGCACGAGTTGGAGGCTGCGGGATATGATCTCAAAAGTCGTCTGCACATCAGCAAGCGCGCACACCTGATACTGCCCACCCACCGTGTGCTCGACCATGCCTACGAGGCAGCCAAGGGGAAGGACAAGGTGGGCACCACAGGAAAGGGCATCGGCCCCACCTACAGCGAGAAGGCCAGTCGCACGGGACTGCGCGTGGGTGACATTCTGGACAACTTCCGGCAGAAATACGACGCGCTCAAGGCCCGGCACCTGCAGATGCTGAACGGCATGCATTATGCCGACTTTGACATCGCCGACGAGGAAGAGAAATGGATGCAGGGCGTGGAGTACATGCGGCAGTTCCCCTTGACGGACACCGAGACAGAAATCAACAGGGCACTCGAGGCTGGCAAAAGCGTGCTGGCAGAGGGCGCGCAGGGTACCATGCTTGACATCGACCACGGCACATATCCCTTTGTGAGCAGCAGCAGCACGGTGTGCGGGGGCGTGTGCACAGGACTGGGAGTGGCCCCCAGCCGCATAGGCGATGTGTTCGGTATCTTCAAGGCCTACAGCACGCGTGTGGGTGCAGGCCCATTCCCCGTAGAACTCTTTGACAAGACAGGAGACCTCATACGTGAGTTGGGGCATGAGTTCGGGGCCGTGACAGGACGCAACCGCCGCTGTGGGTGGCTTGACCTGGTGGCTCTGAAGTATGCCATCATGCTTAATGGAGTGACACAACTCGTCATGATGAAGAGCGACGTGCTGGACGGATTCGACACCATACGCGTGTGCACAGCCTATGAGAAGGACGGGGAGCGGACAACCGACATGCCCTACGACACCGAAGGATGGAAGGCCGTGTATGAGGACCTGCCCGGATGGAAGTCCGACCTCACGAAGATGACATGCGAGAGGCAGTTCCCCCAGCAGTTGCGTGACTACATCGCTTATATAGAGCGTGAGACCGCCACCCCCATCACCATCGTGAGCGTAGGCCCCGACCGCGCGCAGACTATCATGCGCTGAGGGTTGCGGCACATGCCGCGGGACAAGCAGTGGCCGCTCCCAGGCCTCCCACGGTCAGAGAGGCTGGGGAGTTCCTGGCAATGACAGGAGGGGGCTGGCAAGGCGGAGGCAAAACTCATCTACGTACGCATTTCGGAGCATGGCTGTGCGGGAATGTGCCCCAACAGGCATGTTATGGCAGACACGTCATAATGGCATATTAAAAGAAGGAATGGACTCGGACAAACTCGAAGGCCGATACCAGACGGTGTGTGAGGCACCGAGCGGAAATGGTTTCCGCGTCGGGCACATGCCCGACTTTCTGTTGCACAGTGACATTGACGACTGTGCGCCGCATGTGCACGCCTTTTACGAGATACTGTGGTTCCAGCGGGGCGAGGGGCTGCACACGGTTGACTTCACCGACTATGAAGTGCGGCCGGGCACCATCTTTTTCCTCACCCCCGGCCAGATACACCACTTCGACAGCAAGGAGCGGTACAGCGGAGTGTCCATCAAGATGTGCACTGACTTTATGAGGGACGGCCAGGACCCCGGAAGCCTCCCGCTCAAGTATGACATCTTCCATGCCCTTGACGCCCCACCTTATTATATGATAGATGACAGGACGGCTGTCACGTTGGGGCATCTGGTGGAGGAGATGGAGTGCGAGGAGCGGAACAGCGGGGAGTTCGGGAACATCGACATGCTGAAGGCAATGTTGCGCATGTTCCTCATCAATGTCCTGCGACACGGGTCACAAGGCACAGACAGGCATCCCGATGAGTCGCGGCCGTCACGCCTGCTCTTCCTGAAGTTCAGGCAGGCGGTGGAACAAAATTACCGGCAGATGCACACCGTGCAGGAATATGCCGACCGCCTCAACGTGGCCACACGCACACTGAACAAGTGCGTCAACGAACACTCGGAGCACTCGCCCCTCGCGCTCATCAATGACCGTATTGTCCTGGAAGCCAAACGTATGGTGCGCTACACGAACATGATGATAAAGGAAATCGCGTTGGAACTGGGCTTCGAGGACACTTCTTACTTTGTGAAGTTCTTCAAGCGGCAGACAGGCTACCTGCCCTCAGACTTCCGCGAGGCCGGCGAGGTGAAGTACTGCGGGGCGAGGTAGGCGGCAGGCAGAAACTTCTCCTTGTCCAAAGCCTGCGGGCAGGCGGCCCGTAGCCCACCTGCAAAGTATCCCAATTATCCCCAGCGGGTCTATCCATCGGAAATGAAAGGATAGTAATATGATGCAATATCTCCGATTTACAGCATATTAGAAGTGAAAGCCGATTCTGGGTTGTTTCGTTATTCTTTCCTAAATTAGCGGATTGTTTACTCACTTTTGTCTCGTTTTTGTCCCTCGTCGTATTATCTTAGTATTGCAAGTTAAACACTTGATGATCAGTGAAAAAATATGATAATATCAGAAGAGAAAGGAAACAAAATGGGACGAAAGAAATCCGTTTGAAGGAGTCTGTGCGCATCCGAGAAAAGAAGATAGCAGGCGGCAACATCAGCCTCTATCTTGAGGATTGAGAAAGAAAGATACTTTGAAACTCTATCCTGTGCCTGAAATCAACGCTGTTACCAAGTTGCAAAAGCTTCATTGCTTTTTTGAAGACTTGCACCTACAATGATGGAAAGAAACAACTCAGCACCACCAC
>ERZ808274.748-NODE-748-length-13880-cov-3.083327_pt1 | contig 13880 bp, 10 predicted proteins | sample MGYA00521277_ERZ808274 | MGnify/ENA primary metagenome ERZ808274 (study PRJEB31516, sample SAMN03275597) | gut metagenome | biome: mammalia-associated habitat; material: feces | host: Papio cynocephalus | place: Kenya | collected 2012-07-28 ... | reverse complement strand
GGAAGAACAGTATAGAAGTAGAAGTAGTCAACTGCTGGCGCAACCGTCTTATCGGCGAAAAGAACCTGCCCGAGAATGAACGGTTCACATTCCAGACTGCAACTTACCTGAACAAGGACTCCGAGCTTCAATCTGCCGGTCTGTTGGGCCCCGTCAAGATTGAAAGCTACAACTACACAATGATTCCCCTACACTAAGCCATCACTACAGAGATGACAAATTCACGCCTCATACGTATGGCATGGAGCATGCTACTTTGCTGCATATTGCTTCCTGCCAGAAGCATCGCACAGAGCTCCGGCATCGTTCCGGCCTCCTACGAAGAAATACATATCTTGGGAGAATTGTCGCAACGCGTTCACAAGAACTTTGACCGTTTGGAAGAGCAGAAATACCAGCCCGACCATGTATTCCTGACCGAGCAGCAATCGGGCGACTGGCCCGGCGACACCGAAGGGCGCACCATCCTTGGCCTCACACTTGATGCACAGGCAAGCCACCGCACGCCCAAATATCTTGACGAAATCATACGCCGCATTCCCTCCAACCTTAATCAAAAAGGCTACATGGGAACCATTCACGAAGGAAAGGCTCACGAGCAACAGCTGTCGGGAAACGGATGGCTGCTGCGCGGACTTTGTGAATATTACCAATGGAAAGGTCTTCCCGAAGTGCGCAAAACCATTGCAGGCATAGCCCACAACCTGTTTCTCGAAGCCGCAGGACAATATGCCTCCTACCCTATCGACCCTGACAAGCGCAAACAAAACGTCGGAGCCGAGTCGGGAAGCATTGCCGGCATCGAAGGCAACTGGATTCTGTCTACCGATATCGGATGTGTCTTCATCGGCATGGACGGCCTTATACATGCCTATGCCATTCTCAAGGACAAAACCCTGAAGGCTCCTATCGAGACGCTCATTGACAAGTTCCTAAAGGTTGACCTTACCGGCATCAAGGCACAGACCCATGCCACCCTCACGGCCTGCCGCGGACTTGTGCGCTATGCCGAGCTAACAGGTGAACGACGCTACATTGACGAAGCAGCCAGACGCTTCCGCCTTTATGTCGACAACGGCATGACAGAAAACTATGAAAACTACAATTGGTTTGACCGCTTCGAAACGTGGACCGAGCCATGCGCCATTGTCGACTCGTATATGCTGGCCATGCAACTGTGGCAGCACACCGGCGAAGCCTACTACCTTGAACAGGCAGAACGCATCTACTATAATGCCATCTGCCACACACAACGCCGCAACGGCGGCTTCGGGTGTGACAATTGCCCGGGACTGGCCACCAACACAACCCTGCTGGGCGTTCATGCCGACGAGGCCCATTGGTGCTGCACCATGCGCGGAGGCGAAGGCCTTTCGTGCGCCGTACGTTACACATGCTTCAAAGACAAGAAAGGAGTCTATCTCACATCGTTCCGCCCCGGTCGGTTCATAATGAAGCATGGCAGAAAAAATCTGTTGGACTTCAGTGTGGACACACACTATCCGTTCGGCAGCAATGTTGTAATCACCATTAACAAAAGCACGGCAAAACCGACAAGTCTGCATCTGCCCGCCCTATCGTGGATTGCCGATTTGGAAGTAAGTCTCAACGGAGAAAAAAAGAAACTGACGGCAGCCAATGGCTTTATCACCCTGACCGAAAAATTCAAGGCCGGAGACAAAATAACACTGACTTTCCGCCAACGCACAGGATTCGAGCCCGTACTCAACAAAAACAACACCCGTTCCACGTGGCGGCGTGCATTCAGCGGACCACTGATGCTGGGCATGGAGACAAACGCTCCGGTTTCGCTGCCATCGGACGCCCGCTACCAGCAAACGGGCGAACAGGAATGGACCATTGTAGGAACCGGCCAGAAACTCACCCCCGTCTACCATCTGATGTCACCCAAAGTATGGAGCGACACCAACTATCACAAATGCATCTTGTTTCAATGAAACACTAAACATCTCATAAGCATTTTCGCCAAAGGCGGATGCAGCAAGAACAATACTTGCTGCATCCGCCTTCGCTTTTGTCCCGAAAGAAAGGCTGCCATTCAGAAAGGGAGGCTTGCAAATCCGATGTCAGGGCTTGCGTTTTCGCAACAATCCGTAGCACACTGCCGACCGCACAAGCCTTTGCCGCACAAGTACTATCACAGCGGCTTCTTTTGTCAACTTAAAAAAAAGTGGTAATTTTGCCACACCAATAACAGAGCGTACTATTATGAACATATTAGAACTTTCAGAACAAGAAATCAACCGTCGCAACGCCCTGGCCGAGCTCCGTTCATTGGGCATCGACCCCTATCCGGCCGCAGAATATCCCACCAATGCCTTTTCGACCGACATCCGCGCCGAATTCAAGGACGAAGACGAGCCTCGCCAAGTCTGCATTGCAGGACGTGTGATGAGTAAACGCGTCATGGGAAAGGCCAGTTTCATGGAGCTGCAAGATTCGAAAGGCAGAATACAAGTCTATGTAACCCGCGATGACATTTGCAACGGCGAAGACAAAACAATGTATAATACCGTCTTCAAACGCCTGCTCGACCTTGGAGATATTGTCGGCGTAAAGGGCTTTGTATTCCGTACGCAGACAGGCGAAATCACCGTACATGCACGTTCGCTCACCCTGCTTTGTAAGAGCCTGAAGCCCCTGCCCGTAGTGAAACAGGACAAGGACGGAAAAACCTATGACTCGTTTGAAGACCCCGAAATGCGCTATCGCCAACGCTATGTTGACCTCATCGTCAACCCCGAAGTCAAAGGAATCTTCGCCAAACGCGCCAAAGTGCTGCAAACCATGCGGCGCGTATTAGACGAGGCCGGCTACACAGAAGTGGAAACCCCCATTCTGCAGAACATTCCGGGCGGAGCCAGCGCACGTCCGTTTATCACCCACTTCAACGCCTTGAACGTAGACATGTATATGCGCATCGCCACCGAGCTATACCTGAAACGCCTCATCGTAGGCGGATTCGAAGGCGTATATGAAATCGGCAAAAACTTCCGCAACGAAGGCATGGACCGCACGCACAATCCAGAGTTCACCTGTATGGAACTTTATGTGCAATACAAGGACTACAATTGGATGATGTCGTTTACCGAACAACTGCTCGAAACCATATGCACAGCCGTCAACGGCAAGCCCGAACAGATGATAGACGGCAACCTTGTCAGCTTTCGCGCCCCCTATCGCCGGCTGCCCATACTGGAAGCCATCAAAGAAAAGACAGGCTACGACCTGACCGGCATGGACGAAGCCGGCATACGCGACGTATGTAAAAAACTGGGCATGGAAATCGATGAAACCATGGGCAAAGGAAAACTCATCGACGAAATATTCGGTGAATACTGTGAAGGCAGCTACATACAGCCGACCTTCATCATCGACTACCCCGTAGAAATGAGCCCACTCACAAAAATGCACCGCTCCAAGCCCGGACTCACAGAGCGCTTTGAACTGATGGTCAACGGAAAAGAGCTGGCCAACGCCTATAGCGAGCTGAACGACCCCATCGATCAGGAAGAACGCTTCCAAGCACAAATGGCATTGGCCGACAAGGGAGACGACGAAGCCATGATCATTGACCACGATTTTCTGCGCGCACTGCAATACGGAATGCCTCCCACAAGCGGCATAGGCATAGGCATAGACCGACTCGTGATGCTCATGACAGGAAAGACCACCATACAGGAAATTCTGCTCTTCCCACAGATGCGTCCCGAAAAGAAAGCCCCCAAAGACGGCAACGACAAGTATACAGCCTTAGGCATCAGCGAAGAGTTGATTCCCATCCTGCAAAAATGCGGCTATAACACGGTGGAAAGCCTCCGCGACGTGAATCCGCAAAAAATACAGATGCAGATAGGCGAAATCATCAAGAAATACAAGTTGGAAACAAGCAAACCAAGTGTAGACGAAGTAAGTGCGTGGCTGACAAAGCTCTGACACCGAAACAACAAGAAACAAAAAACAATCATATAACACAAAACAATCATGGAAAATATTCGTTTGGAACTATCCAAAGCCGTTTCATTCCTGAAACCCGGCACTGTAGAAAACTATCTGCCTAAAGCAGCTGCTGCCGTTGAGGCATTGGAAAAGGGAACCTGCCCCGGCAATGACTTCCTGGGCTGGGTCAACCTGCCCTCGTCCATCACAGCAGAATTTCTGAACGACGTAGAAGCCACGGCACAGACCTTGCGCGCACATTGCGACACCATCGTGGTAGCCGGAATAGGCGGCAGCTACTTAGGTGCACGCGCCGTTATCGAAGCCCTGCAAAACAGCTTCCAATGGCTGACCAACAAAGGAAAAGATCCCAATATCCTTTTTGCCGGCAACAACATCGGCGAAGACTACTTATATGAACTTTGCGAATATCTGAAAGACAAAAATTTCGGCGTTATCAACATATCAAAATCAGGAACAACGACCGAAACAGCCCTGGCATTCCGCCTGCTCCGCAAACAATGTGAAGACCAGCGCGGCAAAGAAACAGCACGCAAAGTAATCGTTGCCATCACCGATGCCAAAAAAGGTGCGGCACGCATCACCGCAGACAAAGAAGGCTACAAGAGCTTTGTCATCCCCGACAACGTAGGCGGACGCTTCTCGGTGCTCACACCAGTAGGACTCCTGCCAATCGCCTGTGCCGGATTTGATATCCGCCAACTCGTTGCAGGAGCCAAAAGCATGGAAGAAGCCACAAAAAGCAGCATTGACATCAAAGAAAACATCAGCGCACAGTATGCAGCCGTTAGAAATGCCCTTTATCAGCAAGCCGGCAAGAAGATAGAAATACTGGCCAACTTCCAACCCAAGCTCCACTTCATGGCCGAATGGTGGAAACAGCTCTACGGAGAAAGCGAAGGCAAAGAAAACAAAGGCATCTTCCCGGCAGCCGTAGACTTTACCACAGACCTACACTCCATGGGACAGTGGATACAAGAGGGCGAACGCACCATCTTTGAAACAGTCATCAGCGTAGAAGAAACCAACCACAAAGTGCTCTTCCCACACGATGACGAAAATCTGGACGGGCTGAACTTCCTGGAAGGAAAGCGCGTGGACGAAGTAAACAAAATGGCCGAACTCGGAACACAATTGGCCCACGTAGACGGCGGAGTGCCCAACATACGCATCGTGATGCCAAAAATCAATGAATACTACATCGGACAATTGATCTACTTCTTTGAAAAAGCCTGCGGCATCAGCGGAAACATTCTCGGTGTAAACGCTTTCAACCAACCCGGCGTAGAAGCCTACAAGAAAAACATGTTCGCACTACTCGATAAACCAGGCTACGAAGCCGAAAGCAAAGCCATCCGCGAACGCCTGGACAAAGAATAAGAACACAAAGACGAATGTTCGAAAAAAACATCAGCAAATACCTTCAACAATACGGCTTTGAGCACATTTGGCTCAAAGCTGTATTGTTTGATATGGATGGAGTACTGTTCGACTCAATGCCCATGCACGCCAAGGCATGGGCCGAAGCAGCACAACGCTTCAACTTCGACCTAACAGAAGAAGAAGCCTACGAACACGAAGGACGCACCGGAAAATCGACCATAGACATCCTGGCACAACGATGCTGGGGCAGACAAGCCACAGAAGCAGAAGAAAAACAAATATACGAAGTAAAAAGCAACATATTCAACACCCTGCCCAAGGCAAAGCCCATGCCGGGAGCCACCGGCCTATTACAACAAATCAAGGAAGACGGATTTCAAATAGTGCTCGTAACCGGAAGCGGACAAAAAAGCTTGTTGCAAAAGCTCAACAGGAGCTACGCGGGAATATTCAAAAGCGACTTGATGGTAACAAGCTTCGACGTAAAACAGGGAAAACCCTCGGCCGAGCCCTACCAAATGGCACTCAAAAAGGCCGGCATCAAACCAAATGAAGCCATCGTCATAGAAAACGCCCCACTCGGAGTACGCGCCGGAGTAGCAGCCGAAATCTTTACCGTAGCCGTCAACACCGGACCACTGCCCGACAAAAAACTATTGGACGAAGGGGCAAACCTCCTGCTGCCCTCCATGCAAGCCTTGTCAGAGCAATGGATGCAATTGCGGAATGAAATACAATAACACCAAAGCAAAACAAAGGGATGACAATCATCAACGATTGCATCCCCTTCTTTTGCTTATTCAATTGGATGTGGTTTTAACTTTCTATCTTACGTCCTCTTTTATACGTTTGCAAAATTACGGCATTTTCCCAATTGGCACAATCACACAAAATAGGTATTCTACAGAACTTTGCTACTGCATACAAATGAAAGTGGTCTGAAATCAAAAGTCGCTCACGCATTCATAATCACCATCTGGGTGGCGGCCCGCCAAAACCAAAGCCTCCGAAACGCTGGTCACGCGATTGCTGCGCCTTCTTCGATTTTGTATATTTCTTGTATTGGTCTTCCGTAAAAATGCCTTTGAGATAGCGTTCATAATTAGCCGAACGGGTTCCTGCCTGCTTGGCAAACTCTTTGGCCTTTTCAGTCATTTCCATTCCCGAAGCATCATCAAGAGTAATATTCTTGCGCTCTGCAATCTCAGCACTCACTTCCGCGATATTCAAAGCCAAAAGCTTTTCCTGCTGTTCTTTGTCTAACTTATACTTGCGAACCATGCGGTTGGTCGCCTCCTGGGCAATTTTGAGAGAATCAGCGACATTGCTGTTCCAGCCTAACAGATTAATATTATTCTCGCCCAACATACGCGTTGCTATATTGGCCATCCAGTTGACGTTGCCTTTGATTTGCTCTTTCTTTTTGGCTTCATCTGCCAGATACTCCTCATACTGCTTTTCCGAAAAGAGGTCTTTTATGATACCGTCGTATTGAGTTTGAATCTCAGCCTTCATCTTTTTTATTTCGGCTTTTTGAGCTGCGTTGGCTTTCTTGACATCCATGGCCGCGTCTATTGCAGCAATGTCTTTCATACGCTTCAAATTCAATTGCTTCAGTGCAGCAGACTGTTCGCTGCTCAAGCCATATTGCTTTGTCATCGTCTTGGTTAATTCCTCAACCACTTTCATTTGAGTCTCTTGAGCCGGTGTTTTCTTCTCACTCTGTGCCATGGCGATCGGACTACTCACAAGAAAAAACGCCAACAATGCAGAGGCAATCATTCTTTTCTTCATATAACGGTCTATTAGGATTATTTTATCACTCAGAAAAATCAAAAGCCACGCTCACTCATCCACAATATTGGCTATGTCAGGCAATTCATCCTTTGTAACCACCATATTTCCGGCTTTGTCTATCGTTATGGCAAGCGGCATATACAAATCACTGCGCGGATAACACACGCTGGTAGCAAATCGCAGCCCGGCAGGAGTTACTACATCGAAAACGAGTCCCTCCAAAATGGCATTCTTCTTGAAATCAGCATTCAGATATTTATCAAACGACGTCTTGGAAAATTTCTTGCTGAAAAATTCTTTCCCGTCAAGAGTGATATTCAGCACAATGGTATTGTCATAAAATGTATCGCCCGAAACTTCGTCATGAACGCTCGGCAAGGAAATATCAGCCTTTCTGACAATGTCATATCTATAAACTTTTCCGTTCCATGTCACAGTATCGTTTACATGCGAAGGTTGTAGTTGCACTATCCCATCATGTACGGTTTCATCTGGCGGAAGACTGTCTGCCATCTCATTTTCCGTTTTTGCTGTATTATTGTTTCCACAGGCACTCCACACAAATGCCGACCATAGCAGCAACATTGACATTCCAAAACTGATGTTTTTCCAATTCACTGTCTTACTATTAATAATAAATTGCGCTGCAAAGATAATGGAAAACAAGGATTCGGTCTCAAAAATATCTGTAATTTTGTGGCATCAAAGCTCCGGCTATATTATTTAATATGAAAAAACTGAGATTTGCCGTCCTTGCATTTTTGGGTGCTCTTGTCTCTTTTTCATGCAGCAGCTCGCACGAAGAAGAGGCGTCCCCGCCGCGTTTTCGTCGTACGGTCATTATATACATGGCTGCCCAAAACAGTTTGGGAGCCACTTCTGTAACAGGATTCTCACCCTCGCAATCCGATTCCGCAGAAATCGCAAAAGGCATTCAGTACCTGCCTTCGACAGAAGACAACATCCTATTGTTCATCGATGACGCTCAAGCTCCACGCCTCTACCGCTACTATAAAACTTCTAACGGAAAGACTTTTTATAAGGTCTTGAAGAAATATACTACGGACGTTTCTTCTACAGATCCGAAGACTTTAACCGAAGTCTTGAACATAGCTTCAACCTATTGCCCTTCAAAGAGCTATGGCTTAGTGCTTTGGTCGCACGGCTCTTCGTGGTTGCCCAATATGTCGTCCGGGCTATCGACCAGGGCTTTCGGCATCGACACAGGATTGGGAGGTGACATGGAAAACGATTTGGCGGCTGACGGCAACCCCGGAAGGCAAATGGAAATCAATGAAATTGCTTCAGCCATTGCTGCCAGCGGACTGCATTTGGACTTTCTGCTTTTCGATGCCTGCCTCATGCAGTCGATTGAAGTTGCCTACACCCTTCGTCACACAGCCGACTATATCATAGGATGTCCGACCGTTACGTCCTCTTATGGATGTGTTTATCATGACCTGATCAGGTACGCACTTTTCGCATGGCCTGTCTCCGACCAAAACATAAGCCTCATTGCCGACACGCACTACAGAAGTCTGATGGAAGCCCCTGCATGGAAACCGCAATACGAAGATATGGGGTGCGTCATCTCCGTCATAAAGACATCTGAAATAGAACAGCTGGCACAATCCACCGCACACTATATCTCGCAATACGCCTCACCGGCCAATATCTCAAGCCTTTCCACCGCTACGGGCTATGTAGATTTCCGTACCGAAGGTTATCCCGATTCATACGACATGTCTGACACCATGTCACGTCTGCTTCCAGCATCCGGCTACCGCACATGGTGCGAAATTGAACCGCTGTGTCATCCACAGGCGCATTTCCGACTACTATTACTGGGGTCAGAAAGGCTCTCGCATTCTGAAAGCTTCAAGCAATCCTGCCACTTTCTGCGGCGTATCCATGTTTGTTCCACAAAAGAAATACGATGCCTACGGCAGCATCAACTATAACAATACTTTCAAACAAACAGAATGGTATAAGGCTGCAGGATGGGAAACCGCCGGATGGTAGCCGTTAAGGCAGACAAACTGCCGTTATATTGCGATTTTGTTGCAAAACAGACAGTGTAAATAACAAAACATATGCTTTTCCTTACAACCAATCGACAACTTGTCCAAAAATCAAACTGCATACAGAAAAGATATGAAACAAAAGTCCTACTTTTGCAGATTGATAATCAGACAAGCAAAAGAATATAAACTGAAAAATATGAATGTTGCAATTGTTGGCGCCAGTGGCGCCGTAGGCCAAGAGTTTCTGCGTATCCTTGCAGAGCGCAATTTTCCCATCGACAACTTACTTTTGTTCGGTTCAAGCCGCAGCGCAGGATCCAAATACACATTCAAGGGAAAAGAATATACTGTCAAATTGTTGCAACACAATGACGACTTTAAAGATGTTGATGTTGCTTTTACATCGGCAGGAGCCGGCATTTCGCGCGAATTTGAAAAAGACATTACGCGCTTCGGGACTGTAATGATTGATAATTCAAGTGCATTCAGAATGGATCCAGATGTGCCGTTGGTCGTGCCAGAATGCAATCCCGAAGATGCCCTTGATCGTCCGCGCAATGTCATTGCCAATCCCAACTGCACAACCATCATCATGGTTGTGGCATTAAAAGCCATCGAAGCCATCAGTCACATCAAGCGCATCCACGTATCCACCTATCAGGCTGCCAGCGGTGCAGGTGCAGCCGCCATGCAAGAGCTGTATGAGCAATACCGCCAGGCATTGGGCGGCAAAGAAGTCACTGTCAAAAAATTTCCGCACCAACTGGCTTTCAATATGATTCCGCAAGTTGATGTTTTCCTCGACAACGATTATACAAAAGAGGAGATGAAAATGTATAACGAGACACGAAAAATCATGCACAGCGACGTTCAGACAAGCGCAACCTGTGTACGTGTGCCTTCGCTCCGCTCCCATTCAGAAAGTGTATGGGTCGAAACCGAATCACCAGTCAGCCCCGAAGAAGCGCGTGCCGCATTCGAAAAGGCCGAAGGCCTGCAGGTTGACGATGACCCCAAAAACGGCCGTTATCCCATGCCGCTGTTTACTTCCGACAAGGATGATGTCTATGTTGGGCGCATCCGTAAAGATTTGGCCAACCCGAACGGGCTTACTTTCTGGCTTACAGGCGACCAGATTCGCAAGGGAGCTGCTTTGAATGCCGTTCAAATTGCAGAATATCTCATCAAGGTCGGAAATCTGAAGTAATCATCTTCAAAATCCATTCATTATTTAAGAAGCCGCATTCCCATTGAAAGGATGCGGCTTCTTGATATTATTATGAAGAAACAGTTTACTTGTTCACTGAAAACTTGAAAATTGTATGGTGACTGTACACTTCACCGGGCTTTAGGTAGGCCGTGGGCCATCCCTTCACACCCTTTGCAAATTTGTTGGGGCTGTCGGGGAACACCTGCGTTTCCAGACAGATGGCACTGCGCCGCGGATAGGCAATGTCTTTCTTGCCTACAACTGTTCCGTCAAGGAAGTTACCGGTATAGATTTGTATGCCGGGCTGGTCGGTATATACGTCCAGTACTATGCCTGTCACGGGCGAAATGACGCGTGCGGCAAGCGAATCGATGCTGCCATTTGTGTTGAGCACCCAATTGTGGTCATATCCGTGGCCGTTTTTCAGCTGTTGGTTGTCTTCGTCTATGCGTTGGCCAATGGTCGTTGGCTTGGTAAAGTCAAACGGCGTTTCGAAAACTGAAGCTATCTCGCCTGTCGTCATGAAAGTGCTGTCAACCGGCGTAAACTTGTCGGCATTGATATAGAGCGTATCATCGGTGATGGGTTTCGACGGATCGCCGTCAAGATTGAAATACGAATGATTGGTCATATTGATGACGGTTTCCTTGTCGGTCGTGGCGTTGTAGGCTATATCGATGGCATTGTCGTCTGTCAAGGTATAAGTTACCTTTGCCGTAACCGTACCGGGGAAGTTCATTTCTCCATCGGGCGACACAACTGTGAATTCCACTGTCTTCGGATCTTTTTGATCGGCCTTGAAAAATTTGTACTGCCAACCTTCGGGACCGCCGTGCAGGCAATGTCCGTAATTGTTAGTCGGAAGCTGGATGGTTTTTCCTTCTACCGTAATCTGTCCCTTGTCAATGCGGTTGGCATAACGCCCGATGGCAGCACCGAAATCGGAAGGGATGCGCTCATATTTGCCTATGCTGTCGAAACCAAGCACTACATCGGTCATCTTACCGTCTCTGTCAGGCACCATAACCGACACGATACGGGCGCCGATGTTTGTCAGCGTCACTTCCATGCCTTTCTCATTCTTCAACACGAAGAGCTGCGATTGCACACCGTCTTTCTCCACCTTAAAATCTTCAGGATTCAGCCCTGACTCTGTAATCATGCCTGCAGGCTTCTTATCGCACGAAGCGAACATTGCCATTGCCACGCCGGCCAACAAAAAAAACTTTTTCATCTGTATGTGTTTATTATGAATCATCGCCACTTGCAAATGTTTTCAGCCCGAAAAGGACTATAACGTAGCAAAATTAGCAATTAATTCGACAATGCCGGTATTCTGTGACTGCTTTTTTCTATCTTTGCCAACAAATATGGTTGGCGGCATTGCCGGTCTCAATTACAGGCGGATATGCACGCAGCCCACAAAAAGCATTTTTTATTATGAAAGGAATCGTTTTGGCCGGAGGAAGCGGCACCCGCCTCTACCCCATCACAAAAGGAATCAGCAAACAACTGATTCCCATTTTCGATAAACCGATGGTCTATTATCCCATCTCTGTATTGATGCTGGCAGGCATCCGTGAAATTCTGATTATCTCGACACCCACCGATTTGCCGTCGTTCAAACGTTTGCTGGGCGACGGCAGCAATTTCGGTATTCGCCTCGAATATGCCGAGCAGCCGTCACCCGATGGATTGGCGCAGGCTTTCATCATCGGAAGAGATTTTATCGGTGATGATGATGTCTGTCTGATTCTCGGCGACAATATTTTCTATGGGAGCGGATTGCCCTCCATTCTTCACCAGGCAGTCGAAACGGCTGAAAGGGAACGAAAGGGAACCATTTTCGGCTACCAGGTGACCGACCCGCAACGCTACGGCGTAGCCGAATTCGATGACGACAAGAATTGCCTCTCTATCGAAGAGAAACCGGAAAATCCCAAGAGCAATTATGCCGTTGTGGGACTCTATTTTTACCCCAACGATGTAGTGGACATTGCGCGAACCATCAAGCCAAGCAAGCGTGGCGAACTGGAAATCACCACTGTCAACCAGACTTATCTGCACGAGGAACGTCTGAAAGTGGAAACCCTGGGACGCGGCTTCGCCTGGCTCGACACGGGAACGCACGACAGTCTGAGCGAAGCCTCCACCTTTATAGAAGTCATCGAGAAACGCACCGGACTGAAAGTGGCCTGCCTGGAAGGAATTGCCTTGGAAAAAGGATGGATAAGCCCCGAAAAAGTACGTGAAGTGGCACAGCCCATGGCGAAAAACGAATACGGCCAATATCTGCTCAAACTGATTTCAACAGAATCCACAAGATAAGATTCACACCCGGTGAGGCGCCCGAATGATGCCTTTTGAATTGGAAAACAGACGAAGAGAATTTAAAAGGAGACGCACCAATTTAATAAGTCAAGGCCGGCATTTTGCAAAATGCCGGCCTTGACTTATATGAAATTCTATACGAAAGCCTCTGTTACTTCTTGTGTTTCTTTGCCTGAAGTTTCAATTGCTTTTTCAATTCCTTTTCGGCTGCTTCGGCTCCTTTTTGTTTTAACGTAAGCGTATAGGCCTTGGCTATTGCTGCCGTTTCGGCTTCTTGCTCGGGCGAAGCATAAGCGTGCTTGAAACCTTTCTGCTCGTTCCAATGACCGCGTGTGAAATCGGGAATCCTGACAGAAGCATTATTGTTGTCCATTGAAAGCTCGCCCAATTCGGCCAGGCAGCACCACTCTGCCAAATCATAGACATCTATATCGAGGGGCAAACCGTTTTGCAGGCAATAAACCAAACGGCAGTCCATCGTAAAGTCCATACCGCCGTGACCGCCCACGAGCTTGGCCTCTTCGCCATATTTTTTGATTAAGGGCGATTCGTATTTTTCCGTAAGGGCTTTTCTGTCGGCATCCGACATGAAACTGTGCGAACTGAGATTGTCGACTTTGGGAGCCACCCCTGACTGTTTCATCTGACCTGCACTCAAGGCGTAGCCTTCAATAGGATATTTGTTGGCAAATCCCTTTGTTCCCGTAAGCTGATACAGGCGGCTGTAGGGCTGAGGATTCATTACATCGTGCTGTATTTCAATCACCTTGCCCAATTCTGTTCGAATCAGAGTGGTTGTGTGATCGCCGTTGCGGAACTCCTCTTCCGTGCAGTCCTTTCCGGTAAACTGCTTTACACATCCGGGGCCGGTAAAAGGACGCGTATCCATGGCTACCAAAGTCTTCATGCGATCGCCACGGTGAATGTTGAGAACCTGGGCAACAGGACCGAGGCCGTGGGTGGCATAAATGTCACCGCGATGCTTTTGGTTGAAGTCAAGACGCCAATTGTGCCAATACTCATGCCAGTATTCGGAAAGATTGTGCAGATAAGCACCTTGCACACGAATCACCTCGCCAAATACGCCATGCTGGGCCATGTTGAGTGTGTTGAGCTCAAAGAAATCATAGCAGCAATTTTCGAGCAGCATGCAA
>ERZ808274.747-NODE-747-length-13882-cov-3.380415_pt1 | contig 13882 bp, 14 predicted proteins | sample MGYA00521277_ERZ808274 | MGnify/ENA primary metagenome ERZ808274 (study PRJEB31516, sample SAMN03275597) | gut metagenome | biome: mammalia-associated habitat; material: feces | host: Papio cynocephalus | place: Kenya | collected 2012-07-28 ... | reverse complement strand
TTACGCCTTCAGCAACTTCATTTACCTGATAAAGCTCGTTCGACGTAACTTCGAATTTCGCCGTTTCACCCCAACCAACCTGACGGATTTCCGCGAAGAACTGGTTGTAAAGCTTCGACGTAACAGAAGGAAGAGCGGAGTTGATGTATTCGGAAACAACAACATTGTAGTTATCACGAACTTCCGAGTTCTTCGTAACACGAGGATCTTTAAACATCTCAACACCTTTCTCTTCAAACATAGATTCAAAACGAGTACCACTTACAGCATACTTCGCAATCGCCGCGTTGAGGATTTTGTTTCTTTCTTTGTAGTCAGCAGATTGACCTTCGATGCTTTCGTTGAACAACGCAAGGCACTCATCGATGATTTCGTTGAAATCTGCATCTTTACGATTATAATTAAACATAGTCATCATAATAGTTTACCTCCTTAAATTATTTTACTTCGCAGAGGTAAAGCTGTTCATAACCAGCACCATCCGCATAAGCCGACTGACCAACAGTGAGACCTTTGGAAGCCAAAATTTTAACTTTAAGACCAGCGACGGGAGCAGCCTGGCTTGGAGCAAACAACGTGCTGCCTGCAACCGCACCAGCATACTGACCAACAGTAGGAGCTGCATTGAAGAGGCCTCTACCAAGCCACATTCTGTCCCCTTTGATAAGTCTACGGCAACGAACCGCGATGCCTTCACCAGCTTCAAGGTCAACAAGCTTGTTACCAATCTTCATAATGTTACCCTGAACAGTCGCCTCATTGATACCACCAAGATCAACAATAACAACATCGTCGCCAGCGGCTTCAGGAGCCTTCGCCTTATAAACGTTGTAGTCGGGCGTACCATACGCATCATTAGTGTCGAGATCGCCAAGAACAACGAGTGCGCCATCGTGGATTTTCGCATACGCGTCTTCGGCATAGAATTTAGCACTTACGCAATAGCTCTGAACATCTTCAGAAGCCATTTCAGCACAAGCAAAAACTTTAATAGCCATAATTTCTTTCTCCTTATAAAATATATTTTATAATATTTTCACGCGCAGCTTATCCACGCATAGAAAACAAATTTAAAAGGTAGTTATAGAATAGTAACTGCCTTATATTTTAACAATTATTTTGTAATACCCGCATATTCAGCGAGTTTTTCAGATCTCGTTTTCGCCTTTTTCACTTCAACAGTTGTTTCAAAAGGTGAATAAACGGGAGTTGAAAAATGTTCATCTTTTTTCTCTTCTTTTTGTCCCATCGGAGCTGCTTTGAACATAGCATACCCAACAGCACGAGCGATTTCTTCTTTCGAAGCATACTCGCCCTTAGAAGCTTTCATTTTAATTTCTTCGCGATCTTCGTCAATAAGCATCTTGCCAGCCATCATTTCTTCTGCCGCAGCAACCATCTCTTTGCAGAAAATATCGAAGAGCTTTCCTTCCGCAGTACTCAAACGAGCTTTAATATCCTCGTAATCCTTGCAGCACTCAAGCTTTTCTCTGCACTCGCAAAGTTCTTTTTCGTAAGCTTCGCATTTTTCTTGTAATTTGCAAAGATTGTCCTCATAAGAAGCACATTTTTCTTTGAGTTCGCAAATTTCTTCTTCGCTCATCTCGCACTCTCCTTCGGGCTTTTCTTCGCTAATCGGTTCACACTCGTGTTCGTGCTTGTCACCGTCTTCATCATGATCATCACCTTCGCAAGGACACTCACAATGCTCTTCTCCCTCTGGAGATTTCGGTTCTTCCGTAGCACATTTCTCAGACTCTTCTGAAGGTTTCTCGTCTTCGTAATCATCGCAAAATTCATCGCAAACATAAGATTCTTTTTCATCTTCATCCAAACCGAGATGTTCATAAATCTTCTTAAGCTTCGACAAAACTTCTGTTTCGTTATTCTTTTCGGCATAAGCCTTCGCCGAACCGAGACCGCCACGATTATAAACTGCTTCGTCATCATTAATTTCCATTACTGGATATTTTAATTTTGAAACTTCGCCATCTTCCCAGCCTTCACGAAGATCAAGGAAGATATCGTCGGCGATTTCTTTAAAGTTAGATGCTTCAACAACTTTCTTTCTCAAAGCCGTTTTGTCAACAGAACCCCAATCTTTTTCAGACATGGCTTCTTTTGATTTATTAACTTTAATAGAACCCATTTCCATTTTTACCTCCTTATCTTCATTATTTTCTTCGTTGACATCTTCATCATCAATTTGTTGATATGCAAATCTCAACATTTTCTTTTGTTCATTGAAAGATTCAGTTTCTTCCAAATCTTCCAATATAGAAAGGTGGGCATCTGGAATTGCTTCTATAACTTTTCTACCATTCTTAGAACCAAGAATAGTAACCCCATTAAGCACAAATTCTTTAATTTGCACAACACCCCTCTCGTCCTCTTCTGACTGCTTAATGGTCACTTCAACAGAAACTTTTTTATTTCTGTCTTTAAGCAATCTGCGAACTTGTTTATAGCAATATTGAACCCATAAAACACATCTGAATTTAATCCAATTCAACCCATCTTTCTCAACGAGTTCTACTGGATCACTCTCTCGAATAACTCCAAGAATTCTTTCTCCGCCCTCTACGTTCCAAAATTGTTTTTGTAATTCATTGTCATAATCTACATATCCAGCGTGGTCAACAAAATCTCCTTTTTGAAACAAACCAACGATCGGCTTATTTTTAAAAGTACTGAGAGCGTTTTCCATACTTTCTTTTGTAAAATGACTGTTGTTTCTGTTTGGATCAATATCTGAAATTGCCCAAACTTCGAGTTCCAAAAACTCTTTATTAAGTATATCTCTGTATTTGAGCTGACTGGAGCTTAGCTCAAACTTCATCGTTTTAATTTCGTTTTCCATTTGCCTAACCTCCTAAGTGCCCAAGTAATGCACCTGTAATTCTTAATGACTTTCTATTTAAGATTTCTTTCGCACGATTTAGATCTTCGCATTCTGTTGTGATAAATTCTGCAACAATAAATCCTACTATTAATCCATCTTCTGTTTTTAAAGCTTGACACAATACTTGTTTAACATTATGCGACATAAATAATTGATAAGATGCACCGTCTTCGTCTTTTATATCCTCAAGGTTCATAATGCAATACAAATTCTGCTTCGCAAGATTTTTAAAAAGAACAGAAAACATTGTACGTGGAATATTTTGAAAATCTCCCATTACTGGTCTTGTCCAACTCGAATCTTGCTCGTTCGTAATGGACATTTTTTGAAAACCACGTCCCAAAATATCTGTTCCACCATTGTGATATGAGAAAAATAAAGCACGATCTACTTTTGTTTCCCTCAATATACAAGCAAGCTGCGAATCAATATACTCATTAATTGCGTGATTGCAAGCTTCGTCTTCGACTGTGTGAACCGCAGGGTTTTTTACTTCTGCAACAATCTCTTTCAATTCTGCTGAAAATCCAGTTTTAAAATCTTGCATCCCATCTTTTACGGCACTTTTAATAGCTTCTGCTGTATTATTTAAATTTTCATTTTCCGACTTGTCTTTATTTGTTAAAGTTTTTTTGTTTAAAAGATAAAAAATAACAATCAAAACAGCCATCATGACAGGATATACGCCATACTATATAATAAGGTTAATCGTCTCTGCCATAATAGTTACCTCACTACTTACTTCTTAATTTCAATCATGGTAGTGAAAGTTTCTATTCTTGCATCAAACGATTTATAATTACCCTCATATCTCTTTGCCATTTCTGCCCAAATATCTGCTTGTTTTCTATAAGGCGAAAATTGAAGAAGAAATTCCTCTAATTTAATTTTTACCTCATAATCACCATTAAACTCGGCAACTTCTATTGTGTCAATAATATCCTTTCGATATTCTTCGCACATTAAAAGATTGTCTGCAAAAATAGCCGCAAGATCGCCATTATAATCCGCTTCATAACCATTGATTTGTTTTCTAACTGGTCTTGCATCGAGCTTAATCATTAAATCTGATATAATATCAGCAAAATAAGGGAACTCATGAGCAAAGCTATGATGGAAAATATCGGCGGTGATTGGATATCTCGCATAATCGATGTTGTAAGCAAAATTATCTGTTTGTGCATTACAATCAAACGATTTGCCAAGCAAATAATTCATTTTGTCATACGTCTCTTTCGACATCTGCATAGTTATCAATACCTCCTTCTTTAAATTGAATGTATTTATTATTTTCTTTCACAAATTTGAAACTTTTACCACACAAAGGACATATCCCAAAATATGTTCTTGGTGTAGTCATAGTAACAAACTCATCATCAATTTTAATAGAGGTATTTTTTGAATTAATTTTATGATTACATCCTGTTGTCATTATTCAACCTCCATATATTTATCTTTGCACTCTTCACACAAAATACCATCAGAATCATTTCCACAAATCATACATTTGCCTTTTTCTAATGACATTTTTGCATAATCCCTCATATCACCAGTATTTGTTCCTTGATCGATTGATTTTGCAGTATTATCATTATCAATTTCTGATTCAACTTTTGAAGGTCTTCCAACCCTTTTTTTCGTAGAAGAATCATCGTCTTCTTTTATATCCACTCTGGTTTGTTGCGTTACCGTAACAAAATCACTATAAATATTTAACGATTTAATATATGCGTCAGTTGCTTTAACTTCGTGTAAATCCATATCAAATGCCGAAGCAATGCGCGGCATTAAGAACGTAGCACCACCTTGCCACATCTCCTTCATGCGCGCTACATCATCTCCAAATGTAAATATGCTACCCCAAAGATGAAGTTTCCATTCGTATTTACACCCAATAAAATGATTTATAATATAATTTAATACGGACTCAAATTGTCTTGTAACATAATCTTCTTGCGCTTCTTCAAGATATTGTGCAGCTTTAACTTGTGCTACGGATGGTTTATCTGTAGCAGCTATTAAACCGCCCATACCAGCCATAGTAATGACATTCTATGTTGCTTTTGTAACAAGATCGGAGCTATTCGGCTGCGAAGGCAAGCTTTGTAATTTAATATTTTTTAAAGGCAAACCAAGTGCCTCTACGTTTGTTGACGTGATGGCATTAAAATTGTTTACGGCACCAGTAATTTCTTCAATGCCGAAAATACTCTGGTTTGCACCAGGACGAGCGTCTGAAATTGGTTCAATTTCACCAGTAAGCAATGCTGTTAATGGTGTACTCGCAATTAATCCTGCAAGCGTTGCATAATCAGACAATTCTCTCAATTGTCCTAAAAGTCCAGTCGTGTCTGGAATTTTCCAAGGATGAGAAGAATCAGAAGAAAATACATAACAAACTTCTTGTGGTAATTGAACCCAAAACATATAGTCTGTTTTGCGCCCCATGCGAACAATTTGTTTGATACCGTTCGCGTTATTATAGTCATAAAATTCTTCTGAATTTAAAGAATATCTCACCACGTTTCCGTTTGGTCCAAACTCGCTTGGAGAAATAACTCCTTTGTTGATCATATCATCGAAAATATCTCTTATATAAGGAGGGTAGTAATCCAATGAGAAAACAGGGTTTAAAAATAATAACATATTTAAACTTACCAAATATGTCTTTTCTCCGATTCCAGTAATCTTGATAAAATTATCTGGAAGTTTTTGCCAAGTGCAATAATTGACTTCCCCTTTTTCATAATCAACGCTGTTTCTAAGAAGATAAGCGGCTTTGCCAGCGCGCTTAACTTCCAAAGCCGTTGTTTTCAATGTTTTAACAACATCGAACGTTTGAATCCATTTTCTTACATATTTATCTTCTTTTTTAAAATCTTTTGAGTTATAATCTTTTACTTCTAAATATTCTGGCGTAATATAATGTTTATAAAGGGGAACGTCCGCTGACATTCTAATCATCTTATAATAAAGATATTGATTAAAAGATTCTTGCCATGACTGCCCTTGCAAAGCATTTTCGCTGCCATCGGGATTTGATATCGCTTTATATAACTCTTCTTTTCCCAATTGCTTTCCTTGCGCAGTTAAAGTTTGTCTCAATCTATCTTCTTGCAAGAATGGATTATATTTATTCCAATCTACAATACTACCTTGGACACCCTCTTTCGTATAAGAACCATAAACTCTTTGATAAATCGCCGTTAAATCTCTACGTAAATCTTCAACTGTAACAATATTATTTCCAGTATCTTCCATACGCAACTTTTTCTCTTCTTCATTTACAACAGGTACAGCCTGTACTTTTTTAGGTCTTCCGACTCTCTTCTTCTCCGTATTATTGGAACTTGCCATATACAGACCTCCCTTTTATCATAATTAATTTGAATAGGCATTTTGGATTTGCACCAAAACTATATATATTGTGCTACTTACACTAATACCTAATATAGAGGGATTTCATCCCTCTTTTTGTTCATCGGCAATTCTTTGTTTAATCAAATCTTTTGCTTTTTGAATGTCTTTTTGCATATCCACCAATTCTTGTTGGTGTTCTGATTCGAATTTTTTTAAATAACTTTCTGTATACCGCTCGTGAAACCAAGTAGAAACAAAATCGTTTCTGCTGTCAATATCTTTTAAAGATAATTCTTTACAGTACACGTCTGTTATTCCAATTCGTTTTAATTTTGACAAAAGTTTCTTTTTATCGATACTTTCATCATTTGACCATATATATAAATTACTATTATCCGCAATCATATTGTCAATAAATTTAATTTTCATTATTTCACTTAACTTTACATTACTTAAATCCAGAAATAATTCAAAACACATCTTAATCAATATCTCCTTACAAAAGGATTTTTAGATCCCATAAATGGATTAACCTTTTTCTTATATGCTTTACTTACTTGTCCAGGTGCGTGTTTATACAAAGCAGACATATCTTGCTTTATTTCATTTCCACCAAGTGCGTCTTTTCTGCGAAGTTGCGATAACAAATAACAAAAAGCCGCAAAACAATAGGCTCTATCGTCATGAGATTTACGAGCTTTGTCTGGCGGTAAAGCGTATTTTATATTACCAGCTTCAGTTTTAATTCTCTTTATAGAAAGAACCTCTTCTTTCATAAGATCTATTTCAATCAAAGCCTTTCTCTCCTCTTTTGTTAAATCAACTTCTTGACCATTAATTGTAAGATTTTGAGAACCAAAAGAATAAGAAGGCGGAAATTTTACCAAATCTTGTTCACACATTGTAGTTACAGCACCGTAAAACTCATTCTTATATCTCGTTGCGGTATATAAATGCAAAACATCTCTAACGGCAAGAGGGAATTTATTTTGTTCCAATGCAGATTTTTCATCTTCCAAATCAATTAAACCGAAATGTTTAATCCCATATTCATCAACGAAATTTTGCATAAGAATATCAGAATATATATGTCCACCACCACCAGAGCCTGGATCGATAAATATAATCAAATTTTTATATTCTGGAGCAGTTCCATTATAATCTACTTATTTTTTAGAAGGCCCTAATTTTTATTTTAAAATCATTTCTGCCACATATCAATGTTTAGGAACCGCCGTTAAAATCTTCTTTTCGCCATTATTTAAAGACTCAATGAGATTAATACAATTTACAACTCTACCAGTCCAACCAACCCCATCTTTTTTTGTTAATTCTCCAATTAAAATAATCGAGTTATCCGACATTAAAGCAGGGTCGAAACATAAGGCATATATTCTATCACCAGGGGCAACAGTATTATCATTGGCGAATACGGGAAGATACTCCTCTTCGTTTCTCATAATAATGGTTCTATTTACAACAGCATCATTACCACCAGTTGTATCAAATATATTATAATACTCTCTTAATGCCTTGTATTCGTTTACGCGCATGGCATCATCAACAACTTGCTGACTTAACAAAGGAGCATAAGGTTTACCACCTTTTGTTGGATGAAGCGGAATCTCACAATTTATATCTGCAACGAACCAAGTATTATCGCCCATCATCATTCTTTTTGCACCATCTTTATAAATTTCCCATAAATACGAAGACGTATCTTCTGCAGAAGACATATAAAGAAGTTGTGTTGGAATCATTTTGGGGATAACGTTCAAATCAATTTTTTCACCAGTCTTAAAGTTGGTGTCCTGTGTTGCGAAAGGTTCTGTTAAACCATAATACTCAGCAGAAATTTTACCAGCTTCATCATATACGCTTAAATGGCTTCGCATACCCACGGTTGTTTCTGGTTTACCAGCCAATGTAGTAATATGTGATCCATTATATAGTTTTACTTCGTGATTTGATTTCTGATGCGTAAACCCGTCAGAATTAGCCTGTAATTTGACAGTTTCGTTCATAAAAACATCACTCGAACCAATTAATGACGGAATGTTCTTTTTAGCAATATCTTCCAATTTCTTGAATGTTGTTTGTGCCTGATTAGCACTCAAAGACATAAACCAACACTCAAAAGAAGGAAATAATAATGCTTTTGTCATAGTATATAATGCACCCATCATAGACTTACCAGCGTTACGAGAACATACCCATATAGCACGTTGCTTTGTCCAAGAATTCATTATAATATATTTTTGATAATCCAAAAGCGGAACTTTAAAAATCTCTTCTATAAACCAAACGGGATTTCTACGCCCATATTGAATTACTTTGTTATATTTTTCAAAAATTTCAGCACGACGAGTAGTTACTTCGATTTCAGTCGAATTTTTATATACACTTATCATTATACGATCGGTATCCTTCTATCTAATTCTTCTTTAACAGCACGATCTATTTGTTCTTCATTCAAACCCTTGTCTTTTAGATCCTCTTTATACTCGTCTAATAATTCGGATTTCAAATGTTTTTCACGAAGCAACCTTAATTCTTCAGCTTGTTTTTCCATAGTCTCTCTCATACGATTAATCATAGCCGTTTGATCTTTAATCATAACGGCATAATCAGAATCACTCAAAGCAACTTGTTTTGCCATCGATGAAGAACTAATGTCAGCAACTTGCTTCATTGCCGCTGCCGTATCTATGTCAAATTTATTAACCGCCCCACGATCATACCCCTTTTCGTTCATTTCTTTAATAATATAACCGAGTGAACCAGAACCTCTCGATTTTGCAGTGGCATATTTTTCGGCAAATCCGTGGTCTTTTGAGAATTGTGTTACCAGATTTGTTTCCTTTTGTTTAGTTTCAGACAATTCCTTAATTTCTTTCGTATGTTCGAGCATTGTGTCTTTGTCTGTTTGTAATTCTTGTAAAGCTTTACTGATTTTATCAATACGATGAAACGAACGAACAATTTCAATCGCGGCTTTTTGACGAACCATATCGTCCGCCATTGAATCGTCAATCATTGTTACAAGGTCGTTTTGTAATTTAACTCTATCTAATAATTCTTCGTCTTCAAACGGGTCACAGTGAAAGACTGACAAAATCGTAATTCTGTTATTTTTGTCTTCATCAGACATCAAATCTTCTACGCTGTGTTGATTATGATATTTTACAACTTCCTCAAACATAATATTATCGGAATCATAAAATGTTTTATCGGAAAGAATTAAATCTTCGCGGACAGCTTTATTATAAAGTAATCCCCAATGATAAGATTTCGGAACGGGGGTATTATCGTCGTATTTATGCTCTTCTTCTATAACTCTATGTGCAAGCTTATCGTCGTAATAATAACCAGTATACATACACATACGATATAAAGCTTTATATTTATTTCCACGCGCCTCTTCGGTATATTGATCTATTAACTTTGCAAAACAATTTTCGCAAAATACAAAATGTTTTTTTCCGTTTTTATCCATCAAACCCCAGCCGCTTTTTGGATGAACGATAGGATAAGATGAGATTTTTCGTATTGCCCCGCACCCGAAACAACCACCCTGTTGTCTGACGGTATTAAAATTACCAAGCGGGGGATATTTTTCCGAAGAAAGTGCATCTTCATCATCGCCAGCAGAATCATATTTTTTATCTACTGGTGTTTTTTTAAAAATCATCTTTCATCACCTTTTAATCTAATAAAATTATAACCCCTCGTAAAGAGGGGTTATTTGGGGTTATTAACCCAAATTTATATCATACAAACATTTAACAACTTTATCTGCGTTTGTAAGGAATACGACTTGTTCTGGAGAGCCAGAGATACGCATATTGATACAATGGTCATCAACGCCTTCAAAACTGCCATTTTGTATAATTTTAACATTGTCGATAGTATTATACGCGTTATGATGTCTATGTCCCATAATTACACCGTCAGGTTTTCTTCCCAACATCATTGTAAGTCGTGAGGCAACACCCTTTTCCGAGTCTTTATCTCCGTGGGTTATATAAAACAATCTTCCCGCGCGTGTTATAATACTATCTATAGTAGAATCAATCGAGCAATCTTCATACACTTTTACATTTGGTCTGTTCATAAACACAACATTCAAATAAAAAGGAATTAAATCGTCGAGTTCTTCGCCTTTTAAATGATCTTGTTTATTCGGAGAAATTCTTGAATGATTCCCAGCAACGCTATTTATCTGAATTCTTTCGAATAAATTAGAATCGTCGAGTGCTTTAATAAAATCGCCGATAAGCAAAGAGGCAATTTTCACCTGTCTAACAACATCTTCGTTATTTTGCAAGCGCATATTAACATGAATTAAACCACTGATATTATCACCACCAAGTGCAATATAACAGTTTTTACACTTGTGTAATTTTTGAATTTTTAATATTTCAACCAAATATCTATCGAGTCTTTGTTTTAAAATATCGGTATTAAATTTGTTCCAGTAATTATCGCACACCATTCCAGTATGTAAATCACTCAAACAAACGATCATATCATCATCATAAGTTTCTTCTGGAAGAATATAAACGCCGCTATCATAAGGCTGTACTTCTTCTTGAATTACGCGACGAACTAAATCGACAAAAGATTCTTTGCGAGCTTCTTCTCGAATAATTCGCATATAATCAATGCGTTCATCACGCATTTTGATTTTTGCTTTTTCAAATTCTCGAAGTTTAACAGCAATTTCTTCTTGCGACAAAGAAGAATTATCATTTTCTTCTTTCGCGATTTCATAACCCCTATTCATTCCTTCGCAAAAACGTTTATAATCAGTTCGATACTTTTTCTCGGAATAACTTCTATCTGTTTCTTCGTTGATTATATCGGCAACTTCTTGCCATGTTAAATTCTCATCTTCGCGCATTGAACAAATACGAATTGTGTATTCATCAGTATTCTCGCCGTCTAACATTTGAAATTTTTCTTCAATCATTACTTTTATCTCCTTTTAATCTCAATCCACCAGGCGGCGGAAACCATTTGTAAATGGAGCTTTCACTCGGACTTGAACCGAGAACCTGCTGATTTGTTTACCAATGTTTATCCTTGTATTATTTTATAAACCTATGGGTATAGTTCATAATCTTCTGCATAACTAACCCCCTTGATTTGATTGTTTTTGGCTTCTGAAAGCCTCAATTTTTTTTCCTTACTACATTCTGATACTGGAACAAGATAACACTTATTTTTATAATAAGTACAAAAATAATCTATTTCTTTACTTGTATATTGCCGTTGGTAACATCCATTTGAATTAACTCTTGTACTTCTACAAGGGAAACTGATGGCACTTCCGTCTATAGATGGTTTACAAGTTTTAACTTGTACTCTAATTAGTTTTCCATTAATGTCGGCTATAAAATCATATCTTGAATTTTCGCCATAAGGCAAACTTACTTTATACCCAAGTTCATAAAATGCAGTAATACATTGTAGTTCTGTTAAATTTCCTTTTTGTTTTGGTTCTAACATAATAAATTCAGTAAACAAATCGGCTGCTCTGCCAATTGAGCCATGAAAGCAAATCGACTCCGCGTGGTCCGCTTATCTTATTTATACGCGTGCGGAGTTCTGTTATTTTGAAAGAAACGTTTTATTCACATTTTGTGTTTTCTATTTCTTTACTCATAAAGGAGAGGGGATTTCCCCCGCACATTGTAAACTTCTTAAACGACGCATACGATACATTAATTTTATATTATTCTGTTTTCGTAAACACCTTTCACACAAACAAGTTTTTCCGCGAGAACTCGGTCGAAACTCACTTCCGCAATTCTCACATTTTTTAATAATAGGGAACAAATATTCTAATTCTTTTACTTGATAACCGTTCCAGATTTCACAAACGACTTCGCCATTCTTAAACTCGTGAACATTGAAATATCTGCTTGTTTCCCAACAACCTTCAATATCATCCCATTCCTTTATTTCAATCATTTCAAATATCTCATTTCGAATTGCTTCTTGTGTCATCGAGTAAGAAAGATTTTCTGTAATATCTTTCGTTTTCTTTCCGATATATTTCGCGAAAAGACCAAGGTTGATTTCGCTTAATCTAAAATTGTTCGTCATCTTCGCATAAACCAAAATCAACAACAATAATTGCTTTTGCCAAGTTGCTTTAACATCGCATTTATTTATTCTATCAATTTCTTCCTGATAAATCGTCGCAATATTCTGTTTGTTCAAACGAACGGTCGAAGCGGAAGATTTCCACTTATTCCAAAAGACACCGAGATATTCACCTTCTGAAGATTTTTCGTGCGCTGTTTCATAAATCGGAAGCCAAATTTTATATGCTTCGTCTTTATCTTTCCCCTTCTTCTTTCTTAAATAATATAAAAGCCAGGCGTCCTATTTATTTGTACTCAATTCGGGAACGTAAGATTTATTATTCAGCATATATTTAATTGCTTCTAACTTATTTACAATCTCCATAAACTAACCTCCTCATTCGTTCTTTGAAAGTATCGTCGAAACAACTCCACGAAACTTCCTTTCCTTCAACTCCGTTATCAATATGAAAAGTTTGCGTTGGCTTTTTACTTCCGCTTACACGAAGTTGAATTCCATATTTCAAAACTGGTGGCAAATCTTCGCATTTAAGCTTCTCAATACCCGATAATTCGCGCAGTTTATCTATATCATAACTGTCCCAACCACTCTCGTGCATATTCAATTTATGGAGCGCATAGAATGAATAAAAGAGTGCTTTCATATCTTTATTTTCAATTGTTTTTATAAAATCATCTTCTTCTTTGTAAAACTTTATTAATTTATGTTCTTGGTTTTCAATATTTACATAATTATCATAAAGTTTATTCAAAATCTTTACTTTATAATCTCCATCTGGTAACGATGGTAAAGATTTTTCAAACTCTTCTTTATAATTAGTAAAGATTTCTTCGAAATTTTCACTTTTATATTTTTTAAAGATATCATATACATCTAAAACTTCTTTTTCCATTTTTTTATCTTTCATAAAGAAAACCTCCTTTATTCACAATATATTATAACACATTATTAAACGTTTGTCAAGTTAATTCAAATGGTTTTTAAAAAAATATTTAAAAATTTTTCCAAAACAGTACAAAATCACTTGACTTATTTTCAAATATATGCTATAATACATACAAACTAAATAGGTCCACGTTGACCAAGGGTAGCAAAAATGTTTATCTTCCCTTTCCATAAGTATTGGTTTGCTTATATAAGTCCCAAATACAAAACTAATTGGTGTTGCGAGCCTGACAAGAGATATTCGCTCGGCTAATGAATAATTGCCGTTAGAGGATCGTGGTTCCCAAACTATACCTCAAATAAAAAAGACGGGAGGAGGAATTACTTAATTTTAAGTAATGTGTCTGTGAAAAGATAATCGTGATTATAATAATTTAAAGTATAATCTATATTATGGGCAGAATGTAATGAATGATTATCTTATTTCATATTTCTAATTTTAATTTCAATTCTATTTTGTTTTTGGATTTGGAAATATGAACTTCGAAAATTTTTCGAAGGAATTATTGGGTGGGTTTTTCTTTTGGGTGGGAAATCTAAAATAAATTAAATATAATATTA
>ERZ808274.745-NODE-745-length-13896-cov-3.007658_pt1 | contig 13896 bp, 8 predicted proteins | sample MGYA00521277_ERZ808274 | MGnify/ENA primary metagenome ERZ808274 (study PRJEB31516, sample SAMN03275597) | gut metagenome | biome: mammalia-associated habitat; material: feces | host: Papio cynocephalus | place: Kenya | collected 2012-07-28 ... | reverse complement strand
ATAAATGCTATTTTTATCTAGTTTTAATGTCGCATAGGCATATTCATTTATAATATATAGAATAACAGTAACAGGATTCAACGGAGTAAAATTATAACCCTCAGTAGAATTCATTACCTCTATTATCGTTTCGCTAACAGCTTTATAAACTCCATATAAAAATTGATAGTCTAGGTTTTTAGGAGCATTTAATGTCTCAATAACCTTTAAAAAAGTTTCTTTATCGTAAATTATTCCCTTCATATACCTTAACCTCAATATTTAGTTTCATTCCAATTTCATTTAATGATTCTAATAATTTTTGATCTATTTCTTTTTTGTAATATATCTTTGTAAAAACTGGAGCATACAATGTATCATTAACTAAAGAATTTTTATCTAAAATAATCTTGTTTTGCAAGCTTTTTCCAATAATTAAGCACTTTATTATCTCAGCAAAATTAGTTTTCTTTAAATCAATATCCAAATCTTTGTATTCAATTAAATGATAAAAGTTAGGAAATAAAGCATAATAATTACTTAATTCCAATTTCGTAAAATCAACCTCAATAGCAAAATTAGTTTCATTAAAAGTGATCTCATCATCTAACTTTAATTCGCGCAAATCAATTGACTCGTGTTTTATATAAAGAATTTCATCGTTTTTAAAATATTCATTCGGAAAGCTTACTTTTGAAAAAAGTAAATTATTTTCGTATAAAGCTTCAATAAACGGATAATGTTCTAATTTATCATCCTTTATTACTTTTTCAAGATTTCCCTCAATATAAAATTTGCCATTTATCCAATTGCACTTCTTCTCAAGTGCTAATTTTAATTCATGTTTATCTTTGCTATATAAATCATTTAATATTTCTACTTCTTTATTCATCATAATTTCCTCAATTCTGCATTCAAAATAGATAATAAATAAATATTAGTTTCTTTTTTAAAAACTCTTTCAATATATTGCTTGTAAATATTTAATTGAGTTTCATATTCTTTGTCACTAATATTACTTAATTTATAATCAATTATATCAATATAATTTGTATGTTCAATTAATAAATCAATTACACCTTCAATTTCATTTTCTTCATCTAAAAAACTATATTCTTTAAAAATATTGGTTTTATTTAAATCATCAAAAATTGGTAATGCTAATACTTTTTTTATTAATTCTTTTTCTTTTTCGTTATTAATATTTGAATCTTTATTATAAAAATCAATACTTTCCATTAATAAATGCATGTGGCTACCATATCTAATGTTATCGATATTAAAATCTAATGATAATTCTTTGCTTGCTGTATGTTTTGTCTTTTTCTTAAAATTATAATTAAATTGTTTTATTTCAAATTTTGGAACTTTAGTTTCTTCTTCGTTTTCATTAATACCCTTGATTTCTTTTGTTGTATAAAAGCTTTCTTCAAAATTAATTTTACTAGCAAATAATAAATCACCAATCGATTTTGATTTTTCGAGTAATTTTATGGTCGAAATATCAAATTCATTATCGATTTTTTGCTTATTTTGTGAACATAATGGAATTATTACTTCCTCTTTTGCTCTAGTTAAAGCCACATATAGTAAACGTATTTTTTCATCATAAAAATTGATATCCGCATAATCATTATAAAAACATGAGTGAATCCCTTTATTATCATTCGAATATAAAGCAGGTAACTCAAAGCCAAATCTTTTATCAGCAAAAAATTTACCTATTGCAGAATTATTTTTACCTTCACTAAATATTTGTGGCATATAAATAATTGAATATTCTAAACCTTTAGATTTATGGATAGTCGTTAATGTAACAGCATTATCGACATCACTACTTTTTTTTGATTCCATTTTTATTGAAAGTTCATCAAGTTTTTCTAGATAATTAATAAAGTCAAAAAGACTATAATTCAAATTATCCATTATTTCAGTTCTTTTGTAGAAAATTTTTAAATATTTTAATTTATTTATACCATTTCCTAATAAGTACAATTTATCTATAAAATTAAATTCTGTTAGACAGTCCATATAAATTTCATTAATAAGAGACTTTTTGTGCGAATTTGAAAAATTAATAAGTTTCAAATATAATTCATCTTCTTTATAATTTTTCAAAGATAAATCATAAAGTTTTTGATCACTATATTCATATAAAAAGCTTCTTGCAATGCTAAAAAAAGAATGTTTTATAGTAGCTTCATCTTTTAAATTATTAATTAATGAGTTTATTATTTTTAGTATATTAATTAATACTACAATTGTATCATCAGTTTTTAAATCTTCATCGTAAATAGCATTAATAGGAATACCACTAGTAATAAATTTTTCTTCGATTTCTTGAAAGTTAGTAGATTTAAATAATAACAAAGTTATATCTTTATATTGAATGTCTCTTAAACACATTTTATTTTCTTTTGCATTATAAAATGCAACTTGCATTTTATTAGATATTCTTTTTTTAATATCATTTATTATAAGATTTATTTCTTCATCAAGACTAGGCTTTTTAGCATCATAATTTAGAATAAATATTCCATGAGGATTTTCGGTTTTTAAATTGTCATAGTCCATATTACCTGTTTCTATAATATGTTCTAATTTATAATCAGCCCCACCATGATTTAAATCCATAATGATTGAAAAAATATTGTTTATTTGATCGTTTATTTCTCTTCGACTTCGAAAGTTTGTTGTCATATCAACATATGTGCCAAAGACAGGATTATGATATTTTTTATATTTATCTGCAAATTGTTGAGGATTAGCATCTCTAAAAGCATAAATAGATTGTTTAACATCACCAACGACAAAAACATTATTATTGCTTATCAAGTTAATAAAGTCTTCTTGAAACTTTGAAGTATCTTGATATTCATCAACCATTATTATTTTAAGTTTATTTTTTATAGATAATCGAATATCTTCATTATTTTCTAGTAAATCTTTTTCCATCTGGGCAATATCGTTAAATGTATAAAAATTCTTTTCCTTTTTAAATTCATTAATTTTATTTTCTAATTCAAGAGCTATATCTAATAAATAAGGAATTAATTCTTGATTATTCTTTACATCTATATCGAAGTAATTTTTAAAATCAAAATTTTTAAATTTCTTCAAAAGCATTTTTTGTAATAATTCTTTAGATTCGAGAAAAAGTTCATAATTTGCATCTTCACTTTTATAAGGATTCGTCATAAAAGTCGATATGCTATCATAATTAAAATCAGTTAAATCTTTTAAAGAATTAAATTGTAAAAGAATATTATGAAAATAATTAGATACTTTTTCATTTCCAATTTTTATTAAATTATGTTCTATTTCTTCTTTAGTTTTTATAATATAATCGTCAATGTAACAGTGTATAAATTCATTTATCTTATCATCACTTAAATAATTGTTGTAGTAATTTTTAACGTAATCTTCAGGATTAAATGTAGACAAAATATTAGATATTTCTATTATAATATTAAATAAGATACCATCATCTTTTACACAATAATTATGTAAAATCTTAATGATTTTATCATCCATAGAAGAATATCTTTTATTTAATAAGTCTTCTAAAATCTCATATTTTTTAATTGTAATAATATCATCTGGTATATTTTCGATATTGGAAGGTATACCTAAAATATGAGCATATTTTTTAACCAAATTTAAAAAATAAGCATCAAAAGTAGAGATATTAGCACCATCAATTAATGGTGCAAGTTTAGCGGTATCTTTATCATTTTGAAGAGATTGTTTTACTCTTATTTTCATTTCTTCAGCTGCATCTTTTGCAAAAGTTAATATTAAAAGCTCGTCAATTTTAACACCTTTTTTAATCTTATTAAATATTCTTTCAGTTAAAACACTTGTTTTTCCACTTCCGGCACCTGCTGAAACAATCACATTGTTTTCTGATTCAATTGCTTTAATTTGAGCATTAGTTCTTTTCATGACTTGCTTCCTCAACATCATTAAAATCAAGATAGATCTTTTCTAGTTCTTTATCTCTACGTTCATCTTTCTTTCTTTTAAAACATATATCTTTATATGAACAATATCTACATGCATTGTGCTTATTTGAACAAAATGGTGATATAGGAAATTTAGAATTATTAAGGTAATTAATAAAAATTTTTATATTTTGATCTATCAATGAAGGGTATTCCTTCCCATTTATTATAATAGGCTTAGAAAAGTTAAATATAAAAGTTTTTTTGCTATCTAAATTTCCATCTTTTTTTATAGATAAACCTTGAATTGTTTTAGAGTCTAAATAATCAGTTATTTTAGGCTCAAAAAGTTTTAGATTATCAATCGAAGAAGAAAAAGCTCCTGACTTTAAAGAAAAGGAATTAATCTTATTTATATTAAGATTATAATAATCAAATAAATTATTTGTTAAAAAACTGATGTAAAAAATCCCTTCAATCGGATAATTTGCAAAACGAGGACTCTTTTCGATTAAATAAGAATAAATTGGCAATTGAAGATTTAATCCATAACGATTTAGTTTAGGTTGGAACAAATTCTCGCTCGTTTTATAGTCTATTATTTGTACAGAATTTTGAAATTCATTTTTGGCTAATAAAAGCGAATCAATTTTACCAGTTAAAATAAAATTTGGATCAGTAGTAGGAACATTAAAATCTAATTCACTTTTTGTATCAAATATACTTGATGTATTTTTTTCTTTAATCAGCCTATCACATATAACTTTTGCAGATAATTTTAATTTATCTAATAAAATTAATTCTTTATTACTAAAAATAAAATCTCCACTATTTAAGATATTTTCATAAACTTTATCAAATTCAAAATTATTATCATAAACTTTTTCTAATATTTTATGAATTAAAGATCCAGCATTTAAATAAAAGTTTGTTTCAAAGTTAATAATTTTTAAAATTCTTTCTAAATAAAATTTAAATGGACAATTAAAAAAAGAATTCAATTGCGTATAAGACATTTCGTAATTTTCTATTTTTAGAGGTCTTATTTGTTTAAATGTATTATCAAATTTTTTTAATTGCTTAAAATATTGGTCGTAAATATAATATTCAATTGTTTTTTGTTTATATATATTAGCTAGCTCACTATAATAAGAATAATAATTTAATGCTAAACTTTTACTATAATCATAATGATAAGACAGTTTACCAACTAAATGTTTCTTCATTATATCCTTTTTATTATAAATAAATGACAAATAATATGAAATTTCCTCTTTATTTTCTCCATCAACTTCACCAAAGAATAATTCCAAATTTTTATTAGCAAACAAATAACATTTTAATAGTTCATTATATTCAATATTAAGAATTTCAGAAGAATTTAAATTGTTCAAAATTTTAATATTGTCATCAAAAAAATCATTATTTCTTATTATTTTTGTAAAAAAACTATTATCGAATCCTATCAAAATAATATGCTTTTTAGGATTAAAATAAAATTTATTAGTAACCTTTATACCTTCAATATCATCATAATCATTAAGATATGCATCTTGCAAAATTTCCTTATAATTGACAATTTTATTTTTCATATTATAAAAATCATAAAAGTCTAAATATTTTTTAATGAGTTGAAACTCATATGAATTATCATTGTAACTATCTATGCTATTTGAAGTAATAATTTCAATATCCTTTTCAATTAATTTCGCTGTCTTAGTATCATATAAACTTTTTTTATCAATAAAATTTAAATGCAGATTTAATAATTTAGAGTATGTATCTAAGAAAAAATAATTCTTTTTATAATCAGTTACTATTTCAATTTGATTAGGTTTTATTCCACTATTTAGTAATTCGATTACTCGTAAAAAAGCATCATGTATTTCTTCATCAACCCTTAAATAATCATGAACATAAAATTCTCTTTCTACAAATAATTCATTTAGACTAATAAATGTAAAATTTGTAATCTTTAATTTTTCAATAATATGAGTTATTTCGATGTCATCTTTGATAAATCCTAAAAAAATAACTAATTTATTTTTAAAAATTAGATCATAATTTTTTTCAATGTATATCAAATTATTGTCAATTAAAATATCATATAGAGTTTTAATTTTTGAATTAACATTTATATTAACACCACTTTTTATATAACTTAAATATTTTTTAATTACAGAATAATTTTCTCCTAATAAGTTCATTCCAATTTTTATTGCTTGTTCATTTACTATTCCAAAAAGATTTTGTTTGATATCGCTAATTGTTATAAACTTAAAATTTAACTCAGGTTTAGAACACTTTAAATCAAGAAAAAATGGTTTCAGTTCATTATGAGAAATAATAATACAATTATTATTTATTAAAATATTTTCTAAATCTATCATTTATACATCCTAGTTATTTCTATAGCCTTCTTCCATTTGCTAACTTTATCATTAACTTCATCATCACTCATTTTAGGCAAGAATTCTTTATCGCAGCGATGAATATGTCTTATTTCATTAATGTCATTGAAAAAGCCACAACCAAGTCCTGCAAGATAAGCTACTCCAAGAGCAGTTGTCTCTAGACATTTTGGTAAAATTATTTTCTTTTTTAAAATATCTGATTGAAATTGCATTAGATAGTTGTTCGCAGTAGCCCCCCCATCAACTTTTAAAACAGAAACCTTTAAATCTCCTTCAACCTCCATTACATCATAAATATCTTTAACTTGTAATGCTATAGAATTTAAAGTAGCTCTAATTAGATGATTTTTTGTTGTACCCCTAGTAAGTCCAAAAATTGCTCCTTTACATTCATCATCCCAATAAGGTGCACCTAAACCAACAAATGCAGGAATTACATAAACTCCCAAATCAGTTTTTGCCTTTAAAGCTAATTCCTCTGTTTCTTTTGCTTCCTTAATAATTTCAAGTTGATCTCTTAGCCATTGAATAGTTGCTCCTCCCATAAACACACTGCCTTCAAGAGCATAAATAGTTTTACCATTAATACGCCAAGCTATAGTTGTAATTAAACCTTTTTTTGAAAAAATAGGTGTATCTCCAATATTTACAAGCATAAAACACCCTGTACCATACGTTGATTTACTATCACCTTTATTAAAACAATTTTGTCCAAAAAGAGCTGCTTGTTGATCGCCCGCAACTGCGTTTATCTTTAATTTATCATCAAAAATAGAGGCATACCCAAATAAGGAATTGCAATCACAAACTTCAGGTAAAATACATTTAGGAATATTAAAAATCTTCAATAATTCATCATCATATTCCATAGAATTAATATTATAAAACATTGTTCTACTAGCATTTGTAACATCAGTTTTATGAACTTTACCTTTAGTTAAACGATAAATTAACCATGAATCAATAGTTCCAAACATTAATTCTCCTTTTTCAGCGCGTTGTTGACCATCTTTTACATGGTCTAAAATAAAGCGAATTTTAGAAGCACTAAAATAAGGATTTAATATTAACCCAGTTTTAGAATGAATTAATTCTTTATATTTCTCCCATTTATCGCAATAAATTGAAGATTGCCTAGATTGCCACACAATTGCATTATATATTGGCATTCCAGTTTTTTTATCCCATATAACCGTTGTTTCTCTTTGATTTGTAATGCCAATAGAATCAATTTCATCAAAAGTTAAATTATTTTTAGCAAAAACATCGTTAACAACATTTAAAACACTTAGCCAAATGTCTAAAGCATTTTGTTCAACCCAACCCTCAATAGGAAATAAACATTTAACTTCTTGCTGTGATTTATAAAGAAGTTCACCACTCTTACTAAAAATTAAAGCACGGGTCGAAGTTGTTCCTTGATCAATTGCTAAAATATATTTCATTAATCTTTGTACTCCTTTTCAACTCGATGCAAAGATTCTTCTTTAGTAAAGCCGTCTTTGTAACGCTTATGTAGTTTATTTAAATTATATTTAGCGATTTCTTCTAAGCTTACTCCTAGACCACTTGCAGTCTCTGCTATATACCATAAAACATCTCCTAATTCATCTATAAGATGTTCTTTATTAAGCGGATGCCCTTGAAATTTATATTTTTTAACAATATCGCAACACTCACCACTTTCACCAGCTAAGCCTAGAACTCCATTAGTTATTAAATCTTTTTTCCCTTCATCACTAATTAATTTATAAGCTTCTTCTTGATACTTATTAAAAGAAATTTTATCCATTATTTAATCCTCTCAAATACACTAATATCATGTTTACAAATTGGACAAATAAAATCTTTAGGAAGTTCATCTTTTTCATATACATAGCCACAAATTTTGCAAACCCATCCACTTTTTTTAGCAACATCTTGTTTAATATTAGGTTTAATATTGTTTAAGTAATAAGAATAACTAACACTTCTTTTTTCATTTAAAATTTTCGATTCAGTAATAACACTAACAAATCCAAAGTGTGAACCTAAATCAATTACATTTTCAATCTTTAACGAGAAATAACTATTAGTAAATTTATTAATGTAATTTATTCCGTTAGAAGCTAGCGAATAATTATCAAACCCTTCAAATTTATTAACATTTTTACCACTTTGATACCCAAATCTTTTAAATAATTCAAATGGAGCATCCTCAGTTAAAATAGATAAATTACATTCTTTTGTTTTATTAATAATCGAGGCAGTATAATTGTTTTTATTAACGCAAAGCATTATACGATCAGGTAAACTAGCTACTTGATTAACTGTATTAATAATACAAGCATTTTGTTTATCACCATCTTTACTAGAAAGTATGAATAAACCATAATTTATATTGAACAAAGGGTTAGTAATAGGCTTTTTTTGTGGAATTGAAGCAAAAATCAAATTAGATAAATTATCTAATTTATTTATATCATCACTTTTAACGCTACTTTTAAATGTGATGATATCACCAATCATTTCAAATCCTTTTAATTTTGATAAAATTTCAAAAATTAATTTTCCACTATTAGGTGCCCAACTTCCATTCTCTACAATAGAAAATTTACGATTTTGTAAATTATGATATTTTAGATCTAATAAAAACTCTTCAACTGGAGTAAAAATACCCATATTATACGTTGAACTTACAATAACTAGATTAGAATACTTAAATGATTCAGCGACTAAATAAGATTTATCAGTTTTGCTAGCATCATAAACTGCTATATCTCTAATTCCTAATATAGATAAATTATCTGCAATAATATTTGCTGCTTCTTCACTATGCCCATAAACCGAACCATAAACAATTAATACGCCATTGACCTCAGGAGTATAACTTGCCCATTTAGAATATAAGTTAATAAAATAATTTAAATCATTCTTCCATATAGGACCATGTAAGGGAAGGATATTATTAATATCAATACTAGAAGCTTTTGTCAATGCTTGTAGAACTTGTGGACCATATTTACCAACAATATTTGTATAATACCTTCTTGCTTCACTTTCCGAATATTTTTCAAAATAATCTCGATTTGCAATTAAATTTCCAGAAAGAGCGCCAAAAGTTCCAAAGGCATCAGCACTAAATAGAGATTTTGTATAATCATCATAAGTCATTATTACTTCAGGCCAATGAACCATAGGAGCACAAATAAAAGTCAATTTATGTTTTCCTAAATCTAATACATCTTTTTCCTTAACTACCAAAACATTTTTTATGTTAATTCCTTCATTAAAATTTTTTAACATAACCAAAGCTTTATCACTTAAAACAATTGTGGCATTAGGATAAATATTCAATAATCTAAAAATACAAAAAGCATGATCAGGTTCTAGGTGTTGTAAAATGATGTAATCTAAATTTCTCCCATTTAAAGTATCTTTTACTTTCTTTAAAAATATTTCTGTAACAGAGCTATCTACACCATCCATTAAGCACGTTTTATTATCTAAAATAACATAAGAATTATAACTTACCCCGTTTTCTAAAGGATAAATATTTTCAAATTTTGCTAGTCTACGATCGCTAGCTCCAACATAATACGTATCGTTACAAATTTCTCTATTTTTATACATAAAAAACTCCTTTTAATGATTATAACATTTTTATCTTAATAATAATTTATAGAAATTCAAACAATTACTTCACCATCAAAATAAATAGTTAAGCATATTAGTTTTATTAAGTAATAATACCTGAGTTTTGCGTATTCACTCAAAATCTAGTGTATTAATATTCATAATTTAACAAATTTTTAATTTTATTTTCATCAAAATATAAGTTATCTAATGTTGTTATTTGGGTAACTTCTTTTATCTTTTGCAGGACATTAGTGTTTTTAATATTTGAAATATATTTATTTCCGTATTTTGTTATATTAAACGATCTAATAAATTTAATTAATTCTGATGAATTTATTTCGTTTTTAAATATATTAAATTCTAGAAGTCTAATTGCTGTTAAGGCCAAATAACAAATTAGAAAATGACCATATATAGATTCTTTTGTTTGAAGATAAACAGGTCTTGCTTCAAGATATGATTTTGTAATTCTAAACGATTCTTCAATTCTCCATAAACCGTGATAAATTTCATAAATTTGTTTAGCATCTAATTTGATTTCTGAACTAACAATGAGGTTGTAACCGGCAAATAATTTATCTTCTTGAATTTTATCTTCGTTGAGAACAGGCTTTAAAATTGCGCCTTTTAAATTTGATTCAAAATTAACATATTTAATAGAATCTCCATACTCATCTCTTTTTACACCTTTTACTGTGTTTAATTTTCTAATTTTTTCAATTTGTCTATTAATTTCGAATTTCTGCTTTCTAGCTAATTCTGGATTAAACGATACGACACGTTTTTCCTTTATATTAAAATTAATTTTCTTGCCTTCATCATTAGTAAATTCATATTCAAAAATATCAACACAACTTTTGTATTTATATCTTAATTGTCCATTTGAATCATAAACATTTGTCCATTTATTGCTATCATTATCTTCTAATAACAACCATTTTTTCTCTTTATCAGATAAAAGTTTACCATGTATTGATTTTGAAAAAACATAGCCATCATTCGATTCTTTTGCTGCAGCGTATATATTTCGTGCACAATTTAATCCTTTATCAGCCACCTGAATTGTTCGACCTTTAATATTAGACTTGGTTTTCATTTCGTCGATTAATTTTCTAATATATTTCTTTTCGGATTCATTTCCAGGATACATCTCCATATTAAGTGGAATCTGGTTGCCATCTAAAAGAAGTGCTTGACCTATAATTGGCTCTTTCCTATTTTCTTTTGAAGGACCTTTTTGCTTATCATCACATGGTAAATCAATTTCAAAGTAAAAATTAGTACAATCAAAAAACATATGTTTGTAATTTCTTGGAAATACCTGTTCAATATGAGAATTAAATAGTTCAATATATTTTTTGTAATTAGAACCAATGAAATTAATCATTCTATAGATTTGATCATCACTAAATTGTTCAACTTTAAATAATGATGGGAGTATTTCTTGAGCGTTTTTAAGCTTAGAAGAAGGCTTTACTATTTGGCAATACATCATAGCTTCAATAAAAGAGGAAACAGTTTTCTCATATTTATAGCCTTGTCCCATTAAGTCTAATTCTTGTTTAACATGTAATGTATTTAGCATTGATTTAATCAAGAAATATCCGATATTTTGTGTTACATAAGTAGACGATGAAACTTTTTCTTCATTTTCTTCTTTTCTTCTTTTGTTTAATTCTGAAACAACTATTTTAAAATGCTCAATTGGATTTTTATACTGTTCTTTAAGATCGTTTAAATAACCAAGAATTTTGTAATTTTTATTACTAGATTTTTTTGTTTCTTTATTGTAGGTTGTTTCGCAAATTTGCAAATAATAATCGTTATTTTTTTTAAATTTTCTTAAGAAATACGCCATAAAGTCTCCTTTAAAATTTTATACACTTGTTTACACTAGATATTATATCATGATTTACTAATTTTACAAAGCAAAAAAATAAAAAAATACATATATACTAGTATATATGTATAATTTGAAAATTATTTTTTATATTCAATTAAAAGCGGAATATTTCTAGTGTATTAGTGCAAAAGACGGGCATTTAAAGTATCTTTTACTTTCTTTAAAAATATTTCTGTAACAGAGCTATCTACACCATCCATTAAGCACGTTTTATTATCTAAAATAACATAAGAATTATAACTTACCCCGTTTTCTAAAGGATAAATATTTTCAAATTTTGCTAGTCTACGATCGCTAGCTCCAACATAATACGTATCGTTACAAATTTCTCTATTTTTATACATAAAAAACTCCTTTTAATGATTATAACATTTTTATCTTAATAATAATTTATAGAAATTCAAACAATTACTTCACCATCAAAATAAATAGTTAAGCATATTAGTTTTATTAAGTAATAATAACTTTTATAATATCAATAGATGGAGGAATATAAAATGTTAGATGTAAAATTTTATCATTGTAATTATTGTGGAAAAACAATAGTAATTGTCGGAGATAACGTAAATACTCCTACAATTTGCTGCAATCACCCTATGGTTGAACTAAAAGCTAATTCAACTGATGCTGCTAAAGAAAAACACGTACCTGAAGTTACTATAAATGGTGATATATTGAATGTTCAAGTAGGTTCTACATTACATCCTATGCTTGAGAACCATTACATTGAATTCGTTGTTTTAGTAACTGATAAAGAAATTAGGAGAGTTAATTTTAAGCCAGGTGATAAACCTATCGTTGAATTTAATATAAGTAACGAAAAACCTCTTAAAGTTTATGAATACTGTAATTTACATGGACTTTGGGTTAAAGAGTTTGAATAATTATCTTAATTAATAATTAATTTTTATTTATAAGCTTGGGTTCTATGCCCAAGTTTTTTATTGGTTATTATGCGACTTTGTTTTAATAAATTTTCGCTTAAAGGTGACTAATGTTTCATTAACTAATGGTTCTTTCATAAAACATATTGTAAAGCAATAAGTGAATGCACAGCTTATAAAAATTAAGAAGAAATTAACTTTTTCGTTTGCACCTCCACTAAATTTGTTTAATACAAACAAAATTACGAATAGCCCGACTTCACACATAAAAAAACAAGATGCAAGTGGTAATTTGGAAGTTTCCCACATCATTTTTATAGTAATGTCTTTTCGACAATAAATAAGCATTATTATAGAAACAATAAAATCAGCAATAAACATACTAATCGCAGCTCCTAAGGCCCCATATTTTTTAATTAGTACCATATTTAAGCTAACATTTATAATAATGCCTAAAATTATAAATAAATTATTTGCCCACATCTTATTCTTAGGGACATAACAGACACTTTGCAATAAATTTCTATAAGCAGTAAAAAGTAAAGTTGGTGCCAAAAAATACATTAGATTTGAAGCTTCTGCAAATTCTTTCCCAAAAAAGAATGGTATAAAGTCTTTGCTCACAAGAATTAAACCAAATACGCATGGTAAGGCTAATAAAAATAACAATCTAAATGATTTTGTAGTCTTACTTTTTATTTCATCATAAGCCTTTATTTCATATAAATAAGAAATTCTTGATAGCATTAATAAATTTAAAGCATTTAAGGCATTATTAATTACACTTATAATTTTACTAGCTTGTTCAAAATATCCATTCTCTGCATTATTATTTGTTATCCACATTATCATACTTTTATCAATCAATGAATAGAAAGTAAGACTAAGAATTGGTATAAAATAAGCAAAACATTTTTTAAAATGTATTAAAAAATTAAAATTAAAAAATTTAGGTCTTGCTAATAGCTTAAATAAATAAGGAATCATCAATAGGGGGGTCGATAAAACAACAAATGCATAAATGATAATATAATTTATAAAATCATCTTTTTTCCTTACGAATAAAAAAATTAAAATAACTAAAAGTAATTTAACAATCACAGTTCTAATTGTAATTTCTTTAAATTTCTCTAATCCAGAAAATAATGAAAAAT
>ERZ808274.738-NODE-738-length-13965-cov-3.410496_pt1 | contig 13965 bp, 7 predicted proteins | sample MGYA00521277_ERZ808274 | MGnify/ENA primary metagenome ERZ808274 (study PRJEB31516, sample SAMN03275597) | gut metagenome | biome: mammalia-associated habitat; material: feces | host: Papio cynocephalus | place: Kenya | collected 2012-07-28 ... | reverse complement strand
TCGTGAATACCCTCTTCTTCACTCATTGCAAATCGCCCGCTTTGGCGTAGTAGCGACGTGCTGCCTCTTCCTGACGCGGCTCCGAGAAGTTGCTTATCCGCTTCAGGTAACCGATGATACGGGTCAGATAATCAATGTTTTTGCTACCGCACTCGGGGCACTCGTGCAGGTAGCGTTTGTCGATATGCCCGCAGTCGTTGCACACGGTATTCGGGATGTTGAACGTGAAATAGTTGCACCCTTCCTTGGCTGCCACGCGCAGCAGATTGCGGTATTGTGCCTGCGACAGGTGCTCCTCGAGGTTGCAATGCAACGCCGAACCGCCCGTCAGGTGCTCCACGTACTTGCGACCGTGCAGACGGAACTTGTCCAGTACATTCAGGCTGCTGTCCTCCACCACATAGAAATAACTGTTGTAGCAGTCGCGCGGCACCTGATAGCCGTCCTCGCGGTCCCATTTCGCGTGCTTGACGCCCACATTCTCGGCGGGTATCATCTCGCAGTTGAACATCACATCTTTGGTGCGGTACTCCTTGTTCTTGCGCTCGATGATGCCCAGCACGTCCTGCACGAACTTCGTATATTCCTCATTATCATTGATTTTGATACCAAGAAACTCCGCAGCCTCCACCAATCCGTTCACACCTATGGTCAAGTATTGGCGTGCGATATTGATGAATCCTGCGTCAAACAGCGGCAGCATACCCTGCTCTTGCAGGCGTTTCAGGTTCTCGTTGTACGCGAGTTGCACCTTGTGCATCAAGTCCACAACCTCCTCTATATAAGTGAGATACGACATCCCCTGGCGCACCGCATACTGTACCGTCCTGTTGAGGTTGATGGTCAGCACGCTCTTCGACCCCGTGCTCACGCCGCCGGCACCGAGGGTGTAACTGAATCCGTTGTCGGTTATCTCGTTGCGCAGACGGCAGCACGATGCCAGCGAGTCCGCATTGTCGCTCAGATAGGTGAAGAACGAGTGCCCTTCGGCGTACATCTCCGCCGTGAAATCAGCGTACTCTTTGTCCTTCACGTCGCCGTTCTCGCTCAGCAGTGCCATCGTCTCCACGGGGAAGGTCAGTACGCTGCGCAGACGCTCGGCGTTGAACCACTTCATAAACCGCTTCTGCAACCAGTTCAGCGAGTCCCAATCGGGCTTTGAGCCGTCCGGGAACATGAAGTTGCCGAAAATACTGTCAAAATAGTAGTGGTCATAGTAACTGATATTCCAGAACACCGACTGGAAGTTACGCGCACCCGTTGGCTGGTTGATGGAGTACACCACCTGCTCGAAGCAATCCGTAATCACCTTGTCTATAGTGCGTTGGCGTTTGCTCAGGTCCACCACTTGGTCGGGGTGCTTGTAGTAGTCCTGCCCGTATTCCAGACCTATAAAATAGTTCATATACATCAGGAACTCCGGCGTAGCGCATGCACCGCTCAGCATCGACGACACCATGAACACCATATTTATAAAGCCCCCGCAGAACGATTTCAGATTGGTCGGAGGGGTGGCATTGCCGCCGATGGCTTTCGTGCCTTCCAACAGCCACGGGTACATCGTGATGCTTGCGCAGTAGTTGGCGAGGCTGGTCTCGTCGTTCTTGTAGATGAAGTGCTGCTTGAGCAACGCCATGTATTTGTCTGCCAACTCCTTGCCGAACATCTTCTCGATGCGCTCCGTCAGCATACGGCGGTTCAGACGGATGTAGTTCGACTTGGGCAACTCGCCGATAAGCGTGGCGATGTTTTTCTTCTCCACGTTGGCGTTGGCGTCGTACTTGCTGCCCGTAGCGGCATTGCTGGCGTTGCAGTAGTTCATCAGGAAGTCCAACTTGTCCATCGTCTCGCGGTCTTTGGTGTGGCGGTAGCGGTAAATCATGTAGTTTTTTGCCACTTTGAAATACCCTTCCGCCATCAGTGCCACTTCCACTTGGTTTTGGATTTCCTCCACGCTGATGCCGTCATGAATACGCAGCCTCGATATGATAGCCGCCATTGTCTCCTCAGTCGCGAACGTCCCCGATGCGATAAACGCCTTGTTGATAGCGTTCTTAATCTTGTCAACGGTAAACACCTCCGCCTTACCGTCACGTTTGATAATCCTTGTCTCCATTATATTGTATCCCTATTATTATATTCAACTATACCTTATTATTATATCTCTCATCATATCTCTCATCATATCCTTATACTCCATTCTGTCCACCCCCTCCCTGAGGGGGTAGGGGGAGTCGCCTTAATACTCCATTTTGTTCACCCCCTCCTTGAGGGGGTAGGGGGAGTCGCTCATTACATCTCTCATCATATCCTTAATACTTCACTCTGTTCACCCCCTCTCTGAGGGGGTAGGGGGAGTCACTCATTATATCCCTCATCATATCCTTAGTACTTCACTCTCTTCCCCCCCCCTCTATGAGGGGTAGGGGGAGTCTCTTCTAATCCACTTTGTACCTCACTCTGTGTCCCCCTCCTTGGAAGGAGGGGTTAGGGGAGGTCATGGAGTTCCCCGTGTCAAGTGTATGAGATTAGTATGTGGTTAGTATGTGATTAGTATGAGATTAGTATGTGATTAAGCCGACGATACCGTACCTTTATCATACACTTATCCTGCCCTTATCCTACTTTCACCGCACAAAGTTACGAAAACTTTCCGACGGAAACAAATGAAAAATGATATTTTTCCTCTTGATTTTTGTAATGTGTTGTAGTGCAATAGTATCAAAAAAAATGATTGTATTTTTTTTGTCTTAACCTTACTTCGTCTCAATATCTCAATATAGTTGCCCACTATGGGGTTGAGAAAACGTTTGGTAAATGTCGGGTCTCCATCGGGTTATTAACGGGTTATTATCGGGTTATTAACGGGTTGTTCTTGCGAGGATATCGCGAGGTTCCCTTGAGGATGTCGGAATTTCATAAGGTCTCTGCAAATGCGCACTGGTTACGCTACACCTGTTTCAGAGAAAGTTGTATGCGACCGCGGGCACGGTCTATGGCAATCACACGCACGCGGACATGCTGGTGCAGGCGGACTATCTCATTGGGGTCCGTGATGCGGCGGTTTGCCATCTCGGATATGTGAATCAGTCCGTCTTTATGCACTCCCAAGTCCACGAAAGCCCCGAAATTGGAGATATTGGTCACAATCCCTGGCAACACCATACCCTCTTGCAGGTTGTCAATAGTGTGTACGGAATCATCAAATCGGAACTCCTCAATCTGTGTGCGCGGGTCGCGCGAAGGTTTCTCCAACTCGTGCATAATATCCGTGAGTGTGGGCAGTCCGACTTCATCGGAGATGTATTTGCCCAAGTTGATTTGTTTGCGCAGTTCCGCATCGCGCATCAGGTCTGCCACCGAGCACCCCAAGTCACGTGCCATCTGTTCCACAAGGTGGTAACGCTCGGGGTGCACTGCCGAATTGTCGAGTGGCATATCGGAGTCCGTCACGCGCAGGAACCCCGCTGCCTGTTCAAAGGTCTTGGTCCCCATCTTCGGCACCTTGAGCAGTGCCTTGCGGCTGGGGAAAGCCCCGTGTTCGGCACGATAATCCACAATATTCTGCGCCAACGCGGGGCCAAGCCCCGAGATATAGGTCAGCAGGTGTCTGCTGGCGGTATTCACGTCCACGCCCACATGATTTACCACGCTCTCCACGGTCTGTTGCAGGCTCTCGCCGAGGCGGGGCTGGTTCACATCGTGCTGATACTGTCCCACACCGATGGACTTCGGGTCAATCTTCACAAGTTCGGTCAACGGGTCCATGAGTCTGCGCCCGATGCTTACCGCGCCGCGCACGGTCACGTCCTCATCAGGAAACTCCTCGCGGGCTAACTTGCTCGCCGAATACACGGATGCCCCGCTCTCGCTCACCACGAACACTTGCGGTTTCTCGTCAATCGGTTCAATGGCATGACGCACCATCTGTTCCGTTTCTCGGCTGGCGGTGCCGTTGCCGATGGCGATGGCTTGCACCTTATATATATGGAGTAGTTCTTGCAGTGTTTGGGCGGCTTGCATGGTGTTCAAGAACACCACTGTGTGGTGCAGCAAATCGCCCTGTGCCGACAGCACCACCACCTTGCAGCCCGTGCGGAACCCGGGGTCGAGCGCCAGCACACGTTTCTGCCCGAGGGGCGACTCCAGCAGCAACTGCCTGAGATTCGTGGCAAACACGCGGATAGCCTCTGCATCGGCCTTTTCCTTGCTGCTTGCGGCAAACTCGGTCTCTATTGCGGGCTTGAGCAGGCGTTTGTAACTATCCTCCATCGCCAGTTCCACCTGATAGGCGACATCGTTGTCCGCACGCAGGAAACGGCGAGCCAACTTGTCAAGTGTTTTCTCCTTGTCGGGTGATATATCCACGCGGATATACCCCTCGCTCTCAGCACGGCGGATAGCCAGTAGCCGATGCGACGATATACGCTTAAGTGGCTCACTGATAGCAAAATAGTCTTTGTAGTTCTGTGCTTCTTGGGTGTCGGCTTTCTCTTTCACCACCTTGGTGCTGATGACCGCAGAGTAACTGAACTCTCGCCTCATGGCTGCACGTGCGGGCTCGTCCTGACTAATCCATTCGGCGATAATGTCGCGTGCTCCTTGTAGAGCGGCGTTGCTGTCTGCTACATTCTTCTCCTTGCTCACAAAACGCCTTGCCAAGTCGTCGGGACGGGCATTTTCCTGCTTCCATAATATTTTCGCTAGAGGTTCGAGGCCTTGTTCTTTGGCTACATCGGCACGTGTCTTGCGATGGGGTTTGTAGGGTAAATAGATATCCTCCAATTCCGTGGCATCCCACGATGTTTCTATACGTTTGCGTAGTTCGGGTGTCAGTTTTCCCTGCCCCTCAATGGTGTCCAAGATGGTCTGCTTGCGGTCGTCCAACTCCAGAAATCGGTGATATTCATCGGCAATCGTGCCAATCTGCACCTCGTCAAGGCTGCCCGTTTTCTCTTTGCGGTAGCGGGCAATAAAGGGGATAGTCGCTTTTTCGTTGAGTAGGGAAATTGTTGCCGCCACCTGCCGTGCACCTATTCCCACGCGGGAAGATATAAGGGTAGAAAAATCCATATAGTAGGCTGATAATGTGTTGTTTATTCTGCTTCTACGTATTCGTAGCAACCTGCATCGGGACGTGCTTTGCGCTGGTGCCCGAGGCGGTCAAAACGGCACAAAGAGTCAATAAATGATTGTGCAGGTTGGTCTATCAGCAATGAATCACCGATGCCCCGTGCAGGTGATAGAGAATCCAACTGAAAATCATAGTAGTGATATTCGTTGATGCGGTAGTAGATATTTCTGAATACTACAGAATCAGAATCTGAGGCATATACATTGTGTGCTGCAAATGCGGCAGGTAGGGAGTCTGCTCGCAGATAATTGCCGGAGAAAGTACCTCCATAATGGTTAGGTAATGGAGTGGCTACCAACAGGTTACTTCGTTGGGCACCTGTGATGATACAATTGCGGAAAGTGGCATCAGTGACAGCCGTCTCTTTGCTCAAGTTGTTGATATAGACGGCTGCCATGGTATCACGACGGACATTGTTGTGTATATTGATATTGGTATATGGGTAGCCGAAATAGGAGGCGATGGTATTATGCACAAATTGTTGTTTCCCGCCGGCTATATAGAGGCAAAATGAGGCACAATTGCTGATTTCGGAGTTAACTACGGTGGCATCTACGTTTTGAAGAATCATACCATAAATTGCCTGATTGTGTATGCGACCGTTGGCGAAAGTAAATACAGGACACCTATTCGCGCTCTCTGACCACACATAAAGTCCTACATTTCCAGACATAATATCCACATGGTCAAATGAATAGGTTGGGGTAGGACGGTCTTTGCTATGTAGCAGATAGATGCCGTTCCATTGCCCCGAGGCAACGCGGTATGGCACTGAGTCAAATAGCCTGTCCGTTCTGTCACCGCGAATGGTGATGGGGTGCGCCAACGTGCCGTGGGCAGTAACATTTCCGTAAGCGTGAATCAATGCATTGTTGTGCATATAGAGCGTTGTGCCTTCATCTATGGTGAGGTCATCGGTTACCACCAACGTGTCATAGATTAGGTAGGGACGGGTATTGGTAAGGTGAAGGTTGTCGTATATGATAAGCCCGTTGTGGTCTCGCAGAATAGAAACATTCTGCCCGAAGGCTTGCAAGCGGATATGTTGTGTATGCTCATTGACAGAGAAAATGATGTCATCGTTCACCAATACAGGCGAATTAGAATCTTGTGGGTCCACTTGCACGCGCACAAACAGAAATAGGCTATCACCTCCGCGAATAGGAATATTGTGCAAGTTGTCGGGGTTATTCTCGCCATCAAGGTTGATATGAAAATACCTGCCGTCTCGCATGCTCACTTGGCTGATAACCATCGCGTTAGCGTTAGGATTATATACCATTATTCTGCGGGTGGAGGACCCCATAGTAGTAAATACGGTGTCAAAGGCCACACTATCGTGCGAGAATAGCAAATGCATAGTCGGGTCATACGACACGATGTCCTGCTTGCATGATACCAGACTCAATAACATCAGCAATATGGGGAGTACTTTGCGCATTATTCAAAGTTGAATATCAGCGAGATTCGTTGATTGGTAAGACGGTCAATACTTGTTGTATAGAAGGCCTTGTCAGGGCTAGGTTGCCATGTCTTGCCCAACACATCTTCGTCTATGTGCGCAACGGCATTGGCAAAACCTATCTCATAGCGCAGTTCTGGACTGAGTTTGAACCAGCGGAAATAGAAATCACAGCCAAAGCCTACCCCCACATACCCATCGTATGGTTTGGTGAGTATCGCGCGATTGGTGCGGTCTGCAAAAGTATTGAAATCAAGACTGAATCCTCCTCCCAATGTCACGTAAGGGCGATAATTACCCTCTCGCTCGGCAGACCATTTCAAAAAAAGAGGGATAGTGAATGGAATAGTCTGATTGGAGATAGGTGCAACCACCTCGCCCAAGTTGTCTGCTTTTTTGTAATTGATAGTGGTTTGTCCGAAATGTAGGGCAGGCGTGAAACGAAGATTTAAATGGCGTGAGAGACGCAAGTCGGTGATAAAACCCACATTAAATCCCACGCCAATGGCAGAACAGCGGGCATAATACTCCGGTTCGTCCACTAAATCAATAAGATAACTTGGCATATCCAAGCCAATAAAGAACCCGAAATGTACAAGTTTATCGTCCACATATGGATTATTTTGTGCAAACGCCACAGTATGCCCTGCACAGAGTAGTGCGATGCTTAGTACAAGGTATTTAATGGATTGACTGATAATATGTTTGAGTCTATTCTTCACTGCCTGTATCGGAATAATTGCTGTCGATATTGTCGCTCATGCGCTCACCGTCCATCGGACCTTTCTTCTTCATATTGCCGAAACTGTATGTGAAACTGAGCGAGACGGTACGTGAATGCCAGCGGTTCTCTTGGTATTGCCAAAAAGTGTCGCTGTAGGAGGTGTTGCGTCGTGCACGGGAGTCCAGTATGTCGCGTACGTTGAGAGCGAGTGCCAACTTCTTGTCCAAGAATGTCTTACGCAGTCCAATATCAATGGAGTAACTATGTGATGACTCGCCCTGTGCCGTTACACGCGGACTGCGGTAGCGCGCGGACAACTGCCCCGAGAAGGTCTTGGTGAACATAAACGAGGCATTGATGCGTGCCGACCACGCGAATATCTGCCGCGAGTGCAGCTCGATATCCACAGGCGTGCCGTATAGGGTGGAGTGGTAGGAGTTGGCTTTCAGGTAGTTGTAGTAGAAATTGGCAGAGGTGGTCAGTTGCAGCAGTTCGCCCCACAGGCGGTTCTTCGCCACCACTTCCACACCCAGTTCCTGCCGTGAGGAAAGGTTGATAAAGGTATTCTTCATCGTCTCCCCGTCTATGAACTTCACATTCTGTATCACCCCATCGCGCGCACGCCAGAAGACGCCTGCCGACAGAGTGTGCCGTTCCCATGCCTTCAGGTAGTTGAGTTCCAACGAAGAAGAGTAGGAGGGCAGCAATGCGGGATTACCAAACTGGATATTTGTTGAGTCAGAGAAATCCATACGCGGGTTTATTGTATGTCCACGCGGGCGGTCCACACGGCGTGTGTAGTTGAGTTGCAACTCATGTCCGTTGCCGAAGTCGTAACTGATATACGCCGACGGAAACAACTGGAAATAGGCAGTGTCCTGCGCCGAGGTCTGCAATGCGCTCTCATAGTAGTATTGCGTCTCGATATGGCGCATAAAGTACTCCCCGCGCAATCCCACTTGCAGCGACAACTTGTCCCAGAACCTGTTGCCGTAGGTGATATACAGGGCATGGGTCTGCTCGTTGTTGTGGAAATTATTATAGTAACTCCACAGCGTATCCTCACGCGCACTGCCGTTGTAGGCACTGGCCTGTGTCTGCCGCCACGCAAGGTCGGTCTGCCAACCCGCTTCAAGACGCGAGTCCTTGGTCGGGTGCCACTCATAGTCAGCCTTCAGTTGCACAAAGCGGTCGTTGTTGTCCGACAACTGCTCCTGCGTGGTGCCGGTGCCGTTCTCCGTTTGGATATAGAAATTGTCGTTGTTGAACCCGAAGTCGAAGTACTGCGCCGAGGCTTGCAACTTGTGCGCCTTGCTGATGTCGAAGTTCCACGACAGCATGGCATTGTAGCCCGGGTGGTTGGCAGTACCTGTTTGGTCGCGCTCATAGCAACGCAATGTATCCTCTTGATTACTTGCGTCTTGCGGAGCAACAAAGTGCGTCACGTCATACAAGGTGTAGTGTGTAGGATTATTGGTGCGGTTGGAGAAGAATCCCTTTGTCGGGTCATTCTTTGCCTCCACGATACCGAACCCCGACACACCGATGGTAGAGCGGTCTGTCACGCGTATATCCACACCTCCGCGCAGAAACATACCCCCGCCCGAATGGTGCGACTCCCCCTCTGTCAGCATACGTGTCGTGTCTGTGGCGTAGTAGTTGTAGCGGTCGGAATAGGTGCTGCCGTTGGAACTGCGGTAGTGGTAACCCGCATTGAAATAGGCATCCACTATGCCCTTCGACATATTGATATTGAACCCCAACTTACCCCCGGGCGGTGTCGTCCACGGCTTGGCAAGGGCATAACTGACATCCAGATTCACACTGCCATAGTATCCGGGCTTGCGGTCTTTCTTCATCACAAGATTGATGATGCCCGCCGTACCTTCAGGAGAGAACTTAGCCGACGGGTTGGTGATGAGTTCTATCTCTTTGATGCTTTCCGCGGGCAGTTGTTGCAGCACTTGTGCGCGCGTATCGGCAGTCAGCCCCGCAGGCTTGCCGTTAATCCATATCTCCACATCTTCCGAGTTGCGCAGCGAGATATTACCCTCTTGGTCCACGTCCACAGAGGGGATGTTCTCCAATACATCGGTCACCGAACCGCCTGCCGAAGCAATGTTCTGGTCCACCGAGAACACTTTCTTGTCCAACTCAAACCGCATAGTCGAACCTTGCCCGACGACCTCCACTTCGCTTAATGTCTGTGCGTCCTCTTGCAGGTATATCTTGCCGAGGTTCACCTCTCTGCCCTGCAATGTTACCTCACGCACCACATCGGTGTAGCCTACAAACGAAATACGGATAGTGTACGCCCCGTTGCCGAGGTTGAGGAGCAGAAACTCCCCGTTCTCGTCTGTCGTGTTCCCATCCACAGGAGTGCTGCCCCCTTTGGGTGTAGCCGACACATTCACAAAGTCAAGCGGTTGGCGTGTTGATGCATCCAACACCCGTCCCGTCACTCTGTTCTGCGCCACTGCCACCATAGCCAGCAGCAACAGCACTGCAATATGGAATGTACGCCTCATCCTTTGCTATTGATAATCCACTCCAATGCCTCGCGGTAACCGTCCGTACCATGCCCCATCACGGTGTGTGTGCACACATCGCTCAGCAGGCTGACATGGCGGAACTCCTCACGCTGGCTGATGTCGGATAAATGCACCTCCACCACAGGTACCATAGCACAAGCCACGGCATCGCGCAAAGCCACACTCGTATGCGTATAGCCGCCGGCATTGAGGATAATACCGTCCACAGGCTCTGCGTGTAGCGATGACTTCAGCCCCCCGAACTCCTGCACCCAATCTATCAGGTCGCCCTCGTGGTTCGACTGGCGGTACTCCATATATATATCAGGGTACGCGCGTTGCAAGTCCAACAGCACCTGCTCCATCGAGCGGGTGCCGTAGATTGTCGGTTCGCGCCGTCCCAACAGGTTCAGGTTAGGTCCGTTGATTATCGCTATCCGCATATTAATTATTAACTATTACTTATTAACTATCTCGCCCCATTCACCATAAGCAGGAACTCATCATTGTCGCGGGTGCGCTCCATATACTGCTTCAGTTTCTCCATAGCTTCCACACTGTTCATATCGCTGAGTTGCTTGCGTATCATCCACATACGTGACAATACATCAGGCGGCAGCAGCAGGTCATCACGGCGGGTGCTCGATGCCGGTATATCCACAGCGGGGAAGATACGTTTGTTGCTCAGTTTGCGGTCTAATTGCAACTCCATATTGCCCGTCCCCTTGAACTCCTCGAATATCACATCGTCCATCTTGCTGCCCGTTTCGGTCAATGCCGTGGCGATGATGGTCAGGCTACCGCCGTTCTCAATGTTACGTGCCGCACCGAAGAAGCGTTTGGGTTTGTGCAATGCCTGTGCTTCCACACCACCCGACAGCACCTTACCGCTCGCCGGTGCCACCGTGTTGTAGGCGCGTGCCAAACGGGTGATACTATCCAGCAGAATCACTACATCATGCCCGCATTCCACCAGTCGTTTGGCTTTCTCATGCACGATATTCGCCACCTTCACATGGTTCTCGGCGGGCTCGTCGAACGTCGAAGCAATCACCTCCGCCTTCACGCTGCGTGCCATATCCGTCACCTCCTCAGGACGCTCGTCAATGAGCAGGATTATCATATATACTTCGGGGTGGTTGGCTGCAATGGCATTGGCAATCTCCTTGAGCAGCACCGTCTTTCCTGTCTTCGGCTGTGCCACAATCAGTCCGCGCTGACCCTTGCCAATCGGGGCAAACAAATCGATGATACGCACCGACAGCGGGTCACTCTTGTCGCCTTTGCAGAGTTTGAACTTCTCATCGGGGAACAGAGGTGTCAGGTTCTCAAACGCAATACGCTCGCGTGCTTGTGCGGGCGAGATACCATTGATACGTATCACCTCTTTCATCGGGAAGAACTTGTCCGTGTCACGCGGCGGACGAATAGTGCACTCCACCGTGTCACCCGTCTTCAGACTGTATTGCTTAATCTGCTGTGCCGAAACATATATGTCATCAGGCGACGAGATATAGTTGTAATCCGCACTGCGCAGGAACCCGTAGCCATCGGGGCAGCACTCCAGCGTTCCCATTGCCACGATAGTATCGCCAAATGCCTCCGCACCGTTGTTGAGTGCCTCGTCTTCGGGTCCCGTAGGAGGATTGTATTGTGGCGCGGTCTGAATGGGTGTTAGTTCCTCGCCGTTGGCAATCTGCTCTTCTCGCTTTGCCATTTGTTTGGTTATCTGTGCAATACGCGCATTGATGCGGGCTTGACGCTCCTCTTTCGTCTCGTTTTTGCGGTTGGGAGTGTAAGGATTATATGGCTCCTGCTTGACGGATTCCGTGGCAACAGCCTGAGCGGGTGCAGGTTGCTCTGCTGCGGGTTGCTCTTGCACAGGTGCAGGTTGCGCTTGTGGTGCAGCCAATGGTGCAGATGCTTCTGCAGGTGCTTCCGGTTGCACTTGCGGATTCTTCCTTGGACGTCCGCGTTTCTTGGCGGGGGGTGCTGCAGGAGTCTCCGCTTGCGGTTCGGTTGTTGCCGCAGTGGTGGTGGCAGGCTGGGCTGGAACTATACTATTGGTCTCGCTAATCTCCATTTGCAGAGGTTCGGTGTTCTTGTTTTGCGGTTTGCGCCCGCGCTTGTTACCTGTAGCAGGCACTGCGGCAGGAGTACTTGCTGTGACAGGTGTATCAAATAAGGTGGTCGTGGTATTGACAATAGTTGATTTCGGTTGAGGTTGCTTGGCTTGCTCTTCTTTTATCTGGTCAAGCGTCTCTTGTTTGCTGCCTACTGTGGCTACTACTCGGTTGCCTTTGAGGTTGGCAGTGTTTACTTTCGTAGGAGTCTGCTGAATCCTGTTGCGCTTGTTTCGCTTTGGCTCTTCGCCTTGTGCTTGCCGGGCGTCGGCTTTGGCTTGTACTTCGGCACCTCGTCTGTCGGCTTGGGCATCCAGAATTTCATAGATTACTGATTGGGTTGTTGCGTTCTTGTTGATTTTCAGTCCGAACGTTTCCGCAATCTCAATCAGTTGTTCGAGCGTCATACGCCCGAGTCGTTGCATGTCGTATTGCATAAAAAACTTTAATGATTATTCTGTGTAAATGGGAATTGCTCATGGTCTGCGGTTAGGTGCCGCACACCATTTACGCTGCAAAGGTACTACAAATAAACGGAATATGCAAATGCAATCCGCATTTTACAGCACAATTTCCTCAAAAGTGTTCACTTTTTTCTTGTCGTAGGGTGTGCTGACCTTTATATAGTTCTCCGTGAAGCCCGACATCAGGTCGCCTTCGCGCTTCGATTCCCACAGCACAACTGCCTTTTCGCCCTTGTGCAGGGCATAGAAATCCGCTAATTTCTGTTCCGAAATGGCGTGCAGCATCTTGCTCCGTCTGTGTCTCTCCGCCATGGGAACCACCTCCAAATCCATCTCCAGCATACGTGTATTGGCGCGCTCCGAATAGGTGAAGACATGCAACCGGCTCACAGGCAACCGCTCTATAAACGCCACATAATCAGCGAAGTACTCGGTGGTCTCCCCTCTCACGCCCACCATACAGTCCACACCGATAAAGGCATTGGGCATCACCTGCCGTATATGCGTCACACGCTCCTCGAACAACTCCCGCGTATATCTCCTGTGCATAATTCGTAGCACCTCATTGCTTCCCGATTGCAGCGGAATGTGAAAATGCGGGGCAAAATGCTTCGACTGCGCCACAAAGTCTATCACCTCATCGCTCAGCAGGTTGGGCTCGCACGACGATATCCGCACCCTGTAACCCACACCCTCTTCATGCGCCTGCAATGCGTCCAGACTACGCAGCAAATCAATGAACTGCTCCCCTGTACTCCGCCCGAAATCGCCTATGTTCACCCCCGTCAGCACTATTTCTTTCGCCCCCTCGTCTATTGCCTGTTGTGCCGCTTTCACCACCTCCGCGATGCTCGGATTGCGCGATTTGCCGCGTGCCAAAGGAATAGTGCAGTAGGTACAAAAGTAGTTGCACCCGTCTTGCACTTTCAGGAAACACCTTGTCCTGTCGTCTCTGGAATACGCTCCGTGAAAGTCATCCACCGTCCGTATGTCTGCCGTAAACTCTGGGGGGACTATGGTCTGTTTGGGGGACGACGCGGCTCGCGTCGTCCTGCCCGAAACGGGGTGCATCTCTCGCGTCGTCCTGCCCCTCTCTATCTGCTCCACCAACTCGGGAATCTTAAACTTCGCGTCCTGCCCTAGCACGTAGTCCACTCCCTCTATATTGCTTATTTCCTGTGGCTTTAGTTGTGCATAGCAGCCTGTCACTATCAGCACGGCATTAGGGTTCTCCCTGCGTATCTTGTGTATCGCCTGCCTGCCTTTGTGGTCAGCCACATCGGTCACGCTGCATGTGTTCACCACACACACGTCCGCCTCCTCATTGGCTCTTGCGCGCACGTGCCCGCGTTCCAACAAGGTCTTGCCTATCGCACTGCTCTCCGCAAAGTTCAGTTTGCACCCTAATGTCACAAATCGTATCGTCATCTCAAAAACACTTCAACCAAAAACACTTCAACCAAAAACACTTCAACCATAAACTCGTAAACCGAGTACAAAGATAATACAAAATCGTCCGAAATCCAA
>ERZ808274.736-NODE-736-length-14002-cov-3.009393_pt1 | contig 14002 bp, 15 predicted proteins | sample MGYA00521277_ERZ808274 | MGnify/ENA primary metagenome ERZ808274 (study PRJEB31516, sample SAMN03275597) | gut metagenome | biome: mammalia-associated habitat; material: feces | host: Papio cynocephalus | place: Kenya | collected 2012-07-28 ... | reverse complement strand
AAAAGCTGGGCTTTCTGCCCGGTGACATGAAGGAAAAGATAGACCCTTATCTGCAACCTTTGTACGATGCGCTTGAGGAGATGATACCGGTAGCCAAGCTTACTGAGTATATGGATACGAATGTAATACAGATAGCTCCGTTGGCTTTTATGCGCGGTCGCACGTTAAATGATGCTGTTGTCATCCTGGATGAGGCACAGAACACGACGTCAAGCCAGATAAAGATGTTTCTTACGCGTATGGGTACCAATACAAAGATGATAGTTACGGGTGACCGAACCCAGATAGACTTGCCTGCCTCCCAGAAGTCCGGTCTTGTTGAAGCCTTGCGTATATTGCACGGCGTTCCTGATATCGGGTTTGTGGAGTTGGACAAGAGAGACATTGTGCGCCACAAATTGGTCACACGTATCGTAGAGGCCTATGAAAGGGATGAGAAGAAGGATAAGAACAATTGCTAAATATAAGTAAGTATGAACAAGGCATTAGTAAAAACAGATTTCAAGTTTAAGGGCCTGACAAGCGTGTATCATGGCAAAGTCCGTGATGTGTACAATATCAATAACAAGGAACTTATCATGGTAGCCACCGACCGCATATCGGCTTTTGACGTGGTTTTGCCTGAGGGTATTCCTTTTAAGGGACAGGTGCTTAACCAGATTGCTGCCAAATTCCTGGATGCCACGGCCGACATTTGCCCCAATTGGAAGCTGGCAACTCCCGACCCCATGGTCACTGCCGGCGTGCTTTGCAAGGGTTTTCCCATAGAGATGATAGTACGCGGCTATTTGTGTGGCAGTGCCTGGCGTGCCTATAAGAGCGGCGTTCGTGAGATATGTGGAGTGAAGCTGCCTGATGGCATGAGGGAAAACCAGAAGTTTCCTGAACCTATCATCACGCCTACCACCAAGGCCGAGATTGGGGAGCATGATGCCGATATTTCCAAAGAAGAGATTCTGGCCCAAGGCCTTGCTACTCCCGAAGAGTATGCCGTGTTGGAGAAATATACCCGTGCGCTGTTTCAGCGTGGTACAGAGATAGCTGCCAAGCGCGGCTTGATATTGGTTGATACCAAATATGAGTTTGGCCTGCATGATGGTGTAATCTACCTGATGGATGAGATACACACGCCTGATTCGAGCCGTTATTTCTATAGCGATGGCTATGAGGAGAAGTTTGCCAAAGGCGAACCGCAGCGTCAGCTGTCCAAGGAATTTGTGCGCGAATGGCTGATGTCTTGCGGCTTCCAAGGCAAGGAAGGGCAGAAAGTGCCTGAAATGACTCCCGAGATTATAGAGAATATCAGTAACCGCTATATAGAGCTCTACGAGCACATAACCGGTGAAACCTTCCATGGAGAAGAGGACGGCAATGTGGCAGCGCGCATAGAAAGGAACATCGAAGCCTATTTAAACAAGTAATACAAAGCCATGGGCTACGCGCAGGAAAACATCATGCCATATGGCGATAATGCTCCGAAGGGAAAGCAGGTGGAGCGAATGTTCGACAACATCGCCCGCACTTACGACTTCTTGAACCATTGCCTTTCGTTCGGCATAGACAGCAAGTGGCGTAAGGCAACGATAGATTCGATCAAGCCTTTCAGACATGATGACATCCTGGATGTGGCTACCGGAACCGGCGACTTTGCCATTTTGGCTTACCGTCGGCTGCTTCCGAAGAAGATTGTTGCCGCAGATCTTTCAGAGGGCATGATGGATGTGGGTCGCAAAAAGGCGGAGAAAGCCGGGCTGGGCCATGCCATCGAGTTCAGGAAAGAGGACTGCATGCATTTGGGGTTTGCCGACAACAGCTTTGATGTCGTCACAGTGGCCTATGGAGTGCGCAATTTTCAGGACTTGGATCGCGGTCTTCGTGAGATGCGACGTGTACTGCGCCCGGGTGGCCATGTGTGCATATTGGAACTTTGCACTCCGGTGAGCTTTCCCATGAAGCAGCTTTTCTGGGTCTATTCCCATGTGGTAATGCCGTTGCTGGGACGTCTTGTCTCGAAAGACGGCAAGGCCTATGCCTATCTGCCTGCCACGATGGAAGCTTTTCCGCAAGGCGAGGTGATGCAGCAAATCCTGAGGAAGGCCGGTTACAAAGAAGTGTCGTTCCGTCGTTTCACCTTTGGATTGAGTACGATGTATATAGCATGTAAATAATCATGAAGCTGTTTGGCTTGATAGGATATCCGTTGATGCATTCGTTCAGCAGGGCTTTCTTTTCAAAGAAGTTCCTTGACGAAGGCATTGACGCTGAGTATCAAAACTTCGAGATACCTTCGATAGAAGAGTTTCCGAAGATAATTTCCCGGCATGCCGATCTGTATGGGTTGAACGTGACGTTGCCTTATAAGCAGGCCGTCATTCCCTATTTGGATGAGTTGAGCAATGAGGCGCGTGAGATAGGAGCCGTTAATGTTGTGAGGGTGGCCCATGCCGGCACTTCGGTCAGGCTGAAGGGCTTCAATGCCGACGTTATAGGTTTTGTGCGCTCGCTCCAACCCTTGTTGAAGCCTTCTCACCGCAAGGCTTTGGTCTTGGGTACCGGTGGAGCTTCGAAGGCTATTGTATACGGGCTTCACAGCTTGTCGATAGATACGTTGCAGGTGAGCCGCCATCCCGAAGCCGGCATGATAGGCTACGATGGTATCACTGCCGCGGTGCTGGACGAATATACCGTGATAGTCAACTGTACGCCCTGCGGCATGTATCCCCACGTTGCCGAGTGTCCTGACATTCCGTATCATAGATTAGACAGTCGTCATCTACTGTATGATTTGGTCTATAACCCGGAAGAAACACTGTTTCTCCGGCAGGGTCGCAGGCAGGGATGTATAGTGAAAAACGGTTTGGAGATGTTACACTTGCAGGCTTTGGCCAGCTGGGACTATTGGAACGGAAAGGAATAACGGAGGATAAGTGGTGCGTCTTGTCAACATAGTGATAGTGTCATTGGCCATGCTGTTTGCGCTCAACGCGAATGCACGGGTGTGGACAGTCAACGATTTGCCTATGGACTACTTGCAGGACGAACGCAGGCATGTGTGCAATCCCGACGGTGTACTTTCACCTCAGATGACAGACAGCCTGGATGCCGTGCTCTACACTTTGGAAAAGTCAAAGGGTGTGCAGTGCATCGTCGTTGCCGTCAAACAGTTGGAAGAAGGCGACACCTATACGTTCGGCATGGAGTTGGGACGTAAATACGGCATAGGAAGAAAAGACAAGAATACCGGCCTGGTGATAGTGCTGAGCACCGACGACAGAAGATACAGCATACTGACCGGCCTTGGACTGGAAGGCACATTGCCCGACGCCATCTGCAAGCGCATAGAGAACCGCATCATGGTTCCTTACTTCAAGAAAGGTGATTGGGACAATGGAATGATGCGGGCTGTTGCAGCCATCAACGGTTATATCAACGGTGACACAACGCTTGACGGCAGTGATGACAAGGAATCCTCGTGGTGGGGCTTCCCGTTGCTGTTTTTCTTTATAATTGTGTTTGTGGTTGTCATAACCTATTCGAGTGCCCGGAAATGCCCGCAGTGCGGCAGGAAGTCCTTGGCAAAGTCGGCCGAGAAGTTCCTTTACACGCGTGACGGCTGGGATTATTTTCAGGTAATATCCTCGTGCCGTCGTTGTGGATATTCAGAGTCCTCCGTTGTGCGTCGCAGGCATGAGGACAACGATAATGGCGGATTGCTGGCCGGGGCCATTATAGGGTCGATGCTGAGCGGCCGCGGAGGCGGAGGAGGTTTCAGCGGAGGCAGCTTCGGAGGAGGCAGTTTCGGAGGAGGCGGAGCCAGCGGAGATTTTTAGACAGAGACAGAATAATCAAAGACAAAACCAATATCATGAAATCAAAAACATTAAAGGTCGTTATTGCCATCGTGGCTGTCATCGTGTTGATGGTAGGCTGTGGTGCATCGCAATACAACGGCCTTGTAAGTGCCGATGAGGCATTGACGACAAAGTGGAGCAACGTAGAAACGCAGTATCAGCGGCGGGCCGACCTGATTCCCAACCTGGTAAACACGGTCAAGGGCTATGCCAAGCATGAGCAGAACACCTTGAGGGAAGTGGTCGAGGCACGCTCCAAGGCCACGCAGATAACAGTAGATGCCGATGGCCTTACGCCCGAGAAGATGAAGGAATATCAGGCTGCCCAGGGTCAGTTGAGTGCAGCTCTCGGCAAGCTGCTGGCCATTTCGGAGAATTATCCGCAGCTGAAGGCCAACGAAAACTTCATGGAGCTGCAGGCCCAGCTCGAAGGCACGGAGAACCGCATTGCCGTGAGCCGCAGGGACTATAACGAGGCTGTGCAAAGCTATAATCTGAAGGTGCGCCGTTTCCCCTCCAACATCTTTGCCGGAATCTTCGGATTTTCCGCCAAATCGAAGTTTGAAGCTGACGAAGCTTCCAAGAATGCTCCAAAAGTAGAGTTCTGACATGATAGACAGCAAGCAAAGATACATGATGCGTGGTGTCAGTGCCATGAAAGAAGATGTCCACAATGCCATCAAGAACATTGACAAGGGTCTTTACCCGCAAGCCTTTTGTAAAATCATACCGGATATACTGGGCGGCGACCCTGATTATTGTAATATAATGCACGCCGACGGTGCCGGCACCAAGTCGTCACTGGCCTATGTCTATTGGAAAGAGACAGGCGACCTTTCGGTGTGGAAGGGCATTGCCCAGGATGCTTTGGTCATGAACACCGACGACCTGCTTTGTGTGGGTGCTGTCGACAACATCCTGGTGAGCTCCACCATAGGCCGCAACAAGCTGTTAGTGCCGGGCGAGGTGATTTCGGCCATCATCAACGGCACCGATGAGCTGCTTGCGCAGATGCGCGAGATGGGAATAGGCATCTATTCCACCGGAGGCGAGACTGCCGACCTGGGCGACCTGGTACGCACCATTGTGGTAGATTCGACCGTCACCTGCCGCATGAAGCGCAGCGATGTCATAGACAATGCCAACATACGTCCCGGAGATGTGATAGTAGGTCTGGCTTCGTTCGGGCAGGCCACCTATGACAAACCCAATACAACGGTGGCATGGGAAGCAACGGCCTCACCAGTGCGCGCCACGATGTCTTTGCAAAATACATTGCGCAAAGCTATCCCGAGAGCTACGATAAGCAGGTTCCCGAAGAACTGGTATACAGCGGCAGCTACAGGCTGACCGATTCCGTGGAAGGCTCACCCCTCAATGCAGGGAAACTCGTGCTGAGCCCCACGCGCACCTATGCCCCAGTTGTCAGAAAGCTGCTCGACTTGATGCGTCACGCCATCCATGGAATGGTCCACTGCACAGGCGGAGCACAGACCAAGGTGCTCCACTTTGTCGGTGACGACTGCCGGGTTGTAAAAGACAATATGTTTCCCGTGCCCCCGTTGTTCAAGACCATCCAGCAGGAAAGCGGCACAGACTGGCAGGAAATGTACAAGGTGTTCAACATGGGTCATCGCATGGAAATCTATGTTTCCCCCGAGGACGCAGCGCGTGTCATCGAGGTGGCAAAGAGCTACGATATAGATGCCCGTGTCGTAGGCCATATAGAAAAAGGCCGGCGCAGCCTCACCATAAAGAGCGAATTCGGAGAGTTCAACTATTGATATCAGAGCCCCGGCTTGCGGTCTGTACACATTGCAGGGTGTGATGTGTACATATCGCAGGTTGCGATGTGGCTGATTGCAGGGTGTTTCATGTACATGAAACACCTTCTTCTATGTACATGAAACAACCTCTTCCCCCTATAGGAAACAACCTGTTTCATGTACATGAAACACTTTCGATGTGTACAGACCGTAGGCCAGGATGTGTATTATACGGGTTTCAGCCCCATGGCAGCAGCCTTTTTCATCATATATTCGTAGGCCGCATCGTGTTCATTGGGTATCTTGCCGTCAAGGATGGCGTCCTTGATGCTGCTTTTCAGTGTGCCAATCTCCCTGCATGGTGTGAGCCCGAAGACCTTCATGATTTCTTCGCCGCCGACGGGGGGCTGGAAGTTGCGTATGCGGTCTTTCTCTTCCAGGTCTTTCAGCTTTTGGCGCACAATGCGGAAATTGTTGAGAAACATTTTCTTGCGATCCTCGTTGCGGCTGGTGATGTCGCATTCGCAGAGTGTCATCAGGTCGTCTATGTCGTTGCCGGCATCAAAGAGCAGACGCCTCACGGCACTGTCGGTGACCTCGTCATCTGCTATGGCAATAGGCCGCATATGCAGGCCTACAAGCTTCTTGACATACTTCATGCGTTCGTCGGAGGGCAGCTTCAGACGTCTGAACATGCGGCCTGCAATCTTTTCGCCCACAATGTTATGGTTGTGGAAGGTCCACCCCAAAGTAGGGCTGAATGCCTTCGTGGCAGGCTTGCCCACGTCGTGCAGAAGTGCCGCCCAGCGCAGCCAAAGGTTGCTACTCTTGGCTGCCACATTGTCGAGAACCTGCAGCGTATGATAAAAGATGTCTTTGTGAGTGATGCCGTTGCGCGAGTCGCGGCCTTGCAGAGCTGCAATCTCGGGCAGTATGATATCAAGCAGCCCGCAGCGTTCCAAGTCGATGAACCCTTTCGAGGGAACGGGCGAAAGCATTATCTTGTTGAGCTCTGAGGTGATGCGCTCATAACTGATGATCTTTATACGTTCCTTGTTGCGACCCAGGGCATCGAAGGTGTCGTCATCAATGAGAAAATTGAGCTGTGTGGCAAATCTGATGCAGCGCATCATACGCAACGGATCGTCACTGAAGGTAATGTCGGGGTCGAGAGGTGTACGGATCAGACCTTCTTCTAAGTCGCAAAGCCCGTCGAAAGCATCCACAAGACGGCCAAAGCTGTCTGCATTAAGGCATATGCCAAGAGCGTTAATAGTGAAGTCGCGCCGGTTCAAATCATCTTGCAGGGTGCCGTCTTCCACAATGGGCTTTCTGGAACTCCGGTCATAGCTCTCGCGGCGCGCACCCACAAACTCAAACTCAATGCCGTGCCATTTCACCTGTGCCGTGCCAAAGTTGCGGAACACGGCCGGCTCATGACCCCCACCCAGGCGCTGTGCAAAAGCCTTGGCCGTTTCGATGCCATTGCCTACAACCATGACATCCACATCGTTGGTAGGCCTCTGAAGAAACAGGTCGCGCACATAGCCCCCTATAAGATAGCAGGGAAAGCCCAGACTATCGGCAGTGCGGCCAATGAGGTGAAAAACTTCTTGTTGGCTGATTTGCTCAACGACTCTCTCTAAGGACAATAGTTGCATATGCGGTCATTTTGACTGCAAAAGTACGCAAAAACGCCTAAACTCACACCTTTTGAGCCTGCCAACCACCCCGAAACCGGTTCTTCATGAGCCGGCAAAGCACAAAAGACCGTTTAGGCATACAATGAATAATAAAAATCATTATCTTTACACCCAAAAAGAAACATTATGGAAGAAATACGCATCGTTGAGGTCAAGTCAGTGGTCCATGAATATGTGGCAGCCATCGACAGCCTACTGGAGCAGCTCACTCCCGGTTTGCCTCCCTTTACGGAAAGCGACCTGGTCAGCATCGTCTCATGTCCCAACAGCCATCTGTTCCTGCTCCTGTCCGGCTGGAAAATCATAGGGATGATGACGATTGCAGTCTACAACTCGCCGACAGGCAAGAAAGCATGGGTAGAGGATGTCGTTGTAGACAAGGCATATCGCGGCAAACTGTTGGGCAGAAAGCTCATAACACATGCCGTGAACTATGTTCGCGAAATGGGCGACTGCGTGCTGATGCTCACCTCGAACTCATCGAGAAAAGCCGCCAACCACCTGTATCAGTCAGCAGGATTCGAACAGAAACCCACCAATGTCTACCGCATGAAACTGTCCAAAGCCAAATGACGGCATCGCATAACAGAAATATAAACAACCCCAAAAACCATAGTCACATGAAAGCATTCATAGCAACAGTATTCTTCTTCTGTCTCTCTGCAGTGCTTCAGGCACGAGACATGAAACAGTTATTCGTACAGATGCCCACAGAACTCTTGCCCGAACTCTCGGCCGACAACAAGTTGGACTGTATAGACTTCCTGGCCAGCGGTATGAAGGCAACGGTGCAAAACAAATTCGGGGAAAACAGCTCGTTGCTGGTAATCAACGACAAGTATGCCCTGATGAAAGTATCGTCGGCCATGCAGTGCGAAATGCGCCTCCTCACAGACGGCAGCGACAGCCTTATATGCATCGTAAAGACCTACTATACACCCGGAGCCGAAAGCACCGTCGAATTTTATGACACAAAATGGCACAAGCAGCCCTCGTCGGCCTACTTGACGATGCCCTCACTCAAAGACTTCGAAACATCACCCCTCTGCAACACGCAGGCCCCGAAACCAGGCACCGTGCTGATACAGGCACGGCTCTCAGACTCGGAAGATGCCATCACCTTCACCCTGGACTGCTGGGACTCCAACCCCGACCTCAGAAACCAGTTGGAACAATGCCTCAAAAAAGAACTGCCCTACCGGTGGCAGAAAAACCGCTTCGAGCCGTCATCCACCCAATGACAACCATGGATGCACCCAAAAAAACAGAAAAATAAGCCCTCAGCCGGCAAAAGCCACATTATGTTCGTATCTTTGCATTTCATTGAATGATTAAGTAGAATGTCTTGCATCGTACATATAGAAACAACGACAACAGTATGTTCGGTAGCCCTTAGTCAGGACGGACAATGTCTGATGTCGGAAGAAAAGTTCGACGGTCCCTCACACGGCACCGTCCTGGCTCCCTTTGTAGAGGAAGCCGTGTCGTTTGCCGACAGTCACGCCATCCCCATAGATGCAGTGGCCGTCAGCCGTGGCCCCGGCTCATACACCGGTCTGCGCATAGGAGCCTCTACGGCAAAAGGCCTTTGCTACGGCCGCAACCTGAAGCTCATAGCCGTATCCACGTTGGAACTGATGTGCGTACCGTTGCTCCTGTTCCACGACGAGCTGCCCTACGATGCCCTGTTCTGCCCCATGCTTGATGCCCGCCGGATGGAAGTATATTCGGCACTCTATACACGCAGCCTGAAAGAAGTGAAACCCGTCTCTGCCGAAATCATCGACGAGACCTCTTATCAGGACCTCCTGCAACAACACAAGATAGTGTTCTTCGGCAACGGGGCCGAAAAGTGCAAACAGACAATAGTGCACCCCAATGCCCTATTCATCGACGGCATCACTCCGCTGGCCAAATACATGTTTCCCCTCGCAGAAAAAGCATTGGCCCAAGGCATCACCGAAGACGTAGCCTATTTTGAACCCTTCTACCTTAAAGAATTCGTGGCCACAAAGCCCAGGAAACTCATTTGACATGGATTATAACACCGAAAGAGAAAGACTGATATTGCCCGAATACGGCCGCAACATACAGAACATGGTTGACTATGCCCTCACAATAGAAGACCGCAACCTGCGCCAGCGATGTGCAGTGACCATCATCCGGATAATGGGACAAATGTATCCCGCCATCAAGGAAATGCCCGATGCAGATGAAGTGCTTTGGAACCATCTGGCCCGCATGTCGCGATATCAACTCGACATAGATTACCCCGTAGTCATAGACCAGGAAAAGGACGTAAACGCCAAACCTGCACCCATGCCTTACCCGATGACAAAGATACGCTACCGGCACTACGGCCATCTGATCGAGGCTTTGCTGAAAAAAACAGAAGAAATGGAAAGCGGCAAAGAGCGTGACGCTCTCCTCGGACTCGTGGCAAGCCAGATGAAAAAAGACCTTTTCTATTGGAACAAGGACGCACTGAACGACAAGAAAATCGCCAACGACATAGCCGGTTACACCGACGGCAAGATACGGATTGACGTAAAGTGACAGCGGCAAAACAGCACACGGCGCATGGCATCATTTATCATTGAAGGCGGTCATCGGCTGGAAGGCGAGATTGTACCCCAAGGAGCGAAAAACGAAGCCTTGGAAGTCATTTGTGCAACTCTGCTGACTCCCGAGAAAGTCACTATAAAGAACATACCCGAAATTCTCGATGTTCACCATCTCATAACCCTGATGCGCAAGCTCGGGGTTAAAGTCAAAAAGACTTGCAATGGCGAATATACGTTTCAGGCAGATGGCATAGATTTAGACTACATCCATACACAGGAGTTCCTCAACAAATGCGCAGCGTTGCGTGGATCTGTAATGCTTGCAGGTCCCTTATTGGCTCGTTTCGGCCAAACAGTCCTGGCAAAACCGGGTGGTGATAAGATAGGTCGCAGGCGTATGGATACACACATCCAAGGCTTCGAAAAGCTGGGTGCAAAGTTTCAAGTCGACACAACCAACTCCTATTATATAATAGAAGCAGAGCAGCTCAAGGGAACCTACATGCTGCTTGACGAGGCATCCGTGACCGGAACTGCAAACATCATAATGGCAGCTGTGCTGGCCCAAGGCACAACAACTATATACAACGCAGCTTGCGAACCCTACATACAGCAGCTTTGCCACCTGCTCAACGCCATGGGCGCTTGTATAAGTGGGGTGGCATCAAACCTGCTGACCATAACCGGCGTCAAGGCATTGCACGGTGCCGCACACAAGATATTGCCCGATATGATTGAAGTGGGAAGCTTCATCGGTATGTCGGCCATGTTGGGCGGAGGCCTTACCATCAAAGATACTTCCATAAACAACCTGGGCATCATACCCAGGGCCTTTCAGCGTCTGGGCATACAATTGGAGTTCCAGGGCGAAGACATTGTAGTGCCTCCTCAGGAACATTATCAGATAGAATCCTTCATTGACGGCTCTTTCATGACCATCGACGATGCTCCCTGGCCCGGACTCACGCCCGATTTGTTAAGCGTATTGATCGTTGTGGCAACGCAGGCAAAAGGTTCCGTGCTGTTTCATCAGAAGATGTTTGAAAGCAGGTTGTTCTTTGTAGACCGCCTGATTGACATGGGAGCCCAGATAATATTGTGCGATCCTCACCGTGCCGTTGTTGTCGGCCATGACCATGAAATGCGGCTTCGTGCCCGCAGGATGGCATCTCCCGACATACGTGCCGGCATTGCATTGCTCATAGCTGCATTGAGTGCAGATGGCATAAGTCGCATTGACAATGTTGAACAGATAGACCGCGGTTACGAGAGTATCGACCGGCGACTCAACTTATTGGGAGCTAATATAGGGCGCGAATGATAAAGGATAACGACGTTTTCAGGATTGGAACCATACAGCGTCCTCATGGCCTGCACGGTGAGGTGGAGATGCGATTCACCGATGATGTGTTTGACCGCTCCGATTGCGAATACCTGTTTCTTAGGATAGAAGGGCTGTATGTTCCCTTTTTCATGGAAGAGTATCGCTTCAAGAGCAACGAAGCTGTCATAATGAAGTTCGAACGTGTCGACGATGAAGCAGCCGCAAGGCGCATCAGTGGCACCGAAGTGTTCTTTCCTTTGAGCGAGACGGTAGGCCATTCCGAGGCTCCGCTCACGTGGAACTTCCTGACGGGTTTCACTGTCTTTGACTCTGTTGCCGGCGAGATTGGCATTATACAGTCGGTCGATTCGTCCAATGCCAACATACTTCTTCATGTGCAGAGAATAGACGGCACGGAGGTATTGTTGCCATTGCACACCGATTTGGTCGTGGGCTGTGACGAAAAGAAACGCTGTCTGACACTCAGCCTTCCCGAAGGCCTGTTATCCTTAAACAACTGACTCATCCATGAAGAAACGCATAGCAATACTGGGTTCTACAGGCTCCATTGGCACTCAGGCCCTTCAAGTGATATCCGAACATCCCGATTTGTTTGAAGCCGAGGTGCTCACTGCCAACAACCAGGCCGCTCTTCTCATAGAGCAGGCCCGCCGGTTCAGGCCCAATATGGTAGTGATTGCCAATGAAGACCTCTACGAAACGGTCTGCCGGGGCTTAGAGGATTTGCCCGTCAAGGTCTATTGTGGCGAGGCTGCCCTTTGTGAGGTTGTCGAGAGCGATACGGTAGATGTCGTGTTGACTGCTTTGGTGGGCTTTGCCGGTTTGCAGCCAACCATTCATGCCATTCGAGCCCGCAAGCAGATAGCATTGGCAAACAAGGAGACCCTCGTTGTTGCAGGTGAGCTGGTCACACGTCTGGCACAGCACTATAGGGTCCCTATATTGCCCGTCGACAGTGAGCATTCGGCCATTTTCCAATGCCTGGCAGGTGAGGGTGATAATGCCATAGACAAGATTTTGCTAACCGCTTCGGGTGGCCCTTTCCGATGCTTATCCAAGGAAGAGTTGTCGCGTGTCACTCCCTCGCAAGCCTTGTGTCATCCCAACTGGCATATGGGGGCCAAGATCACCATTGACTCGGCCACGATGATGAACAAAGGCTTTGAAGTGATAGAGGCGCGCTGGCTTTTTGGCATCGGTCCGCAACAAATTGAGGTGCTTATTCACCCACAATCGGTGATACATTCGGCAGTTCAGTTTGAAGATGGTGCGGTAAAGGCCCAGCTGGGTGTACCGGATATGCGTCTTCCCATCCAATATGCCTTGACCTATCCCGACAGACTGCCGCTTTCGGGCCCGCGTCTCAATCTGTTTGATTTGGGAAGTCTCACCTTCGAGCGTCCCGATACCGACAGGTTTCCGTGTCTCAGTCTGGCCTACGAGGCCTTGGAGCGAGGCGGCAATACTGCCTGTGTGGTCAACACGGCCAACGAGGTGATGAACCGTGCCTTCCGTGACGGGCTCATCGGATTTGCCGACATTTACCGCAACATCAGGCGTGTCATGGACTTGATTCCTTATGATGCGCACCCCACTTTTGATACATATATTGCCACCGATGCCGAAGCACGCAGGGTGGCAGCAAGCATAATCCAACAACAGTAATATTTATGGAAGCATTCCTGATAAGAGCATTACAGCTCATTTTGTGTTTTTCGATACTCATTCTTCTGCATGAGGGCGGCCACTTTTTCTTTGCCAAGCTCTTCAAGGTGCGTGTAGAAAAGTTCTGCCTATTTGATCCTTGGAAGACATTGTTGAAGTTTCGTCCCAAGAAGTCAGATACCGAATATTGTCTCGGCTGGCTTCCGTTGGGCGGATATGTAAAGATCTCGGGCATGATTGACGAATCCATGGACACGCAACAGATGAAACAGCCGCCCCAGCCCTGGGAGTTTCGCTCCCATCCTGCCTGGCAACGCTTGTTGATTATGCTGGGGGGTGTGCTGGTCAACTTTATATTGGCGCTGTTCATCTATTCCATGATTCTCTTTTATTGGGGCGAGACCTACATCCCGCTTGACCGGATGTCGAAGGGCATGCAGTTCAATAATGAGGCCAAGGCTTTGGGTTTTAAGGATGGCGACGTGTTGCTCTCGACCGATAAGCGTGCTTTCAAACGTTTTGACAGCAGCGAGAGCATAGGTTCGGTCTACCGTGACATCTCGTCGGCCCAGTATGTAACGGTGCTGCGCAACGGCCATAAGGTCAACGTGGATATACCGGCCGATGGGCTCAACATGCTCAATATGTTCCGTGCCGTGCCACCTTTTGTGTCCACCTATGTGCCGTCTGTGATAGATAGTGTTGTAGCGGGCACTCCTGCCGCCAAGGCAGGCATCTGCAAGGGAGACCGCCTGATGGCTTTCAATCAGTCCAAGGTGGTTACGTGGAATGACTTTAATGTGGCCATCCAACAACTCAGTGACCGCCTTGTGGGTGCACCTACCGACGACAGCCTTGCGGCACGTCACGTCAGCGTGGTGGTGAGCCGTGCCCGCACCCATAAGATAGATACCTTGAAGCTCATGCTGATGCCTTCCCTGACCATGGGGGTTATCAAGGCGAGCCCTTACACCATGTACAAGCCCGTCACGGTCAAGTATGGTTTCTTCGAGTCTATTCCGGCAGGCATCAATCACGGCATTGACGTGCTGGCAGGCTATGTCGACGACTTGAAATACCTGTTTACCAAGGAAGGAGCCCGCAGTGT
>ERZ808274.734-NODE-734-length-14018-cov-3.558834_pt1 | contig 14018 bp, 11 predicted proteins | sample MGYA00521277_ERZ808274 | MGnify/ENA primary metagenome ERZ808274 (study PRJEB31516, sample SAMN03275597) | gut metagenome | biome: mammalia-associated habitat; material: feces | host: Papio cynocephalus | place: Kenya | collected 2012-07-28 ... | reverse complement strand
GGTAATTGCAACGCGAGTAGATGATATGTTGCATTTAGTTTTTCAATTAACAAAAAAATAAAATTTATTTGTTTGATTACCTAGATTAATGTATAATCATAACGCAACTTATTCTAAGATAAGCGAATAATCCGACGCTTACCATGGATTAAGTCAAGTTATTGAGGAGGATTTAAAAATGGCATTATCAAAAGATAAAACAGCCGAACTCGTCAAGAAGTATGGAAAAAACGATAAGGACACCGGTTCTGTCGAAGTCCAAATCGCTCTCCTTACTGAACAAATTAACCAACTTACAAAACACCTCAAAGCAAACAAAAAAGATGCTTCAGGTCGTCGTGGATTATTTGTTCTTGTCGGAAAACGTCGTGGTTTATTAGATTACTTAAATCGCACTGACCGTGACGCATACGTCAAACTTCTTGCCGCTCTTGAAATTCGTAAATAATATTCAAGATCTGATTAGACCACTTATAGTGGTCTTTTCTTTTTGTTTAATTTAGATATTATTTAAATAATATTTATGCTAAAATTAGACTAGTTTTAATAAGGAGAAAAATTAACATGAAAAAAACATTCGAATTAGATTTCGAAGGCCGTAAGATCGTTGTTGAAGTTGGCGAGATTGCCAAGCAAACAGCTGCGGCAGTTTTGGTACGTTATGGTGAGACTGTTGTTCTTTCAAACGTTACAATGTCTCCACGTACTGTAGACTGGGATTTCTTCCCACTCTCAGTTGAGTACCAAGAAAGAATGTATGCTGCTGGAAAGATTCCAGGTTCATTCTTAAGACGTGAATCACGTCCAAGTTCACACGCTATTTTAGCGAGTAGAATTACAGATAGAACAATGCGCCCATTGTTCCCAGAAGGATTTAGAAACGAAGTCCAAGTAGTTTCACAAGTTATGTCAGTTGATTATGACTGTTCACCAGAACTTGCCGCTATGCTTGGTTCTTCACTTGCTGTTAGCATTTCTGATATTCCATTTAATGGACCAATTGCAGGCGTTTATGTTGGTCGTGTTGATGGAAAACTTATCATCAACCCAACAGTTGAACAAAAGAAAGTTTCTGATATTGATTTAACAGTTGCTGGTACCAAAGACGCTATCAACATGGTTGAAGCAGGAGCCGCTGAAGTTAGTGAAGAAGATATGCTTGATGCTTTGATGTTTGGTCATGAAGCTGTCAAGAAATTAGTTGCTTTTGAAGAAGAAGTTATTAAAGAAGTAGGTCTTCCAAAACGTGAAGTTCAATTAAAGACAATTCCAGAAGAATTACGTCAAGAAGTTGTTGCTTTAATTGATGAAAGACTTCGCAAAGCTGTTTCAACAAAAGACAAACTTGAAAGAGAAGAAAAAATTGCTGCTATTGAGGCAGAAACAGAAGCATTATACGCTGAAAAAGAATATGCTAGCGATAAAGAAAAAGCTACAACAGTTCAACGTGTTCATGAAATTCAAGAAGATATTGTCCACCAAGAAGTTCGTCGTTTAATTACTGATGAAAAGATTCGTCCAGATGGTCGTAGAGTCGATGAAATCCGTCCTCTTGATGCACAAGTAGACCTTCTTCCACGCGCTCATGGTAGTGCGATGTTTACACGTGGACAAACACAAGTTATTTCAGTAACAACCCTTGGGCCTTTGAGTGATGAACAAATTATTGATGATTTAACACCAATTGAAAAGAAACGCTTCATGCATCATTACAATTTCCCACAATGGTGTGTTGGTCAAACTGGAAAACTTGGCGTTCTTGCACGTCGTGAAATTGGCCATGGTGCACTTGGCGAAAGAGCACTTTCATATGTCATTCCAAGTGAGGAAGAATTCCCATATACAATCCGTACTGTAAGCGAAGTCGTTGAATCAAATGGTTCATCATCTCAAGCTTCAATCTGCGCAGGATGTATGTCACTTATGGCAGCTGGTGTCCCAATTAAAGGAATGGTAAGTGGTATTGCTATGGGTCTTATTTCATCAGGACCACTTGATGGAAAACATCCATATACAATTCTTACTGATATTCAAGGTCTTGAAGATCACTTCGGTGATATGGACTTTAAGGTAGCTGGTACAGCAAAAGGTATTACAGCTTTACAAATGGATATTAAGATTGCTGGTGTTACACGTGAAGTTTTAGCGGAAGCTCTTGCACAAGCTCATAAAGCTCGCGCCGAAATTCGTGCAACAATGGAAAAAGCAATTTCAGAACCACGTCCTGATGTTGCTAAATACGCACCAAAACTTGATAAACTCACAATTGATGTCGATAAGATTCGCGACGTTATTGGTACAGGCGGAAAAGTTATCAATGATATTATTGCCAAATGTGATAATGTCCAAATCGATATTGATGATGATGGACATGTTGTCATTTACCATATGAACCGCGATATGATCAACAAAGCAAAACAAATGATTGAAGACATCGTTCGTGAGGCTAAAGTTGGTGAAATTTATGATGGCGAAGTAACTCGCGTTGAAGATTACGGTGCATTCGTAAAATTATTTGGTAATTGTGAAGGACTTTGCCATGTCTCACGTCTTGGATGGGGCTTCATCGATCGCGCCCAAGATGTTGTTAAAGTTGGCGATAAACTTAAAGTAAGAGTCGTTGAAATTGATGACAAAGGTAAAGTCAAAGTTTCTCATCGCGAATTTGTTGAAAAACCAGCAGGTTATGTTGAAAAACCAGCTGAACACAAACCTTTTAAAGGACATAAAAAATAATGTTTGATATCATCGTAATTGGCGCTGGAGTTATTGGGTCATTCATAGCACGTGAATTGAGCAAATATAATGTCGATGCTTTAGTTCTTGAAAAAGAAAATGATGTCGGAAATGTAACATCAATGGCTAACTCGGCAATTGTTCATTCTGGATATGATCCCATCCCCGATACCTTAAAGGCAAGATTCAATGTTGAAGGAAATAAAATGTTTCCTAAAATTTGTGAAGATTTAGAAATTGAGTTTTCACAAATTGGATCTTTGACTGTTGCCATTTACGATGAGCAAATGAAAACTTTAGAAGAATTGGCTATTAGATCAAAACAAAATGGTGTTGACGTAGCAATTTTATCTAAAGAAGAAGTTAAAAAACTTGAACCTAACATAACTGACGAGGTTAAAGGAGCGTTACTTGCTAAAAATGCTGGCATTGTCAATCCTTTTAATCTCGTCGTTCATGTTATGGAAAACGCTGTTGATAACGGCGTAAAGCTGTCTCTTGGAGAAGAAGTACAAGATATTGAAAAAAATGATGATGGTTTTGTTGTTAAAACGAACAAAAATGTTTATCAATCAAAAATAGTAATCAATGCCGCTGGCATCCACGCTGATGATATTCATAAAATGGTAGAAGAAATATCTTATTCTATAAAGCCTAGGAAAGGTGAATATTATGTTCTTGACCATTACAAAAAAGGACTTGTTAATCACGTCATTTTCCCCCTCCCTAGTGATAAAGGGAAAGGAATACTTATAACTCCTACAACAAGTGGAAATTATCTTGTTGGACCATCTAGCGATTTTGTTAATGATAAAGATGATTTATCGACTGATAAAATAACATTGTTGAACGTTAAAAAGATGGCGAAATTGCTTGTACCAAATATTCCTTTTAATGAAACCATTCGTATTTTTTCTGGAAACCGTCCAACTCCATCTACTCATGATTTTATTATTGATTATTCCAAAAAATATCGTGATTTTATCGTTGTTAGTGGAATTGAATCTCCAGGATTAGCTTCATCACCTGCTATTGCGAAATATGTTGTAAATGAATTAGTGGGAAAACGCATTAGTCTTGCAAAAAAAGATAATTATAATCCAAAGACTAGACACAGAATTTGTGTTAGCGAATTATCTAACGAAGAAAGAAATAAAATCATTAAAAAAGATCCTAGATATGGACAAATTATTTGCAATTGTGAAAAAGTATCTCTTGGTGAAATAATTGATGAACTATCTCGAAGCGTTCCTCCTCATACAATCAAAGCTCTAAAGAAAAGAACAAGAGCTGGATTTGGAAAATGCCAAGGCGGTTTCTGTCAACCTCTTGTAATTTCTATTTTAGCGGGTTATTACAATTTAAAAATGGATGAAATTAAGTACGATAAAGATGATTCAATCGTATGTAAATATATAACAAAAGAATAAATTATGGAAAATCGTGATGTAATTATTATCGGTGGTGGAAGCGCTGGTATGTCTGCAGCACTTAAACTTTATGATTTAGGTGTTAATAATGTTTTGATTTTAGAAAAAAACGATTATTTGGGCGGCATTTTAAATCAATGCATTCACAATGGTTTTGGTTTGCATGAATTCAAAGAAGAATTGACTGGGCCTGAATTTATGTCACGTTTTTCAAAAGCTGTTAATGAGAAACATATAGATTACAAACTAAAAACTAATGTCATTTCCATTAATGATGAGAAGATCGTAACTTTTTCGAATGAAGAAGGCTATTTTAAAGTCAAAGCAAAAGTAGTTATCCTTACAACAGGTTGCTATGAAAGGAATGCTGGCGCTATTCAAATACCAGGTGATAGACCAAGCGGAGTTTATACAGCTGGACAAGCTCAACTTTATTTAAATATTTATGGTTATTTAGTTGGAAAAAAAGTATTTATTTTAGGAAGTGGCGATATTGGTTTAATAATGGCTAGACGTATGAAGCTTGAAGGAGCCGATGTGCTCGGCGTTGCTGAACTAATGCCTTATTCAGCGGGTCTAAACCGAAATATTGTGCAATGTTTGAACGACTTCAATATTCCATTATATTTATCAACTACAGTTAAAAAAATAATTGGAAAAGACCACATTGAAAAAATTGTTTTAGCTAAGGTTGATGATAAATTCAATTTTATTGATGGAACTGAAATGGAAATTGATGTCGATGCCTTGCTTTTGTCAGTTGGGCTTATTCCTAATGCTGATTTGCTGAATAATCTAAATATTTCTTATTCTAGAACTAAAGGACCTGTTGTTAATCAAGATTTGCAAACTGATGTAAGTGGTATATTTGCCGCAGGAAATGTACTTCATGTTCATGACTTGGTAGATTATGTTGTTAGTGAAGCACGTGATGCCGCAATCGGAGCATATAAATATTTAAAAGGTGAACTTAATAACAGTGGATTTGAATACAGCGTTATTAGCAAAAATGGAATATCATATGTTGTCCCTCAAAAAATATATATCGACGAGGCAAACAGTAAAATACCATTAAAATTTAGAGTGGCTAGACCTTTTAAAAACGTTAACATTTATATAAAAGAAGGAGACAAAATTATTAAAAAGATATTTAAAAATGCGATTATTCCTAGCGAGATGGAAATAATTAATGTTGATAAATCGCTTTTTAATAAAGAATGTCATGAAATTATTGTTTCTGTGGAGGAAAAAAACGCATGAAAGAAATGATTTGCATCGTTTGTCCACGAGGTTGTCATTTATTCATAGATGGCAACAATAATGTAACTGGCAATTTTTGTCCTAGAGGAGCAAAATACGCAATTAGTGAATTGACTCATCCAACAAGAACGTTAACGACAACAGTTAAAATTATTGATTCACTTGAAAAAAGACTTCCAGTAAAAAGTAGTGCTCCTTTACCGAAAGAAAAAATATTTGATGCAATGGAAAAAATAAACAAAATTATTGTTAAACCTCCTGTTCATATTGGAGATGTAATTATAAAAAATATATTTGGTTTAAATGCAGATATTATAGCGACAAAAGATATAGAAAAGTAGGAAGAAATATGCAAGATAAGATTAAAATTATTCCACTTGGTGGACAAGATGAAACTGCTAAAAATATGATCGTTATTGAAATCAACGATGATATTTTTGTTATTGATGCTGGCGCAAAATATCCTGATAAAACAATGCACGGCATAGATTATTTAATTCCGAGATTTGATTATTTGTACGAAAATAAGGACAAGGTTCGTGCATACATTATTCTTAGAGGACACGATACTACATTTGGTGCTTTACCTTTTATTTATTCCTCTGTGCCTGCGCCAATTTATTGTACAGATATCACTCGAATATTTATTGAATATTTTTTGTTAAAGAATAAATTAAAAGTAAATTTTGATTATAAAATTAAAGATACAAGTGCTGATTTTGAAATTGCAGGCAGAAGAATTAGATTTTTTCCAACATGCACAAATATGGCTCATTCAATCGGCGTTGCAATCTCGACTTCTGAAGGAAATGTTGTTGTGATGGACGACTTTGTCATCGATAATAATTCTGACAAAGGATATTTAACATCATCAAAAATGCTTTCAAGCGTTACAGAGGAAGACACATTGCTTTTAATGCTTGATAGTTCTTTCAGCGATCGTCCAGGATTTTCTAATCCTACATATAAAATAGTCCCTCAACTTGAAAGAGCGTTCAAAGATGCTCAAGGACGAATTTTTATTGTTTTAAATGATTTAGATCTTTATAACACTGAAATGATATTTAAATTAGGGTATAAACTAGGAAGAAAAATATTTCCATTCGATGATGGAGCAAAACAAAAATATTTAAAAATAACTGAAGTATATAATCCTGGATTACCAAAAAATGCATTTATGTCATTAGATGATATAAATAGAATTCCACCTCAAAATGTTTTGGTTGTTCTTCCTAGCTATGGACAAAACATTTATCATAAAATTTCTCTTTTAGCTCAAGGACAAAGTGAAGATAAGAGATTAAAGATTGTTCCTAGCGATACATTCATCTTAGGTATTCAAAAATCAAATACCAATGAAACAATTCTTACGAATACAATAGACGAACTTTATCACACAAATTGCAAAATTATTTATTTTGATAAAAAGCAATTCATTCGCATGCATCCAAGTCAAGAAGACTTAAAAACAATGCTTGCATTGTTTTCGCCTAAGCATTTTTTGCCTATCAATGCATCATACACAAATCTTCTCAATAGTGCACGCTTAGCCGTCGACATGGGCATTGGCTTAAATCATATGAATGTCTTTGTTATGGATAATGGCATGATTTTGGATTTGAAAAAAACAGGCTCTCGTTTATTGCCTAGCAAAGTTGAATCAGGAGATTTGCTTGTCGATGGAAAACGTGTCGGTCAAGAAGATTCGAGCCTTATTTCTGAAAGAAATATTATTGGTGAAGACGGGGTTGTCATTTTAGCGGCTGGTGTTTCAAAAAGCGCTAAAAAAATTGTTCTTGGACCTGATATTCAAACCCGTGGATTAATCTTTGTTAAAGGAAGTGAAGCATTGTTAAAAGAGATTAATAAAGTGTTTACTGTTACACTTGAAGAAGGACTTAAAAATAATTTCAGTCTTAATGTTATCAAAGATAATATTTGTGATATAGTTTTTAAGACGATTAGAAGACACACTCTTAAATCGCCATTAATTATTCCACATATTGAAGTTTTAGATTAGAAAATATGAACAAGAGAATTGCTATCAAAAAAGACACAAATATAGCGATGTTAGGGGCAATCATTTGCCTTCTTGCTTTGGTTATTTTATTTTCTAGTCAAAGCGTTTTATCTTTTCTTTCTAACGGAATTTTAAGCGCTTTTGGTTTTATAGGATTTTGGATTTTAATACCAACGCTATTCGTGTTCGGTTTATATTTAATTCTTAGAAAAAAATTGATGAAAATTCGATTTGATCTTTCTCTGTGGGGAGTTTTATTGATTGTTATAGCTTTCCTCATTCTTTCATCGAGTTGGGGAAGCGAAGGGCATGATTTTATTTATAACGAAAAGAATTATGTTGTTCATATGTTTGATTCCGGATTTGAAAACGAAAAGCAAATTATAAAATTACAATTTGGAGATCCAAGTTGCATTGATGTTTGCAAATCAATCATTGATGAATATGGTTTATCGTTAAGTAATATTCATCTAGGTGGAGGATATATTGGTTATATTCTTTGTGGAGCGCTTAATAACGCAATAACCCCGATTGGTATGACAATTGTTTGTTGGGTTCTTGTTGTAGCGGGGATATTGCTTATTTTGAATAGGCAAATAAAAAAATTGTTTAATTATCTTTTGTCTAATAAGCAAAGAAAAGCCGCTAAAGAAGACGTATATTCATCTTTAGATGAATCATCTACAGCTTATAGCACACTTCAATCAAGTGTTGAAACGCTTAATGGTAGCGATGAAGCAAATAATCATGTAGAAAATAATAACAATATTTATATGCAAGATTTAACTATAAGGAACTTTAATAATACTCACGGTTTACAAAAACCAAGTTTTGTTTTAGATGGAAAAATTATTTCTAATGATTTTGATCAACAACCTGTTGAAGATAATCAATTTATCAATTTTCAATCAAATGAACTAACATCGTCAAATCAAAATGATAAAGTGGCTTTTAAGCAAGAAGCAAATGAAGAAACAAATGAAGAAACAAATACTTCTTTTAGTAATGATAATGTCGATAATTCTATAGATGATGAAAACGCTAATAAAGAAGTTATACAACAAAATGATGATTTTTCATTTGAGAACGTTTCTTTAAGCAATATTAATAATGATGTACAGCAACAATCAAATAATGAAAATGTCGCCGTTTCATCAAAAATAAATGAAGAAAAAATATCTATTAAAGAAGAGTTAAAAAAAGAAGAGCCTGTTCCTACAGTAGTTAAAAAACGACCACAAGTTGAACCTCAGCCAAAAGCCACTGTTAAACCTTTATTTTTCCTTCCTGATTCAAGTTTGCTTGAATATCATGAAAACGATGAAGATGTTTATAAAAACGAGGAATCGACTGCTGCAAAAACAGCAATTATTAATCAAACCTTTATTGATTATAATATAGGTGCAGAAGTTGTTGGTCATACGATAGGACCAAGTGTTACTCGTTATGATATTAAATTAAAACCAAATGTATTGGTATCTTCAATTAATAAAATTTTAACAAATTTAGCTATAAATCTTTCTGGAACAAGCTTCCGTTTTGAAGAAATTGTTCGTGGAAAAGCAACATCTGGGCTTGAACTTCCTAACGAAGTTAGAACGAGTGTTGGTTTAAGAGAAGCTATTGAAAAAATGCCTACAGGCGAAAAGTACTCAATGAACATTCCTTTTGGAAAAGACATTTGCGGCAACGTTTTATCCGCGGATATTAGAAAAATGCCTCACCTTCTCGTTGCGGGTGGCACAGGAAGTGGTAAATCAATTTTCATGCATTCAACAATTCTTTCATTGATTATGAGAAATACTCCTGATCAATTAAGAATTCTTCTTATTGACCCTAAAAAAGTTGAAATGAATTATTATGATGAAATTCCTCATTTGCTATGTCCAAATATTTCCGAGCCTAAAGAATCTCTTGTTGCTTTAAGAAAACTTGTCGATGAAATGGAAAGACGTTATCTTTTATTCCAAGAAAATAGAGTTCGTGATGCTGGTGAATTTAACGCAATGGCCAAAGAAAAAGGACTCGAACCATTACCAATTATTGTTGTATTTATTGATGAATACGCAGACCTTAACGAGGCATGCAAAGAAATACGTGAACCTGTTGTTCGAATTGCTCAAAAAGCTCGTGCTGCAGGAATACATTTAGTTATCGCTACTCAAAGACCAACAGTCAATGTTATCGACGGTTTAATCAAGGCCAATCTTCCGTGCCGTGTCGCTTTAAAAGTTTCACAAAACAATGATTCAATCGTTATTCTTGATGAATCAGGTGCCGAAAAATTACTTGGAAATGGTGATATGATTATTTCTATTCCACCTCTTGATTCTACAACAAAACCACGTGTTCAAGGTTGTTTTGTGACAGTTAAAGAAATTGATCGCGTTTGTGAGTATTTAAGAAGCCAAGGAAAACCGCATTATTTTCCTCAATTTCTTGATTTGGTTGATCATAGTGAAGATGCCATTAGCAATGGTCCAATTGATGTTGATCCACAATTTAGCAAAGAAGCAAGTGAAGACCAACTTCTTGAAAAGATTAAAAACGATATTATGTCTCGCGAATATTGTTCAATTTCATTCATTCAAAGAACATACGGCGTAGGTTTCCCAAAAGCGGGGCGTTTATTCAATAAATTAATTGCTTTAGGATATGTTACAAGAGAAGGAGATTCTCGCGGTTCTAAAGTATTAATTCATAATGAAAGCAGTGACGAAGCAACTTCATCTGATGCGTCAACGCTATATATTGACAAAGACAATTGATATGGGAATCGGCATTGATATAGTTAAAATATCACGTATAAATAATCCAGATACTTTTAAAAACGCAATTTTATCTAATAAAGAGATAGTTTTATACGATAAAGCAATTAAAAAAGAAGAATTTCTTGCTGGTAGATTTGCTGCAAAAGAAGCGTTTATGAAAGCGACCGAATTAGGTATGAAAATCCCTTTTAAAGAAATTGAAATATTATATCGCGTTTCTGGATCGCCGTATATTGCATATAAAGATAAAGAATATGAATTATCTATTGCACATGATGGGGATTATGCGGTTGCAATAGCAAAATATGAATAGTGTTGTTAATAAAGTTGTTTTAAAAAATTTCGATATATTTGAAATTATTGGGGAAAATCTTTCAAATTCTAATATTAGTTTTTTTGTGGATGAAAAAGAAATATCAATAACTAAAATCTCAGAAACAAGTAATTGCCTAAATTACAAAATAAATGAACTTATTGAAGTTATCGGCCATTTTTGCTACATCAAAACATCAAACGGAAATAAGTATGATTTGGACGATTCAATGTCGATAGATTTTCCTAGTTTTGATGAAATATATAATTATGATGGAAGATTAGGAGCTTTATATAATAAAGATTATACTGAATTTGTACTTTTTGCTCCTTTGGTAAAAAAAGCTTATGTTTTCATTAATGATAACTATTATGAAATGAACCGTGAAAATAAAGGAATTTATCGATTAGTATTACATGGCGATTATGATGGAGTTTTATATCAATATAAAATTTTTATCAATAATGAATATTTAATGGTAAATGACCCATATGGCTATTCTGGTTGCGCAAATAATGTTTTTTCAGCGGTAATCAATTTAGAAAAGCTTAATTTTGATACATATGATAATTATCTTCCAAAAATGAATTCGTATTTAGATGCGATTATATATGAATGCAATGTTCGTGACATGAGTATTGACGAACACACTAACATAGTTCATAAAGGAAAATTCTTAGGGCTTTTTGAAGAAGGTGTTAAAACTAACAAAGGAAATAAAGCTGGAATTGAATATATTTCTAGTCTTGGTATTACTCATTTGCAACTATTACCAGTTTTAAATATTGCAACGATTGATGATAATAATCCAGATAAAACATATAACTGGGGATATGATCCTGAAAATTATTTTACATTAGAGGGAAGTTATTCATCGTTTCCTAACGATCCATATTCGAGAATGATTGAATTCAAAAAAATAGTTGGAGCGTATCACCAAAGAGGAATAAGAATAAATTTAGATGTTGTATACAATCACATATATGAGGCAAAAACTTCTTCATTAAACAAAATTACTCCTAATTATTATTTTAGAAGAGATATTAACAATAATTTTCTTGATCATAGCTATTGCGGTAACGAACTTGCTAGTGAAAGATTTATGGTTAGAAAATTAATATTAGACTCTTTGCTATTTTTGTTAAATATCTATCATGTTGATGGGTTTAGATTTGATTTAATGGGTCTTATTGACATCGACACAATGAAAATAGTTGATAAAACATTAAAAGAAATCAAACCAGATATAATGCTTTATGGGGAAGGTTGGAACATGTTTACTAACACTTCGAACAATTCCAAGTTATGCACACTCGAAAACGCTTCTGAAGTTCCTAATATTGCTTTTTTTAACGACAGATATAGAAATATTGTTCGCGGTAGAGGTTCAAATGCCTTTCTTGACGAAGCGGGATATTTTCTTGGGAATAAGGACTATGTTGATGGATTTAAATTTGCGTATTTAGGCTCATCATTTGATCTAACATTTCCAAAATTATTTAATAATGTCAACCAATCAATCAATTATGTTGAATGTCATGATAACGCAACTATTTTCGATGTGATAAACAATAGTCTTGAAAATGAAGATGTTTTAAGAATTGTTAAAAAGATTAACAAATTATTAACATTATCTTTCGGCATTCCTTTTATTCATGCTGGGCAGGAAATTGGTTTGAGCAAATTTAACCATCACAATTCATATAATGAAGGGGATAAATACAACAAATTCGATTATTCATTGCTTGATAAAAGATATGACATGGTCGCATCTTTTATTTCATATATTAAAGCAAGGAAAGAAATTGAGTTATTTCATATAGTTGATATGAATATACTTGATAATAATATCCAAATTGAGTCTTTTGAAAGACTAGTTCATATTGTTTTAAATGATATTAATAATAGTGTTTATCACATTTATATTAATCCAAGCAACAATGGCTACCACATAGGGTTTAATAAAGAACTAGAATTCTTTGTTCCTAATGAATATAAAAAAGATAAGATTTCTCAAAAAATGAATTACTTTGATATTTCGCCTCAACAAGTTTCAATATTCAAGGAATTTAAATAAATGAATGTCAATGATTTAATAAAAACTAAAAATGATAAAATTTTTAAAGTAAAAAATAATTTTGTTTTTGTTAAAAAGAATACTATTTGTAAAATTGTGCAAATACATGATGATTATGTTTTGGTTAGAATAAATGATGATAGAAGAAATGATGTCTATGACTATTATTTAACCGAAATAGAACTAGTATAAAGTTTTTTATAGAAATAAAATTTTATGATTTTATAATATAGGGTATGAGAAAAATATTTAGTTATATTCGTTTAGGATTTACAGCAGGGATTAAAATTATTTTCTATGATTTATTTTATTTTAGAAAATATGCTAAACATCCTGAAAAATATTCATACGAAGAAAGGTATGCAAGATTGCGAAAATTAACTCTCTCAGTTTTAAAATCATACCACGTAAAATATATTGTTGAAGGAGAAGAATATTTAAAAAATATTGATGGAAAGGTATTATTTCTTTCAAACCATCTTTCTGAAGCTGATCCTTTGGTATATATTGCATTAAGCGAAAAGCCTATTTCGTTTGTTGCAAAAAAAGAGAGTTTAGATATGCCATTTATTGGAACAATAATAAAGGTTCTTGATGGTGTTCCAATCGATCGTCATAACATAATGAATCAATTGTCTGAAATTAAGCGAATTGTCAATTTTATCAAATCAAACCCAGGACCAAATGTCATGATTTTCCCTGAAGGGACTAGAAATAGAAATCCGGAAACCCCATGCTTAGAGTTTAAGGGTGGCTCAATTAAAATGGGTTATATGGCAAAAGTGCCAATTATTCCAATTTCTTTGTATGGCTCACAAAGAATATTGTCTGCGAAACACTATTTAAAACAATATCCAGTGTTTGTAAAAATACACAAACCAATTACACAAGAAGATTATAAAGATATTAAGAGCGTCGATTTAGCGGACTCTATTGCTAAAGAAATAAACGCAGATGTAGATAACTTTAGGAAGCTTGATATCGTTGAAGTTTCTAAACAAAAAGGTCTCGGCAAAAAAAGAAGAATGTTTGAAGTCCGAGCTGATAAAAAATTACCTTCTTAATCCCTTTGGATAATAGTTCCTAAGGGATTTATTTTTTGTTTTAACAACACCTAAAATATTATTATCAAAAGAAACAAAATCATACTTTTGATCATCGTTAATTGCTAATTCCTCACCGTGAATATATTTTTTTAATTGGTTTTCATTAAGGTGATAAGAAATAACATTATTAATAAAATGTGAATAGTGGTGTGAGTATATTTTTTTGTTATCAATTAATGAATACTCAAATAAACCAGGTCTTATCGCCTTTTCTAATAAAATGTCAATTGGTTTATTTGGGAGTGAATAGTGCTCGATAATTTTCGATTTTCCTTTGGATTGTTTTGTTATATTAAATTCAAAAG
>ERZ808274.733-NODE-733-length-14021-cov-4.831949_pt1 | contig 14021 bp, 26 predicted proteins | sample MGYA00521277_ERZ808274 | MGnify/ENA primary metagenome ERZ808274 (study PRJEB31516, sample SAMN03275597) | gut metagenome | biome: mammalia-associated habitat; material: feces | host: Papio cynocephalus | place: Kenya | collected 2012-07-28 ... | reverse complement strand
AGTCAAGAAACAACTTGGACATCCAGAAGTAATTAAAGAACTCGTCGACTTAACTGCAGTCGAAGAAAAGAAAGGAGAATAGTTTATGGCTACTAAAAAGATTAGCGTTCCTGTCTATTCTCTCGCAGGAGAAAAGGTCTCCGACTTAAATCTTGATGCATCAGTATTTGGTGTTAAAGAAAATAAACAAGTCATGCATGATGCAGTTGTTGTCTATCAAGCCAACATGCGTCAAGATACCGCAAAAACTAAAAAACGCGATGAAGTTAGCGGTGGTGGTAAAAAACCATGGAGACAAAAAGGCACCGGTCGTGCTAGAGCTGGATCAACACGTTCACCAATTTGGGTTGGTGGTGGAACAGTCTTCGGCCCAACAGGTGTTCAAAATCACAAAATCGCTCAAAACCGCAAGGAACATAGATTAGCACTTCGCTCAGCTTATTCCTTAAAGGTTAAAGAACTCATTGTTGTTGATAACTTCAAAGTTGAAAAAATCTCAACAAAAGAATTTGTCAAAACATTAAAAGTTCTAAATGCAACTGGAAAAGTTCTCGTTGTCCTCTCTGATGAAAACGATAATTTAGTTCTCAGTGCACAAAACGTTGCTAATGTTGTCGTTACATCAGTTAACAACGTCTCAGTCTATGACTTAATGTACTTCGATCATATCGTTATGGATGAAGCAACAGTTAAAGTCATCGAAGAAAACTTGAAGGAGGGTAAATAATCATGGCAAGCAAAAAAGTCGCAAAAGCTACAAAGAAAGCTTCAATTCATGATTTAGATCTCATCATTGAGCCTATTATCACTGAAAAAACCATGTCCCTCATGCAAGAACAAAATAAAGTTACACTTCGCGTTAAAGACACAGCAAACCGTGCTCAAGTGAAAAAAGCATTTGAAGCAGTGTTTGGTGTCAAAGCAGTAAGTGTCAACATTATCAATGTTCCAAGCAAAGAGACCACAAGAGGTGGAAGATACAAAGGTTCAATCTCTGGTTTCAAAAAAGCAGTCGTTACTCTCGCTGAAGGCGAAGCGCTCGACTTATTCAAAGAATAACCTGAAATAGGGTTACACATTATAGGAGAAAAATATGTCAATAAGAACTTACAGACCGACATCACCGTCACGTCGTAATATGACTAATTTGACGTTTGAAGAAATCACCAAATCAACTCCTGAAAAAAGTTTAACAGTTAGACTTACAAAAACTGGCGGACGTAATAACCAAGGTGTTATCACAACACGCCATATCGGTGGTGGACATAAACGTCGTTACAGAATTATCGACTTTAAACGTAACAAAGACGGAATCGTTGGCAATGTCAAAGCGATCGAATATGATCCAAACCGTAACGCAAATATCCTTCTTGTTGTCTACTTAGATGGCGAAAAGAGATATATCCTTGCTCCAAGTGGAATCAAGGTTGGAGATAAAGTTGTCTCCGGTGAAAACGTTGATATTAAAATTGGTAATGCTCTTCCATTAAAGAACATCCCAGAAGGTACATTCGTTCACAACGTTGAACTTGCCCCTAAGAAAGGTGGTCAAATGTGCCGTGCTGCTGGAACAAGTGCTCAAGTACTTGGTTCAGAAGGCAAATACGTTATTCTTCGTTTAGCAAGTGGCGAAGTTAGAAAAGTTCTCGCTGAATGCCGTGCAACAATCGGTGTCGTTGGAAATGAAGACTACGCGCTCGTAAATAAAGGAAAAGCAGGAAAAACACGCTGGATGGGTACTCGCCCAACAGTTCGTGGTTCTGTTATGAACCCTAACGATCACCCACATGGTGGTGGTGAAGGTAAGTGTCCTGTTGGTCGTGATGCACCACGCACTCCATGGGGTAAACGTGCTCTCGGCGTTAAGACAAGACGCAACAAACAACCTTCTACGAAATTAATCGTTCGTAGAATCAATGACAAATAATGAAAGGAGAAAATGAATTATGTCACGAAGCATTAAAAAAGGACCATTCGTCGATGAATACCTTCTTAAAAAAGTTGATGCATTAAATGCTGCTAACAAAAAAGAAGTCATCAAAACATGGTCACGTCGTTCGACCATTTTCCCATCATTTGTCGAACACACATTCGCTGTCTACAATGGACGCGAACATATCACTGTTTATGTTACAGAAGATATGGTTGGTCATAAACTTGGAGAATTTGCTCCAACAAGAACATTCAAAGGACACCACGGCAACAACGCAGAAGATAAAAAAGCTGCCGCTGGTAAATAAGGAGGTTAGTTATGGCAGAAGAAAAGAAAACTGTAGCTAAAAAGGCTCCTGCTAAAAAAGCAGCTCCAAAAGCAAAAAAAGAAGTTGCTCCAAAAGCAGAAGAACCAAAGAAAGCTAAAAAAGCCAAAGCTGAACCAGAAGTTCCAGCAAAGCCTCCTGTAACAAGTGCACGTGCAACAGCTTATGATGTTCGTGTTACTCCACGTAAAGCTCGTCTTGTTATCGATTTAATTCGTGGTAAAAATGTTAACGAAGCATTAGGAATTCTTGCAAACGTTAACAAAGCTGCTTCTCCAATCGTTGCAAAAGTTGTTAAATCAGCAGCATCAAACGCAATCAACAACTTCTCAATGAACGAAGAAGACCTCTACATTGCTGAAATCTATGCTTGCGATGGATTACGTATGAAACGTTTCCTTCCTAGAGCTAAAGGCAGTGCTTCAGGATTAGTAAAAAGAACTAGCCACATTACAGTTGTGGTTAAGGAAAGATAGGAGGAAGATACAATGGGTCAAAAAGTTAGTCCAGTTGGTATGCGTGTTGGCATCAATCGCGATTGGCATTCACGTTGGTTTGCGAACGATCAAGAATACGCTAAATTCCTTCACGAAGATATTAAGATTCGTAAATACGTTACAAAGAATCTAAAAGATGCTCTCATTTCACATGTTGAAATTGAAAGAAGCAAAAATGACAAAGGACATGATGTTAAGGTTATGATCTTCACAGCTCGTCCAGGTGTCATTATTGGACAAGATGGCAAAAATGTTGAAAAGATTAAAAAAGATCTTTCAAAACTTGTCAAAGGTTCAAATGTCTCAGTAAATGTTGTCGAAGTCAAAAATCCTGACTTAGATGCATCACTTGTCGCTCAATGGATTGCTACAGAACTTGAAAATCGTGCTTCATTCAGAACAGCACAAAAGAAAGCCATTCAACGCGTCCGTAAAGCAGGTGCAAAAGGTTGCCGTACAATGGTCTCTGGCCGTTTAGGTGGCGCTGATATTGCTCGTAGTGAAGGTTATAAAGAAGGTATTGTTCCTCTAACAACACTTCGTTCAAACATCGACTTTGCATGTGCTGAAGCTGTCACTCCTTATGGCCGTTTAGGTGTTAAGGTTTGGATTTGCCGCAGCGATAGCGCAAAAGATGAACCAAAGAACGATAGAAAAGATTCTATGAAGGGAGCAAAATAATATGTTGCAACCAAAAAGAGTTAAATACCGTCGTCCACATGGTATTAAATATGAAGGTCTTTCAAAAGGTGGAAACGAAGTTAGCTTCGGAGAATTCGGCCTTCAAGCAGTAACTGGAGCATGGGTAACAGATCGTCAAATCGAAGCTGCTCGTATTGTTCTCTCCAGATACACAAGAAAAGAAGGTAAGGTTTATGTTCGCATATTCCCTCACCTTGCAAAAACTAAAAAACCAGCCGAAGTTCGTATGGGTTCTGGTAAAGGTAATCCAGAAAACTGGGTCGCTGTTGTCAAAACTGGCAGAGTCATGTTTGAAATGGGAGGCGTCAATGAAGCAGATGCTCGCGAAGCACTCCGCTTAGCCGCTTACAAACTTCCATGCCGCTGTAAAGTTATTGCAAAAAAGGAGGAAAAGTAAATGAAAGTTAAAGAATTACGTGAACTCACAAATGAAGAGCTCAACGAAAAGATTTACTCCCTCAAAGAAGAATTATTCAATCTTCGCCGCAAAAAAGCTGTCGGTCAACTCGAACACGGTGAAGATGTAAGAAGAGTTCGCAAAGATATCGCACGTGCCTATATGGTAAAACGCGAACGCGAACTAGGCATTAAATAAGGAGGATTGACCAATGGAAAGAAATAGAAGAACATCACTTCAAGGTGTTGTCGTATCTGACAAAATGGCTAAAACCATTGTCGTTGAAGTCGAAACTCATAAAAAACATGCCAAATATTCAAAACGTGTTAAATATTCTAATAAATATTATGCACATGACGAAAAAGGCGAAGCACATGTTGGTGATACAGTCACAATTATGGCTTGCCGTCCATTAAGCGCTCTTAAACGTTTCCGTCTTGTTAGCGTCGACAAGAAAGCTCAAGTATCTATTAAAGTTGCCGAAGCTGAACTTGCTCTCGAAGAACAAAGCGGTGCTAATGAAGAAGTCGCTAACGATGCAAAAGCTGAATAAGGAGGAAACAAAATATGATTCAAAATGAAACAAATCTTGTTGTCGCCGATAACAGCGGTGCACGTTCAGTAAGAGTCTTCCGCTTGAAAGGCGGAAGTAATCGTAAATCTTGCGGCATTGGTGACATTGTCACATGCGCCGTCAAGGAAGCCACTCCAAATGGTCGTGTTAAAAAATCAGATATCGTCAAAGGTATCATCATTCGTACTAAACACGCTATTAACCGTCCTGATGGATCAACAATTTCATTCGATGATAACGCTGTTGTTCTCATTGATAATGAAGGCGCTCCAGTTGGAACACGTGTCTTTGGACCAGTGGCAAGAGAACTTCGTGAAAAAGGTGAAGGTGCTATGAAAATCATCTCCCTTGCTAGTGAAGTTCTATAAGGAGGACACCATATGAAAATCTTAAAAGGTGATAAAGTTGTCGTTATCGCAGGCAGCGACAAAGGAAAAGAAGGAATCGTTCAAGCGGTTTATCCTAAACTTAATAAAGTCGTTGTTGAAGGTGTTAACGTTCACAAAAAACACAAAAAACCAACTCAAAACAACCCTGAAGGTTCTATAGTTGATATGTATGTCCCAATCGATGCTAGCAATGTTGCTATCGTTGATCCAAAAACAAAAAAAGCTTCACGCGTAGGTTATAAAGAAGAAAAGGGCAAAAAAGTCCGTGTTTCTAAAGCCAGCGGAAGCAAACTTAACTAGGAGGAAGCGTTATGGCAGAAACAAAGAAACCTGCAGCAAAGTCTGCAGCAGTCAAGAAAGCTGCTGCTTCTAAACCTGCTACAAAGAAAGCTCCAGCAAAAAAAGTTGCTGAAGATGTAGTTGAAACAAAAGTTGAAGCTGCACCAGCAAAAAAAGCTCCAGCAAAAAAAGTTTCCAAAGGGAACAAGATTCGTAAAGAATCAACAAGACTTCTCGACAAATATGAAAACGAAGTCAAGAAAGCATTGATGGAAAAATATCATTACAAATCAGTAATGGAAGTTCCACATCTTGAAAAAATCGTTATTAATATTGGCGTCGGCGAAGCAATTAGCAACGCAAAACTTCTCGAAGAAAGCGTAAATGAACTTAGTCTTATTACTGGTCAACATCCAGTAACTACAAAAGCAAAAAAATCAATCGCTACATTCAAACTTCGTGAAGGACAAGCAATTGGTTGCAAAGTCACACTTCGTGGTGTTCGTATGTATGAATTCTACGATCGTCTTGTCTCAATTGCACTTCCACGTGTTAGAGACTTCCGTGGTGTAAGTAAGAATGCATTTGATGGTCATGGTAATTACACTCTTGGCGTTAAAGAACAACTTATTTTCCCAGAAATTGACTACGATAAAGTCAGCAAAATTAGAGGAATGGACATCGTCGTTGTAACATCTGCAAAGACTGATGAAGAAGCCTATAGCTTACTTGAAGCCTTAGGAATGCCATTCCATAGATAATAGGAGGAACAAACAATGGCAAAAACTAGTATGAAGGTCAAATGTGCAAGACCTAAAAAGTTCAAAGTTCGTGAATATACTCGTTGTGAACGTTGTGGACGTCCTCACTCTGTCTATTCAAAATTTCATTTATGCCGTGTCTGCCTTCGTGAATTAGCCTATAAGGGCGAAATTCCAGGTATGAAGAAATCATCTTGGTAATAAGGAGGTAAATTAATTATGATGACAGATCCAATTGCAGATATGCTCACCAGAATTCGTAACGCCAATGCATTACGTTATGCCTCTGTTAGCATGCCATCAAGCAAAATGAAAGTCGAAATTGCTAGAATTCTTCTTGATGAAGGATTCATCAGCGATTTCAAAGTCGAAGGTGATGTTAAGAAAGTTCTTACCATTTCCTTGAAATACGCTCCAAATGGAATGCGTATTATCACAAATTTAAAGAAAATTTCAAAACCAGGTCTTCGCGTTAACGTTAAAGCTGATAAGCTTCCACGTGTTCTTGGAGGTCTTGGTGTCGCCATTATTTCTACAAGCAAAGGAGTCGTAAGCGATAAAACTGCTCGCACATTAGGTGTTGGTGGTGAAGTACTTGCTTACGTTTGGTAATTATTATGTCAAGAATTGGTTTAAAAGTTATCAAAGTCCCAGAAGGCGTTACATTTGAAAAAAATGGTGAAATCATGACAGTTAAAGGACCTAAGGGTTCACTTACTGTTAGAATTCCTGATGTTATTGATGTAAAAATTGAAAACAATGAGATTCATTGTTCACGTCATAACGAAGAAAAGCACACAAAACAATTACATGGTACAACTCGTGCAAACCTTAATGACGCGATTGTCGGTGTCACACATGGTTTTGTAAAAGAACTCGTCATCGTTGGTATTGGTTATCGTGCAAGCATGAGAGGCGAATCAATTGTCATGAACGTTGGTTATTCTCATGAAATTGTCATTAAACCAGAACCAAATTCGAAGATTTCTTGCAAATCCGCAACTGAAATTGTTGTCGAAGGTATTTCTAAACAAGCAGTTGGCCAAACAGCAGCATTAATTCGTGCAACTCGTGAACCAGAACCTTATAATGGTAAAGGTGTCATGTATAAAGGCGAACATATCATCCGTAAGGAAGGTAAACGCGCTGGTGCTGGTAAGTAAAGGAGTGAACTAGTATTATGATTAATAAAGAATCTAAAAACGCAATCCGCGTTCGCAAACACGCTCGTGTTCGCGCAAAAATCTCTGGCACTCCTGATTGCCCACGTCTTGTTGTGTTCCGTTCAAACAAACATATTGAATGCCAAGTTATTGATGACACCAAAGGTGTTACATTAGCAGCCGCTTCAAGTGTTGCAATGAAACTTGAAAATGGAAGCAACATCGATGCCGCAAAATTAGTTGGTGCTGAAATTGCTAAAAAATGTTTAGCAAAAAACATTGACAAAGTTGTATTCGACCGCGGTGGTTATGTCTATCATGGTCGTGTTGCAGCTCTTGCTGATGCCGCTCGTGAAGGCGGATTAAAATTCTAAGGAGAACAAACATGGAAGAAAAAGTAGTAAATACCCCTGAAGCTCCAAAAGCTGAAGAAGTTAAAAAAGAAGCTGCTCCTGAAGTTGCTCCTGAAAAGAAAGAAAACCGCCCACATGGTGATCGCCCACGCGGTCGTCGTGATGATCGCAAAGGTGGCCGTCGTCCACGCGCTGACGAACCAAAGGAATATGAAGAAGTTGTCGTCGACATCAATCGTATTGCTAAAACCGTCAAAGGTGGTCGTAGAATGCGCTTCTCCGCATTAGTTGTCATTGGAAACAAAAAAGGCAAATTCGGTTTTGGAACTGGAAAAGCCGCTGAAGTCCCAGATGCAATTAAGAAAGCTCTTGAAGCAGCAAAACGCAACACATTCGAAATCCATATTGTTAAAAAAGGCGCAACAATTGCTCATGAAACAGTTGGAAACTTCGGTGCTTGCCACGTATTCCTAAAACCAGCTCCTGAAGGTACAGGAATTATTGCTGGTGGTCCAGTTCGTGCTATTCTCGAACTCGCCGGAATTCGTAATGTCACTTCAAAAGTATATGGTTCACGTGCTCCAATTAATATTATCCGTGCAACCACAAATGGTTTAACTGGTTTAAAATCCTATGCCGAAGTCCAAGCACTTCGTGGCAAAGCAGAAAATAAATAATAACTAGCAAACACCAAAAATAAATTTAAGGGAGGTGCAATTATGAAACTTAATGAACTTGAACATGCCAAAGGTGCTAAGACAAAATCTTATCGCAAAGGTCGTGGCGTTGGATCTGGTAACGGTAAAAATTCCGGTACTGGTAATAAAGGACAAAAATCTCGTTCCGGTGGCTTAAAAGCTCCAGGATTTGAAGGTGGACAAACTCCTTTATATCGTCGTCTTCCTAAATTTGGTTTCAAAAATGGTTCACATGTCGAATACGCTATCGTTAACATTTCAAGTTTGAATATGTTTAAAGATGGCACAGTTGTCACTCCAGCATTATTAATCGAAAAAGGTCTTGTCAAAAAAGAATATGACGGGATTAAGATTCTCGGTAATGGCGAACTTAAAGCCAAACTCACTGTTAAAGCAAATAAGTTCTCCAAGAGTGCTGAAAAAGCAATTGTTGATGCTGGTGGAACTGTTGAGGTACTCTAATTTATGAAAAAAATCGCCTCAATCTTCAAAAACAAAGAAATCGTAAATCGTATTTTCTTTACGCTTATGATTCTTCTTGTTATCCGTATTGGTGCGGCGATTACCGTTCCAGGAGTAACACCACAGGGCGACTTCTCTGATGCTCTTAGTAGCGCAAACGCAGTTGCTCTTATGGATCTCCTCGGAGGTGGTGCATTATCTAATTTCTCCATCTTCGCTCTCGGAGTATCTCCATATATTACCGCTCAGATTATCATCCAACTTTTACAAAAAGATGTTCTTCCTGCCTTAACCGAGCTTACAAAGCAAGGCCAATATGGTAGAAAGAAAACTGAGATGGCAACAAGATACTTGACCTTAATGCTTGGTGCAGTCCAAGCTTATGGCATAATCAAAACCATGGAAAATAGCGAATATATCGCTATCAACATGGAACTCAATTTCTGGACATATGCCTATATAGTTACACTCATGCTCGCAGGAGCTATGACTGTTATGTGGCTAGGTGACCAAATCACTGAAAAAGGTCTTGGAAATGGTATTTCCGTTATTATCTTCGCTGGTTGTATTAGAAGCCTTCCAATTCAAATTTCTACAGCCTTCAAGACATGGATAGGAACAGGAGACATGTATAAAGAAACAACTGCTCTTGTTAAAGGGTCGTTCCAATTCGCGTTATACATTCTCGCATTCTTATTAATTCTTGCCTTTGTTGTATTTATTGAATTGTCGGTTAGAAAAATACCAGTTCAACATAGCGGAAAAAGCGGCGGACAAACATCTTCGATGGCAAAAGCTAGCTTCTTGCCAATCAAATTAAATTCCGCTGGTGTCATTCCTGTAATCTTTGCGTCATCAATCTTGATGGCTCCAAGTGTTATCGCTTCATTTATCACAAGCGATACAAGTGCGGAATGGCTAAAAATATTCTCAATTAGTGAAACCTTCACAATGCCGTGGTTTGATGGTTCCACTTGGGATATGCCTTGGGGGTTATTGATTTATATAACTCTCATACTACTCTTTGCATTCTTCTATGCATCGATTCAAATTGATCCAGAAACACTTGCTGAAAACTTCCGCAAGAACGGTTCATATATTCCAGGCATTCGCCCGGGTAATGAAACTGAAAGATATGTTAAGAAAGTTGTCAATCGTGTGACATGTATTGGTGCAATTGCACTTGCATTCATTGCATCATTACCAGTTATTCTTACATTATCCGGAATATTTGGTAACAACTCATCTCTCGCTATTGGGGGAACAGGGCTTATCATTGCCGTTGGTGTTTCAATTGAAATTATGAATCAAATTGATGGCTTGCTTGCTGGAAAAACATTTGATGAGGTTCAAGCAACAGCCGGAAGGGGATAATTATGAAAAAACTTAACATGATTATTATGGGTCCACCTGGAGCAGGTAAAGGAACCCAAGCAAAGAAAATTATCGCGAAATACAATATACCACATATTTCCACAGGAGATATGTTCCGCGAGGCAATGGAAGAGGGAACACCTCTAGGTCTACTTGCTAAAAAGTATATTAATGACGGTCATTTGGTTCCAGATGATGTTACGATTGGTCTTGTCAAAGAAAGACTTTCAAAAGATGACTGCGCAAAAGGTTATCTTCTAGATGGTTTTCCAAGAACAATTCCTCAAGCAGAAGCTCTCGATAAACTTGCTGCTGAAATTGGTCGTGAAATCTCTGTTGTCATAAGCATTGACACTCCAAAAGAAGAACTTATTCGTCGTATTACTGGTCGCCTTGTTTGTAAAAACTGTGGCGCTCCATATCACAAAGAAACTCGTAAACCAAAAGTACCTGGTATTTGTGATATCTGTGGTGGTGAACTTGTTCAACGCCCTGACGATAATAAAGAAGCTCTTGAAGTTCGCCTTGCTCATTATGACAAGCAAACCAAACCTCTTCTTGAATATTATGAAAAGAAAGGGCTTGTGCACACATTAGACGGCAAAAAAGGTGCAGATGCTCTCATGGATGATATCGAAAAAATCCTGGAGGCATAATTTGTGATCATCATCAAATCGCAAAGAGAAATAGAACTAATGGCTAAGGCTGGTCATGTTGTCGGTCTCGTATTTAAAGGGATTGAAGACAAGATCAAGCCTGGCCTAAGTACACAAGATATCGCTGATATGTGTGAGAAGATTATTAGGGACAATGGTGCCTATCCAACCTTCTTAAATTATCAAGGATATCCAGGTGCTGTATGTGTGTCAGTCAATGATGAACTCGTGCATGGAATTCCTTCCAAACATAGAATTCTCAAAGAAGGTGACATCGTATCAGTTGACGTTGGTGCAACTCTAAATGGTTATGTTGGCGATGCCTGTCGCACTTACCCGGTTGGAATTTGCCAAGAGAAAGCACTTCGTCTAATCAAAGTTACTGAAGAAAGTTTCTTTGAAGGAGTGAAACACGCTTATCCAGGAGCTCACTTAGGTGATATTTCTCACGCAATACAACAATATTGCGAATCGCGCGGTTATTCCCTTCCACGCGAATATACTGGACACGGGGTTGGTTCTCATTTACATGAAGATCCATATATCCCAAATTATGGAGTAGCTGGTACAGGCCCAGTTCTCAAAGAGGGTATGACTCTTGCTATTGAACCAATGGTTGCCGAAGGGCACTTTGCCGTTCGTGTGATGAAAGATGGCTGGACAGCAAGAATGAAAGATGGCAAATTATCTAGCCATTATGAAAATTCCATCGTTATTACGAAGGATGGATATGAAATTCTAACCAAGTAAAAGGAGGATATTCTAATGGCAAAAGATGGCGTCATCGAGGTGGAAGCGACTGTCGTTGAGACTTTACCAAATGCAATGTTTAAGGTAAAGCTTGAAAACGGCGTCGTAATTCTTGCCTGCGTTTCTGGTAAAATCCGCATGCATTACATTCGCATCTTACCAGGCGATAGAGTTACCGTCGAAATTTCACCGTATGATTTAACACGCGGGCGTATCACATTTAGATACAAAAATTAAATGTAGCAATGGCTACTTGGAGGAAATTTTATGAAAGTACGACCTTCAGTCAAACCTATGTGCGACAAGTGCAAAGTTATCAAACGCCATGGCAAAATCATGGTTATTTGTGAAAATCCAAAGCACAAACAACGCCAAGGTTAATTAAATAGGAGGAACTAAATTTTATGGCACGTATTGTCGGGGTTGATATCCCAAATGATAAGCGCGTTGTTGTTTCCATCACATACATCTTTGGTATTGGAAATACAACTGCCCGTAAAATATGCAAAGCTGCAAAAGTTGATGAAGATATTCGTGTTAAGAATTTAACAGAAGAACAATTATCCGCTCTTCGTCAAGAAATTGCAAAATACAAAGTTGAAGGTGACTTACGTCGTGAAGTCGCTTTAAATATCAAACGTTTAACCGAAATTGGTTGTTATCGTGGTATGAGACACCGCAAAGGATTACCAGTTCGTGGACAACGTACAAGAACAAATGCCCGTACTCGTAAGGGTAAACGTAAAACCATCGCCAATAAGAAAGTGGCGACACAAGGTTAATGAAAGGAGCATAGTATCATGGCAACCAAAACTACTGCACGTAAGAAAAAAATTAAACGTGCTTTTACCAAAGGAACTGCGCATGTCCACAGCACCTTCAATAACACAATCGTTACAATCTCTGATGAACAAGGAAACGTTATTTCTTGGTCTTCAGCAGGTGCATTAGGCTTCAAAGGCGCAAAAAAATCAACACCATTCGCCGCTCAATTAGCTGGCGAAGCTGCTGCTAAAGTAGCATTTGACCAAGGTCTTCGCACTGTCGATGTAAATGTTAAAGGTCCAGGACCAGGTCGTGAAAGTGCAGTCCGCGCTCTTGCAACAGCTGGTTTACAAGTTCTTTCCATTACTGATACTACACCAGTACCACATAATGGATGCCGCCCACCAAAAAGACCACGCGGCTAATACTAGGAGGATCTAATTATGTCAAATTTAGCAAAACCATTCGAACGAACTTCCTTTAAAGTCGCGAAAGTTGATGAAACTACCAATTATGGTAAATTCGTCATTGAACCTCTAGAAAGAGGCTATGGATTAACAATCGGCAATTCTCTTCGTAGAATTTTACTTTCTTCACTTCCAGGCGCTAGTGTCTATAGCGTTGAAATTGAAGGAGCACAACATGAATTTTCTGCTCTTCCAGGCATTGAAGAAGACGTTACAGGAATCGTCTTAAATTTGAAAGATTTAGTTCTTAAAATTGATGATGACGACAACGCACCAAAAGTTCTTACAGTTTCTGTTAAAGGACCAAAGGTTGTTACAGCAGGTGATTTAGAATTACCAGCTCTTACAAGCGTTGTTAATAAAGATCTTGTTATTGCTCATGTTGCCGAAGGTGGTTCGCTAAATATGAATATCTATGCCAGAAATGGTCGTGGATATGTTACTAGCGATGCGAATAAGCCAACTCGCAATCAAGCTAAAGAAAGAATTATTAGTTCTGCTGGCGCAACAATTGCTACAGATTCTAATTATTCACCAGTTGTTCGTGCCTCATATAGTGTTGAACCAACACGTGTTGGACACGATTCAAAATATGACCGCTTAACAATTGAAGTTTGGACAAACGGAAGTATGCTTCCACAACGCGCTCTTGCTTTAGCGGCTCAAATGTTAATATTCAACTTAGAACCATTTGTTGATTTAGAAAAAACTGTTGCAGATTTATCAATGAACAAAGAAGAAGTCAAAGTTGAAGAAAACAAATTTGAAAATACTCCTATTGAAGAACTCGATCTCTCTGTTAGAAGCTATAACTGCTTAAAGAGAGCCGCGATTTCTACAGTAGCGGAACTTACACAAAAGACCGAAGATGAAATGATGAAAGTCAGAAATCTTGGTAAAAAATCACTTAAGGAAGTCAAGGAAAAACTTGCTGAAAACGGCTTAAGTTTCCGCGATTATATCCCAGAATAAGGAGATAAGTATGGCAGCTCAAGGACGTAAAAATGTTCATGGTAAAACCGGTGTTCGCTTTAAAGCCGCTTATACCAAATCAAAACATGAAAATAAATTAAGAACTCTTGCCACAACATTAGTTATGGAAGAGCGCGTTACTGTTACAAGTGGTATGGTTAAAGAATTAAAATCATTAGCCGATCACTTAGTTACTCTTGCCAAACGTGGTGACTTGCACGCTCGTCGTCAAGCCGCTAGTGTTCTTCGTTCAGGCGAAGCAGTTAGTAAACTCTTCAGTGAACTCGGACCACGCTTTGCTTCACGTAATGGCGGTTATACCCGCGCTTTAAAAGCCGGATTCCGTCGTGGCGATAATGCACAAGTCGTAATGGTTAGTTACGTTGATTAATCGTTAATTTATTTAAAAAATAATATAGAGGCATTCTTATATGAATGTCTCTTTATTTGGCTCTTTGAATTCTGTTGTGGATTTATGTGGATTTGCAAGAAAATAAGAGCAAA
>ERZ808274.732-NODE-732-length-14056-cov-3.540819_pt1 | contig 14056 bp, 8 predicted proteins | sample MGYA00521277_ERZ808274 | MGnify/ENA primary metagenome ERZ808274 (study PRJEB31516, sample SAMN03275597) | gut metagenome | biome: mammalia-associated habitat; material: feces | host: Papio cynocephalus | place: Kenya | collected 2012-07-28 ... | reverse complement strand
ATGAACTCAATGCAGAGCAGGAGATTAGCCAACTGAATATGCGCACCTCGTACAGCCTGCCGTATCAGGCTATCAACCTGATGGAGCAAAAAGCAAAGGTTGAGGACAACCGCGCAAGATTCCAATAAGTCGGAAAACGCGATCTGAAGAAAAGGGCGCGACATTCACAAAGAAGAAGTGCAAAGGCTATCCGAGCAGCAATCGGGTAGCCTTTGTGTGTGATTGCGCAACGGTACCGAAAACGTTTGAGGAAAATAAAAGCGCATTTGTGCAATCCAAAAATAAGTTGTACCTTTGCAGAGTATAAATTTAGTATCTTATGAAGAAGTTTTATCCGTTTGCAGTATTGTTGGCGTTGAGTATGTACTCCTACGCGCAGCATGGTGTTATCAATATCCAAACAGATATGGATAGCACGGAGATTGTGCAGTATGCCATTGACACCTTGGAGAGTTACCAAGTGGGACCGGGGATTGTCTATACCCGATTCAACATCACAGACGCAAGCAAGACACGCCATTGCTACATCTATGAGGTGGACTTGAAGAACCCGTACAACACCATAGAGGAGTGTCACAGCACCACGATGGGCAACACAGAGCGAATGGTGGAGACCCATGCACGGTTGGATTCGGCGGGACACAGGTCGATTGGCTCGGTGAACTGCAACTTCTGGTTTGTGGGCTCGACAGACGAAGGCGGAAAGAACAACCTGCTCGGCGTAGGGGCTACAGGACAGGTGCGCAACGGCAAGATAGGGGCAAGCATCACGGGCTGGAACGTGGCGTATAACGATGTACGCCAGTCGGTTGGGTATCTGATGATTGACGATAAGAAACAAGCCTTCGTTGACCAGTATTCATGGAACGCAACGGCACGTATCGGCGAGAAGACCTTCCCCATCAGCGAGAGCAACCGCAACCGTAACAACCCGAGTGACAATGAGTTGACGCTGTTTAACTCCGACCTCGGTACAAAGACTACGCTGACCAAGGCGGATATTGAGACACGGTTGGGCAAGACTCTTGAGTTCCTCGAAGTAGTGGTGAGGATGCAGGACGAATGGGCTATTAACAAGGAACTTACGGCTGAGGTAGTGAGAACCAACAACACGGGCGGCACCAAGATAGAGGACGGATATGCCGTGCTACGCGGTATCGGCTCGGGACTGGAATTTTTGCAAGGGCTGAAAGAAGGAGACCCTGTATATATAAATATAGGTATCAGCAACTCTCTGACGGGTGAGACGCCCAATATCATGCAACTGACGGCAGGCAACTGCTTGGTAATGAAAGACGGACGCCTGACACCGCGCAACTGGAACGAGACATATAACAATCAGAACTACCCGCGTACTGGCTTTGCTACCAATGCCACGCACGACAAAGTTTGGCTCCTTGTAATGGAGAAGCCCGGTATGTTTACCTACGAGATGTGCTCCATATTCAGGCATTTCGGTGCCACAGAGGCAGGTGGTGCAGACGGTGGCGGAAGTGCCCAGTTCAACTTGGGCGGGAAGATACTAAACCCCACCACAGAGGGTACGCCGCGTGCGGTAAGCAATTGCATTATGCTGTTCTCTACTGCCCCAGACGATGCGACAGTAACCGAGATGCGCAGCCCATCCACGTTCCTGCGTTTGCCCAAATATGCAATGCTGCGACCGACATTCTTGGGCTACAATCAATACGGTATGTTGGTAAGCAATGACCTGAGTGGCGTGGAACTGAGTTGTGCTCCCGAAACGGGTTATATACAAGATGGTCAGTTCGTATGTTTGGGTAGCGGCACCCTGACCGCCAAATACGGAGAGGCAGAACTGCCCATTCAGGTGGTGCTGGCAGATGATGCAGAGGTGGTTACGCGCTTGGACAGCATCCTTATCTCGGACAAAACGGAATATCCCATAGAGATTCAAGGTACTGTGAACGAGAAAACCTTTGCGGTGTTGCCAGCCGCTTTCACATGGACGATAGCAGACCCTGCAGTATGCGCCATCTCCGAGGACGGCGTATTGACCGGACTCAGCAATGGCAGGACGGTGGTTACGGGTACGTTGGGGGATAATACCCTGTCGCTGATTGTGAATGTAGAGATACCGACGGCAGACCCTCTCAAATGGGAAGACATGATAGCCATTGACACGCGCTGGAAGGTGAAGTCGTCTGCCAGCAGTTGGAATACGGCTTTCCAAGTAAATGGTGAAGGACTCTCCGAATTGTACCTCAACTTTACTGGCGGTCGCCAGGCAAATATCAAATTGACGGCAGATACACTGCTGTACTCTACGCCAAGCCTGATGGAGTTTCGCTTTACGCCACAAGGCGGATTGGTGGAGAAGGTGTCTATCGGTTTGCAAGCCAACAACAGCCATACGCATCAGATATTCGCAACAAATGACATTCAGCAAGATACAGAAAACAAGATAGTTGTTGATTTGCACGAGTTGTTCGGCTCGAAGGGTGATGTGGCTGTCTATCCGGTTCGCCTGGACTATATCACACTGTCGTTCAACGTGAAAGCAGCCAAACAGGAATACCGTATTCCGTTTGACGGCATCTATCTGTATTACAACTCTGCTCCTGAGACGGGCATTACCAGTCCGCAACTGACGGAAAGCACGACTGGAGCGCAAAAGGTCATCATCAACGGACAATTAGTAATCATAAACAACGGACATATTTATAACCTGTTAGGTCATGAAATCACGTACTAATATCAATCCTTGGTTCTGGGTACCGACCCTGTATTTCGCAGAGGGCGTACCGTATTTTATAGTCAATAACGTATCCGTAATGATGTTCACCCGAATGGGTGTCCCCAACGGGCAGATGGCATTGTACACATCGTTGCTGTACCTGCCGTGGCTGATTAAGCCGTTCTGGAGTCCGTTTGTGGATATTATCAAGACCAAACGCTGGTGGATACTCGCCATGCAGATACTCATGACCGCCGCCTTTGTGGGGCTTACGCTGAGTATTCCTTATCCGACAGCCGACATGATTGCCACCCAACAGACACCTATCTCGCTGTTTGCGGTGATGCTTGTCATCTTCTGGATTACCGCCTTTGCATCGGCTACGCATGATGTGGCGGCGGACGGCTTTTATATGTTGGCACTCTCGCAGGGCGACCAGTCATTGTTCGTGGGTATCCGTTCCACGTTCTACCGTATCTCTTCGCTCTTCGGACAAGGCGTATTGCTGACCATTGCCGGTCTGCTGGAGACCCATACGGGCAATATCCCCTTTGCGTGGCAGATGACACTGCTGATTACAGCGGTGCTGTTCGGTATCATCACCCTGTGGCACGTGTTCTTTATCCCTACACCTGCAGCAGACCGGTCGCATATAGACACCAATGCTGCCAACCGCAGTCTGGAGATACTGCGCGAGTTCGGACGTACGTTTGCCACGTATTTCAAGAAACCCGGGATATGGCTGGCGATGATATTCATGCTCGTTTACCGTCTGCCTGAGGCGTTTCTGATAAAGATGATTAACCCGTTCCTTGTCGCCTCTGTGGAGCAAGGCGGATTGGGGCTGAATACTGAGACGGTGGGTATTGCTTACGGTACGATAGGTATTCTGTTCCTGACCATCGGCGGTATCTTGGGCGGCATATTCGCATCGCGTGTGGGGCTGAAGAAAGCCATGTGGTGGATGGCAGCCTGTATGACTCTGCCCTGCTTCAGTTTTGTATATTTGAGTATGTGTCAGCCTGAGAATCTGATACTTATCTCCACGGCTATTGCGATAGAGCAGTTTGGTTACGGTTTCGGTTTCACCGCCTATATGCTGTATATGATGTACTTCTCGGAAGGCGAATTCAAGACCGCGCACTATGCTATCTGTACCGCTTTTATGGCAGGTAGCATGATGATACCGGGCATGTTCGCAGGGTATATACAGGAGGCTATCGGCTATCAGAACTTCTTCTGGATGGTTATCGGCTGCTGTCTTGCTACCGTGGCTGTCACGTTCTTTGCCCACAACAAAGTGGACGCCGAGTACGGCAAGAAATAGGTTCAAACAACAACGGTCTAATCACGCAAGATTATGAATATCAAACGAATCATTCCCGATACGCTGACGTGCTGCAACCTGCTGTGCGGCTCAGTGGCTGTGTTTATGGCTACGCAGAATGCCTTTTTGATAGCCTTTGTGCTGATTCTGTGCGGAGCAGTGTTTGACTTCTTCGACGGTGCTTCCGCCCGATTGCTGCGGGTGCCTTCGCCTATCGGTGTGGAGTTGGATTCGTTGGCTGATGACATCACTTTCGGGTTGGCACCGTCGATGATGCTCTGTTGCTATCTGCGCCCTGTGATAGGGTGGTGGTGTCTGCTGGCACTGGTTATGGCAGCGTTCTCGGCACTGCGGTTGGCGAAGTTCAATCTGGATAAGCGTCAGACCTCGTCCTTTATCGGATTGGCTACACCTCCCAATGCCATCTTCTGGGCTTCATTGACCTGTATGCCTTATGCCATTGTGGATACTGATTGGATGCCATGGGTGATGATAGGCATGAGTTTTCTCAGTTGCTATTTGTTGATTAGCGAGATACCGTTCTTCGGGTTGAAGTTCCACAACCTGACGTGGCGTGACAACTGGCGCGCCTATCTGTTCTTGATTGGTTGTGTGGTGATTATCACATTCTGCGTGGTACGTGCCTGCCAGTATGGGCACCCCGAACTGGCTACGTTTGCCGGCTGTGCATGTATCCTGTGGTATGTGCTGTACAACCTCATCACCCTACCATCGCGCAAATGAGGGGGCTCAAGCGACTGTTCGGTGTAGCCCTGTGCTGTGTGGCAACGATGGGCATGTGGGCGGAGACGATGCCCGACGGGTACTATGATGCCATTCAAGGGCAACGGAACTCGGTGCTCAAGACCACGCTCCACCTGCTCATTCGCGGCGGCGAGCGTTATGCCTACGGACCTGCCACTTACCACACTACCAACAATACTGCCAAGAAAGACTCCGTATCGCCTTCGGGCGAGATTATCTACCACAAGGGCGACACCCTGTGGCGCAAAGGGGACTTTAAGGCGCATGGTACGTGGTCTGCATTCTTGACCTGCGACAGGCAGTCGGACGGCAGTATATGGGACATGTACTCGGCTACCAAACGCTATTTCCCTATCGCGGGCGGCAGTGCGGCAGGGTTGGACATTGAGCATTGCTTCCCTAAGTCATGGTGGGGCGGTGCGGAAAACGATGCCTACAAGGACCTCTACCATCTGAATCCCGCGGACAGGGCGGCGAACAACAATAAGTCCAACTACCCTCCAGGGATACTGGCTGATTCCTCGAAGGTGAATAACGGCTGCTTCTTTATGGGGCGTGACAAGACTTGGGGCGGGCTGGCGTTTACCGTAGCAGACGAATACAAAGGCGATTTCGCACGTGCGTACTTCTATATAGCAACTGCTTACCAGGACTTTGCGTGGGTGTCGGACTACAGCAAATACGCGAACAACACCTCGTACCTGACCCTCACGCCTTACCTCACGCAGATTCTGCTGGATTGGCACCGAACCGACCCCGTGAGTGAGAAAGAGATTGACCGTCTGGATGCTATCTCGTCTATCCAGCACAACCGGAATCCGTATATCGAGTACCCCGAGTTGGTGGAATATATCTGGGGCAACAAGCAAGGCGAAGCCGTTGATTTACATACCCTTGTGCGCACCACATCCGACCAATATACGGTGCCTTACGACACCATTAATCCGTTGGCATACGCCGCTACGGTCATCTCCGCCAAAGGCTTTATCGCCCATTGGAAAGACCAAGGGCGCGAGTCGTATATGCTGGAGGTGTTCACCCGCACAGAGTCGGGCAAGAATGACACCTTAATCCGTATGCCCGGATTCAACAAAAGCATAGTCGAAAGTAGCAAAGGTCATATACAATGGTTGTCTGAAGACGGGAATTCTGCTGCCAAGTTCACGAATATGGACGGCACACACGCCATCTGCTCCTCTACGACTTCTGCCAAACGGCAAATACGCTTTGCAAACTTCGGCAAAGCACCTGCCCACACGCGCTTGACGGTGAAGTGCGCTGTCTATAAGGGTGACAAGACCGCCGACCTCATCGTGCGCGGAGACAATGACACCGTGCTATACACCCGGCCCCTTGTGTTGGACGATGCCTACTACACTTTCGACATTCCTGAGGGCACCCAACGGATTTCCCTCATTCAGAAAGAGATAGGCAAAGCAGGTAACTACCACCGCATATCTTTCCAACAAGCGTTCTTATATTCAGGCGATTATGTCATTACAGAGGAGCCGTTGGAGGGCTATCCGCTGTCGGTAGAGGGTACTTCATACCACGTGACGCACAGCCTGCCTGCGGGGCTGACCGTCTATTATCGCGTGACGCCTGCGGGGTTGCGCACTTCCAATATGATTGCCACTGTGGTGCCCGTAGCAACACACGCGGACGCTTCCGATACTATGCGGCAGAACGATGCACCCCAAAAAGTGATTATTCATGGCGAACTCTACATCATCCGGCAAGGCAAGACCTACGACCTCATGGGGCGCCAACGTTAGTCCGTTCCTTGTGCCTACACTGCTGCTCCTGCTTGCGTTGGGGGTAGCCTTGCTTTGCGTGCCAAAGGGCATATTGCACCTCTGTCTTTGCGACCACCATATGCCATTCTTGGACGCAGTGTTGCCTTTCTACTCCGATATGGTCAATTGGCTGCCGTACACGGTAGCGGTACTCCTGTTGCTGTATCGTGCGGGTTGGTCGGTGTTCCTCGCGGGCGATATACTGCTGACTACCATCGTGGTACAGCCGATAAAGCACCTTGTTCGCGCACCCCGCCCCCTGACGTGGTTTGCGGAGAATATGCCCGATGTCGCGCTGCCACTGACCGATGGCGTACGGATGAACTATTGGTTGTCGTTCCCTTCGGGGCACACCACCACGTTCTTTATGCTCTTTTTCACACTCAGTCTCATTGCCATGACCGACGGTTGGCGCGGCAAGTACCTGTGGTCGGTGTTCTTCTTCCTGCTTGCTGTAGTGGGCGCATACTCGCGGATTTACCTCAGTCAGCACTTTGCGTTGGATGTCTTCGCGGGGATATGGGCGGCTGTCCTGTGCACTTTGTTGATGTACTTTGTGTATGTTCCCAAGACGATAAACAGCCGTTTTTGGACGTGGAACCTCCGCAAACTGAAAAAATAACGAAAAAATGCACTTTTTTTGCCCGGACATTTGGTGGTATCAAGAAAAAGCAGTATCTTTGCACCCGCTTTCGAGAAGGAACGACTGCTGAAGAGAATTCCGACTACGAAAAGGGCGTTTAGCTCAGCTGGTTTAGAGCATCTGCCTTACAAGCAGAGGGTCTGCGGTTCGAATCCGTAAACGCCCACAAAAGAGAGGATTGGCAACTACCAATCCTTTTTCTTTTTGGGTCAATAGATGCATTGAATGGCGCACGAGAAATACAAAATGCAAAAGATTGCGCCCATCTTTGGTGTATTATTGTGCACTATGCGCAATAAAAAAGATGGAAATGATGTATCTTTGCATTGTCTTTCAAGAGCGGGTGAGACCCGCGAAAGACCCGCGATACACCCGCGACAAAGACGCGAAGTATAAGTAGAGATACGCATATCCCTTGCTCATCCCTTGCGTATCCCTTGCTGATTGTATTCCGTTTGAAACGACTAAAAACAGGACGGGATGCAGAGAAGAATGATTTACAGATATTGATATTCCCGATCGAGATTGCGGTAGGAAATGGCTTCGGTGAGGTGCTGCGGGAGAATGTCTGCGGACGAATCAAGGTCGGCAATCGTACGGGCAACTTTCAAAATACGGTCATAGGCACGGGCAGAAAGCCCCATCTTGGTCATCGCATACGACAGGAGTTGGTCGCAGTCGGGACTCAGCGGGCAGTATTGGCGTAGCAGTTTGGGCGTCATCTGGGCATTGCAATGAACAGGGGCAGCAGCATGAGTATTGTATTCTGCAAAACGTTCGCGCTGGATTGCACGGGCACGCATGACGCGGAGGCGCATGGCTTCGCTGCTCTCGCCAGGGGCAGTGGCACGGAGTTGGTCGTAAGGCACTGCCTGTATATCACACTGAATATCAATACGATCAAGCAGCGGTCCAGAGATACGGCTGAGGTATCGCTGAATCTGCGCAGGGGTGCAGGTACACGGATGGGCGGGGTTGTTCTCGCCGAAGTGCCCACACGGGCAAGGGTTCATGGCAGCAACGAGCATGAATGAGGCGGGGTACTCAATGCTCATCTTGGTGCGCGTGACACATATCTTGCGGTCTTCAAGCGGTTGGCGCATAACCTCAAGGGCAGAACGTTTGTATTCAGGAAGTTCATCCAAGAAAAGTACGCCATTGTGCGCAAGACTGATTTCGCCGGGTTTGGGATTGCTTCCGCCCCCCACAAGAGCCACATCAGTGACGGTATGGTGAGGGCTGCGGAAAGGACGTTGGACAATAAGGGCACTGCTGTTGCCCTGCGCATCACGACGCTGTGCCATCATGCCCGAGACTGAGTATATCTTCGTGGTTTCAAGTGCCTCGGATAGCGTGAGCGGTGGCAAGATAGACGGTAATCGTTTGGCAATCATACTCTTACCTGCGCCAGGAGGTCCTATCATCAGCAGGTTGTGACCGCCTGCAGCAGCCACTTCGACAGCACGACGGACATTCTCCTGCCCGCGGACATCGGCGAAATCAAGGTCTGTGGGAAAGGCATGCAGTTGGAACTCCGCCTCTATATCCACGTGCGTGGGCGTGAACTCCTGCGTACCGTTGAGCATTCGGACAACCTCCTGCAGTTCGTGCAGCCCATAGACCTCCAACCCATCCACGACAGCGGCTTCGCGAGCGTTTTCGGCAGGCAAGATAATACCCCGAAAGCCTGCGCGGCGCGCCGCCAAGGCGATAGGCAGAACGCCTTGAATGGGGTGCAACGAGCCGTCGAGCGAAAGTTCGCCCATGATGAGGAAGTGCTCCAAATCGGCTGTGCGCACCTCTTCTTCGGCAGCAAGAATGCCAATGGCAAGGGGCAGGTCATAAGCGGCACCCTCCTTGCGAATATCGGCGGGTGCCATATTGATAGTCAGCGTGTGCTTGGGGCGACCATAGCCATTCACGGTGATGGCAGAGATAATGCGCTCGCGGCTCTCCTTGACGGCATTGTCAGGCAGTCCGACGAGGGTGAAGTCATAGCCCGCTACGGCATGCACTTCGATGGTAACTATCACTGCATCAATGCCTTGTAAGGCTGCGCCGAAACACTTGATTAACATAAGCGGATTTGCGATTTTAGGATTTATGATGTACGATTTGCGCCCCGTTTGGAGTTAGCGGGGCACGCTGTCACGTGGCGTTGCTGTCCGCAGGCTGTCAGTCTTGTGCCGTGGGGTCCAATTGAAATCGTGCTTGAATACAAAACCGATACCCTGCACCGTATTCGCCTGTTTGAGCGAGTACTTGTCCACGGTGTGGGTGTACGCCTTGAGACGCAGTTTGCCGTTTTCGGTCAGCATATACTCCACATCGAGGTCGCCAAAAAACGGTCGGTTGCTGAGGTCATTGTAGCGATAGCCGAAATTGCCATTGATAAGCAATTGATTGACAGGGTGTATCTGGAAATTCGCCTCATACTCTTGGCTGGCAGTCTCGCCCTCGCCGTCAGTCCGGATGTTGAACCCCATAGTGAAGACGTCAGTCAGTTTGCTGAGCCACGAATTAATTTGCCCCGTGAGCGTGGAGGAGAGCAGCGAATAGGTCTCATTCAATCCTACATTTCGGGTGTTCTGGAGGTACTCCGGTGTGTAGAACCTGTTGAAAACCAGCAGATAAATGATTTGCCGCATCAGCATCTCGTTGGTATTGATGATAGAGCGCACCTGACTCTGCACCGCCTCGTCAGACTGTGGCAATTCGACCGCAAACGAGATGATTGGGTTAAAAAGTTGGTCGGTCATGTGAAGCACACAATTCACCGGCACAGAGGTCCTGTTTGTGGAAATCTGCGAGACATCACTGCCGTAAAGGTCACGCAATGAGGCTGTTAGGTGGTATTTGCCGGTAATATCCACGGTAGGCGAAGTGGGGTCACCGTTCCATATCACGCGACTGCCTTCGGCTATCTCAAAGTTGCGGCGGACGATGTTGCCCAGCGAGAAAGAGAACAGCCCCGACTGCAAAGTATAGGTACCGAGCAGTTGGATATTGCCCGTCCTGTCATCGTAATCAAGGCGCAAATTGCCTTCGCCGACACCGCGCAACCCGTCATCTCCGCCCATCTTGAGGTTGATTTCCGCCATCGGAGTGGCTTCCACCAACAGCGACAAGATGACGCGAGTGCTGCTTTTCGTCTTCTTGACAGATGTCTTGGGTGCCTCTTGATGCAACAGGCGGAGCAGGCTGTTGGTCGTGGTATCGGGCTCCACAAAATTGATAAACGATGTGGAGGATGCAGTGCTGGCAGTGGCAATGCTGAGGTAGAACTTGGTCTTTGAGTCTGTCCGCGCATTCACGCCGATACGGCACTCCTGCTCATCACCGCGAATAGTCACACTACCCGTGCCGTACACTTTGCCGTAGAACATCGCCTGAGGGTCGTAGGGCAGGTTGAGTGCCTGCATATTGCTCACATTGGCGGTCATGTCATAGTGGAAATCCTCGAACAGCGTGTGCGTGATAATGCCACTGAATGTTCCCGTATGCCCTTCCAAATCATGCAGCGTGATATGCGGAAAACGTATGGAAGTGGAGTCCATAAAGACGGAATCGGAGAATATGAACGTCGCACCTATCTGAGGCACAGTCAGTTGCGCGTTCTTGCCGTACATGGCAGCGGTTATATAGGTGTCGCGTTCATGCCCGTCAATATGCAGGTTGCCATAGCCCAAACCTTTGAGGTCGCTGAGTATTCCTTTCGTCCAGAAATTCACAATTGCAAGGTTCACACTATCGCACGCGATATCAAGTTCCCAACGCTTTTCTGGCTTCACCAGCCCGTCCACATGGGCAATCACCACATTGGTCGTATCAATCACATCGCCCGTGATGACCATCGTCTTCTCCTCGCGGTTGAGATGCGCCTCTGCCACAGCCCTGCCCAACGGTACGCCGTTCAGCCCTGCCTCGGGAATGACGGCTTGCGCCTCAAACACCGGTTGCGAAAACAGTCCGTAGATGGTCGCCCACCCCGTCAGCAATCCGTCCACCGACAGGGCATGCGAGGCATTGGTGTAGCCCAACAGATAGTTCACATTGATATTCTGCAACTCAACACTGATGGAATCCTCCGCATGGGGCGATGCCATCCCATGCGCGCGTATGGATTGGTGGTTGGTACTGAGGCTGAAATGCTCCACCCCCAGTGTTTTTTCGGCAACAGTATAGACCACATGGGCGTCGCCGATACTCCATATTGAGTCATTGAGCACGATGTCACTGGGGTGGATATGCACATCCAGCAGGGGTTTGTCGGCATATTTGGCAAGCCGCGACGACACACGGATAGTACCCGCATTGCGCACGCTGTCAGTGTTGTCCAACCGCACCGTCAGCCCCACCACATCATCTTTCGCATTCACATCCACGCGGGCTCTGAGGTCGCCTATCTTGGCAGCGGTGGGGTTATCCTGTGGCAGGGGGCTCAAAACGTACAACGACATATTCAACCTGTCGTCTGTATTGTCCACTGACAATGTCACATCCTCCATCCATGCCCCCTGTGTCAGCACCTTGGGCACGTATGCCTGCAAACCGAACTGACTGTCGCTCTCATGAATAAATCCCTTCAATGTAGGGTACAACGGCACGTCGATGCCCAAGTCTAATGCCTTCGTAATCTGCTCTATATTACGCAGATAGACATAAAAATCCAAGTCATTGGGCATACGTTTGCTCACAGGACCCGTGTAGGGAGACACCAATGCCGGCAGATACTGATTGAGGAACGCATGGAAGGTGGACGGCAATGTCGTGTATGAGAACGGACCGCTGATGCCCGCCGTCAAGTAGTCCGATTGAATACGCAACTGGTGTGCGGGGCGTTTCCCTTGAGCCACATTATCCACCTCCATCTTCATCTGCTCCATCACCGTCGTCTGTCCGTCGTTGGTGAGCGTGAGCGTATCCACAATCACGTAACCTATAAGATTATCAAGCACTTGCGATACATTATTACCCGATGTAAACAGGCTCACGTATGTCATCGCGCCCAACTCCAAAGTAGGATATTTCTCTGTCAGATGCACGGCTGCCGGACGGAAATGCTCCACGCGCACAGTGAAATCCATACGTGTATCTCGTTCCGAAAAGTCCGCCAAACCTTCCAAATGCAGCCCGATATTCTCATCGTCTATATGCAGCGTACCATGAATTTCTTGGTCGGCAAAGCCTCCGTCGAAATGAATATCGCGATACGTATATCCTTTATATTCAATCTTTTGCACTTGCGCATCTGCCGTACACGAGAACACCTTGTCCCACTTCCCGTCCACATGTGCACCAAACGCAATCACACCCAAATTCTTCTGCCCGAGCAATCGCCCGAGATGGAAACGCCTTGTGGACACACGCCCGCAGAACGCCACCCGCCGCAAAGTAGTGTCAGCATGCATATCGCCGTTCACAGTCACCGTCCCCAAGGAGGTGTTGAATCCACCGCGCAACCGCACATTCTCTATCCGCCCGTCCATTTCACCATGGTAGTGTATATGCCCCAAAGCCGCCACAGGCTGCGGCAGGTGTATGGGTTTTAGCAGCAGTTCCGACAGCATATCTTGCAGCAGCGCATGGTGACAATACAGGTCTTCGCAGTCTGCATGCACGTACAGCGAGTCCAATTCCGTAGGGTGATACACCGCCACATCGCCGACAAACATCTGCTGACCGCGGTATGTCAACTGCATCGCATCGGCAAACAGCGAGTCCAAATTGCCGTGCAATGTCGCCTCAAAACGGGCATCCAACCTGTCCAATTGTGCCCTGAGCGTCAGCGCGCGAAGGGTGAAATCCACAGAATCGCTGCTCCACACGGGCAAGGTCAGGTCGAGGTTCAACCTGTCCACCAGCAACTCCTTATATCGCACGCGTGTATCTGTCAGCCGCAACTCGTCAATGTTCACGCGCAACGGGAACGCCGACGAGTCCGTCTTGAACATATCCAGCAGATACTGGCAATTCAGCGTCGTGTCATTCACCGTCTGGATATTCACGTATGGGCGTTGCAGTTCCACTTGTGTCAGGTCCAACCGCTTATTCCGCAGCAGCAATGGGTGGAAATGAATATGCACGTGTTCCACAAATGCCAACGTATCTCGTTGCTGGTCACTCACATACACGCTGTCTATGGTCAGTCTGTTCAGCGGTTGGTAGTATAGTCGCCCCACATGCACATCAGCCCCCCAACGCTCCGACAACTTATCCGTCACCAGTCCCATCAGGAACGTCTGCACCCTGCTCTGTTTCAACAGCACCACAGCCGTCCCGCTCAGCACAACCACTATCCCCACCGCAATCACAATGGCAATCAGGATGCCCTTGACCACTTTCCAACCCTTCTTGCCGCCTTCCTTTTTTTTGCCGTCCCCCCCCCTCTTTTCCGCATATTCCACACCTTCCCCTGCAAGAGTTTTCGTCTCCTGTTCCCCTTGTCTTATTTGGCTTTCCTGCACTTCCAAACCGCTCGTTACAAGGTCTTCGTTCCTATTTTTGCCTTCTTCACCCATTACTAAACTATCCCGCAAAGGTACAAAAAATGCACCATATCTGCAAGCAATCCTTAATTTTTGCACATTTTCATCACACCACGCCCCCACTCCCCCTCCTCAACGAAACATGCAATTCTGCATTCTCAATTCTTCATTCTTAATTCTTAATTCTCAATTCTTCATTCTTAATTTCCCCGCCCTCCCTTTCCCACGAAACATGCAATTCTTCATTCTTAATTTTTCATTCTTAATTGCCAATATGGTTTTCATCGAAGGATAACCGATAGATAACCGAAGGATAACCGAAAGATAACCGAAGGATAA
>ERZ808274.731-NODE-731-length-14058-cov-3.731272_pt1 | contig 14058 bp, 10 predicted proteins | sample MGYA00521277_ERZ808274 | MGnify/ENA primary metagenome ERZ808274 (study PRJEB31516, sample SAMN03275597) | gut metagenome | biome: mammalia-associated habitat; material: feces | host: Papio cynocephalus | place: Kenya | collected 2012-07-28 ... | reverse complement strand
GACCCATGAAATAATAAACGGATATACAAGGTTGATGCTCAGCTCAGAAGGAACTACCTCAAATGCGAAAATGTTAATTCCGTCAAGTGCGGAAAATATGTTTTCACCATACCTGGCCGGGAATACAAGAGAAAGGAATGTATCACTCACCAGAAGGAATGCCACCATGACTACAGGAACCACCAATACCGTTATAAGCACCATAGAAAGCCACTTCTCAAACGTAGATGCAGGCACAAGGAGCCAGTCACTACCATACCGCCTCTCGGTAATTCGTCCATACATCTTCACTGGCGAGGTGAGCATCACAATAGTGGTAGCAAGAATCATAGACATTATCCTAAATGACACCCCATAGACCACATCCACATTCTCAGCACCCACAATCCAGATCATAGTCTGACTGAACGCAAACATTATCACTGGAATAAGTCCAACGACCACCATGGAAAGGCCGTAATTGTTTTTAGCATTGCGGAGATCATACATAAAGTAGTTTGAAAACCGCCTTATATTGAATATATTGTTCATATCGTCAATTATTTATTGGAAAACATTCCTTTTATCAGTTCCTTGTTCTTGTGGACTGCATTGAAAAGGGCCTCAATGTTGACTTTGCTATCCTGTTTCTGCACGTTAGGATACACCTGTATAAATCCCCCCGGAAGTTGCTCAGAATAAAGGCTTTCAGGATGAAGCTCAGTACCGTAATCGAAGTACAATTTGTCTGAAATTTCTTCGAGCGATGCGTTGAGCAGGACATCCTGACGGTCGAGTATGATGATAGGATCTATCACATTTTCAAGATCGCGCACCTGATGGGTGGAAATCACTATGATGGCATCCTCGGAGGTATACTTGAGTATGGCTGAGCGGAACTCTGACTTGGACGGTATGTCAAGACCATTGGTAGGCTCATCAAGGAAGAGATACTTGGTAGAGCAGGCAAGGGCAAACGCTATATAAGTCTTCTTGAGCTGTCCCGCAGACATGGTGTTGAGCTTCTGCGATTTGTCATTTCCGAATTCATCCATTATCTCCACGAACTTGTCAATGGAGAAACTAGACCAGAACTTCCCTCTTGACTTGGCCCATAAATAAGCCTTGTCATAGACGACAGCCACGTCATCAGGAAGAAAATACATCTGCTCAAGGAACGCCGGCTCCCTCTTGTATGGATTCTTCCCATCAGCATCAATAGTTCCAACTTGTGTCTTCTTGAGTCCGCTCAGGAGAGTCAGAAGTGTAGTCTTGCCCACACCGTTCTCACCAAGAAGACCATAAATCTTACCCTCTTCGAGAGTAAGATCAATGTTCTTCAGCACCTGGTTCTTACCATAACTGAACGCGAGATCATTAATCTTTATCATATCTAAATAGTGTAATAGTTTATTAGTACACTGCAAAGATATAACATTTTTTTAATTCCGCAAAAATTATTTCTATTTTTGCGTCGAAAATTATAAACCATTAAAAGGCAAATGGAGATTTATAAAAGAAAAGTCAACTATTACGAATGTGACAGGATGGGTATCACCCATCATTCCAATTATATAAGGTATATGGAGGAAGCCCGCATAGAACTCCTCGAAAAACTTGGGTATGGATTCGACCGGATGGAGGCTGAAGGCATAAGCTCGCCAGTTGTCAGCGTTGAGTGCGAATACAAGAAGCCAACCACATTCAGGGATGAGATAGTCATCAACATAGGTCTCGAAGACCTTTCACCCCTCAAGATGAAATTCAACTACCGTATGACCGTAAACGGAGTATTAGTGTGCAAGGGTATCACGACACACTGCTTTTTCGACAAAGGGAAGCCGGCAATCCTCGAGGAGCGATTCCCGGAACTCTGCCGCAGACTACGCGAAATAGGTTAGACTTTATTCATCGCTTTCCTTGCGCGAAGTTCCCATGTGCGAAGACTGTCCTTATAATAATTGTTGGCATTGACTTTCTGAACATCAAGCGCGGCATCAGAGTTGTCTTCCCAGCGGCGGCAATCGTACATCACATCATAGATACGCGCAATCCTATACTCCCTGGATATGCGTAAGGCCACAGCGTAGTCTTCCCCGTACTTGACAGTCGGAAAGTTGATTGTACGAAGAAGAGGCACCCAGAACCCACGCGGAGCACCAAGGCCATTGATTCTAAGTGCATTGTTGCGGCCATTGCTTTCTGTCCATTCCTTGTGGTCAATCACACCCGGTGGAAGCGGACGCAGATTTATATCCGTGATCTGATACGAACCTATCACCATGGCGCAGTTTTCCCGGCGGAATGCATCCACGAATTTCTGCACGGTGTTCTCATCAGAATATACATCATCCGAATCAAGCTGCAGAGCGAACCGTCCGCATTTAGGATGATGAATAGCGGCATTCCAATTGCCTCCTATCGCATGATAACTATCATCCTGTGCGATATATATGAGTCTTGAATCATCAAAACTCTTTATCACGTCCACCGTCCCATCTACAGAATTGTCGTCAACCACTATCACATTATAACTAAAATCAGTCTTTTGAGAGAGAGCGGAACGTATGGCATCCCCGATTGTTCGCACCCTGTTACGGCATGGTATTACCACTGACGCTTCATACTCAAACTCTCCCCCCTCACGCAGATCCACAGACTTGAACTCCGGCTCAAGGTAGGCTCCTGTGGCTTTCAAGTGTGCCGTACATGCTCTCTCCATTTCCAGCTGCACTTCCCTATTACGCGGATCCACATAGTCGAACAGTTTCTCCCCCGACAGCCGCAAATCTTTTTCGAGCTCATAATAAAGGTATTCTCCGATATGTAAAGGGGCAGAAATTCTACTTAGACGCAGGCGCAAATCATATAGGGCGGCATACTTGTATTCTTCATCTACTTCAGAGAGCGTAGTCTTGAACGCGTCAGCGGAATAGAGTTGCACGCCGCCAAAGTCAAAATCGTCCCTCAATGCGCCCTCCTGCCAGTCAGTGACAGGAGCAGCCTCTACCTCTCCGTTCTTGTATACGAAACGGTCAGAATAAACCATAACGGCGCCCGTGTCACAAGCCACCGACATCATTCTCTCCAGTCCGAAATTCACCCACTTCAGTTCTCCGGCACCAGTATTGAGCAATATATATTCAGAATCACACGCAAGTGCTATCTCCCGAAGTGCAGCCGTAGAAATACGCGCAGGAACATCAAATCTTTCTACTCTTTTCATAATAGTGCAAACTTAAACAAAAAATACTAAATTTGCGTACACTTTTTGTACAACAGAAAGCACAAAAGGCACACAACATTTCAAGTTTTCTATATGGAGAAAAAACTCGTAATCATCCCTACATACAATGAAATCGAGAACATCGGGAAGATAATTGCCGCGGTGTCCGCCATTGAAGGTGAATATCATATACTAGTAATTGACGATGGCTCACCCGACGGTACGGGAGATGCTGTACGCAATATACAGTCACAGCACCCGGATAGAGTTTTTCTCATGGAAAGAAGTGGTAAACTTGGCCTTGGAACAGCCTATGTGGCTGGATTCAAATGGGCTAAGGAGCACGATTATGACTATGTCTTTGAGATGGACGCCGATTTCTCGCACAACCCTTCAGACCTGCCGCGTCTGCTTGCTGCCTGCACAGAAGGCGGAGCCGACATGTCAGTAGGCTCGCGTTATTGCGATGGAATAAACGTAGTCAATTGGCCTATGGGGAGAATCCTGATTTCATATTGTGCCTCCATTTATGTACGTACAATATTGGGATTCAAGATATTTGACAGCACAGCAGGTTTCGTCTGCTATTCAAGGAGGGTTCTTGATGCTATCGATCTTGACGCCGTGAGGATGAAAGGCTATGGTTTTCAGATTGAACTCAAGTACACCGCACACAAGTTGGGATTCAAGATAGCCGAGGTTCCGGTGATATTTGTCAATCGAAAGGAAGGTACATCCAAGATGTCAGGTAGCATATTCGGAGAAGCATTCTGGGGCGTTCTCGCTCTGAGGTTCCGCAAGTTCAAAAAAGCAGTTCACTGATGAAATCACTTTATATTGACAGGATTGCCGACATCATGGGCATCAAATCCTGGCAGGTGGAGAACTGCATCGAGATGTTCGCAGACGGAGATACCATCCCGTTCATAAGCCGATACAGAAAGGAGAAGACCGGAGGAATGGACGATGCGCAAGTCGCTGAACTCAAGCATTATGCAGATGTATTCAACGAGCTAGAAAAGCGCAAGGACACCGTAATAAAAACCATTTCCGAGGCCGGAGCGCTGACCGATGAACTAAGAGAAAGCATCGAAGACTGCACGGATGCGACTGAACTCGAGGACATTTACCTTCCATACAGGCCCAAACGGCGCACCCGTGCCACTGTAGCAAGAGAACTCGGACTGGAACCTTTGGCTGACCTTATTTGGAATGTACGCTCGCGAAACCCTCTCTCCGATGCCGCCAAATACATTGGGCCGGATGTCCCTGACGTTCAGACGGCACTTGCCGGTGCCAGAGACATTATATCCGAGAGACTCAGCGAGACTGCCGCCATCAGAGAGAACCAGAGAGCAATCTTCCGCAGAAGACATATCTGTACCAAAGTCACCAAATCAGGCAAAGAAAGCGCAGAAGCGGACAAGTATAGAAACTGTTTCGACAAATCATACCCGATAGACAGAATTCCAGCCCATACGCTGCTTGCCATCCTGAGGGCGGAAAACGAAGGATACCTTAAAGTATCCATTGACACAGACCCGCAGAGAAGTTGTGATAAGATATACTACGATTTCTGCAAGGCCCACACATTCCCGAACGGAGAGCTCGCCGAACAGATAAAACTTTCCGTACAGGACTCTTTCAAGCGTCTCATAGAGCCGTCCATTAGTGCAGAAGTCATACGAGAAGCTAAGCGCAAGGCTGACATTGAGAGCATCAATGTCTTTGGGGACAATCTCCGCCAGCTTCTTCTCGGAGCACCGGTCGGACAGAAAAGGACCATGGCCATTGACCCTGGATTCCGCAATGGTTGCAAGATAGCATGCCTCAGCGCCGAAGGGCAACTTCTGTATCACACTATCATCTACCCACACCCGCCACAGAACGACAAAGTCAAAGCCATAACAGTCGTACAGGACCTGCTTGACAAGTATAAGATAGAGGCTATCGCCATAGGCAACGGCACTGCATCCCGTGAGACAGAGGACTTCATGAAGAGAATAAGACTTCCGCAAGGATGTAAGATATGGACTGTAAGCGAAGACGGGGCATCTATATACAGCGCATCGGAAGTCGCAAGAAAAGAGTTTCCAGATGAAGATGTAACCGTTCGCGGAGCCGTATCTATAGGCCGCAGACTCATGGACCCGCTTGCAGAACTTGTCAAGATTGATCCCAAGAATCTCGGAATCGGACAATATCAGCATGATGTGGACCAGAGCCTGCTAAAGGAGAAATTGGACAACACAGTAGAGAGTTGCGTAAACTCAGTAGGCGTCAACCTCAACACCGCATCTTCCTATCTTCTTTCCTATGTGGCAGGCATCGGCACATCCCTATCAGAAAGCATCGTGGCATTTCGCAACAAGGAAGGAGCTTTTCATAGTCGTGAAGAGTTGAAGAAAGTTCCAAGACTTGGGGAAAAGGCATTCAGACAGTGCGCAGGTTTCTTAAGGATACGCGAAGCTGCCAACCCCCTCGATGCTTCGGCTGTACACCCAGAGTCATACGGAATCGTCGATGCCATGGCCAGAAGTCTTGGTGTAAGTACACGTGAACTTGTGGGCAACCAAGCGCTTTGTGCACGCATCAACGCGCAAGATTTCGTCACAGACAAGGCCGGACTTCCTACAATCAACGACATCATCAGCGAGTTAGCCAAGCCGGGGCTTGACCCAAGGGAACAAGCTGGAGAATTCTCATTTGCCGATGACATTAGGAGCATAGAAGATCTGAAAGCCGGGATGGAACTGCCTGGCATCGTAACCAACATCACCAATTTCGGTGCATTCGTGGACATAGGGCTGCATGAGAACGGACTTATTCATGTATCGAAACTAGGTCCCAGAGGCACAGATCCGACCAAAGTACTCAAACTCCACCAGCATATAAGTGTCATCGTGGAATCTGTGGACCTTGACAGGTCAAGAATATCACTTGGCCTTGCGTCCAAACTACGCTCATAGATGGGGGACTAGTCTTCGAGTGATATTTCCCTCAATTCCGCTCTATACGCCATCAGCAACCTGGACTTAGATATAAATCCAAGGTATTTTTTGCTATCTTTATCCACTACAGGAAGCCTCCACGCACCGGTCTTCTCAAATTTGCGCATCACGGTATCCATCTTTTCACCATAATAGATATAGTCTGGGGGCGTCTCCATGATGTTGTACACATGCACGCTATCATATTTGTCAGGACTGAAAAGATATTTGCGTGCTGCAGCCACATCCACCATTCCTTGAAAACGTCCTTGCGAATCAATCACCGCAAGAACCGCTGCCTCGGAGTCAGAAATAATACCGACAACGGTACGAAGTGTAGCATCTATCTGCACCTTTGGATACTTGTCTCGTATTAGGTCATTGGTCTGAAGGAGCGTCAGCACCGCCTGATCATTATCATGCGTCAGAAGATCTCCGCTTTGGGCAATACGCTTGGTATATATTGAATATTTCTCGAAGACTCTCACCGTACCAAATGCCACGGTAGATGTAAGAATCAGAGGGATGAGCAAGGCGTAGCCGCCGGAAATCTCGGCGATAAGGAAGATAGCCGTCATAGGTGCCTGCATGACACCTGCCATCAAGGCCGCCATACCCACAAGCACAAAATTCTGCTCCGGAACATTAAAGCCCACCAGATTAAAGCATCTTGCCACAATGAAGCCCAATATAGCTCCAGAGAAAAGTGTAGGTCCGAAAGTACCACCGACTCCCCCGCCAGAATTGGTAAGCGTCATGGCAACTATCTTCAAAAATAGAATAAGGGTGAAGAAAAGTGGAATACCCCACTTGTAACTCATCATAAACGAAAGAATCGTCTTACGCTCAAGCACTATTTCCTGCCCATTCAGAAGACTGTGGAGAGAATCGTACCCCTGCCCGTAAAGAGGCGGAAGCAGGAATATCAGCAGACCAAGGCCTGCGGCACATGTCGCCCACTTCACATACGGATTCTTAAATTTTCCAAGTTTGTCCTCAAGCCATAATGTCCCGTTTGTAAAATACAGCGAAAAAAGTCCTGCAGCTATGCCGAGCCCTATATAGAAAGGGATATTAGGCATGGAGAAAGGAGTAAGGTTGCATGCAAACACAGGAGTCTGCCCGCGGAAAATATAGGAAATCACAGTGGCCGAAATCGTGGAGATAAGCAGCGGGAGCATAGTCTTCATGGAGACATTAAACAAAAGAATCTCCATAGTAAAAAGGACTCCAGCCAAAGGCGCCTTAAATATTCCAGCCACAGCCCCAGCCGCACCGCATCCAAGAAGCAGAGTGATGTTCCTATACGACAGGTTGCAGACACGACCGATATTTGATCCTATCGCAGCACCTGTATAGACTATAGGGGCCTCAGCTCCCACAGAGCCGCCGAATCCAATTGTAAAGCTGGAAGTCAGCACCGAGGACCATATATTATGGGGCTTTATCTTGGACTCGTTTCTCGAAACGGCCAGGAGCACTTTGGTCACGCCATGCCCTATATTGTCTTTGACGATATACTTCAGAAGAAGAAGTGAAATCAGCATTCCCACGCCAGGGAACACAAGAAATCCAAATTCATAATCCAGAGAGCCCCAGATATTGCCATTCAGCACATAGCTTATAGCTTCAATAGCAAAGTCAAGAATAACAGCGGCGCACCCAGAGAGCACGCCGACCATAAAACTCAGAATCAATATTTTGTTCTGCTCGGATATTTTTAGATTCAACCTATTCACCAGAGTCCGCAGAATCGTCGTCAGAACCGTATTGTGAAATGTTGTCGTCCGGAATAGTGCTGTCATCATCGACCGGAGCGTTCGTTGCTCCAGCAACCTCCTCAGCCTCAGCCTCTTCCTCTCCTTCTAGCCAATTTTTGATATCATCTGCGTCATCTATCTTGACCTTAATCTTCACCAGATAGATATCCTCTGGAAGTTCTATCAGCACTGCATAGAAAGGCGTGCCGTCTGGTTTGTTGTATTTGATAAGATCTGGAAGATAGTCGCTAAAACCCTTTGGATACTTCTCAGCGAAAACCTCTGCCAACTCACGTGGCATATTCTCATAACTGATAATATGTCTTTTCTTATTGTCCTGTACCATAATAATTGCATTTGAGACTGCAAATATGATATTATTTTCTGAAATTGCCAATACACGAAGGCTTTTGTTCATATTTGTTCCTATTTCATGGTTCCAGGCCCATCCACCACAGAAGAGTCATCCCAGCGCACCGCTCATGTCTTCTGCGGTACACCTCGAGCAGCACCATTGTGCCTCATTAGGCCTACGAGTGTTGTTCGGAAATTACTTCTTGAAGAACAATGACTTCTGCTCTTTTTTTCTCTCAGGATTCCGCTCCACGAATACTTCCTTCATGGTTCTCGGATCAATTCCAGTACAGAACATGATGGATGACGTGGTCATCGGAGTAGGCATAAAATCCTGAACCTGTTCCATCCAGATGCCGTTAAGCGTACGGTTTGAAGCAAGTTTGCGCATATCCTGCAGTGTGCATCCTGGATGAGACGAAATGAAATAAGGGACAAGTTCCGTATGTGTTCCCTCTTCCCTATTGATTTTGTCGAACTCTGCTCTCAGACGCTCAAACAATCTGAAAGAAGGCTTGGCCATATAGTACAAGACCTTATCCTCCGTATGCTCTGGAGCCACCTTCAGTCGGCCACTCGTATGCCGGAGCATGAGTTCTCTAAGATATTTCTTCCCGGTACTGTCAATAAAACCTTTCTCATCAAGAAAAAGATCATAGCGTACACCACTTCCAATATACGAATGCCTGATACCTTTCACGGCATCAACCCTACGATACAACTCAAGTACGCGCTCATGACTACGGTCCATATTGCTGCATGGAGCAGGGAACAGACATGACTTTCTTCGACAAACCGCACACTTTGACTGGTCCTTCCCGTTCATGCCGTACATATTGGCAGTAGGAGCACCAAGGTCAGAAATATTACCATGGAACTCAGGCATAGCCGCAAGTTCCCGGACCTCCTTGAGGATGGATTCCTGTGAGCGAGACTGTATAAATTTGCCCTGATGAGCGGCAATAGTGCAGAAATTGCATCCACCAAAACACCCTCTATGCGTGATGATTGAATCCTTGATCATGTCATAAGCCGGAATTCTCTTCCCCTTATAACGCGGGTGCGGCTTCTTGGTAAACGGAAGGTCCCAGAAAGAGTCCATCTCCTCGGTCGTAGCGGGAGGAAGTGGCGGATTTACGCGCACATAGCCATCCCCCACAGGCTCCACAAGTGTCTGAGGAGTAAGCATATTGGCATGAATCTCGATATGGTGGAAGTTCTCAGCGAAGGCCCTCGGCTCACGAGTGCACTTCTCGTATGAGTTAAGCACAAGAGCGTCCTCAAGCCGGCAGGTTCCCTTGCGGTAAAATGCCAGTTGCGGGATATTCTCCATCTGGCGAAGATTCCTTCCACTCTCAATGGCCCTAGTTAGTTCGAGCATAGTCCTCTCCCCCATTCCATAGCAGAGCCAGTCAGCTCCGCTATCCACAAGTATGGACGGATGTATGGAGTTGTCCCAATAGTCATAATGAGCTAAACGTCGCAACGAGGCCTCCACCCCTCCTATCACGACCGGTACATCAGGCCATAGTTGTTTAAGAATCTTACTATACACAGTTACAGCCCTGTCAGGTCTTCTTCCAAACTGGCCGTCAGGTGTATACGCGTCATCATGGCGAAGACGTCGCGCAGCCGTATAGTGGTTTACCATTGAATCCATGGCACCGGCATTAACTGCAAAATACAGACGTGGTGCTCCAAGCTTGCGAAAATCACGCAGGTCATCCTTCCAGTTGGGTTGGGGAACCACAGCCACCCTATAACCAAACTTTTCAAGATAACGCGCAATGCACGCAGTCCCGAAACTCGGATGGTCCACAAAGGCGTCACCCGTAAAAAAGATGACGTCAATATAATCCCATCCGAGTCTCTGGACTTCCTTTACAGAAGTAGGTATATTACATTCGCTCAGGCAGTTCAATTCCAAGAATATTCATTCCTTTGCGGAGAACTGAAGCCAAGGCCGAGATAAGAGCAAGTCTCATCGAACGAAGATTGGCATCAGACTCTTTGAGGATACCTGTGTCATGATAATACTGATTAAACTCCTTAGCAAGTTCATAGCAGTAATTGGCTATGAGTGCCGGGGAGAACGCTGCCGCAGCCTCTGAGACTTTCTGCGGATAAGAAGAAAGGAGTTTCACCAGCCTGATCTCTTTTCCACTCAGTTCTGCACTGTCTGGCATCGAAGTACTGAATCCCTGCTCCCCAGCCTTGCGGAGAATGGAGCAAATTCTGGCGTGGGTATACTGTATAAAAGGCCCCGTATTGCCGTTGAAATCAATAGATTCCTTAGGGTTGAAAAGCATCTTCTTCTTCGGATCCACCTTGAGAATAAAATACTTGAGCGCCCCAAGTCCAATCATTGTATAGAGTCTGTCCTTCTCTTCCTCTGAAAGTTCGGCAAGTTTGCCGCTTTCCTCTGAGGTAGCCTTGGCCTCGTCATACATCTTAGCAATTAGGTCATCAGCATCCACCACCGTCCCTTCTCTGGATTTCATCTTACCCTCTGGGAGTTCAACCATTCCATAGGACAGATGGAATATCTGGTCCGCCCAATCAAAACCAAGCTTCTTAAGGATGAGCTTAAGAACCTGGAAATGATAATTCTGTTCGTCCCCTACCACATAGATATGGGAGTCCAATTTATATTCCGAGAAACGGCGTTCAGCGGTACCGAGATCCTGAGTGATATACACCGACGTTCCATCTGAGCGGAGAAGCAGTTTACGGTCAAGACCGTCTGCCGTAAGATCGCACCACACGGAGCCATCCGGATCCTTTACAAACACCCCCATATCAAGACCTTTCTGGACAAGTTCCTTTCCAAGAAGGTATGTATCATGCTCATAATAGGTCTTGTCAAAAGTAATTCCGAGAGCCTTGTATGTCTGCTCAAATCCAGCAAACACCCACGAATTCATCATCTCCCAGAGCTTTCTAACCTGAGGGTCTCCCTCCTCCCATTTTACAAGCATATCATGCACGTCATCCATTACGGCAGGGTTTTCTTTCTCCATCTTGGCGAATTCCACATAGCAATCACCCACAAGATGGTCTCCCTTCTTGCCAGTGCTCTCCGGAGTAGCCCCGTTGAAACGTTTCTCCCATGCATACATGGATTTGCAGATATGGACACCGCGGTCGTTGACAAGTGTAGTCTTGATAACCTCATTTCCCGCAACCTTGAGCAGACTTGAAACAGATGAGCCGAGAAGATTGTTCCTTACATGTCCAAGATGAAGCGGTTTGTTGGTGTTAGGAGACGAAAACTCGACCATAATCCTGCGACCGGTAGAAGGCAACTGCCCGAAGTCAGCATCGGAAGCAACAGCATTCAAAGCCTCTTTCCAATACACCTGCGAGAGGCTCAGATTAAGGAAGCCCTTCACGGAATTGAAAGCGCTAATCTCGGAGCAGTTGGCCATGAGCCACTCCCCTATGGCATTGCCGCTTGCATCAGGCGACTGATGGGTAATCTTCAGAAGCGGGAATACAACAAGAGTATAATCCCCTTCAAACTCCTTGCGCGTCGGCTGCACCTGAAGAGTATCCGTATCTACTTCAGCGGAGTATAATGCCCTGATAGCCTCTGAGGCTTTAAGAGCGATGAACTGTTCGGCTGTCATTATCCAAGATATGATTTCAGCAGTTTGCTTGCAGAAGGTTTCTTTAATTTACGTATGGCCTTTTCCTTGATCTGTCTTACCCTCTCACGGGTCAGGTCAAGTCTTTCACCTATTTCCTCAAGAGTCATCTCCTGACATCCGATTCCGAAGAAAGACTTTATGATCTCACGCTCCCTCACGGTCAGAATCTGGAGAGCACGCTCAATCTCGGTACCAAGGGACTCGTTGGTAAGCCCTCTATCGGCGCTTGGAGAGTCATCATTAGGAAGCACATCAAGAAGGCTATTGTCCTCGCCCTCCACAAAAGGAGCATCTACGCTGACATGCCTTCCGGATACTCTTAGCGTATCGGCTATCTTGTCCTTCGGGATATCAATCATCTCCGCCAGTTCTTCCGTAGACGGCTGACGCTCATTCTCCTGTTCGAACTTTCCGAGGGCCTTGTTGATCTTGTTCAGAGAGCCAACCTGATTGAGTGGCAGTCTGACAATACGGCTCTGCTCTGCAAGTGCCTGAAGAATGGACTGTCGAATCCACCACACTGCATACGATATAAATTTGAAACCTCGAGTTTCATCAAATTTCTCCGCAGCCTTTATCAGTCCGAGATTACCCTCGTTAATTAGATCCGGAAGGCTAAGACCCTGATTCTGATATTGCTTTGCCACTGAAACCACGAACCGCAGATTGGCTCTTGTCAGCTTTTCCAAAGCTTCTTGATCCCCCTTCCTAATGCGCTGGGCAAGTTCCACCTCTTCCTCCGGTGATACCAACTCTTCACGGCCTATCTCCTGAAGATACTTGTCCAGGGAAGCGCTCTCACGGTTGGTGATTGACTTTGTAATTTTTAACTGTCTCATATATGTTTTTGTCTTATTCTATACTAAAGTCGCGGCCGGGACAACCCGACCGCGACTCATTATAAATCTCAGTCCGAATGCCTTATTCGTCCTTTCCGAAGCCAAAGTATCCAGGTCTACCAGAAGCCGTAAGGCCTTCAATGAAGACGGATCTCTTGCTCTTCTTGGCTATGTCTATCACATCCTGCGGTTTGCTGACCTTCTGATCATTCACATACAGGATGACGAAGCCGTCCTCAACCCCCTGCTTAGCTATCTTTCCATTGCCCACTGAAACTATCTCCACGCCCTTGGATGCAGCCTTCAGGCTCGCACCATAGAACATCACGGTACCATCTTCAGCTACAGTTCCATTAGCTGTATTCTCCTCAAGGAACACTACAGGAAGTTCGAGAGTCTTACCATCACGTATCACCTTAAGCACAGCCTTATCTCCAGGATGAAAACTATTAACTTTTTCCTGGAGAGCTGACGGAGATTTGATTACGCTAGAATCTATAGCTACAAGGACATCCTTGCTCTTGACTCCAGCCTTATCCGCCGCTCCTCCCTTGACAACTTCGTGTATATATACGCCGTCAAGAGAAGAAAGTTTCATTTCCTTGGCAGTTTTTTCATCTACAGCAGACATTGAAACTCCGAGTTTCGCCCTTTTTACAGAGCCGAAATCTATTAGATCCGCAACCACCTTGTGCACGATATTGGAAGGAACGGCGAAGGAATAGCCCGTATATGAACCAGTAGTGGATACGATAGCAGTATTGATACCGACAAGTTCACCGGCCTTATTGACAAGCGCGCCACCAGAATTGCCAGGATTAACAGCCGCATCGGTCTGGATAAATGACTCAATCTTAAACTCTCCCGTATTAGTCATAGAGCGCCCCTTGGCACTGACTATTCCAGCAGTGATGGTTGAGCGAAGCTCCTCGCCAAGAGGACTACCTATAGCAAGAACCCACTCTCCAAGACGGAGTTTGTCAGAGTCTGCAAACTGTAGCACAGGGAGTCCAGTCTCCTCTATCTTTATCAATGCAACATCCGTAGCAGAGTCGGTCCCTATCACCTTTGCATCATAAGTCTTATTGTTATTCAGAGTAACTTGCACTGAAGTAGCATTAGATACTACATGATTATTGGTGACAATATATCCGTCCTGACGGATGATCACACCAGAGCCGCTTCCCTGGCGCACACGCTCCTGAGACTGCATGTTTTCATCTCCGAAGAAGAACCGGAAGAACGGATCAATATATTGTT
>ERZ808274.726-NODE-726-length-14216-cov-3.621849_pt1 | contig 14216 bp, 11 predicted proteins | sample MGYA00521277_ERZ808274 | MGnify/ENA primary metagenome ERZ808274 (study PRJEB31516, sample SAMN03275597) | gut metagenome | biome: mammalia-associated habitat; material: feces | host: Papio cynocephalus | place: Kenya | collected 2012-07-28 ... | reverse complement strand
AAAGATAGGGCATCATCGGGTATCATGCTCCGTTGAATGCACATATCAAACATGTAGTTACCCGTGTAATGCTCCTTTAATTGGCATCATCGGGTACGGTTCTCCGTTAATAGCCATTAATTTATCGTTAATGCATTATCGGGACATTTGCTCCACTAATTGCCATTAAAACACCATTAAAAGCATTATCGGGTATATGCTCCGTTAATTGCCGCCAATTAATCGTTAATACACAGATTTAACATATAATTACCCGTGTAATTTGCCATAAATTGGCATTATCGAGCAACGTGCTCCGTTAATCAATCATTTTATCGGGTATTATACTCCACTAATTGCCATTAAAACACTGTTAAAAGCATTATCGGGTATATGCTCCGTTAATTGCCGCCAATTAATCGTTAATACACAGATTGAACATATAATTACCCATGTAATTCGCCACGAATTGGCATTATCGGGTATTACCAACCAAAGCCATTAATATAATTGTCTATTACAACAAATTCTGTTAATAAATAAGTAAAATACATTATCTTATTGATTTGCAGCGTTGTAATACTACATTTTACACTTTTTCAAGGGAATTAATGGTATCAAATCACACTTTTTCAAGGGAATCAACAAGCAGACATTATGTTTATAACAACTGCTCACACAATAAGTTCCATTGAACTCACCCTCAAAAACATATAATTACCCGTGTAATTTACCATGAATTGGCATTATCAGATATGATTCTCCATTGTCATAAAATTAACGGGTAATTCGTGGTTAATTATATGTTCCATTGTCCTTTCATGGTTATTCGTGGAGAAGAGGAGACGAAACACAAATACCCCCTGCGTCAAAGGGTAAAGACGCAGGGAGTATCGGGCACAAGTTATTGCACGCTGATTGTTAGTGTTTGTCCGTTTGCCTCTACCGTGTAGTGACCGGCTGCCAAGCCCGTGAGGTCTATTTCCTGATAGATAGCCATTGGAGCCACCTCTTTCACTACAGCACCTGCCTCGTCCTTGATGACGATATTGTCGGTGTTGTCAGCCACAGGGTAGTTGGAAATCTGCAACTTGCCATAGCGGTGACAAATCTCATACGTGCCGCCTACAGGAGCAGCCACAAACTCGAAACGGTCAGCAATCGTCACCTTGGCTTCTGCCGTAAACCCGTATTTCTGCGCAGCCGTCACAGGCACAATAGCCCCTGTCACGTTGTCTTTGAGATACAAAGTCTCGCCCTTCAGCCAGTCGAACGACAGCGTGTAGTCGGTCTGGCTGTTGGTCTGGATAGCCAACTTGGTGCCGACCATGTTGTTGGTCTTGAAGGTGGACATATTGCCGTAAGATGCCACCACGTAGATATTTACGTTGGGCACAGCGTTCATCATCTTCGTGCTCTCGTCCACATCTTTCGTCGTGGCATGGAATGCTGCGTTTTGCAGCATATACACGTTATCTACCCGACCGTTAGCAGCCGTCAGTTTTACACGTACTGCAGTTGTGTCGTTTTGTGCGGAAACCATTCCGCTAATCAGCGTTGCTGCCAGCAACGCAAACATTTTTATTGTCTTCATTGTTGTTTGTTTTTACAAGTTAAGTTGTTGAACATATAATTATCCGTGTAATTGACCACGAATTAGTATTATAGGGGCATTTGCTCCATTAGTTGCCATTAAAACACCATTAAAGCATTATTGAGCAACGTTCTCCGTTAATTACCGCCAATTAATCGTTAATGCACAGATTAAACATGTAATTACCCATGTAATTTGCCATTAATTTTGCATTATCGGGTGCTGTACTCCATTAATTGCCATTAAAACACCATTAAAAGCATCATCGGGCAATGTTCTCCGTTAATAACCGCCAATTAATCGTTAATACACTATCGGGCACAAGGCTCCGTTAATTACCACCAATCTGCCGTTAATCGCAATCTATAGAACATATAATTACCCATGTAATTGACCATGAATTGGCATTATCGGGTATTATACTCCGTTAATTACCGCCAATTAATCGTTAATACACTATCGGGTCAAGAGTAGGTGAGTGCCGACAAGACTCTGCCTAATCTACTTTATCCACCGTATCCTGCACCACTTCCCTGATTTGGGTTTTGAGACGGGTCTATATAACCAGAGCCACACAAAATACCTGAAAATACAGATTCGTTCCTGGTTGATGGACAACTATATTGCTTTTTCATTTGTCTATCCATAGCATAAAAGAGGTTATCCCTTGGCAATGTATGCCGCAGGATAACCTCATCAGTTATTTACTTAATATACTTCTGACCATCTACCACGTAGATACCTTGTGGCAAGGTCTCCAATACACTGCTCTCGCCAAGGTACTGACCTGTAATGCTATATACGCCCTTAGCGGCTGTATTTACCATGACCTCGTCTATAGCGGTAGGTGCATTGTGACGGCTAATGATGAAACGACGAGAGGTTTCATTAGCGGTTGCCGTGAAGTTGTACACAGCACCCTCGGTCATAGCGGTTACGATGCCTGTCTGCAAGTCCTTGATGTAAAGGGGCTCACCACGCAGCCAATCGAATGACAACGAGTAGTTGGTTTGGCTGTTGGTCTGAATACCAATCACCGTACCCTCCAAGTCTTCGCTTGCGAAAGTAGAGTAGTTGCTTTGTCCTTCTTCTACAAAGATGTTTACATTGGGCTTGCCGTTCATCATCTTGGTAGAGTGGAACTCGTTGCCATCATACAAGTAAACGTTATCTTTGCGACCATTAGCAGCCGTCAGCATAATGCGTACTGCATTAGTTTCCTCTTCGGCTGCTACCATCATACGCTTCGGAGCAGCAGACTTCTTTACCGACTGAGCATTTGCATTCCATACAGCCTTCTCGTAACTCAAAGGAACAGACACTGCTTCATTTGCGAAAAGGAAGAAACCTGCCATAGGAGCCAACGTTGCCAAAGTCTGGTCGTTATTGATTGCATCACGGGTGATGTCCGTATATGTATCATCACTATTGTGCACTTTCACAGCAGCCTCTACCTTACCTTGATTCTTGAGAGCATCCAACTGATTCAACAATTCAGTAGCATCAACAGGAGCCGACCAACTGTTTCCAAAGAAATGGAAACCGATACGTGGCATACTCAATGCTGCATCCATATTACCTACCAACGTGCCTCCAAATTGAGTAGCCTCGGCAGGAGTGGTCTCGGTAGTAATATCGTAACCCTTAAACGGAGTTGCGAACTCAGGTGCATCATACCAACCAGTGGCAGTATTCCATGCACTTACCAAGATACGATTGCTGATAGAGGGCAGGGCTGTAGTCGGAATACCTACATGCAGACGAACATAAGGAGCCTCTCCTTCTTCAAGTTTTTCAGGTGCTTTCTTATATGTATTCAAGGTCTTGCATACTGTACCAACCGGCTGATTACCAACCGTTGCAGCAGGGTTGATCAACAATGCCGCACCATCCTCTACTACGAGTTGTTTAGCCTGACCACCTGCGATATTGATACCACCAACACCAATAACCAAGATAGCACCACTCTTGACAGTAATCGTTTTACCCCATGCCACTGTAATCTTGTAAGCCTCTGCCGTAACACCCGCGGGAATGACAACATTTGCGCCAATCGAAACAGGGGTAGTAGCCGAAGCCATCTTGCTATCTTGCCAGTTACCTGCTACATTCCAATCACCTTCAGTAGTGAAAGTAGCACCTTCGGTATCTACATCACTAATAGCATAAGGATATACGTCTTTGTCAGCACCTGTATTTTCTACAGCCACCTTACCATTTGCTGCGTATGCTGAAGGATTCATGTTATAGACACCACCTTCGAGGGCGACTTTCTTGTTTTCTGACCAAACGACATTCTTGCTGCCCTTGGTTGCCTTGAACTTACCACCGGTAACGGTAACTTTCACTTTGTTGTAAGCCTCTTGCGGGTTCTTCTCGGTATTGGCTTGGTAAAGAGGAGTATATGCCTCGAACTCACCGCCACTGATGTTTATCTCAACAGGCAATCGGGTGCCGTGTTGGCATGCTGCAATAGCACTCGCCTGCGAGGTGGAACCGCTACCATTGCTTTGGTCATCGGCAGGGGCGTGGGAGGTGCATAAAATTGAACCGCCAGTGACGTTCAACTTACCGGCACGCAACTCAAAACCGTGGTGGCTGGTAGTAGCCTCACCCGCATAGTTCCAAATACCATAACCTGCTGCATAAGCCAAAGAGTTGGATGTAAAATTGGCTGTAGAGCCAACATTAAAGGTAGGTGAGTTCTCGCTGATAGTAGTTACTTGACCGAAGATGTAGAACGGACACATTCCTTTATACGTACCGTTGAAATTCACAACAACTCCATTTACTTTAGTCTCATCGTAGCCAACACTTACAAAGTACGTTTTGTCATCCGTAGTAGGAACTTCCACCGTAACATCCTTTGCAATAGTCAGCACCGTATAGTCAGTAGTTTGCAGGTCGGTAGAGCCATATAGGTCAAATATACCTCCCTTATCTGTGCACGATAATGTACCATTGGATATGGTCAAATGAGCATTTTCGAGAGAACTTTTGTCCATTTTTAAGGTCAGAGTTTTGCCATTCAAATCCAACTGAGCCTCACCGGTAAGTGCCGATAAAGAGATACGGGATACCGTATAATCCTTTTGCAAAATAGCGGGTTTATTCTCTTTAGCAGATGCTATCAATGCATCCTTTATCAAACCATACGATGTATCTCCTACTTTGAAAACTACATCTTTTACAATGTGGTAATACCCGTCGCTTTGCAATGCTGCCTCTACCCCGCTTGCCTGCAAATACGGACGAACCTGCTCAATGGACTTCGCTGTAAACAGACCATTGGTAACGACGACACTTGCATTATCATGGTTGTTAATTTTGAAATTATCACCATAAGTAGCCGCAGTATTAAGCATCAATGTACCATAGTTCTCAATAGTTACATTATCCCATTGGAATTTGCCCAAAATCACTTTAGCATAATTTGTTATAGTTCCAGAATATGCTGCATCTGCAGTTTGACTAAACTGAATATATCTATCAGAATATGCCTCACCAATAGAAAAATTTTCATTTGCCAAGATTTTAACTGTTGTAGCCTTTGTTGCCGTGGCATCAGCACAGTCTTTCCAACAATCCTCTGCGGTAAGGTAACCAACTTTAGTAGTCGTAATGGCAAACTTGTATGCGCCTGCAGTCAAAGCATAATACCCATCCGAACCCTTTCGAAGAATTTGCCCTGCGGGAGTATTTACATTGTACGGCAACATTGTGCTATACTTACCCCCATTAATAGTAATTCGCGTAGGAACTATATAGCCATTACTGCCTAACATACTTGGTGCGGTGAACTCGCCAGCATCAATAGTAAGATACAATCTTGATTCAACCCTAACAGCAACACTGCTTGCGTGATTATTCATTTTTATGCTTGTATTTTCGCCCTTAATGTATGATTTAGAATCCCCACCTATCAGCCTTATTCCATAGCACGCTTTTTGCTCATTGTATCCAGACATATCAATACATAGATTTTCAAACGTGCATTGTCTTTTCGTATATATTGCAGCAGCACCAAAAACAGAGTGCTCATTTCCTGTGCAAGATATCTTGACATTAGTAAAATTACTACTTACTCCCTCCGCTGTACCAGCCAAATCAATGCCGAATTTCATATTATCGCCCAACTCTATAGCAGAGTTTTCAATGGAGAAAGCCCCTTGTTCAGCAGTTACTTTAACAACAACGCCATTACTACCTTTGGAGGCTATCTTTGCACCTTTAACAGCAAGAGCATTTGCAGAGGAAATCGCAACAGCAGCGTCCCTTTGGCAATCAAAACTCAACACATTTTGTACAGCATCATTACCACTGATGGTGAGATTTCCGTTTGCGCCAATAGAGATGGCATTAGCCACATCAGCCCCTGCATTCCATATTAGGTTTTGTCCATTAAGGTCTAACGTATTCGTACCTGTTACATTGAAAGTAGCATCGGTAGTGTACGTACATGCAGATTGGAGTTGCAAAACACCGCCCTTTGTCTGCCAATCTGAAATAAGGTCAGCAATGGGCTTGCTGTCACCGCCATCCAGTTTGGCAGTACCCGTCCATGTACTTTCCGCCCAAATGTTTGTGCTTAGCAGCAGCGTAACCGCCAAGAGCACAGAAGAATAAATCTTTTTCATTGGTTTGATAATTTTATTAGTTAAACAATTATTTTATTTACGATTTACAAATTTACGATGTACGATTTATTTACCCCATTTATCACCATTTAACCATTGTCCCGTATTCTACACCCATTGCCATAATAGCCCCATTGAACATTAATTGCCGCGAATGAACCATTAATTTCCCCATGCTATACCACTACTTTTAAGACCAAAACCAAGACAACCCACAAAACCTCTGCGTGTGCAACACGCACACGCTGTTGATTCATATCACCCATACCACTCCATACTGCCTTCATTCTCCTCTCTACTCTATCAACTGCACTATACACTCAACCATAGTCTGCCATTTGCGGTGGCAGTGGCACGGCAATGAGTAGTGCGGCATTCTGAGGCTCTGGTAAAGCCCGTGTTATAAACACTACACATTGACCCGTGCAATCCGCCAAAACAAGCCCAAATGTATCACAAAAACGTTCCTTTCTTTGACACCAAAAATTACCCCTAATAGCATACCATTTTGGCACGCTAAATACGCTATTTATTTTAATAGGATTTTATCTGCTATATCACGAGAAAGACTATGAAAGGCACAAAAAAGCATGATTTTTCGCAAAATTATTTGTGTGTATTAAGAAAAAGGTGTACCTTTGCACCGTCATTTGAGACAAGTGCAATAATGGTATCAAAGAAAGGAACGTTTGTTTGATACCGGTCGAAATGAGCCCAAATTTGGTATCAAAGAAAGGAACGTTTCTTTGATACCATTTTTAGTTGTACCATACGCACATACTATGCGCGAGAGAACGAGCTATTTGTCCTTCATGGACGTGTAATTTGAAATTTATGTACGATTTTATTTGGTACTTTCAGCAAATAGCAGTATCTTTGCAGCGTAAAAAAACGACCCAAAGTGGGCAATCATTTTGTAAACAATATGGATTCTACATCTATACAGCGCACCCAAAAAGGAAATGTGCTGTATCGGTTTGAGCGTCTCACCCAAGAGCAACTGAACACATACAGGGTAGATGTGTATGACTACCTTATGTGATTTAAGAGAATCCGTTAATAACCGCTAATTGAGCGTTAATCCGCTTCTTTACTACTATAGAGTGGAATATGCACCAAAATCTATCAGTGATGGGAATTTTTTGCAGTTTTTTGTTTAGATGTATATAATTCATGTAACTTATTATAATTCAAGATACAAGATGATATGAATGACGGAATCCCCATTTTTTTCGCCAAATATGTATCGAATCCTATAAGTTTGTAGTGAAAATATGTATTGAATCCTGTTGTTTTGACACAGGGACTCCGCTGGGCGTCCACGCCCCTAGTGACACCATTGTGACAAGAATCCTAACATCACAGCCCTACAAAGCAAAAAACACTAAATCTGGGTGCGGTTGCCCTGTCGGTCTATCGGTTGTTTCTTTGCGGAAAATACTGCCAAGCCTTGCAAATCCCACTTTTTGGCACTATCTTTGCAGCGGAATTGGTAAACAAATACTTTATAACTATGGCAACAATAACTATCAACTATGATGCGCGCAATGCTTTTGCGGTAAGTATGATAGAAACCCTTAAGAAATCAGGGGCTTTTCGGTTTACAACGCCAGTTGCTAAGCCTAAAGTCTCCACGAAGACAAAGATGTCGTCCGCAGAAATTTCCCTGAAAGAGATAGAAGAAGGCAAAGTATTCCGCGCCAAAAGTGTCAATGACCTCTTCAAACAATGTGGAGTCAATGTATGAGATAATCTATTCTCCGCAATTTAAGAAGAAACTTAAATTGTGTGCCAAGAGAGGTTTGGATATGCACAAATTACAAAAAGTGCTCGAAATTCTATCTATGGGAGCAGTGCTTCCTGCCCAATATAGGCAACATAAATTAACAGGGAACTTTGCGGGATGTTGGGAATGTCATATACAGCCAGATTGGTTGCTTCTGTGGCAACAAAACGATACGGAACTTATATTGTTCCTCGTTGATACTGGCACTCATTCTGATTTATTTGGGTAATCAAAAACAAACAACTAATAGTTTATAACTATGGCAACGAAGAAGAAAAGCCCCGAACAACTCCATCGGGAGCAACTGGGGAAAGAAAGTATGGAACTCGTACTCAAACGCAGTGGTGTTCCTAAGAGTAAGATTGTAGAAAATGCCATGCACGCATTTTTTGTTAGGAATATAGACCTTCTAACTCCGGAAGAGCGTCGCAAGTACGCAAGTGTTATCTTATGAACTCCGTGAACAAAAAATTCAGGCGCATTTATATCGATACTAATGTGCTGATAGGTTATTTCCGCAATGTGAAAGCGGATGTTTTGGCTATGGAGTATATGTTCAAATTGCGCAACTATGAGTTATACACATCTACGTTGGCAATTTCACAAACGATTTCAACACTGCAAAGAAAACGAAAAGACAAAGCCTATCGACAACAGATTATTGAATTTATCAAGCAATTAACTCACAAAGTGAAACTTATAGGTTTTGCTTCGGGAGATATTGAGGAGGCTCTGACTATGGATAATGTTGATTTGGAGGATAATATCCAGTTTGTATTAGGGCAGAAAATGAGTTGCTACACATACGTTACCAACAACATCAAAGATTTCCGATATAATACGGTTGCTGTGGTAGAACCTGCATATATACGTAGCATCACAAGTATCTAACCATATTTTTCTCTATCGCCACAAGTCAAAACGATAGTGGCGTTTTTTAATTAAAGGAACTTTTGTGGAACGGGAGACTTATGCTGTATTATATTTTTTGCAGGGCAACCCTCACAACAACCATATTACTTGATAATTTCGAATAAATAAGTACAGTATTATACTATTTTCCAAATAGAATGTTATTCGTACTTGACAACGCGAGACGATAAGGAGTTCTACTCAGTCCATAGGACTTCTTATCTCGCCAAGTCTCGAACGATTATTTCGTGTCGCTTGGAGCGCCCCGTTTCACCCAGGGGCTTACAGGGACCCCGCAGGCACTCAGTGTGCTGCGCACACCTGCCTTACCTTCACGTCTCCACAAATACAGTAAATCCTCTCAGTTTGTACCAAACAGCCCACGGACGAGGAGAACACCACGTCTCGTCTATAGAATCGAAGAAACCGCGGATAGGGAGAGCACCCCGCTACGTCCCCGGACTTGCGGGGCCCCCGCAGGGCGTCCGCGTCCTCGGTCATACTGTATAATTTTACGAAAAAACAACCGCGAAAAAATATACCTATTGCGATACAATGGCAAGGGCGGCATTGATGCCGTCGAGGGCTGAAGAGGTGATGCCGCCGGCATAGCCTGCACCCTCACCGCATGGGTAGAGGCGGGGTGTGGAGACGGATTGGAGTGTGTCGGGGTCACGCGGTATGCGGACTGCACTACTGCTGCGGCTTTCCACGCCGAGGACAACGGCTTCGTTGGTGAGGAACCCGCGATACTTGCGGTCGAAGTCGCGGAAACCCTGTTGCAGGCGTGCGCCAATCATGGGTGGCAGCCACTCATCCAATCGGCTGCTGCACAATCCGGGCAGGTAACTGCACGGGGGCAGGTCGCGGCTCTGCCGTCCCTCTACAAAGTCACGCAGGCGTTGGGCAGGTGCCACGGACGCAGGTGCTCCGTGCAAGAATGCCTCATGTTCAAGCCACTCCTGAAGGAGCAGGGTGGGAAGGGATGAATTAAGAGTGAAGAATGAAGAATGAAGAATGGTATGTGGCAGACTTTGAATGTCCTCAGGATGTATCTCTACCACAATGCCGGAGTTGGCGAATGGTGAGTTGCGGTGACTGGCGGACATACCATTGACTACACAACTCCCGGCACTGCTGCCCGCAGGCACTATGTGTCCGCCCGGGCACATACAGAAGGAATAGACCCCGCGCCCCTGTACCTGCGTGACCAACGAGTAGGACGCATTGCCCACCAGTTGTACCGTTTCGGGCGACGGGTTGTGGTACATCAGGCGATTGATAAGGGCTTGCGGGTGCTCCACACGTACACCCATAGCAAAGCCTTTCGGCTCCAACAGCACACCCTCGGATGCCAGCATACGATAGGTGTCGTGAGCAGAATGACCGATAGCGAGGATGATGGGGGACTCCCCCTGCCCCCTCTTCAAAGAGGGGGTATGCAGAGTATGGAAAAGGTCGGCATCCACGCAGGTGTTGAAGTGTATCTCACCGCCATGCTCCAATATACACTCGCGCATGGCACGGATAATAGCAGGCAGGCGGTCGCTGCCGATATGGGCATGGGCTTCGTACAGCACGCCGTCGTTGGCACCAAAATAGTGGAACAACTCCATCACCCGCTGCATATTGCCGCGTTTCTTGCTGCGTGAGAACAACTTGCCGTCCGAGAACGTACCCGCACCGCCCTCGCCAAAGCAGTAGTTGGACTCGGTATTCAAGCCCAAGTTGCGGTTGAGGGTGGCGATGTCCACCTTGCGGGCACTGACATCCTTGCCGCGCTCGAAGATGACAGGACGGATACCGTGCTCCAACAGGGTGAGTGCGGCAAACAGCCCCGCAGGTCCTGCCCCGATGATATATGCCTGACGGTCAGCGTGATGTACGTCTTGGAATACAGGTGGGGTGTACAGCGGGACAGGTGCGTCTTTGGGCACGGGGCGCCCTTGTTCGTCTGCCAAAAGAGTAAGATGCACCTTCAGTTCGCGCTGACGTGCATCTACCGACCGCTTGACTATGCGGTACCGCTCCTCCGCCTCGTGGGCTTCGCAGGGCGACAATGTCCTTATTAACAACGAGTTGTTAATAGTAATAGGTAATAAGTAATAGTTAATATCACTTCTTGGTCTTGATGGCCTCCATAATCTTTGCCTCAATCTCGTCGGCGAGGTCGGGGTTGTCACGGAGCACATTCTTGGCTGCATCGCGACCCTGTGCGAGTTTCTTGTCGTTGTAACTGTACCACGAACCCGACTTCTGCAGGATACCGTTCTCCACTCCGAGGTCCACCAGTTCGCCCACCTTCGAGATGCCCTCGTTGAACATCAGGTCGAACTCCGCTTTCTTGAACGGAGGTGCCACCTTGTTCTTGACTACCTTGACGCGTACCTGGTTGCCGATGATTTCGTCGCCGTCCTTGAGTTGTCCGAACTTGCGTATGTCGAGTCGCACTGAGGCATAGAACTTCAAGGCGTTACCACCCGTAGTGGTCTCGGGATTGCCGAACATGACACCGATCTTCTCGCGCAACTGGTTGATAAAGATACAGGTAGTCTGTGTCTTGTTGATGGTGGCGGTGAGTTTGCGGAGTGCCTGCGACATCAGTCGGGCTTGCAGACCCACTTTGTTGTCCCCCATATCGCCTTCGATTTCGGCTTTGGGTGTGAGCGCAGCCACTGAGTCAATGACTACGAGGTCCACCGCTGCGGAACGTATCAGTTCGTCGGCAATCTCCAATGCCTGTTCGCCGCAGTCGGGCTGGGCAATGAGGAGGTTGTCGGTATCCACACCCAGTTTCTCCGCGTAGAAACGGTCGAAGGCATGCTCGGCATCGATGATGGCTGCGATACCGCCTTGGCGTTGCACCTCTGCCATTGCGTGAATGGCAAGCGTGGTCTTACCCGAGGACTCGGGACCGTATATCTCAATCACGCGCCCGCGCGGGTAACCGCCTACGCCCAGTGCCAGATTGAGCCCCGCAGAGCCTGTGGAGATGACGGGGACATCCTCGATACGGTCGTCGCCGAGTTTCATGATGGCACCTTTGCCAAAGTCTTTATCAATCTTCGCCATTGCCAACTGAAGTGCTTTCAACTTCTCGGGCGACGGTACTTTCTTTTCTTCTGCCATAATGGTTATTTTGTTATAAATTGGTTATACGTTAGTTATATGTTAGATATTATATCTGGTCTGTCAATCGTCCGCAAAGGTACTACTTTTTTTCGGCATTTGCAACGCGGTGTCCTTTTTGCCCAAAGCAGATTATTTCTTTATTTGGAAAGGGAATGACCCTATGAGGTCGCCATCGACAAAGAAGTCAGCGTTATAGATACCGGTTTGGAGAATCTCTTCCACGGTCCAGTACATCGTACCCGATATGTCTTCGCCGGCATACTCGAACTCGCCGGAGACGGAATAGGCAATGCGGCTGTTCTCAAAGGGGAACGTGTCGTCAAGGCTCTTTTGCATTACCTCGCCATCAGGGCGCGTGATACGCAAATAGATGGTCTTCATACCGGGTTGGGAGGTGATGTTGCGCCCAACGGTATAGTCGAATTGCAGTTTCTGTATCTGGTTATAGAAAGACGTCTTGCGGTCGCGTTTGTTGAGAGGAGTCATTTGGAACTCTGTGATTTCCAGCATCGAAGCACGGCTGACGACTTCGGCTAACTGACTGCGTTCCGCTTCCAACTGCTGTGCTTGGCGGGACACCTCTTGGTATTGCCGCTTCACTTGCCGGTTTTCGGTAACAAGTTGCTGATTGAGACGGTCGAGGGAGTCTATCTGATGCACATAGCCCACCATAATCTGGCGCACGGTGGCAAGTTCCTTCTTCAACTCGTTGATACGGCGTGCATTAGTGGCTTTGGTGATGCGCAGTTCCTCGAGCAGGTCCTGTACGCGCTGCTGCTCCTGCGAGAGCAGTTCCACAAGGGAGTCATTGTGTATGTCGGGCGACTGGTAGCCGTCGAACTGAATAGCCAGTTCCTCGTACTCGTCCTCAAGTTGCTCTTTCTCAAACTCCATCTGCTCCACCATCTCGCCCATCTCCTGACGTTGGCGGAGGTTGAGATAGACTAATACCGCAATACCCAAAACGAGTACCACTATAATAGGTATGATAACTGATTTCTTCATATCTCCTCTTTATCAATAATTGGTGATACAAACACCCCGCAAAGGTACGCAAAAAAGTAGATGTGTGCAACACCGGACTGTTTTTTTGCACTGCTGTTTAAGGTTGTGGCTATAAAAAAGCAAATAGCAAAAAGAGAATAGCGTTTTGCTACTTGGAAACTGCAAAAATGCAAAAAGTTTCCAAGTGTATACTGTTTGGCATAGTTGTTGTATAGCACATAAAACGCAGGGATAAACTCTGCACAAACCATACATATAATGGACGAACAATATATAAATAGGAGTACTGAAGCGAATGTGTCGGAGGATGTCGATGCTGGCAGGACAGGTGTGGCGGACAACACAAATATGACCCACGCAAATGGGGCGGAGAATACCGATGCCGGCAGGGCGAATGTGTCGGATGCGGTGCGGGAGGAGATACTGGAGGCGGCAGCGGAGAAGATGAAGTGTGTGGGGATACGGTCGGTGAGTATCGACGATATTTGCAGACTGCTGGGGATAAGCAAAAAGACCTTCTACGTATATTTTGAGTCGAAAGACCAACTCGTAAAAGAAATGCTTCTGGTACATGAGCGGAAGATGGAGGAAAAGATGCTCCATGAAGTCGAGGGGAAAAGCATTGTCCAAATACTATGCTCATGGGCGGAAATCGCACAACGCAACGAAAAAGAGATGGGGCAGACACCACCCATTGTGTACGACCTCGAGAAGTACTACCCCGCATTGTGCAAACAGCATAAAGAACGTCTGTGCGAAATGATGTACCGAGGGCTGCTGCGATTCCTGCACAAAGGGCAAAAGGAAGGTGTGTTCCGCCCCGAGTTGGACGCAGACCTGACCGCCAAACTGCTGGCGTACTCGCATCACCTGACACTGGAGCAACTGAGGCTGTACCCCCAACGGCGCGAGGAGATAGTATCCATTGCACGGCAAGGCTTTGTGATTGCTGGAAAAGGTATCATCACCGAGCAAGGACAACAAGCAGTCGCCGCCCAGCAACAACAGAAACCTACAACCTGACAACAACAAACTGAAACAATGGGGAAAGGGAACATTAATTACCGTATAATTAACCATTAATTCAGAGTCGGGCAAGAAGATGTGGATAGTACAACATTAAACCGACAACATATAAGAAAAAGAAAATCAATGTACAAGATGAAGAAGT
>ERZ808274.720-NODE-720-length-14383-cov-3.612228_pt1 | contig 14383 bp, 11 predicted proteins | sample MGYA00521277_ERZ808274 | MGnify/ENA primary metagenome ERZ808274 (study PRJEB31516, sample SAMN03275597) | gut metagenome | biome: mammalia-associated habitat; material: feces | host: Papio cynocephalus | place: Kenya | collected 2012-07-28 ... | reverse complement strand
CATTCTCAGGAATTGGATGAAACTGAGGAAGATAATATGCCAATACGCGGGCTTTCATTGCTGTAAAACTTTTTGATATACTTGCATTATTTTTGTGCCATAAACCTCTTGTAACAAATGTTCACAAGCAAAGGTTTGAGCGTATATCAGATTGGTTAAAATGACTTTGCTCATAACGAAACTGTGTAAGTTATTTTTATGTAGGTTGCTGCGTGCATATCTTAGATGAGGTATGTCAGATAGTTTTCCGGGGTGATGGTAATTGTTTCTTTGACGGGATAGGCATTGAGGAAAGCAGTCGGTATGGCAGCATTGGCTTTCTTGGGATTCCACTTCATCTCAAAAGCAGCCATCGTGCCATCTGTTTCCTCCACATAATCAATCTCCTGCTGCTGCGTAGTACGCCAAAAATACATATTGACGTAGCGACCATTATAGTGGTTGTATTTGATACGCTCGCTGATAAAGAAATTCTCCCACAAAGCCCCCATATCCTGACGGATGCTTGTCGGATTGAAGTTGTGTATCAATGCATTACGGATGCCATTGTCGTAGAAATATATTTTGCGGCTTTTCTTCAGTTCGGTGCGTATGTTGCGGCTCAATGCCGACAAGCGGCATACGACATAGCACTTTTCCAACAAATCGATGTATTTCTCCACCGTTTTGCTATCCGTACCGATGGTTTGAGCCAATTCATTGTACGAGACTTCGCTGCCTACCTGCAACGCCAATGCCACAAGTAGTTTCTCTAACAAAGCGGGTTTGCGTATGCCTTCCATAGCGAGTAAATCCTGGTACATATAACTGCCGAAGAGGTTCATCAGGAGGTCGCGGGCATCGCCTGCATTGCAAACGACATCGGGATAAGAGCCATATATCAAGCGCGATTCAAATGTCTGGTTCACACGGAGTAAGCCTCCATCATTGTACAACTCCTGCGTGGAAATGGGATAGAGATGATACTCGAATTTGCGCCCCGTCAAAGGCTCATTGAGTTGCCCTTGCAACAACAAAGAAGAGGAACCTGTGACCAACAACTGCACCTCGGGGAAATGGTCAGTAATCATTTTGAGCGTAAGACCAATGCCTGCAATGCGCTGCGCCTCGTCTATCAACACTATACGTTTGCTGTTGATGAGGTGGGTTATCTGTTCCAGATTGGGATTATTCAGCAACAGACGCACTTCGGGGTCATCGCAATCCAATGACAAGATTTGTGCAGGTGTGTATTGCGGGTTCACGGCCTCCAACACTTGTTTGAATAGTGTGGATTTGCCGACTTGCCGCGCCCCAATCAGCAAAATAGCCTTGCCTTGGAAGAGACGGGCTTGTATAATCAACTGCAATTGCCTATGTATTAAGTCCATATCCGTTTCGTTTGGTGCTACAAAGGTACAAATTATTTCTTGTAATCCAAAATATCAATATGATTTTTTGGAATATAATCCAAAAAGTTAGTACTATATTTTGGATTATAAGCCATTAGAAGACGGGCATTCCAAAAGGCGTTTGCCATCACCAGACCAATAGTGCCTATAGACAAAACCCTCTATGCCAGAATGATGGTCGAGAGTAAAGAAGTGCTTATTCATATTGTTTTATGATTTTGGCAGGATTTCCTGCTACAACACAATACGACGGCACGTTTCTCGTGACGACTGAATTTGCTGCAACTATTACATTATCTCCGATTGTAATACCCGGCAAGATTGTGGCTTTATCGCCTATCCAAACATTGTTGCCTATTGTTACAGGTCCTTTTGTATATAAAACTCTGCCCAATGGGGCATTATGATCTAAAATTTCCTCCGTTTTTCCATGTCCATTATCCGTGATAGTAACCCATCTTCCAGTAAGCAGATTGTCGCCTATTCTCATTGTGCCTATGGCTGTGATGTGATTATACTCACCGATATTACAATTTTTCCCTATAACAATGTCACCAGCATAGTGCTGACCATTGAATGTTTGAAACGCAGTCAGTATCGTATTCCGATTGATACAGCCACCTTCTCCTAATGAAATACAGTGCGGGTCATGCAAAATCAAATCTTTTCCAAACAAGACCCCATCCGCTTTACGGAATTTTTTCCGCATTTCTGTTTGGTAAATATATTGTTCGTTGCCTTCTTTATGACATTGCCACCAATATCCTAATCTACTCGCTCTAAGAAGAATACGGATATCTAATACTTTCTTTCTTATCGGATTCATACTTCTTCACTGATTTCAAACAGTTTACATATTTGCAGTTCAAATTCTTTTTTCTCCTGTGCGATACTCGCACGGTAGTAACTAAAATCGGCAATAGCCTTGTCGTAGTGTGCCAATGTCCAACGAATTCTCTCTATAATATCTTCCAGCCTTGCTGTTTTTTCGTCAAATTTATATTCGTCAGGCACAGAAACGTCCTCAAAAAAGCGTGCAGAACCTCTTTTACCCGTGATAACACAGCAGCCATTCATTGCACATTCCCGAGGCAATCTATCTTTACCCGGATGATAGCCAAAATCAACATAGACTTTCGCTTTTCCAAGTATTTCAATCAGTTGTGTACGCGACATTCCCTGCAATGCCACCCACTTAATATCAGGAGCCAAATCAATCAGTTTCCGGGTAAACTCAAAACCTTTTTTAGGATTATACAACCCTATATCCTCGCGCCCATCAATACTAAAAGATGTACAATGGTCTATGTTAATATAATCCTTTAACGGCACTACATTGGGGAAACGGTGTTTGAGCAGCCACCATTGAGCATACTCCGACTGATAGGCATTCACAGCATTTAGTGAAGCCAGTTTCTTAATGGACAAAAGTTCCTTAAATTCATTTCGTCCCATCAAGAAATGCAGGCATAGTTTTGCCATTCTCCTCAGTCCATGTTTTTGATAACGATAATAATCAAACGGCGACAAGAAAGTACGACTACATAAAAAGAAATTATCCACACTTAGCCACCAAAGCACCTTTTGTGCATTAGGATATAATGCGATTTGATTGTAAATTCCTTCATATATAACAACTATATTGCTCACAATATCTTCTACCTGATTTGCCGTAGCAATGTTATAGCATCCATAGTCTGGCGGGATGGAATGCTCTGCCTCACCAAAATACACTATGTATGCCTCCCGACCATGGTCTCGCAAATAACCTACCAGTTGATGCAGCAACTCCGCACCACCGGTAACAGTTCCTGCAGGTGCCGGAACAAAAATCTTCGTCTGTGAACTAATTTTTAGCATAACCTAAATTGTTTTGTAAATAACACAAAGACAATCGGCGATGGCGGTTGATATTCTCGTCTGCTCTGTGCCAATTTATGTGATGGTATTCATTAAAGACTTTGTTGAAGTCTGTATATTCCTCTCCTACATACCGAAAGAGAGTTATGATGCGGGAGAGTTTGTCAAGTTCTCCAGTAACCAAGGTTCTATTGATGATTGTTATCGGGATGTGATATTGGATGGCAAACGCTGCTCCGTGGAAAGAATCTGTTATCATCAAAGATGCATATTCGATGATTGACACAAATTCGTCAGGTCCTAGCGTAAAGTACTTTTCTTCGGACAAGTTGATTATTTGCAAATGCTTCTCCTGCGCCTGTTGTCGGATATAAGCACGATATTGCTCTTTCATTCCGCCAATCGCATATACGACCATATACGGCTCTTTTACCAAGCGTTTTGCCGCAATCTTGTTCCAATCTGCACGTGTAAGAAGCAATGTCGGGTCAAGTACCACAGGAACAGTAAGTCCCGTTAAATCCTTGATAATAGCCGCTCCCTCATCCTCTCTGCAAGAAAGAGCCTTCCAATTTTGCAACCATTGTTTATATTCTTCCACTCTTTCGGGGAGCATTTGCGACACACCGAAACTGGGCGCATAAGCGACTTTCTGCTCTTTTCTTGCAAATGTGGCGAAGCCAAATTCATTCGAGAACATCTGCCATTCAGGGTTCCATATTTGGTCGGAGCCCACCACAAAATAGTCATACATATCCGCCAGCCCCCCCCTAAAATCGGCATCCGTGTGGATATTCACTTTGGAATAACGGATATAGCGTTTACTCCAAAAGAAGAATTTGGTATATTTGACGTGTTTCGGCTGTCTTCTGTACGGAATCAAGGCATGTATTATATTTTTCTTCTGAGCCCATAGTGAAATCAAATCTTGCCAAGACCGAGCATCATTGATGGTTTCAACCTTGTACCCTAACCGCTCAATAACCGTCTGCAAAGCATAGTTTTGCAGTTTGTTACCATAATTGGGTTCGTGGTGAGTAGTTATGATTGCTACTTTCTTCATTTGGGAGATACTATTGAATATGTGACTTACCAAGTGCTTTAAGCCGATTCTTTAATTTGATTGCTATCCTACGATTTTTCCGCTTTATACGTGTAGCCAAATCATCTTTGTTGATAAAGAAAGACATCTTGGAGAACGGGAGGAAATGCCAGATACGGAAAAACTCCGCCCTGTTCTTTTTAAGCGGGACACTCTCTACCATTGTCCAATTCCACGTAATAGAATCAGGTAGCGGTTGTTCTTTGAGGAGAAAGATGTGCTGAAGCGATTTCAATATACGCTGCCCTTTTACAGTATGTACAAACATCAATGATACCCCCTTATCATCATCTATATCCGGACAACAGTGCTGCACCCCCCAATGGTCAGCAATGGTAAAATCCGTACAGCGGTGGAGTGTTTTGAAAGCACAATTATAGCAACTACGGCGGAGATATACATCAATCAAAAAGCCTCGGAAATAGGGGTTATCTAACGGGTTTTCGTACAGAGTACCTTTGGCAGTCGTAATAGAATACAGAAAACCTTTCCAGCCTTTCGTTTTATCCCGAAAATTGATGCCTAAGATATTGTTGTTTTTGCGTACTTCTTTGAGGTACTTGCGCCAAACGGCAGGACTGGGGACACCGTGACAGATGAGATCAACCGTTATCAGTTTGTCGTAGTCTTTGCCCAAACAGGCTTTGAGTCCACCGAGTTGGCAAGGCGTGCCGGAATAGAGCACCCAACGACCTTGTTCGAGGAACTGCTTGGCTTGAATAAAAGTGTCTCCAATGCGGCTTTGCACGTATTTGCTGCGCATAAAGGGTTTGATACCATCCAGTGTCTCCGTATAGTCGTGCATTACCTCCCAGTTATCATCAAAACGTGCACCAAAGACGACACCACCCTGCTCTATAGTCCATTTCGCCAAGGCATAGAAGACACCACCCGATGAACTCTGCATACGGATGCCGTTGTCTTGATTGATAGCGGCATAAGCACGGGTGGCAGGTTCTTGTGGAATGGTAACAGGATTCAAAATAGGGCACGTATGTTCACATTTGTGGCAAGCGATGCAGAGCGTGGTATCAATATGCGGCTGAAGAAAGCCCTCATGGTCTTCACGCATGGTGATACACCGGCGAGGACATACTGAGACACAGGCTGCACAGCCTGTGCAAGAGGTCGGCGGGGCGAGGGTGATATGAGATTTGGAAAGTTTCATTCAACAATGCGCTAAAGATTATACCTTTACTCTACAACCTTTCTATTTTTGGTTAGTGCGCAATCCTGTATTAGTTTATTTAATAATAGATATCCTTTCTCTGTCAGGCAGTATCTCTGCTGTGAACTGGTCGGTTTGTCAGGAATAGTCAATGCCAAATAGCCTGTTGCAATTAATGGGTCTATGTAGTTCTTTTTGAAATATGTGGCATCGCTGAGTCCTAATGCCTCGCGCACCTCTTTTAACCTTTTTGGAGTATCCAACATCAAAAACAAACGGGCAACCTTTTCCCAACTTAACGATTGACTTAATGAGTGACTTAGTGAGTGACTTAGTGAGTGACTTAGTGTGTGGAGTGTATCATCCTCGGAGTCTATTGTTTGAGGTTCTTCGGGAAACTCGTTAGCATTATATGTTTGGGTTGCTTGATAGTCATTGGTACGATTCAGTTTGTCCATGTCTGCATGATAAGGACGATGGAATATGACAGTAATGGCATCGTTGGTCGTTTTATAGGAAGGCTCAGGAATCCCTGCTGCGCGGCATGCGCTAACCATACGCTGAACACCAGAGCCCCAATTTTCCAAATAACCTGTACGGAACAATACTTCTGCTATTAAAGGATTATGTGGATGTGACTCGTGTTGCAGTTTGATATTCTCCGCCGTCAATCCATACGGTAATTTACCAGGATTGTTGATCTCTACTCTATCATCATACACGGCGATACTTACCGAATCCGAATAAACGGCATATTCACGATGACATAGAGCATTGACTAATGCTTCACGTAACGCCTTCAGCGGAATTTCGTACTGCTCTTCGCGTCGTAGTCCTTCAATACGCCCATGGATAGGGAGTTTGTCGCAAAGGAAAGCCATTCCTGCATCCAACATATCAAAGAAATTACCCTGCTTGCGCTTATTGTCAGCAAACTCGTTTTTGTCAGCACCACGGCATTGGGCCATACGCAAAAGGAGTTGTGGAAAGGCAGTTTCTTCTTTGGCAAATAACACTACTGCCGCATTCGTCAGTATTTTATTGTGCATCAGGTTCAGTTTTGTAAGTATCTCTTCAGAAGATACACCCATAGCCGTAGCAGGCATACGCCCATTATCCACTCCTATGCGCACTATCTGGCGGATACGATTTTCGTCCAAATCGGCAAGCGTAAGCCCTACGGCAGGCTGTTGCTCCCACGCATATTGGTAATTGCGACATATACGCAACCTTTTATCATACACAGCACGAGGCATTCGCTCGGTAGTACTCTCTATCCGCCAATATGGGCATCCATCATAGGTATATGGTTCCAAACCATCATGCCAACCATCAAAATGCATAGCAATAACCTGGCAATTAGGTCGGTCAGGCACATCAATATATTCCACATCTATATTCGTGCGCGGTTCGATACCACGCAAGGCTTGTGCTATTTCACGGCGGGTATTGTCTGTAACATTCTCACCCAAGATACGTAAAGAAACAGGCGTGATGCCAAACAGCAGCCAACCACCATAGGTATTGAGGAATGCACAGGCAGTACGCATCCCCTCTTTGAGTTCGCCCGTGGTTTTCTTGAGTTCCAATGTCTTGGTTTCGTCGGTCTGAATAGTATTTAGGAGTTCAGAAAAGGTCATTGAGATAATGTATTGATTATTGTGCCATATGGGAGACAATAGGTTCGGGGATACCTGCATGACGGGCAGTCCGGCGACATATACGATACTGCGCACCTAACATTTGCACGATAGCCGCAATGGAAAGAGCCGATATGTTTTCTTTGTTGAGCATATTGCTGCTACAAATAGTTAATATATCTTTGTTTGCGTATTTTACGTATAAACGACAATATAATGTATTTAACAAAGTTGTTATGGGTTATTTATCTGTCTCTGCTTGTTGTTTGAGGGTGCGGAGGAGGGCGGATTGGATGAAGATGTGGAGGCGGTGGTAGATGCGGGGACGGCCGGTGGCGGGATCGAGGGGTGCATCGGGTTCGCCGTGACGGAGTTGGGCGTTGAAACGCTCTGTCCAATAAGCCAAACGGGCGGGGTCTTCACGCTCCTGCTTGGCAAGACGTGCCGCCTGCTGAAACAACGTGATGTTACGGAGTTCTTCGCCACGAGGCGGGTGCTTCTTGTAGTCACGGGGGTTCTGAACACAATACGACTCGTTGCGTCCCTCAGCAATAACACGTCCGCGCTCATCACGATAGTGCTTCTTGCGGAGGACGGTACTGCTCTTGTCCTTCTTGCTAATGCGCCCCGACATAGAAGCAACGGGGTCTATGTATTTAATTTCTGCCATAATCGGATTGCACCATAATCAGTTATAAACCAACAGGGACACGCCATAAAAATCCCTGTTTTTTATCACAAAATCTATACAACGCGGGGTAGATTGCACAAGCAAAAATCGAGAATATTACACCGAATCTCCATAAAAATATCGGCATCCTCACGGGAATCACCCGTTAATCACCCGTTAATCACCCGTTAATCACCCGATGAAGACAGCACAAAATCCCGAGAAAATTTGCGAAGTGTTCGCACGAGCAATTAACGCGGCAAAGTTACAAAAATGTCAGGATATATGCAAGAGGCGGAATATATTTGCATGGCAAATGAGGTGCGGGCTTGCGATTGTGGATAATTTGTTGTATCTTTGCGGGCTAAATGTATAAGTATCAACACAGAATAGTGTAAGTACCAAATTCAAATTATAAGGAACAATGCAGAATATGAGAGATAGGATATATCGGTGGTCGCTGTTGGGGGCGATGTGGACGGGTATGGTTTGCGTGGCACCGCAAGAGATGACGGTGGGTGCTATGGCGCAGGACAATATCATCGATGAGGTGATTTGGGTAGTGGGCGACGAGGCTATCCTCCGCAGCGAGGTGGAGGAGGAGCGGTTGCGTGCGCAATATGAGGGGCAGCCCATCGCGGGCGACCCATACTGCGTGATACCCGAACAACTGGCTATACAGAAACTGTTCCTGCATCAGGCGGAGTTGGACTCGATAGAAGCCAACGAGTCGTCGGTGAGCCATCAGGTGGACATGCGAATGAACTACTACATCTCGCAGATTGGCAGCAAGGAGAAGATGGAAGAGTACTTCCGCAAGACCAGCAGCGAGATACGCGAGGAGATGATGACGATGGTGCGCAACCAGATGATTATCCAGCAGATGCAAAGCAAACTGACGGAGAAGATTCACCCGACGCCTGCCGAGGTTCGCCGTTACTACAACAGTCTGAGCCAAGACTCGCTGCCGATGGTGCCCGCGCAAGTGGAGGTGCAGGTGCTGAGCATCGAACCGCCCGTGCCTGTGGAGGAGACGGAGCGTATCAAGGGTCAGTTGCGTGAGTTCACGGAACGCGTGATGAGTGGTCAGGCGGATTTCAGTATGTTGGCGCGGCTGTACTCGGAGGACACGGAGTCTGCCAAGCGCGGCGGTGAGTTGGGCTTCGTAGGTCGCGGGCAGTTGGTGCCGGAGTTCGCCGATGTGGCATTCAACCTGAGCGACCCGAAGCGCGTGTCGCGTATCGTGCAGACGGAGTACGGCTACCATATTATCCAACTGATTGAGAAGAAAGGCGAGCGCATCAACTGCCGACATATATTGCTGAAGCCGCGCGTGTCGTATGAGGACAAGCAGAATGCCATTGCGCGGTTGGACAGCATCCGCACGTTGCTGGTGGAGGGGAAGATGCCGTTTGAAGCGGCTGTGGCACGTTTCTCGGAGGACAAGTCCACGGTGATGAGCGGCGGTCTGATGACCAATGCCAACACGGGTGCGAGCAAATTTGAGTACCAAGACCTGCCGCCCGAGGTGGCAAAGCAGATATACGCTATGCAGGAAGGCGATGTCAGTCAGCCGTTTGTGATGATGGACCGCACAAAGAACAAGGAGGTGTGCGCCATCGTGCGCCTGAAGACCAAGCGCGATGCCCACAAAGCCAACCTGACGGACGACTTCCAAGTGATACGCGGTATGCTGGAGCAGAAGTTGGGAGCCGAGACCATCGACCAGTGGATTCGCAACAAGCAGAAAGAGGTGTATGTGGTCATAGACCCTGCATGGCGCGGGTGCGACTTCCAGTATCCGAATTGGGTACACTAAGGGATTTACGATGTACGATTTATTGCGTAATTGAGTCATTTCCCACTGTTGATTAAGGTGTCGGCACCCCGTTGTTATATTGCTGTTTTACTGTTGTGTATGGGCGTTGCTGCTTATGCACAGGAGGCTGTGCGGGAGTTGGCGGCGGCAGAAGAGACATCGCAGGAGACGACATCCAAAGACACCGCGAAGACCTCGATGGTGTATCTGGAGCACTCGGAGACGCTGTCTTTCGACGAGAAACGGCTGCCCGACGCGCAGATACTGCGGGGCAACGTGTGCTTCCGCCACGACTCGGCACTGATGTACTGCGACTCGGCGTATTTCTTCGACAAGGAGAACTCGCTCCACGCCTTCGGGCATGTGCATCTGGTGCAGGGCGACAGCATTGAGGGGTTCGGCGACGTGCTTTTCTACAACGGCAACACGCGTATGGCACGCCTGCGCCGCCGCGTGCGGCTGATACACCAGCAGACGACCCTCACCACCGACAGCCTGAACTACGACCGTATGCGCAATATCGCCTATTACTTCTCGGGCGGGTCTATACGGGACAGCCTCAATACCCTCACCTCACGTTGGGGGCAATACACGCCCGACAACTACCAATCCCTTTTCCGAGGCAAGGTACGACTGGTCAATCCGAAGTTCGTGCTCACTGCCGACACGCTGTGCTACAACACAGACACCCATCGCGCCGACCTCGTAGGTCCGACGCAGATTGTCTATGAACAGGAGACTACTATCCACTCCACCAAGGGCTGGTACAACACCGAGACCGAGCACTCGATGCTGCTCAACCGCTCGCGGGTTGTGCACGACGACGGCAAGACGCTCACGGGCGATACTATCTACTACGACAAACTCGCGGGCTACGGGCAGAGCATCGGCAATATCGCCACCCACGACTCCACCAACCACCTCAGCCTGTACGGGCAGTACAGTGAGATGTGGGAGGACGGACGGCATGGGTATGTGACCGACAGCGCGATGATGGTGGATTGGTCGGACTCGCTCAACTACACCTACCTCCACGCAGACACCCTCTACACCGAGGAGGTGCCATACCGAGTGTTCTCGCTCATGCCGCGCGACAGTATCATGGTGGACTCGGTGATGCAAGCCTGGCAGCCCGACACTCTGTGGCAAGACACTGCCTATCAGCAAGTGCGGGCGTTCTACCATGTGCGTATCTACCGCGATGACGTGCAAGCGGTGTGCGACTCGATGCGCTATCACGGGCGCGACTCGCTCATCACCCTCTTCGGCAACCCCGTCTGTTGGAACGAGAACAATCAGATTTCCGCAGACCTGATTGACATACACGTACGTAACGAGAATATCGACCACCTCCACGGCACGGGCAACGCCATTGCCATCAAGCGCGAGGGGAACAACGAATACGACCAACTGAGCGGCAAGGAGATGTTCGCCTACCTGCGCGACAACGAGGTGTATCTGGTGGATGTGCGCGGCAATGCGGAGACTATATTCTACCCGCGCGAGGACGATGGCACCTATATCGGCGTGAACAAGACGCAGAGCAGTTTCGTGAAACTATACATAGAGGACCGCAAGATTCACCATGTGGTGTTCACCACTGCCACCTCGGGGACTATGTACCCCCTCGACCAGATTGCCGAGCAGGACACGCGCCTTGGCGCATTCTTCTGGGCAGAGGCGGAACGCCCGCGCCGACCGAGTGACATATTCCTCCACCCCGCCCGCACAGAGCGACCCAAGCAAGGTGCAGTCTCTGCCGCAGCCGACGACGAAGAAGAGGAGCAGGAGGCTGCTACCCCTCGCAGTAAGAAACGTAGAAAATAATCTGATTATGAAGAAGATAACCATCCTCGCAGTGCTACTTGCCACTGCCGTTAGTGCCACTTTTGCACAGAGCAACCCGCCGCAATTCATTGGTTTGCAGTTAGGTTTTGCCGAACCCATCACACGTCTCAACGCACCCACGCAGACCGATGTCACCAAACTAAGCACAACCACCATATACAATGGCTTGAAGGTTGGTTTTGTCTATGACGCCACATTGGTGAAGGGTTTCGGCTTCTCCATGGCACTCAACTACACCTTTGGCGCAGGTTCCACCGACTGGACACAGAAATATACGGGTTCGCTCTACCCCAAGACACGCACCCGCAGTTTCTATCACCAAATAGAACTGCCTGTGGATTGGCAGTACAAGTTTGAGATTGCCAAACGCACATGGCTCATTCTCTACACGGGTCCGACTATCCAGTGCGGGCTTTCTATGACGGGGAAAGAGTACGTTCAGGATGATAATGGTATAACTTCGCAAGCAAGCACCATCAACCACTACAACGCCGAGCCTTACAGCAAGGAGGCTAATCCCGAGGGGGCGGGCGACCGTGCCTTGAAGCGCGTGAATGTGACGTGGGGCGTGGGCGCAGGCTTCCAATACGACCGCTACTTCCTCCGCGGGGGATATGATTTCGGTATCATCAACCCCTATCAGGCGCAGTCGTTCTCTGACAAGGATGTCTATACCCGCGGTCGCTTCGACCAGTGGCAGATAAAGTTGGGTATCTATCTTTGGGAGCATTGATGTTCCATCTCACTTCGCCATACCAGCCTACAGGCGACCAGCCGGAAGCCATCCGCCAGTTGGTGGACGGTGTGCGTGCGGGTGCGGAGGCGCAGACGCTGCTCGGCGTGACGGGGTCGGGTAAGACCTTCACCGTTGCCAATGTGATTGCCCAAATAAACCGCCCCACCCTCATCCTCAGCCACAACAAGACACTTGCCGCCCAACTGTACAGCGAGATGCGGCAGTTCTTTCCGCACAACGCGGTGGAGTACTTCGTGTCCTACTACGACTACTATCAGCCCGAGGCATATATCCCCAGCACCGACACCTACATCGAGAAGGACCTCAGTATCAACGAGGAGATTGACCGTCTGCGTCTGAGTGCTATCGCTGCCCTGCTGAGCGGGCGGAAGGATGTGGTGGTCATCTCGTCGGTCAGTTGTCTGTACGGCATAGGCAACCCGCAGGACTTCAGCCAGTCGTGCAGCACGGTCACGCGCGGGCAGACTATTCGTATGGATGACCTGCTGTGCCAACTGGTGAATGCACAGTATGTGCGCAACGACATCGACCTCAACCGCGGACGTTTTCGTGTGAAAGGCGACACGGTGGACATCGCACTGGCGTATGCCGACTACCTGCTGCGCATCGAGTTCTTCGGCAATGAGGTGGACAGTATCTCCACCCTCGACCCCGTCACTCTTGAGACGATAGAGGAGTTCGACACCTACAATATCTACCCAGCCACTATCTTCTGCACCAATCCCGACAAGCAGGCGGCGGCGATAGCGCAAATCAAACTGGACCTTGCCAACCAGGTACTGCACTTCCAAGAGATAGGTGAGCCGCTCTATGCCAAGCGCATTGAGGAGCGTGTGAACTACGACATCGAGATGATTCAGGAACTGGGCTACTGCTCCGGCGTGGAGAACTACAGCCGCTACTTCGACGGGCGTGAGCCGGGTACGCCGCCCTATTGCCTGTTGGACTACTTCCCGAAGGATATGCTTCTTGTGATTGACGAGAGCCATGTCACGGTGCCCCAGATACACGCTATGTACGGTGGCGACAAGGCGCGCAAAGACAACCTGGTGAATTTCGGTTTTCGTCTGCCTGCCGCCCGCGACAACCGACCGCTCACTTTCGATGAGTTCCAACGCAAGACAGGTCAGACCATATATGTCTCCGCTACCCCTGCGGAGTACGAATTGGAGCGTTCCAACGGTATTGTCATCGACCAACTCATACGCCCCACCGGTCTTCTCGACCCCGAAATAGAAGTGCGTCCGAGCCTTCATCAGGTGGACGACCTCATGGAGGAGATACGTGTGCGCGTGGAGCGGGAAGAGCGCATACTCATCACCACACTCACCAAGCGTATGGCAGAGGAACTGGACGACTACCTGCGCAAGTACGGTGTGCGCTCTGCCTATATCCACTCGGACGTGGACACGTTGGAGCGCGTTCAAATCATGGAAGACCTCCGCAAAGGACTGTATGATGTGCTGGTGGGTGTCAACCTCCTGCGCGAGGGGCTCGACCTGCCCGAGGTGAGCCTGGTGGCTATCCTTGACGCCGACAAAGAGGGCTTTCTGCGTGACCATCGTTCGCTCACGCAGACGGCAGGACGTGCCGCCCGCAACGTGAACGGCAAGGTAATCATGTACGGCGACAAAATCACACAGTCGATGCAGATGACTATCGACGAGACCAACCGCCGCCGTGCCAAGCAGATGGCATACAACGAGGAGCACCATATCACGCCTACCGCTATCAAAAAGGCGATAGAGACCAGTCCGCTCACTGCCATGATGCGCCACGAAGAACAGGAGAAACAGCAGTTGGAGAGCAAGATACGCGACAGTTGGAAGACTGCTCCGTGGCAGCAATTCACCAAGAAGCAACTGCAAAAGGCAGCCGAACAGCAACGCCGTGCCATGCTTGCCGCAGCCAAAGAACTGGACTTCACCACCGCCGCCCGCCTGCGTGACGAACTATTGCAGATGGAGGACAAGTTGCAGGCGATGGAGTGATATATTCCTCTCTCTGAAAGGGTCGGGGGAGTTTCGAGTCAACAATAGGTGATTCAGCAAGGGATAAGCAAGGGATGCGCAAGGGATACCACAACTATATCCTATGCTCCATATCAGCGTAAAGTCTTAAGGTAAGA
>ERZ808274.716-NODE-716-length-14413-cov-3.847124_pt1 | contig 14413 bp, 13 predicted proteins | sample MGYA00521277_ERZ808274 | MGnify/ENA primary metagenome ERZ808274 (study PRJEB31516, sample SAMN03275597) | gut metagenome | biome: mammalia-associated habitat; material: feces | host: Papio cynocephalus | place: Kenya | collected 2012-07-28 ... | reverse complement strand
TTGATAGTTCTGAAATCGTGCAGGGCGTGTATGCCGATGCGGAAGATACGCTGCATGTTGATGCTGTTCACGCCGCCTTGGCGGGGACGGAACGTGATGGGGTACCAGGCGATACGCTCTTTGCGCTTCACCGCGATGGCTGATACTGCCACATTCGCAAGGAAAAAGTCGTCCGGTATGTACTTCAACACCTCCTTCAAACGCGGTACACTCATCAGTCGGAACGGGGTGTTGGAATCCCGCACCCACACATGGAACATCAGCCACACCACCAGCCGCAAGGTCTTGGTGACAAACACGCGGCTTGCACCATCCTGCCGTCCGCCTCGGGTGCCGATTTGGAAATCATATTCATGGCGGTGCTCCCACATCTGCCAAAACTCTTCGGGAAGCGTTTGCCCGTCGCTGTCAGTCTGAAACACAAAGTCGGCACCATGTTCGATGGCATACCGGTAGAGATACAACACTGTGGCACCATGTCCCGAGTTGGGTTTGTCGATGGGTAGCAGACAGGGGTACTGCGGCTGCAACTGCTCCATAATACGGAATGTGTCGTCCTTGCTGCCATCGTTGGCAATGACAAGGCGGGCGGCATTGCCCTCTGCATTGATACGCTCACAGACGGCATGCCACTGATTGATAACGGATTGGATATTGTCCGCCTCATTGTAGGCAGGCATCACCAGATAGATTACGTCTTTCATACGGATTGGGTTTTGAAAGTGATATATTTGTTAAGAAAGAATTGCACGAGGGCAACGGCAACAATAGTGAACAGTTTGCAAATCAGCGGATTAAGACCTGCCAGAGAAACCATCAAATAGAGCAGCCCCTCGCTGAGTGCCAAGCCTGTGAGCCCCACTGCATAAAAGGACAGGAAACGCCGAGCAGGCTTGTCCTTGACGCGGAAGTTGAAAGAGCGGTTGAGGAAGAAACTGCAAAAGATACCGCAGTGGACACTGAGGATATTTGCCCACAAGTAGGGCATCAGGTCGAAATGACCGAGAAGGGTGTAGATACCGAAATCAAGGGCGGAACAGAATCCGCCTATGAGTCCGTAAAGAACAAGATTACGGAACCTAAGATACAGAGATACAATGGTTTGCATATATCGTTTTCTACGTCGCAACTATCGGTAACAACATAAAAAAAGCGTGGAATTCGACCGTTGTCGTTCCACGTATAGAGGCTCTCGCATTGCCTTGCATCTTAGAACAGACAACGCGAAGTCCACGCAGATACAAGCCATGCTTAAACGCCAATCTACATACATCAAGTCATACCAAAACAGACACTGCATAGGTACGCACATAAAAACAAGTGTGCAAAAGCACTCTTGTTACTGCAACAGGTACACACCTGTTCTTTAAGCAGATTGGCGGAATATACTTATATCCCGTAGACGTCAATCGTTGCTATGCTCTGAAGATGCTTGAAATTTGCGAGATTTCTATACATCAGAACAGAACGTCAATAAACGCCTTTTTGTGTATATCGTGTGTGCGCAGTCGCTCCGTACAGCACTTGTGCATACGGCACAACTCGCTCACTCACAAGCGCAAAGGTACTACAAAATTAGGAATTACGCAAGTTTTATTTCATCCTCTCATCCGCCATCCTTAATTTTTCATTCTCCCCAACCCTGCAAAGCATACAATTCTTAATCCTTTGTCCTTCCGTCATCTCGGTCATCAGTTGCAATTCTTAATCCTTCATTTTTCATTCTTAATTCCCACCTCCCCCACAAAGCATGCAATTCTTCATTCTTAATTCTTAATTTTTAATTTCCCCTGCTGTCTTCCTTGAAGGATAACCGATACATAACCGAAGGATAACCGAAAGATAACCGAAGGATAATGCTGACCTTGTCGTACCTTTCCCGAACCCATGCACACCCGATAACGCCACAACAAACCGCCCATTGTCTCTACCTGTATTTCCGGTAAGAGACAATGGGCGCACCCGTCTTACTATGTACCCAATCTTAATGTAGTATCTTGTATATCAGTTCCTTCCACAAATCCTCATCCTTGGCGGAAGGATTATTGATGCCTTTCAGTCTTGCATCTGTGTCACGGAAATAACCGATGATGGCAAACGTCTTACCTGCCGAATACCTCCTTGCTGCCGCTGCAAAATCCTTGGCAAAGAACGGCGAGATACCCAATGCACTTGCCACGGCACGTTCACTCTTGTCGGGCAGATAGTGGTATATCATCAGATTGGCAAAGAAACCGTACAGAATACCCAGTTCCTTGACCATAGGGTGCTCTTTGGACGTGGCAAAATACTGTGTGATACGGTTGGCTTTCACCACATCGCCTTTGATGAGCGCGTCTTGCAACTCAAAGATATTGAAGTCTTTGGATATTCCTATATTCCTTTCCACAAGGGCGGCATCTATCACCTTCACCCCTTCGGGACGTCCGTCAATCAGTTTCTGGAGTGCCCCTACAATCTGTGTGAGGTCAGTGCCTATGCTGTCTGCCAGTATCTTGGTCACACGCTCATCTATCTGCACACCGTCACCATGGGCACGCAGTTCCTCATTCTTTTGCGTCACATAATCACGTATCCACTTCTCCACTTGGTAGTCGCGCAGACGGTCTGACTGCATCATCACACCGCCATGCTTCTCCCAGTTCTTGAACAGTGTCAGACGCTTGTCAGGAGTACCGTATTTGTAGCAAAACACCAGGATGGTTGAGGGTTGGGGGTGCTCCATATACAGCCCCAATGCTTCCCATTTCTTTATCTGCTGTGCCTCTTTCACGATGATGACCTTATACCCTCCCATCATGGCAAAACCGCGTGCCGCACTCACCACGGGAGCCACATCTGCCCCTGCAAGGTCCTTGCCGTAGAGGATAGTCTGGTCAAACTCACGGGCCATCTCATCCAGCACATGCGTCTCTATGTAGTCCGACACCTTATTTATATAATAAGGCTCCTCGCCGCACAGCATATAAGCAGGTGCATACTGCCCCTTGCGGAGCCCGACCATCACTTCTTCGTACTTTGCCATCACTTCCAAAAGGCTATCTGGTTAGGGTCTCGGCTGTCTCTGTCAAGGTGCTCCCTGATACGCCCTTTCCCGTAACGGAACAGCATAAAACAGAACACATAGAACGACAACAGCAGTATCGTACTGAACACCGTGTGCATATTCACCATAAACAGAATGGAATCATACACCCCGTGAAACAGCACAGGCACCCAGAAGATACGGCTCTTCTTGCGCCACGACATATCACCAAAGTAAATCATCGAGTACATATATCCCATTGCCACGGCAAACATAAAGTGTCCGGGCACGGCAAACATAGCCCTTCCCACTGCCACAGACTGCCATTCATTGATATTGCTCAGCAGATACAGGATATTCTCCGTTCCTGCAAAACCCATTCCCACACACACGGCATACACAATACCGTCAAACCGCTCATCGAAATAGCGGTTATTGCGCAGCAACAGCCACAGCATCAGCAACTTGGACAACTCTTCCGGCATAGCCGCACCTATAAAAGCGTTCCATGCTGCCTGTACGAAAGTGACTGGTTGTTCAAACGTCCAACCGAATATCTGCAACCCGCTCTCCAGCACATAAGCAATACCTGCCGACACCACACCCAAGGCTACTCCTTTGAGTATCTGGGATATAGGTTCCCTTTGATAGCGGTCACGCAACCAGATATAGATTACCAGCAGAAAAGCGGGTAATATGGCTGCAAAAATAATGGTATATAAACTCTGCATAGTATTCAAAGTATCTCCAAACTGAGCGCAAAGTTACAACCTTTTTGCGACTTACACAAGTGAGCCATCTTGCATACTTCAAAGATTCTGTGTAACTTTGCACTCCAAAATTTGAAAATCGTATATTCGTAAATCGTACATCGTATGTATCCGCAACAGATAATAGATGCCCTTGCCCACGTGCGCTATCCGGGCACGGGCAAGAACCTGATAGAGGCAGGTATGCTCGAAGATGACATACGCATCTCGGGACTGGAGGTCAGTTTCTCGCTCATCTTCGACAAGGACAACGACCCCTTCCTCAAGTCGGTGCTCAAGGCTGCCGAGGTGGCGGTCAAGACCTACGCCGATGCCAACGCCGCCGTGCATATCAACACCAAGTTCCGCAAGCAAAACCTTGTGCCGCAGGAAGCCAAGCCCGCCATACAGGCCAAGCACATCATCGCCGTCCATTCGGGCAAAGGTGGCGTGGGCAAGTCCACAGTAGCCGCCAACCTTGCCATCACGCTGGCGAATATGGGCTACCGTGTCGGGCTGCTGGACGCGGACATCCACGGACCCTCTATCCCAAAGATGTTCCACACCGAGGACTGCCGTCCCGTATCCGTCACCGTGAACGGGCGCGACCTTATCCAACCCATTGAGCAGTACGGCGTTAAGATGCTCTCTATCGGCTTCTTCGTTGACCCCGAACAGGCGGTGGGATGGCGCGGAGGTATGGCAAGCAACGCCATCAAACAACTCATACAAGACGCCGACTGGGGCGAACTCGACTACTTTCTCATCGACCTCCCCCCGGGAACCGGCGACATTCACCTCACACTCGTCCAAACACTCCACCTCACCGGCGCGATAGTGGTCACCACACCCCAGCCCGTGGCTTTGGTGGACGCCCGCAAAGGCGTGGATATGTTCCGCAACGAGAAAATCAATGTCCCCGTACTGGGTATCATCGAGAATATGGCATGGTTCACGCCGGCTGAGTTACCCGACAACAAATACTACATTTTCGGTAAGGACGGTGGTAAGGATTTGGCACAGAATTTGCAGGTACCCCTGCTGGGTCAAATCCCGTTGGTACAGTCTATCCGTGAGGCGGGGGACGAAGGCACTCCCATTGCCATGCAAAAGGGACACCCCGCAGCAAAGGTATTTGAAGATATATGTCGCAAAATAATATCACAGAGTTAGGCACAGAACCTATCAGAAACCTCCTTGTCAAGTACGCATTGCCGGGCATCATCGCGATGACGGCAAGTTCGTTGTACAACATTGTCGATAGCATCTTCATCGGGCACGGTTGCGGTGCCATGGCGTTGTCGGGCTTGACGATTGCCAAACCGTTCATGGATATATGCGCCGCCTTCGGCAGTCTCGTCGGGGTGGGTGCCAGTTCGCTCGTGGCAATCAAGTTGGGGGAAAAGGACTACCGTTCGGCAGGCAAGGTGTTGGGCAACGTGATAGTGCTCAATGTGCTGCTCGGCTTTCTCGTAGCCGTGGTGGGACTGGTATGGCTCGACCCTATTCTCTACGCCTTTGGTGCCAGCGAGGTCACCGTCACCTACGCGCGCGATTATATGGAGATTATCCTCTTCGGCAATATCCTGACGCATATCTACTACGGACTCAACAACATGCTCCGCGCCATGGGGCACCCCCGCTCGGCGATGGCGTCCACGATTGTCGCGGTGTTTGCCAACGTGGTCCTGGACCCCATATTCATATTCGGACTGGATATGGGCGTGCGCGGTGCCGCATTGGCTACCATGCTCTCGCAGACCATTGCCGTAGTGTGGCAGTTCACTATCTTCCTGAATCCCAAAGAGATAATACATTTCCACCGCGGTATATGGCGACTCGAAAAGGACATCACCTTCAGGGCTCTGTCCATTGGCATGGCACCGTTCCTCATGAACCTCGCCTCGTGCTTTGTGGTCATCATCATCAACAACCAACTCAAGCACTATGGCGGCGACATGGCTATCGCAACCTATGGCGTCATCAACCGCTTCACCTTTGTGTTCGCCATGATAGTCATGGGCTTGAATCAGGGTATGCAACCCATAGTCGGCTACAACTACGGTGCCAAGCAGTACGACCGCATGCTGCGGGCGTTCAAACTCACCGCGATATGTGCCACCTGTGTCATGGGGGCGGTCTTCCTGTTGGGCGAGATAGTGCCCGAGTGGATGGTACGTATGTTCACGCACGACACCGAACTCATCGCGCAGTCCATTGTCCCGATGCGTATCGTGGTAGCGGTGATGTGGCTGGTGGGCTTTCAGATGGTCACGGGTAACTTCTTCACCTCTGTCGGTATGTCCGGCAAGTCTATCTTCCTCAGTCTCACGCGCCAAGTGATATACCTCATACCGCTTCTGCTGTTCCTCCCGCAACTGTTTGAGAATCTGGGCACGTCTCCTATCTTGGGTGTCTGGTGGAGTCTGCCGCTCAGCGACACGCTCTCTGCCATCACTGCCGCCATCATGCTAATCATCGAAGTGGAGAAATTCCGCAAGCACGGTATGTCAACGGGTGACGGCCACAGCGAACTTACGGCGTAGTACGTCTTTGGTTGTCGTATTTTTCAGTTCTATAGCCAATACATATACCCCTATTTCAGCGGGTGTGCCCTGCGCGGTTGTGCCATCCCAGCAGAGAGTGCCCGCTGTGGGCAGCGACTGCTTTTCGCATACATGGCGAACCAACACCCCTGTGGGCGTATAGACACTAAGCGTGGCATAATAACCGTCGTCGGGGAGGGAGTAAGAGAGACACGCTTCGTCCTCATATCCGTCCCCATTGGGTGAGATGGACTCCGTCAGCAGATACACAGCAGATTGGGGAGAAGTATCAGGCGTATCATCATCTTCTTCTGCGCGAACAGGCATATCTTGCGGGCTGCCTGCCACGGCAATATCATCAAAGTAGAAATCGTATCCGCGCTGCTTGCTGTTCTTGACATAAAGAGCAAAATACTTGCTGCGCACCCTATTGGCAAAGTAGATACCTTCCTCTATGAAGGTGCTGTCCACTCCTTCCACGTGGGAATACAAGTGAAAGATACCGTCTGCACCACGTGTTACGCGCCAACGTACCACCGTAGCGGAAGTGTTGAGTATCTTCTTACGTGTCTCATTCTCAATCACTTTGGTGGCAGTACCATCGTATTGCTCATACAGCGCGATGTTCTTGTTAGCCCCTCCTATCTGCACATAGTAGGCATCGGCTTGCAGACTGTCGCCGTTGAGTGTGAGGTAACAACGTATGAGGTTGTGGGCGCTGCAGGTGCCCGAGATACGCGCCCAGCCACTCCACTCGGCTTCAATAGAGGCAGTGCTTTCGTGCCAAAGGGTACTCTCTGCGGCGGTAGAGGACTGGCTCTGGAGTTGCCCATGGCGGTTGACGGCAAAGCGTTCCCAATCGCCATGCCATACGCTGTGAGAGGTATCGGCATGGGAGAAGTCATCGCGGAACTGTCCAACGGAAGGCAAAGATGCAACAACACATAAAACGAAGATTATCAAGCGTTTGCTGATGCGTATGCAATGATGTGCGGGGGATATTGGTTGCTGTGCCATAAGTTTGTGGTATGGTGAGTGTAAGGTGCCGATATTGTCTCGAAAAACTCCGCTGTCGTTGCCGTCTCGTTGCCGTGTCGTTGCCGTAATTAGCAGCACAAAACCCCGAGGAAGAGTCGAAGGCGGTCGCTATAATTGCCCTGCCTCCACAAGGTTGATGACGCGCTCGACAATACGGTCTTTGTCTGCTGCATCGTAGCCCTCTTTGAGGTCGTTCTTGAAGAGTTTGGCAACGAACTGCCAGAAATTGGCACTGAATGTGCCACGGTACATTTGGATAATCTCGTAACTGGTGCGGTCGCTCTCACGGTCCATTAGTTTCATGAGCATCTGCCCCTGCGAGGCGGTCATGTGCCGAAAGTCGTTCTCGTACTTTTTGAAGAGTTGTTTTTCGTATGCCTTCCACCACTTGCGTTGGGATTTCTTGTCCGGCAAGAGGGCTAATTGCTTGTCGGCATACTCCATCTCTCGTGTGAGCAACTTGGCATAGGGGAGGGTCTTCTTCACATCGCGGACAGTGCGCCAGTAGAAGCGTTCCTGCCTTTTGCTCTTGAACACCATCGGGGGATAGACATAAATGTCGTGCATCCGTGCCATATAGAACGTATCGCCGCGGCTCACTTGCAGTTGCAGAGAGTCAATGGAACTCTCTGCACTACACACCAAAGGCACACATACAAGTATGCAAAATATGTACGCCGGCAAGCGTTTCATACCTACAAAATATACTTCCCCCTCTTACCTTCCGCAAGACAGAAGCATGGCTACTTCTTCAGCCACACATTGACTATCTCGCCCACAAACAACTGATGACGGGCAGTGTCGCGGGTATAGCAATTGCGCATCACTTCGTCACGATAGGCGGGGGTAAGACAGTTCAAATCCAATGGCTGCTGCAGCATGGTACGGCACTCTATAATCATACGTGCCTCGGCGAAAGTCATCATCCCCGTAGGCGTAGCCACAGGAGTGAGTCCCGCCTCTTTGACCTTGTCTGTAGCACGGCCTGAACGTGTGCCGCAGATATTCAGTGCATGGCGATAGTCTTCGGCAAAGAAACTAAGCGTATATGCCTGCTCGCGTTGCAGGAACTCGTATGTATAGCGTGTGTCGCGAATGAAGATGAACGCCGCATGCTTGTGCCAGAGTTCGCCCATGGCACCCCATGAAGCGGTCATGGTATTGAACGAGCGTTCATTACCAGCCGTGACCAACATCCACTGACGGCTGATGAGGTCTATTGCATTGTCTTTCAACTCCGTAGGTTCTACACGCACATAAGCGTTCTGCCAAAGAGAATCATTGTTTGTATTCATATTCACGGGTGTATTTGTTGATGTCTGCTCGGCACCCTCATCATGCGATGAGGTGTGCGAACAGGACAACAAGGTGAGACCGGTTGCCATTATGGCAATAGGCAACAGGGCCTTTGCAACTATTGATTTCATCAGCAACACATTGATTGTCAGCGAATCATGTCGCAGCCCATGTAGGGTTGCAGGGCGGCAGGGATACGGATACCCTCTTCCGTCTGGTTGTTCTCCAAGATGGCGGCTACGATACGCGGCAGGGCAAGAGCCGAGCCGTTGAGCGTATGGCAAAGGGTGACTTTCTTGTCCTCTGCACGGCGGTAACGGCAATGGAGACGGTTCGCCTGATAGGTGTCAAAGTTAGATGTAGAGGACACCTCCAACCAACGGTGCTGCGCCTCGGAGTACACCTCAAAGTCGTAGCAGAGTGCCGCCGTAAAACTGATGTCCCCGCCACAGAGACGGAGAATACGGTAGGGCAGTTCGAGTTTCTTGAGCAGTCCTTCTACGTGGTCGAGCATCTCCTGATGCGAGATAGCCGAATGCTCGGGTGTGTCGATGCGCACAATCTCAATCTTGCTGAACTCGTGGAGACGGTTCAGACCGCGGACGTCCTTGCCATAGGAACCTGCCTCGCGGCGGAAGCACTCGGTATAGGCGTAGTTCTTGATAGGCAGTTGGCTCTCATCGAGTATCTCGTCGCGGTAGAGGTTGGTGACAGGCACTTCGGCTGTGGGTATGAGGTAGAGGTCGTCCACTTCGCAATGGTACATCTGTCCCTCTTTATCAGGCAGTTGCCCTGTGCCGTAGCCGCTGGCTGCATTCACCACCGTAGGGGGCATGATTTCGGTATAGCCCGCCTTGGCAGCCTCTGCGAGGAAGAAATTGATGAGGGCGCGTTGCAGGCGCGCACCCTGACCTATATATACAGGGAAGCCTGCGCCCGAAATCTTCACACCGAGGTCGAAGTCGATGAGGTTGTACTTCTTAGCTAGTTCCCAGTGTGGCAGTTTCTCGCTGTCGGCAATACGCTGTTGCGCGATAGCCTCGTCGGCATCGGCAGGCCAGTCGCGGAGTGCCACGGGCTTACCCGCAGCCAAGGAGTCGATGACGGCTTGGTTAGGCCAGTTGCCCATCTTGACAGCGAGGTTGTCTTCCGCGCCGTTGCCTTCGGGTACGATGTCGTAAGGCACATTGGGGATAGTGAGGAGCAGATTGGTGAGGGATGTTTCCGCTTCTGCCATCTCGTGGTCGTAGGTGGCAATGTCCTGTTTGAGGGTGCCGGTCTGCGCCTTGGCTGCTTCCGCTTCCTCGCGCTTGCCCTGTGCCATAAGGGCTCCGATAGACTTGGATATCTTGTTCATCTCTGCCGCAGCAGCGTCTTTCTTCTGTTGGGCAGTCTTGCGGGTAGTGTCAAGAGCAATGGCTTGCTCTATCGCGTCGCGGGCTCCCGCAAAGTGCTTCTTTTCGAGACCGGCAATGATATGCTCGCGGTCGTCGTAGATTTGTTTGAGGGTCAACATAGACTAATTTGTAATTAATAATTAGTAATTTGTAATTATAAAACAACAATTCTCCCACCGAAGAAGCCGAAGCCCTTTCGGTAGGAGAACGTAGTATGTATTCTCTCGCCGATTAAGCCTCAGCAATCGGCTGGATTGAGACGTAGGATTTGTTGTTGCGTTTGCGGGTGAACGTAACTACACCATCTACCAATGCATAGAGCGTGTGGTCGCTACCCATACCCATATTCTCGCCGGGGTTGTGGACGGTACCGCGCTGACGAACAATGATGTTGCCTGCTTTGGCAAATTGACCACCCCAGATTTTAACGCCTAATCGTTTGCTTTCTGATTCACGGCCGTTCTTGGAACTACCGACACCTTTCTTATGTGCCATAATCTTTTCCTTTCTTCTACTTTAGTTGGTTAGACATTAAGCCAATACAATCTCCTTAACCACAAGGTTCGTAAGGTCTTGACGATGGCCATTGAGTTTGCGGTAGCCTTTGCGGCGTTTCTTGTGAAAAACGAGAATCTTCTCGCCACGGCACTCGTTGTCAAGCACTTCGCAAACCACCTTTGCTCCTGCTACTACGGGAGCACCTACTTTGATTTCGCCGTCGTTGTCCACGAGCAGCACTTTGTCGAACGTTACCGTTGCGCCCTTCTCGGCGTCCATACGGTTCACGAACAGTTTCTTGCCGGCTTCTACTCTGTACTGAAAGCCTTGCATTTCTACAATTGCGTACATTATCACAATGGTTTAATTATTCACTCGGTCGGGCGAGGTACTGAGTCCTCGACGTTGGCACGCCCTGTCTCCTGAACCTTTGCAGGCGTATGTTGACAAGCGTCATCCGTCCCCTCAGCAGTGCTTCTTTGGAGCCCATTAGCCGAAAAAGCGTGCAAAGGTACAACTATTTATTGAGGTGTGCAAATTTTTGCAGAAAAAGTCTCGTTGGCAATCACATAGATACAAGAATCCTGCATATAATCGGGCACATTACACAATTGAAAATTGTGTGGGCACACGTGAACAAACTATCAGCAACAAAAAGGGCGAGACAATGTCCCACCCTGAATGTTTACACAACGGAATAATCCTTATTGTGTATATCCTTCAGATATTTACGGTGCAAAGGTACAACAAATAATCGGTATCTGCAAATATAATCTGCATTTTTCTTAATGATTTAGAAGAAAGACTTGCGCAAGTCAGTGAAATAGAGTAACTTTGCAGTGTTGTTTTGGCTTTGCGTTCTTTGAAATACTGAATCTTGGATATTTTGTATCTGATTTGTTGTGTATATCCTTCAAATTTTGCAATTGATACATTCCTATACAACCATTTTGTCGATGTTTTCGAGCGGAAAAGCGTTGTGTATATCCTTCAAATTTTGCAATTGATACATTCCTATACAACACACAGGTGTAGCAGACTTTACTAATCTGAGTTGTGTATATCCTTCAAATTTTGCAATTGATACATTCCTATACAACCGACGAATTGCAAGCACAAAACTTTTGGACGTTGTGTATATCCTTCAAATTTTGCAATTGATACATTCCTATACAACACAAGGGCAACATTGACGCAAGTGTGTATGTTGTGTATATCCTTCAAATTTTGCAATTGATACATTCCTATACAACACAAACACCCGTTCTTCACACTCGTGGAGGTTGTGTATATCCTTCAAATTTTGCAATTGATACATTCCTATACAACTGATTGCTGCAATTGCTTATACTGCTCATCGTTGTGTATATCCTTCAAATTTTGCAATTGATACATTCCTATACAACGATTATTGCTCCTAGTACTGACATAGTATTGTTGTGTATATCCTTCAAATTTTGCAATTGATACATTCCTATACAACCCCACCCACTCGGCTCCTAACAGCCACTATGTTGTGTATATCCTTCAAATTTTGCAATTGATACATTCCTATACAACGAGATATGTTACCAACGTCAACAGAACCAAGTTGTGTATATCCTTCAAATTTTGCAATTGATACATTCCTATACAACAAGTGCTTGTGCAAGACAAGACGTAGACACGTTGTGTATATCCTTCAAATTTTGCAATTGATACATTCCTATACAACGTTGGTCAGTATGATTATATGATAATGTCTGTTGTGTATATCCTTCAAATTTTGCAATTGATACATTCCTATACAACTTTACGACGAAACGCAACAAGTGTATTCTCGTTGTGTATATCCTTCAAATTTTGCAATTGATACATTCCTATACAACAGAGTATTAGGAAAGAAATGAGTATCAATAATTTATACACCAGTATAGGAAAGAAAAAAGTAGGTCGGAAGACCTGCTTTTTTCTGTATCAATGCCCAGCTTTTATGATGTAGATTCAGTATTTATATCTATATTATTCCGTATTTTTCTTCTATTAGTCTGGTGGGTGTATACCCGCGGACAAGGGCATCCGCATCTTCGGCGATGTACTTACATGACGACGCGAGCCGATAAGGAGTTCTACTCAAGCCACAGGCTTTCGTTTCGCTACGGCACTCAGTGCGCATAAGCGCACTTGCCTTACGCTTCACGTCCCCCACAAGTGACGGGGGCGTCAAAACAGTTCCAGTTGTTGGACAGGTTGGCTCAAAGGGGCGGCATGTTGGCAGTCGAACAAGAGCATGTCGGCGAACTGCTTGTCCGTAATGCGCATGATGCCAACCTTTCCATATTCAGGCAAGGTGCTCTTCACCCGCCGTATATGCACGTCGGCATTCTCCGCACTCGGGCAATGGCGCAGGTAAATGGAGAACTGAAACATCGTGAAACCATCCTCCAGCAATTGCTTGCGGAACTTGGCTGCCGCCTTACGCTCCTTCTTCGTATCGGTCGGCAAATCGAAAAACACCAATACCCACATAATTCTATATTCACTAAACCGGCTGAACATACATAAAGAAATTGCCGTTTACACCCATTGATTGAACATATAATTAGCCGTATAATTGACCATTAATTGCATTATCGAGTGCGAAATCCATTGAAAATCATCGTAGTTGGTTCTATCAAAAGCCATTAAAAGTTTATTAAACACCGCGGACGGGGGCGTCCGCGTCCCCGGTTGGTTCTCCGCTGTTATGCATCCGGGGTCCTGGTGAGTTGGGCGATGATGAAGTTGCGGAGGACTTTGTATTTGGGCGGGGCGGGCTGGTGGTCGAACAAATTCTGCCAATAGGCACGGCGGACAGGGTCGGAGAGTTCGGCAGCAGCACGCTTGACTGCCGCTTGGAAATTGGTGTTCAGTGCCTTTTGGTGGTCGGAAATGGTATTGGGGTTGCGACGCTTGGGGTAGTTGGAGACGACAGTCTTGCCGTAACGCTGGGTGTAGTAGATTTCACTGTCGTGCCCAATTCTGCCATGAATGCCCGCAAAGGGGACTTCCAAATCTGCTTTTGCCATAGGATTGTTGATTTAAGATATTGATATATAAGTTGTTTTGTCTTTTCGTAGAACGGACGGCTACGCCGTATTATCACACACTATCCATAAAATTCATTCGTTATGGTCGCGGCAAGCCCTCGTAATACTCGGCTGTCGTTGCCGTCTCGTTGCCGTGTCGTTGCCGTAATTGGCTCGAAGAAGATACGATATACTAAGGTGTGCGTCATGATACGGTTATGGTGGTGTGCCATTTTCTGCATTTACCAATCGGGGTAAATGATTTTGCGGGACTCGCCGGAGAAACAACGTTGGACGCTGTTTGCCGTGGTCTGGATGGCTATCATCATCGGGCTGCGTTTGCCTTCGATGAGGACATCCATCGTGCTGATACTCAGCATGTCGCGTTTGATGTCGGTGGTGAGTTGGGAAATGTCTGGGTAGCGTTGGCGGAGTTCCAGCACGAGCAAGTCCACGTAGGGGCGGTAAGGCTCCATGATGTCGTCGGCGAGGCAGTAGGCGTTGTAGCGATTGTGGTGGTGAATGCCGAGCGTGGGTAGCAGTCCCGCGGCGACCAATGCGCGTGCCACCATGGCACGGACAATGGCGTAGCCGTAGTTGAGGAGGTTGTTGGGCGGGTCGCCCTCCTGCCCACGGACGAAAGAGGTGTCGCCGAAGACGTTGCGCCAATAATATGCCGCCGCACGCCCTTCGAGATTGTCGGCGTCGCCGGAACGGACGGACTTCGACCAAGCGAGGAGGTTCTGGTTCTCAATGTGTTGCGTGCGCAGAACGAAGGCTTGTCCGAGTATTTTGGCGATGACGGTCTGTTGCCACA
>ERZ808274.715-NODE-715-length-14416-cov-3.944781_pt1 | contig 14416 bp, 8 predicted proteins | sample MGYA00521277_ERZ808274 | MGnify/ENA primary metagenome ERZ808274 (study PRJEB31516, sample SAMN03275597) | gut metagenome | biome: mammalia-associated habitat; material: feces | host: Papio cynocephalus | place: Kenya | collected 2012-07-28 ... | reverse complement strand
ACAGGAAGCCATCGGAATTGACCTTGCTGAAACGCGCATTGGCACGCCAGTTGTTAGGCAACACCACGTGTGCCGATGCCATCTCGCGGAACGTGTTGTACATACCGCCGTTGAAACTCAGCGTATAGTGGCTCACAGTGTCATTATCACCCGTCTGCATATTGAGGCTTGCACCAAACGAAGCCGAACCGTTGGTGGACGTACCCACACCGCGTTGCACGTCAATGCTCGACATCGAGGCTGCCATATCCGTCATATTCACCCAGAAGACGGTCTGGCTCTCTTGGTCGTTGAGCGGCACATCGTTCACGGTCATATTGATACGCGTATGGTCAGTACCGCGTACACGGAAATAGGTGTAGCCCACACCCAATCCGTCATCGCTCGTTACCTGCAACGCAGGTATCGTGGAGAGCAGGTAGGGCAGATTCTGTCCCGTGTTCTCCCTGTTGAGCGTCTCTTTAGACAGGACGCTGTGGTTGATGGTGGTTTGTTGTACTCGTTGTGCCACGACCTGCACTTCGTCCAAGTGTTGGTCTCGCACAATCATCAGCGTGTCGGCAGCGTAGCCTTGCACGCCGCCCCAAAGGAGTGCTGCGTATCCGCAGCATACTCGCAAAAAGTGATTTGTTTTCATTTCCCTCTACAGAATTACCTGTGCAGGTTCCACGGGTTTAATCTCAGCCGAAGCACCCCGAACGAATCTGAACGAAAGTTCTATGTAAGTGAATTATAGTCTATATACAAACGTTACCATCCAGCCCCACTCATTCAACTTCTGCGATGGCACTACGGGTGTCCGCAGCAAGTTGTTCAGACCGAAGTCGTATCCCGACTGCAAGCGGTACCTGTCCCACTCCAAGCCGCCGCCAATACCGAACTGAATGTTGGTGCGGTAGAGTTGCTTGCCTGCATATCGGTCGTGGTTGGTCAACGGCACCCCTTGCGCTTCCAGCCACTCGGTAGTGGGCGCGGAGGTGTTGTTGGTCATAAGGTCGTAACTGGTCAGACCTATTTGCAACTGCGGACCCGCATAGAAGAACAGACGCAACTGTTTCCAAAGTGTGATGGTATAGTAAGCACGCACGGGAATAGTGAGTTCCAACTGTACAATATCGTGCCTGAGGACCTCTATCTGTGCGCTCTCAGCGGTCATAGAACGCCAATGCTGGTTCTGATAACCATACGTGAGCGATGCCAAAGCACCTGTCTGAATACTGAAATGATAGGGCAGCAGGAAGTCCACCGTCCCGCCAAAGCGCAGACCGTGCAGATACATCGCCACGGAGTCATTCTGACGTTGCTGCCACTGTACAAAGCCCGTCTCTATGCGCCACTCCGTGCCGAACTTGTACTCCTCTGCCGCTTCCTTGCGTGTCGGGTCAAAGAAGTCAGGCTCTGCCGTCTGCAAATCGGGCATTGACTTGGTGTCTTGTGCCCGCAAACCGCTGCTGAGGAGCAGACCTCCCAACACCATACACCATATATATATATATAATCGTTTCAACTAACTTATCACTTCTTCTTTACCTAACTTATCACTTCAAATCGTTAGTGGTTGGTTATAGGATGGTTATAGGTTAGCGGTTCCCAACATATAGTTTCACCTTCCCGACACACCCGACACCACACTATTTCCGCCTACAAAGGTACTACATTCTTCCCGAATACACAATTATTCACTAAAAAATATGCTTTTTTCTCACAATTATTTGCACAATTCAAAAAGTAGCAGTACCTTTGCAGCCGATTTCCGCCTGTGCGGTTCTTTTGTTTGTCGGAGTAGTGTTCAAAAACATGCTCAAAGTTGTCAAGAGTGACATACTAAATGACATAGCCAAAGTGCCTGCATAGCCACAACTCAAAAACTTGTTTTTGAGTTGAGAGGAGAAACGGCGGCGACCTAAATTCGCAACGCGAATTTCATTGTCGCAAGCCCGTTTCGACGAGGTCCATTCGTCTATCGGTTAGGACGAGAGATTTTCATTCTCTAAAGAGCAGTTCGACTCTGCTATGGACTACAAATTAAACAGATTAAAGAACTAAAAAATTAACTGACAGAATAAGATGGCAAATCATAAATCATCTTTGAAGCGTATCCGCCAAACGGCTGCCCGTAAGGCACACAACCATTACTATGCTAAGACCACCCGCAATGCTATCCGCGTATTGCGTGCTACCACCGACAAGGCTGCTGCCGAGCAACTCCTGCCAAAGGTAAGTTCGATGTTGGACAAGTTGGCTAAGCGCAACATCATCCACCGCAACAAGGCTGCCAACCTCAAGTCGGGCTTGGCTCTGCATACCAACAAACTCGCCTAAGCGATTGTTCATTAATTCCCTATATAGCAGGGGGCTACCGCAAGGTAGTCCCCTTTGTTGCGTGGGTAGATATGAGAAAAAGTTACACGGGTACACAAACAGGGCGCATGGTAAACACAAACATTTTTCTCAGACATATAACTATTGAGGCAATATATCAGTACTAATACCCTATGCATGTATTCCTAAATTTACAAATTCTACACTAGTTCCCTTGCGTCCCCTCATATTAGCCATGAACAATTAGTATGTTATTAGAATGATATTGTACCGTTAATGTTGTTTAAATATCGGATGCTTACGCAGCACTTGCCCCCCCCTGTGAAAGTTATGTCGCATTGTTTGGTACCCATCATACTAACAACGTGGAATATAACGAATTGTGCCCAATAATTAATGTTTGTTTTAATGGAGTTTCCTGGATATCTTGTGCCCAACATTTGTTTTGTCTTATGGCGTGGATATTGATAATAATTTTGTGTAATTGCAAAATTATCACTAACTTTGCGACCGCAAAGGCTTGCAGGGGGTATAGTTTGGGGTGGGGTGTCGTCTGTTGAGACCGACAAGAATATCCTGACAATGCCCTCTTTGGGCGAGCCTGAGCGTATATATTTTTATTGAAAGCGTTTATTGACGCTTGTTTTGGCACTTTGAAATCCAGCAAATTTCTCCGCCCAAAACAAGACCGACAATAAATGCCTGTGATGTGTATGAACTACGCACTTTGTGGCGTGTTTGTGCATATTGGCGTGGGCATTGTTGTTTATTCTTGTTGGAAGGGTCTTGCTGGAACCTCAAAGTGGAGAATGAGCAGAAAATAAGGTACCACGCTTTGTCTTTTGTACCATGGGCAGGTGAGGTGCCGCCACCCACAAATAACTAATTGCTTATGGCAAAAATTATTATTTTCCGATGTGCTAATGATGCACTCCGTGACCACATCTCTTGGATGGTCTATCGCGCTTTGGCAAACCAAGCCGTCCAACCACATGCTTTTTGGCGCAACAACCAACGCTTGCTGCTTAATGCTCCACAAACACCATTATTCACTCCACAAGGCAACCCATGTAAGTTCAAGGCTCTAATGGAGATTCATACACAACAAGTAGGAGTTCTATGCACAGCATCCACTCCGCAAACTATTTGGCACGGCATAGCAACACTTTGTCGTGAAGGTGCAGACATTATCGTGGTTGGAGTTAAATGCAACGCTCATGGACAAATCCCGGACCAAAGACAAATCTTTGATGCCTTGACATTTGATGGACATGAAATTGTAATCCCGCCAATAGTCATTCCGAATATCAGGAATTATCCTGTGCATGAGCCGAACAATGACTTGGATTATCTTGTGCAGCAAATTGCAAATGCTGTAATGGACGGAATCAACGAACTTAACAATCAAAATCGATAAATATGAAAACAAAATTATTATCTTTATTGGTGGCACTTTTTGCCACCACTGTCCTCTGGGCAGATAGATTCGATGACGGGGATTTTTGGTACAATGACTTATGGTACAATATAACCAGTGATAGCACGGTTAAGGTTACCTATGAATATCGGATGGGTACTACCGGTCGCGAGAACTATTCGGAACTTCCTCCTGTCGTTATTATTCCTCCTTATGTTGATAGTGGTCATGGTGTAATGTATCGTGTAACAAGTATAGGAGAATACGCTTTTCAGAATTGTAAGATTATATCCGTTACCATCCCTAATGGCGTAACAAGTATTGGAAAGGATGCTTTCTGTGATTGTTCCACTCTTACCTCCATTACTATGCCAAATAGTGTAACGGACATTGGAGAAGAGGCTTTCAGTTACTGCTATGGGCTTACGTCCATCATCATTCCAAATAGTGTAACAAGTATTGGAGATTGGGCTTTTGGCTACTGTACGGAACTCACCTCAATTGCTATTCCAGAGAATGTGCGATATATTGGCGATAAAGCATTTGCTGGTTGCAGGAGACTCTCCTCCGTTACTATGGGTGAATCTATTTCTTCCATCGGAAAACAAGCATTTTCAGACTGTTCTAATCTCTCATCTATTACTCTCAAAGCGCGGAAAATAGGAGATAATGTACTGGAAAATTGTTCTAATCTTACTTCTGTTGCAATTGGTAGCCCACGGCGATATAATGGCATTAGTGGTGTCCAATTGGGAAGCGATTTGTTTTCTGGCTGTGAACAATTAAGTTCTGTTGCGTGGAATGTAAATCATGTAGGAAACGATATCCAATCAGCATTTTCATCCGTTCGTTCACAGATTAAGTCTTTCACTTTCGGTGAACATGTAAAGTCTATTCCATTCGCTTTGTGCAGTGGAATGGGGAGACTTACAAAAGTTAGCATTCCTGATAGCGTGATAGAAATAGGGGAAAGTGCTTTTGAGAGATGTGTATCCTTGTCATCCGTTCTTATTTGGTAATAGTGTAACAACTATTGCGGATTGGGCATTTATGGGATGCTTCCAACTTACATCTGTCGTAATCCCCAATAGTGTGAAATACTTAAGTGGTTTCAATGGTACAGGTCTAACCTCTATTCAAATTCCTGAGTCAGTAACGGTTATTGGGAAAAATGCTTTTGATGGATGTCAAGGGCTTACCTTAGTCACGATTCCTAATAGTGTGACTCATATAGAAGAGTGTGCATTTAAGGATACTAAAATTACTTCTATCATCATTCCCGAGAACATAACAAGTGTTGGGCAATATGCTTTTGCATGCCCATCATTGAAATCTGTAGTATGGAATGCAATTTTGTGCACTAATTATGAGGGGAAAACATGGGGTATAGAAAAAGGCGTATCTAATAGTGCATCTAATGTATCTTCTTTCTCTTTCGGAAATAAAGTAAAAGTTATTTCGGGAAACTTGTGTTCAAGGTTGTGGAAACTGAGAAAAGTTGTAATCCCTAGTAGTGTAGATAGCATCGGGAGTGGAGTTTTCGCAGATTGCGACAATCTTGAGTCTATACAAGTAGAAAACGGAAATCAAATATACGATAGCAGGAACAATTGCAATGCCATCATCCGTACCAAAGACAATGCACTTGTTGCAGGATGTCAATCTACGATTATTCCCAAGGAGATAACATCTATAGAAGACTATGCTTTTGCAGGTCACACAAGGATTTTTTCAATAACAATACCAGATGGAGTAACCAACATCGGACGCTATGCATTTGCAGGCTGTATAAATCTTTCCTCAATTACAATCCCACATGGTATAACAACTATTAAGGAACACACTTTCAGAGGCTGTGCAATTTCTTCTATAATAATACCAGATGGCGTAACAAGTATTGAAGATTATGCTTTTGCATATTGTAAAAAACTTACAACTATCACAATCCCTGAAGCAATGAAGAATGTTTGTCTATCCGCTTTTGACTTTTCTTATAATATTGAGTCTATAGTATGGAATGCCCTAAATTGTGATGTCAGTGACTTCGAGACATGGATACATGAAAGGATTTGGTATTACGATAACTACAAACAGATATCGTTTACTTTTGGTAGGAATGTAGAAACTATTCCATCGGCTCTATTTCGAGTTCCCATTTCTTCATTAACGGTTAAGACGCAAATACCACCTCAAATTATGGGTAAATCTCCCTCCTCACTAGCATCTGTTATATACATACCTTGTGGCACAAAACAGGTCTATGGTGCTGTTAGTGATTGGGGAAAATATTATAAACGCTTTCAAGAAGCACCTAGTAATACTTTGGAAGTTTCCGTATCGGATAGTGATGCGGGGAAAGCATCAATCACTAAATCCCACACTTGTGATAACGAGGAAGCCCAAATTAAGGCCTCTCCCTATGTACACTACCATTTTATTCGATGGAGTGATGGAAACACGGACAATCCTCGTACAGTCGCTGTTACTAACGACACTTGCTTTGTCGCAGAGTTTGAATCTGACCCTCAGTATATTGTGACTGTCACGTGTGATTCGCTACAAGGTTCTGTCAAAGGGGCAGGAAGTTATTATGCCGGCGAAACAGCAACCGTTACGGCAACGGCTTTTGAAGGTTATGAGTTCAAACAATGGTGGCACGATGGAAAAGCCATTTCGAAAAACCCATATAGATTTGTCGTAGAGAAGGCAATTGTATTAGAGGCTGAGTTTGTCCCTGCTTCTGCAGTAGATAATGTGAATGTAACAGGCAGAAATACATCTCAAAAGTTCTTTCGTGATGGGCAACTTCTCATTCTTCATGATGGAAAGATGTATGATGCCTTGGGCAATGAAGTAACCATCAAAGACTAACCATTATGGCTAAACTAACAGAATATACTTCATTGGAAGAAAAACAACAATTCTATGGGGATAATTGTTATAATGTGATTGATACCACATCACAACTGCAGACAGAATTGGGTGCACTGTTGAAGACAAAGCACCTATTGTTCCGTGGTATGAATGAGGCAAAGTACAAGTTATTCACATCAGGACAACGTGAGTACATTCATCATGAGTATACAAAAGCGGGTATCAGGTATCATGATTTTATGCAATCCCTGTTAGATAACGTTGATGCAGATATTGATTTGAAGGAATACAACCGGACGGTAAACATTAAGACCAATGACTCCTACTATTTCACGTATTTGCAGCATTATGGCGCATATTCACCATACATAGACTATAGCACAGACCTGCATATGGCATTGTTCTTCAGTATATTAGACATGCACCAACAACCTTCAGACAGAGATATTGACAACTACTTTTCGTTGTATTACATCGCGCAATCGGATATTCCATTTATTAGAGACATATACAAAGCCCTATTCTTGGGCATGAATGCCGACAGCAGAGGAATTAGTTTGGATTTGAACGTATTGTTGGAAATGAGGCTATTCTATGTGTCATGGGAAAAGCATTATGGCAAATTTGGCAATCACTATTTCCTATATCGTATGCCTAATCGCAATATGCTTGCTCAGAAGGGGGTATTGATATTTAATGCAAGTGATAGCAAGCCATTAGAAGAAGTGGATATATTGAAAGGTAAAATTCATTGTATGGATATCCACAAATCATTGTGGCAAAAGATGCAGGCAATGTATTTACAAGGAGTAACAAAAGACAGGCTGTTCCCTTGTGAGTATCATGTTGCCAAACAAGCCTATGTGAAATTCCAAAAAGAATTTATATAAGACATTCTTGACTCTTACTATGATTCCCGATAGTATCAAGAGTGTATTGTCGCTGTGTTCCGCGAATAGGTTTGAATTATCAAAAAGAGGTCGCCTGAACGTGTCAGGCGACCTCTTTTCGTGTTGTGTGCGGGCGGGTTAAATCCAGCGGACGTAGCAGAAGTCCATGCGGTGGGGGAGGAGCGGGTGCGTGGGGAACATACGCAAGCCGAACTTCATGCCTCCGGCATAGTCCAACTGATACATGGTCTCGAAGAAGAGATGAGAACCCTCGCTCTTGACGAGGTTGAGCGGTTGCACCTCATACAGTTTGTCGTTGTTGTGCGTGGAAGTACGCATTGCCACCAGTTCGATGCCGATACCCTTGTCGTTGAGGTTGTGGGTATCAATCTCCACAGCCACCTTGCATTTGTTGCCGACATTGAGTGCAGCCTCTGCTTCGTTGAGTGTGGTGCTGACGACCTCTATCTCGTCCCAGTGCGCTACCATGTTCTCCTTCCAAGCGGTAATCTCCTTTGCCTGCTTGTAGTTGTCGGCACAGAGGAGTGCGTGACGCTTAGCCAGTTTGTTGTAGAAGCGTGCGAAATAGTCGTCCATCATGCGCTTGGTGGTGAAGTGGGGCGTGATTTTGGTTACGCTGTTCTTGATGGTCTGTATCCACTCGGGCGAGTATCCGCGGGAGTTCTTGGCATAGTACATAGGAATGATTTCCTCCTCGAGCATCTGGTATATGGTAGCCGCGTCGAGTTGGTCCTGATGGGCTTGGTTCTCGTAGGTGCGCTTGTCGGTGAGAGCCCAGCCTGCTCCCGGTACATATCCCTCAAGCCACCAGCCGTCCAAGACGGAGAAGTTGAGAACGCCGTTCATCTGTGCTTTCTCGCCACTGGTACCGCTTGCCTCCAAGGGGCGTGTAGGCGTGTTGAGCCAGATGTCCACACCTGAGATGAGTCGCTTCGCCAGACGCATATCATAGTTCTCAAGGAAGATGATTTTGCCGAGGAACTGCGGCATACGGCTGATTTCGATGATACGTTTGATAAGCCCTTGTCCGCCACCGTCAGCGGGGTGTGCCTTGCCGGTGAAGAGGAACTGTACGGGACGGTCGGGGTTGTTGACCAGTTTGTCAAGGCGTTCCAAGTCGGTGAATAGCAGATAGGCACGTTTGTAGGTGGCAAAGCGTCGTCCGAAGCCGATGATGAGGTTGTTGGGGTTCATCTCGTTGAGTGCGCGGACGATACGTGCGGGGTCGCCCTGGGTCTTCATCCAGTCCTCTTGGAACTGCTCTTTGATATAGTCAATGAGTTTGCTCTTGAGGCTCATGCGTGTGTTCCATATCGTCTCTTCGGGCAGGTCGTTGTACGCTTTCCACATATCGGGGTTGGACTGGTCTGTGTACCAGTCTATGGGGAATGTCTTGAAGTACAAGGCTTTCCATTCGCTGGCTGCCCAAGTGGGCATGTGTACGCCGTTGGTGACATAGCCGACGTGTAACTCTTCGGGGAAGTAGCCCGGCCATACGGGAGCGAACATCTTGCGGCTGACTTCGCCGTGCAGTTTGCTGACGCCGTTTGCCTCCTGGCAGGTGTTAAGGGCAAAGACGGACATGGAGAACTTCTCGGTGTTGTCGTCGGGGTTCTGGCGTCCCATACCGATAAGGTCGTGCCACTCGATGCCCAGGCGTGCGGGGAAAGAACTCATGTACTTGTAGAAGAGTCCCTCTTCGAAATAGTCGTGTCCGGCAGGCACGGGGGTATGGCAGGTGTAGAGTCCGCTGGCGCGTACCACTTCGAGAGCCTGCTGGAAGGTGAGGTGCTCGCCTTCGACGAGGTCGAGGAGACGTTGCAAGCCCATAAAGGCAGCATGCCCCTCGTTGCAGTGGTAGATGTCCTTCTTGATGCCCAACTTGTTGAGGGCGATGACGCCACCCATGCCGAGGAGTATCTCCTGCTTGATGCGGTTCTCCCAGTCGCCTCCGTAGAGTTGGTGGGTGATTTGGCGGTCCCATTCGGAGTTCATCTCGTTGTCGGTGTCCAACAGATAGAGGTTGATACGTCCGACAGCCACCTTCCACAGGTATGCCTTGACGGTACGTTCCGGATAAGGTACCTCGATAATCATAGGTGTGCCGTCGGCGTTATACACTTGGGTGATAGGGAGGTTGGAGAAGTTCTGCGCCTCGTAGTTGGCAATCTGCTGCCCCTCCGGCGAGAGGGTCTGGGTGAAATAGCCGTAGCGATAGAGGAAACCGATGGCAGTCATGTCCACGTTGCAGTCGGAAGCCTCTTTGAGGTAGTCGCCGGCAAGGATACCGAGTCCGCCCGAGTAGATTTTGAGGATATGGGAGAGCCCGTATTCCATGGAGAAGTAGGCGATACTGGGTCGCGTGGTGTCCTTGGGGGCGTCCATATAGTCGCGGAAATCGGAGTAGGTCTTGTCGAGTTGCGCCATGAACTGTTTGTCCTTGCTGAGTTCGACCATGCGCTCGTAACTGATGATGTTCAGCAGTACGATAGGGTTGGATTTGGCGCGATGCCACGCGTCGTTGTCAATGTATCGGAAGATGTTTTTTGCGTCCGAGTTCCACACCCACCAGAGGTTGTAGGCAATCTCTTGGAGTTTGTTGAGGTTCGCAGGGAGGTTGGCATGTACCGTGACCTCCGTCCAATTGGGTTGATTGGTGTTACTTACACGAATTACCATGTCTGAAATCTTTTTTGTATATGTAAAAACTATTTGTACCTATGCGGGCATTCCGCCCAAAAATCGCGCAAAGATAGTGAAAAAAGCGGAGATGGCAAAACAGAGCCTGAAAAGCGGGTAGGAAATGGGATAGAAAACGTTTGTGGTGATGTGTGGGATGGTAAAATGATGTGTTCGTAGAAGTTGGTGCACGGGGAAATGAAGGGTGCGGTAAATATGGCGAATGCCTACGAAATCCTTCCGACAAGGTCAGCATTATCCTTCGGTTATCATTCGGTTATCGTTCGGTAATCCTTCGAGGAAGACAGCAGGAGGAATTAAGAATTAAAAATGAAGAATTAAGAATGGCATGAAAAAGAACGGGGGAAGGTGGCAGGGAAGCAGGAAAGAGGGGATGGAAGGGTGTGCAAGAAGGATATAATCGGGTGCGGGGAAAGAAAAAGGTACCAAAGAAAGGGTCGTTTCTTTGATACCAAGAAACAGTGTCCACAGAGCAACTCTGAAAGAAAATGGCAATCCACTCTCTTCGGCAAGAAAATGCGGCTAAACGCCCTAAAAATCACACTTTTTTCACAATCCCTATTGCATATTTTTCTCAAAAAAAGTACCTTTGTGCGTTCTTTTCGGAGGACATTTTCCGGTATCAAAGAAACGACCCTTTCTTTGATACCACTTGGTGGTTTAATCTAAAATCTATATATGAGCAGAACATACATGCTATGCCCCATGATATGGGGTTTGCTGTTGTTGGGACCATCGGTCGCAGCACAAAACACTAACATCTCCGTACCATACTCCATGGGCTTTGAAGAAACAGACGCCTCCGACATGAGTAACTGGGTGCTCAACCCCGGTGCTAACGGCGACAAATGCGTGGACCAATGGGTAGTGGGCGATGCGACGAGCAGTATCGGGCACCGCGCGCTGTACATCTCCGCCAATGATGGCATGGATGCGACCTTCGGCGTGGGCACCAATATCCAGTACGCCTACCGCGACTTTGTGGTGCCCAAAGGGACCTACGAGGTGTCGTTTGACTGGTGCTGCATGGGGTCTGCAGATGCCTGTATGTATGCAGGTATCGGTTTGGCAAACAGTCTGAAACTGGAGGCGGACAATAGTTCATCCAAGTTACCGATATATGTAGAACCCTGGACGGGGACATTGGGCAAGTTGCAGGGCAATAGCCATTGGAAGAATGCTTCATTGTCATTGACATCCAACGGCAGCAATGTGTACCGTTTGTTTTTCGTGTGGTCGTCCACAAACCGCGACACGACACTGGCTATGCCGATAGGCGGGTGCATAGACAATGTGCAGATATGTTCCGCCAACTGCGCCCGTCCGGAGGTGATTACCGCCCGTTCGACGTGTGACTCGTTGTGGGTCAATTGGGTAGGAACCAGCGAGAAATACAGTTTCGAGTACCGCCAACGCGGCAAGAAGTGGAGTACGCCGGTAACCGTGGAGAAAGAATCGTATCTGTTGGAGAAATTGGACGAGGGTTTGTATGATTTCCGTGTGCGCGGGATATGCAACGGGGTGGATACCAGCGCATATACCTATCTGAATTCTTATATCCTGTTTTGCCCCGACAGGCATTGCATTGACTATGTGAATCTGCACGACTCCACGCATGTGACCTGTATGTACGGTTCGGCGTCACAACCCTATATCAGTCGCGGTGTGATAGACAATGAGTATAGTGCGACTTACAACCGCCACATGGTGTATTGGGAGCCCGACCGATATGATGCATGCACAGGGTATAAGTTGCCGACCATTCCCAAAGGAGAATTGGCATCCGTGCGATTGGGCAACAGGAACATAGGTGCAGAAGGCGAAGCCATTGAATATAAATACACCATTGATTTGGAGAGCGCGGCTATCCTGCTGATGAAATACGCTGTGGTGCTGGAAGACCCCGGACACAGCGAAAACGAGCAACCACGCTTTACGTTGGAGATATTGGATAAATACGGCAGACTTATATCCCCCACTTGCGGCAAGGCGGACTTCTTTGCAGACTCCAAGCGAGAGGGATGGCACACGTATGTATATGGAAACCATAGAGTTACGTGGAAAGAATGGACGACTATCGGTCTCAATCTGTCAGAATTAACATTGTCAGACGGCAGTAAACTGAAAACGGGTGATGTTCTGACTATCCGCCTTACGACCCGCGACTGCACGCTGGAGGGGCACTTCGGGTACGCCTATTTCACATTGGGCTGTGCCGCCGCCAAACTCTACACCACGGGTTGCGGAGACGATGTCAGTATGGCTATTCAGGCACCGGAAGGATTCAGGTACGAATGGTATGACAAATACGGCAACATTGTTTCGCGAGACAGGGCATACAGTATTCCGCCTACAGACACCACCACCTACCGCTGCCGATTGATATATACAGAGAATGAGGAGTGTGATTTCAGCCTATATACATCTGCACGTCCGCGTTTTCCGGTCTCGGAGTTTGCATACAGTTATGAGCCCTCGGATTGTGAGAACAAGGTCCGTTTCACCAACCGCGGGCATATTATGACGGTCTTTGACGGGGACACGGTGCACCACTACGACGAGACGTGCGAGAGTTATGAATGGGATTTCGGCATAGGCGATGAGACCACCATCACCAACCCTGTTGTGATATTTCCGCAGCAAGGGGGTACTTTCCCTGTCAAACTACGCGCCATAATTTCAGGCGGAGAGTGTACAGATGACACCACGGTATATGTGACGATTCCTGCGATTGGCGATGTGGAGAAAAGAATAGATACCGTGATTTGCGAGGGGAACTGGATAAGCAATTTCGGCAGGTACAACGCCATTGCCGAGTCGGGAATATATTACGACTCGTTGCAGACGGTGGCAGGTTGCGACAGCGTGGTGATACTGGATTTGAAGGTGCATCCCGTGCATAAGACCTATCTACCCGACACGACTATTTGCGCCGAAGTGCCACTATGCATTGACGGAGAGTGCTATATGCACGCCACATCAGGCAGTTTTGTGCGGTTCAGGCAGAATCAGTATGGGTGCGACTCGACGATTTGGATGAATGTGACGGTGTTGGACTCGATATTGCCGACGGTGGATATTCAGGAGCCTGCGGACAAACAGGGTACGGGAAGCATCACCATTGGCGGCAAAGGGTATGACTATTTCTATATGAACGGGGAACGGTATGACAGCACACATACCTACTTCACGGGCTATGACGGTGGTATCTTCGAGTTTGAGTTCTTCAATGATTTCGGGTGTTCGGTGTTGTACACGGACACTATGAACAGCGAGTGCCTGCAAGTGCGGTTGGGCGAAACGGGGCTTACCTGTTTGGGCGAAACGGAGTTCGTGGTGCCGTTTGTGGTGGACTCGGGCATACCGACCACATACACGCTGTTGTTTGATTCTTTGGCGCATGCTGTTGGTTTCCAAGATATAGTTGCGCAACCTTACACCAAACAGGATACGGCATTGGCGATACCTATCCCCGCAGGGGCTACACCTTATATATATAAGGCACAATTGGAGTTCCACAATATATTGTCGGAATGTCCGCAGCAGGTGTTCGACATGGCGTTGCCGCTGAACTTCCCATCAGATATTATCTTCCAGCGTTGGGGGGATGTGCTGTCGGTGTATGGCACGGACTACAACGGAGGATATACTTTCGAGGGCTTCCAGTGGTTGCGCGACGGGCAGCCGATAGACGGGGCTACACGCTCGTATTACTACGAGGATGGCGGACTGGATATGGATGCCGAGTATCAGGTGCAGGTGACGTTGCCCGACGGCGTGAAGTTATACACCTGTGCCTTCACCCCGCAGCCGTATAATGCTCCCAAGTCTCAGCCGAAGAAGGTGATAGAGAACCAACGGCTGGTGATTATCATTGACGGTGCGCGATACAATGCACAAGGTAACAAGATTGACAAACAATAATGGATGCAGGAGATATGAAAAGAACGTTACAACTGATATTGACCGTTGTTTTGAGTGGTTTGATGTTGATGCCTGCCTATGCGGCACCCAAGAAACCGAACAAGAAGGCTCCTGCCAAGAAGTCACGTACCACCACGACCAATCCTGCCCGCCAGTGGGACATCCACAACATCGCCGTATGGGGCGGAGCAGGCTATTCGGGATTGGTGAACAACTACCCTGCTGCCACATCGGGCATAGGGTACACGGGGGATTTCTCCAATAAGTT
>ERZ808274.712-NODE-712-length-14432-cov-6.960632_pt1 | contig 14432 bp, 10 predicted proteins | sample MGYA00521277_ERZ808274 | MGnify/ENA primary metagenome ERZ808274 (study PRJEB31516, sample SAMN03275597) | gut metagenome | biome: mammalia-associated habitat; material: feces | host: Papio cynocephalus | place: Kenya | collected 2012-07-28 ... | reverse complement strand
TCCGGCGGGGGTCTAATCGCCTGTATGGTGCACAGTATTATAGTAGCGCGTGACGCGCATGACGCGCGTTGTGCGCGCCGGTGCGCCGGCGCGGGCGGCCGCGGACGTGACGTGGAGAAGGTGCGGAACAGGGCGAAAAACAGCCTAAAATATTTTTTCGTTTCGGGCGAAAAATGGATTCTGAAAAATTAAAATGAAAAACTGGGTGCGAAACGCCGCGGAAAATGCCGCGGGGGAAAGCGGAAAGTCCGGCGGGAGGGCGGCACCGTCCCGGCGAGACGAGGTGCGCGTCTGTGCGGGAAGGGGCGGGGTTTCCTGTCCGCGCGGCCTGCCTGCGTAATTTATTACCCCTAGAAGCCCAAATTATGGTATACTATAGGAAGTATGGAAAGAATTGTATCATCACCGAAGGACCTGAAGGAAGCCTACCGGGTCATCGAAGCGGATCATTTCGCGCCGCGCATGGAGATTTCGTTCATCGACGGCGACACGCGCCAGACGCTGCACTACGAGAAAGTGACCTGGAACATCGGCGGCCAGGAGAAGGGGCTGCGCTACGGGGAGAATCCCGGCCAGGAGGCGGCGCTCTACCGCCTGACGGACGGGAACCTGGTCCTGGGCGACGTGCAGATGCTGCAGCCGGGGCGGTATCTGGCGTCCGTCCCCGAGCTTCTGCAGAGCGGGAAGCATCCGGGCAAGACGAACGTGACGGACACGGACAACGCGCTCAACATCCTGCGCTATCTGATGGAGAAGCCCACCTGCGTCATCGTCAAGCACAACAATCCGTGCGGGGTGGCGACGGGGACGACGCTCGCGGAGGCGTACTACCGCGCGAACAAGGCGGACCGGCTGGCGGCGTTCGGCGGGGCGATCGCGCTGAACCGGGACTGCGACCTGGAGACGGCGCGGCTGATCGTGCAGAACTACGCGGAGGTCGTCGTGGCGCCGGACTTCGCGCCGGGGGTTCTGGACGTTTTCGCGACGAAGAAGAACCTGCGCGTCTTCCGCATCCGCAACATGGCGCGGCTGACGGATTTCGTGGCGCGGCACGTGGTCGACTTCAAGAGCCTCATCGACGGGGGGATCGTGGTGCAGACGTCGTTCTGCGCGAACGCGCGCAAGCCCGGCGACTTCATGCCCGCCTACTGCCACCGCAAGATGACGGATCCGGCGACGGGGGCGGTCACCTACAAGGACTACCAGATCCAGCGCCTGCCGACGGTTCAGGAATACGAGGATCTCGTTTTCGGCTGGCTCGTCGAGGCGGGCGTGACGTCCAACTCGGTCCTCTACGTGAAGGACGGGGCGACCGTCGGGATCGGCACGGGCGAACAGGACCGCGTGGGCGTGGCGGAAATCGCGCGCGACAAGGCGTACACGAAGCATGCGGACTGGATCGCCTGGGAGGCGTACGGCAAGCCGTTCAACGATCTGCGGCTCGTCTTCGGCGAGGAGGACGGCGCGAAGAAACAGGCGGAGATCATGGAACGCACGCGCGCGGAAAAGGGCGGCCTGCCCGGGTGCGCGATGGTGTCGGACGCGTTCTTCCCGTTCCGCGACGGGGCGGAAGTCGGCATCCGCGAGGGGATTACGTCCATCGTGCAGCCGGGCGGGGCGCTGCGCGACTGGGACGTGATCGACTGCTGCAACGCGGCGAACGTCGCGATGGTCTTCACGGGACAGCGGTCCTTCCGCCACTGAGGGCGGGGACCAAGGAAAGGAGAAGGAAATGCTTACATTTGCGATTGGTCTTGTACTGGGCGCGTTGGTCGGCGGGGGCGTGCGCTACGCCGCGGACGCGGGAATCGGGTGGTGCGCGTTCTTCGGGTTTCTCGCCTTCGGGCTCTTCCAGTTCGCCGTCGGGCGCGTCCTCAAGAAGCGCGTCATGGCGGCGATGGGGCAGGTCCAGGACGCGCTGACGGAAGGCCAGAAGGCCCTGCAGCAGAAGATCCAGCGCTGGCAGATGCGTCCGCCGGGGAGCCTCAAGCAGGCGCAGCAGGAAATCGCCGACGACACGCGCGTCTTCGTCAAGGCGGCGCTCGCCCGGACGCATGCGCTGGACCGGTTCCGCCCGTGGGTTCCGCTCATGGGGCGGCAGATCGCCACGGCGCGCCTGCAGCTGTGCTGGATGATCAAGGACTTCAAGGAGGTGGACGCGCTCTTCCCCAAGGCGCTCATCGTCGAGCCGACCACGGCGGCGATGAAGCTCGCGCGCATGCAGATGACGAACGCGCCGCTGGCGGAAATCACGAAGTTCTACAACAAGCAGGTGCGCCGGCTGAAATACAACCAGAACACGCTGCTGGCCGGCTGCTACAGCTGGATCCTCGTGCAGCGCGGCGAAATCGACGCGGCGTTCCGCGCGCTGACCGCGGCGCTCAAGAACAGCGACGACGCGACGCTCAAGCGCAACCACGAATGCCTGATGAACAACCGCGTGGCGCATTTCTCGAATTCGGGCCTGGGGGACGCGTGGTACGCGCTCCATCTGGAAGAGCCCAAGGTGCACATGCCGCGCACGCGCCCGGTCTATCGCTAAGAAAGGAAGGTGCCCCATGGTCGTCAAGAAAGCCGTCGTTCTCGCCGCGGGTCTCGGGACGCGCTTGCGTCCCTTCACGTGCGCGACGCCCAAACCGCTCCTGCCCGTCTGGGGGGAAAGCATGCTGGCGCACGTCGTGCGGCAACTGCGCGACTGGGGCGTGGAGGAAATCGCGGTCAACTGCCACTACCTGCACGAACAGATCGAGGCGTGGTGCGCGGCGAACGGGTGCCGCGCGAGCTACGAGCCGGAGATCCTGGGCACGGGCGGGGCGCTGAATCCGCTGCGGGACTGGATCGGCGCGGACGACTTCTACCTCGTCAACGGCGACATCGTCTTCGCCGGGTTCGACGGGTTCGCGGACGGTACGGAATTCGCGCGGCCGGACGTCGTGGGGCTGGCGGTCGTGACGAAGGAAGGGCCGCGGACGATCGAGGTCGAGCCCACGCGGCACATCGTCACCTGCTGGGAGAGTCCGGACGCGGGGTACGACGGCACGCGCACCTACTGCGGAATCGCGCTCCTGAAGGCGTCCATCCTGGACTATGTCGAGCCGAGCGGCTTCTCGACGATCGTCGCGGCCTACGAACGCGCCACGATGGACGGACATTTCGTGATCGCGGTCGAGCCCAAGGACCTGCTTTGGTCGGACGCGGGGACGATTCCGCGCTATTTGGAGGTCAACACGCAGGGCGAGGCGAACAATTTCGCCGCGCTGCCGCAAATCGCCGCGGCACTCAAGGCGCTCAACCTGCCCGAGCCCATCCGCTTCCTGGGCGCGCGGGGGAGCGACCGGTGCTTCTTCAAGGCGGGGGACGCGATCATCGTGCTGTACGACGCCGGGACGCGGCGGGAGAACGCGAAGTACGCGACGGTCGCCCGGTGGCTGGAGGCCAAGGGCATGCCGGTTCCCGCCGTGCTGCTGGACCGTCCGGACCTCAACATGCTCGTCCTGGAGAACGCCGGGTCGACGGATTTGGCCGAACAGGCGCGGCGGGTGGGCACGCTGGCCGCCTACAAGCCGGTCGTCGAGGCGCTCGCGGCGTTCGGACGGCTGGGCGCCGCCACGGACCTCCCCGAACTCGAGCCGGCTTTCGGTCCGGAACTCTGGCGGCAGGAGCAGGACCTTTTCAAGGCGTATTTGCTGGGGCGGCGGTACGCGATGGCGTGCCCCGCGGCGGTCGAGAAGGATTTCGCGAAGATGGCCGAGGTCCTCGAAAACGAACCGCGCGCGCTCGTCCACCGCGATTTCCAGTCGTCCAACATCCTGTGGAAGAACGGCGACATGCGCTTCATCGACTTCCAGGGCATGCGGCTGGGGCCGGCCGTCTACGATCTGGCCTCGCTGCTGTACGACCCCTACGCGAAGCTGACGGAAAAGGACCGGCAGGCGCTCGCGGCGCTTTTCGCGAAGGAATCGGGGCGTCCCGAGACCGTGAAGGCCCTGCCTTTCGCCGCCGCCGAACGGCTCGTGCAGGCGCTGGGGGCTTTCGGGCGCCTGGCGAGCGTGGGCCAGACGGACTTCCTGCGCTACGTCCTGCCCGCGCTCGAGAACCTCCTCGCCGTCGCCGACGAGGCGGGGCTGGACGCCCTCGGCGCCTTGGCGGAAGACCTCATCGCCCGCGAGATGAAGCATGCCCACGCGCATGCGCACGCACCGCATTCCACCCCCGAGGACTGACCGAACCATGGCGGACGCCATCCGTATGCTCCTCTCCCGCGTGCCGCGACAGGGCTCCAAACGCCCGGCGCGGGTGACGACGGCGACCATGGGGCGCACGCGCATCTTCGAGGCGTGGGACAGCGGCGAGGACACCTACATCTTCGAACACGCCGTCAGCCGCCATCTGAAAGACCGCCCCAGCGTGCTGATCGTGCCGAAAAACGCCCTGGCGCGCGGCGCGGACGGGTATGTGCTGACGATGACGACGGGGAACCACGCCGTGGCCGCCTTCCCGCTCCTGGACGGACGCTTCTGGGGGCTTTCGCATGTGCCGCCCGCGCGGCGAAGCGAGGTCCTGTCGCAGTGCATCCTCTGCGCGAACGTCGTGGAAGGGCGATTGGAGGTCGCGCAGCGCGACGTGCCGGCCAAGGCGCTTTTCGCCGCGGACGCCTGGCTCCTGGGCCCGGCGGGCCTCACCCTGGCCGACGTCGTGCTGACGGACCGCACGGAGGCGGCCATCGAGCACTATCACCATATCGGCCAGGAGTGGCGCGTGAAGGCGCTCGCCTGGGGTGCCAACGAGATCCGCACGGCGCTCGCCGCCTCCCGCAAGCGCATTTCGACGCAACTGACCTACTACCACTCGGCGCGCGGCGTCCATTTCCTGTCCTTTGGGGAGTTCAAGAAGTTCGCGGCGCGCGCACGCACGGATTTGCCGGAGTTCATACGCGAACTCAAGGAGATGGTCAGCGTCTACGAGGGGAACCGCTGCTCCTATACGCGCCTGCTGAAGTACCAGGGCCACCACGAGATCGAGCTTTTCGGCATCCGCCGCGGCGAGGCGCAGACGACGATCATCCCGCAGATGGAACGCCTGATGGAGTCCATCGAGCTGGGACGCATCGCGCCGGACGCAATCGCGGCGGAGGCGGACGCGCTGGCGACGCAGTTCGAGACGCGATTGGCGAAGCGCGAATACGCCGACGAGGACAGCCCGGTTTTCGCCGACGCGCTCTACATGTGCATCACGGGCGAGGTGTATCTCGTGGCCAACCAGGGCATGACCGCGGCGTTCGACGACCGGCGCACGGCGCTTCCCGGCGCGACGTTCGAGGCGGGACGGCCCTATTTCCAACCCGGCTGCGACGCGCGCAGCGAGATCATCTTCGCCAATTTGCGCGGGCTCATGTCCAAGGACGAGTCGATCGAATACGCGAACATCTACGAAATCCGCGAGGATACGCGCGTATCCGTCGGGAAAGGGCGCACGCGCGAAATCGTCTTCAAGTCGGACCGCTGTCCGCTCGAGAAAGGGCTGATCGTCAAGAGCCTGGCGCACAGCGCCCGGGGCTATTCGAGCTTCATGCTCGCGCGCATCGGGCTTTTCCGGGCGCTGGGCATGTCGCTGGCCGCGTTCTACAAGATGCTGCGCCGGCGGTTCTCGTCCGGCACGCGCGAGGTCGACTACTACATCCGCACGCGCTGCCCGGGCGAGACGCTCGCGGGCATACCCGAGAACTACTTCCGTTCGGCGGACGACGCGTCCGTGGAGGAAAAGGAGGTCGTCCTGGCGCTGGCCGCGCTCATGGGGGACGCGGCGGCGCAGAACATGGCGATGAAGAAGTACGACGCGAACGCGTCCGCCGGGCCTTCGCCGCTGTACGACGTCGGCAAGGAGATTTACGAGTTCGGCTACGACATCGCCGCCGGGCGCATCCTGCCCAAGCAAGTGGCGACGTGCTCCATCCGCGGCAGCATGGCCTGGCCCGACCTGTCGTTCACGGAGGAGAACCTGCAGCGCCTGGCGAGCTTCTACATCGCGCATTTCGCCCACGCCCTGAAGAACTTCCAGAAGAAGCACGCCGTCCCCATGGCGGAACTCGCCCAGCGGTTCTTCGACGGCTTCGAGCACCGCACGCGCGCCATGGCGTGGTGCCTGTCCATGCACCGGGACGAATTCGAGGCGTTCAGGCCGGACATCCCGAGCCACTACGGCTTCGACAGGAAGCGCGGCTTCCTGCTGTGGGCGCTCGCGCGGCAGGAAAGGCGCCTGCCCAAGCTGAAGGAGCTCTTTTTTGCGCGTGTGGACGTTGAAGAAAAGGAGAACACATGAAGACATATGGCATTATCCCCAGCCGGTTCGGCTCGAGCCGCTTCCCCGGCAAGCCGCTGGCGATGCTCGCGGGCAAGCCCCTGGTGGCGTGGGTCGTCGAGGCCGCCCAGCGGGCGCAAAGCCTGAACGAAGTCCTCGTCGCGACGGACGACGAACGCATAGCCGAGGCGGTCGCCCGCCAGGGCGGACGCGCCGTCATGACGCCTTCCGAACTGCCGAGCGGGACGGACCGGATTGCGTGCGCCGCGGGCGATTTCGCGGACGACGACATCCTCGTGAACATCCAGGGCGACGAGCCGCTCATCGACCCCGCGCTCATCGACGCGCTGGTCCTGAAGCTCAAGCTCGACGCCAAGTGGGACATGGCCACCGCCGTCGCGCCGCTCGTGCGCAAGGAGGATTTCCTGGCGCGCACGGTGGTCAAGGTCGTCATGGACAAGGACGAGCGGGCGCTTTACTTTTCGCGCGCGCCGATTCCCTGCGACCGCGACGGCGAGCCGGATTTCGCCTCGGGGCTCTATGTGCGCCATCTGGGGATCTACGCCTACCGCGGCGCCTTCCTGAAGCGGTACATCGACGAGCCGCCCTGCGCGCTCGAGAAGACGGAGAAACTCGAGCAGCTGCGGGCGCTTTACATGGGCGCCCAGATCGCGCTCGTGCGCGCCCAGGACGAGGGCGTGGGCGTCGATACGCCGGAAGACGCGGCGCGCGTGGCGGCCATTCTGGAGGCGCGGCGGAAATGAAACGCCCAATCTGCGCCCTTTTCGCGCTGGTCGGCGGGCTCTGGCTGGCGGGATGCCAGACGACGGCCCCCGAAGTCCTGGAATACGACGCGGCACACCCGCTCCTCCGCCTTTCGCGCAACGGCATCCTCTTCCGCAACCGGTTCGTGTCGCCGGGCGAGGCGGTCGCGCTTCTGGAGAAGTACGACATCCCCAAGGACGAGACGCTCCATATCCTCATCGACGAGGACTACACGGACCGCCGCGCGCCCTGGGTGTTCCAGCACAACTATCTCGCGCGCGCCGGCTACCGTCGCACCATCCTCGTGCATGCGCGCAAGGCGGAAAGCGCCGCGGTCGACGCGCGCAAGAAGCCCCCCAAGCCCCCGCCGAAACGCGCCTTCCGCTACAAGCGCGCGGACGAATACTAGGCGGCCCGGGCGGACAATCCAATGCGTGCGGATGGGATATCCTGTCCGCACGCGTTTTTTTGCCGCGTACCGGAGCCGTCCGGCGGGCGAGAGGGGCGGCTTTCGACCGATAGGTAGCGCCTATTGGCGAACGCTGCCACTTCCGATTAGCCAATGAACGAAAAATATAGTAAACTATTCCGCGTTGTCCGCCGCAGGGGCGGCATTCACATGAAAGGATACAGAACATGAAGAAAGATACGAAAAAGATTGTTTGGGCTGCCGCGTTCGCGGCGTTGTCGCTGGGTTCGTTCGCGGGCGTTCCGCTCAACAACCTGCAGGGTACGGGCGGTATCGCCTTCAACCCGCTCGCGTATACGGCGGGTCTGCCGTGGGAAGGCGGCGCGACGAGCAACTTGAACGGCATCGTCTCCAAGCCGCAGGTCGGCGCGTGGTACGTGAACCTGGCCGACGCGGGCATCGACTGGTGGGCGACATCCGCCGCGCTGACCTTCGCCAACCGCCTCGAGGTCTCCTACGGCTACGGCTTCATAAACGCGCACAAGTACGGCGACAAGTCCATCAACACGCATAACGTCGGCGCGAAGTTCCGGTTCCTGGACGAAAACGCCTTCGATACGGTGTGGGTGCCGGCGATCGCCGTGGGCGGCGTCTACAAGTACACGGACTCCAAGACCGTGGACGCGCTGGGGCTCGATAACGACGGCTGGGACGCCTACATCGTCGCCTCGAAGCTCATCACCCAGACGCCCGTCCCCGTCCTGCTCTCCGCCGGCCTCCTCTATACGGACGAAGTCGTGAACGGCGTCGTGGGCCACAACCACTATGACGTGTCGTACTTCGCCAACGTCGACATCCTCCCGGCCAAGAACATCGCGATCGGCTTCGAATACAAGAACGGCGCCGATGTGGGCGACGGCATCCGCAACCACGACTACTATGACGGACACGTCGCGTGGTTCGTGACGCCGAAGCTGACGCTGGTGGGCGCCTATGCGGTCACGGGCGACAAGGACAAGTTCTACCGTGACGGCAGCGCGAAGAACCTCGGCGTCGGCAGCGGCCTCGTCTTCAGCGCGCAATACCAGTTTTGATTAGATAGCCACACTACAACCTATCTAGTGCCACCGGTCCCCACGGCCGGTGGCTTTTTGTTCCGGCGCAACGGGGTGGCGGTTCCGGCGCAACGGCATCGCCGTTCCGGCGCAACGGGGTGGCGGTTCCGGCGCAACGGCATCGCCGTTCCGGCGCAACGGGTACCCCATCCCGGCGGGAGGGAGAAGAAGTGCTTTGGAAAGGGCGAAGAATTTGATATAATAGGTGTCATCTAGAAGGGTACTAGAAGGGATTTGATGTCGAAATGAAGCCAATATATCCATTTCTGGGGCTGCTCCTGCTCGTGTGGGGATGCGCGAACCCGGGACGCGAAGAACGGGAAGCCGCGAGCGCGGCGTTTCGGTCGCGGCTGACGGCCGAGACGGCGGAGTGGGTCGCGAGCAATCCGCCGCCCTACCGTCTGGAACAGGTCCTGGAACGGGCGCGGACCCGGACGCTGAAGCTGACGGAAGACGAACTTGCCGCCTCTTTGGCGCGGATAGACCGCGCCGCGGCGTTTTCGGTGTTTCTTCCGCAGGTTGAGGCGTCCTTCGGGCGCGAGGTTCTGCACGGACGCTCCGACATGCCGGCGCTTTCGCCCGTGGCGTTCCAGGGCAACCGCCTTTGGGCGCACCAGCAGTCGCTTATGCTGACCCAGCCCGTGTTCACGCCGGTGGCCTGGACGATGTTCGCCGAAAGCGCCTACGGCGTGCGCATACGCGACATTGTCCGCGACCGGGCGCGGGAGGTTCTGGACGCGCAAGTCGCGGCGCTTTTCTATCGCGCCGTCGTCGCCGAACGGCTCATGGAAACGTACCGGGCGCAGATCGCGAGCGACCGGGCGCTGACGAACCGGGTGGACCGCCTCGCGGACGAGGGGTATGCGCTCAAGGGCGACCGGGAACGGGCGCAGGCGCGTCTGGCGGATGGACTCCTCCACTTGCAGGAAGCGCGGGACCAGCGGGAAAATGCGCGCATGAAACTGTGCGAAATAGCCGATTTCTGGCCGTTGACGGCTCCAAAGGACGGGAATCTCTTCGTCGGCGACAGTCTGCTGGCCGTGCGGAGTCCGGCGCTGGCGGGGCTTTCCGTGGAGGAATGCGTGTGGCGGGGGCTGCTCGCGCGCAAGGACCTGTACGCGGGCGACCAGACGATCGCCCTGCGCAAAGCGCAGGTCATCGAGGCGTTGGCGGGGTTCCTGCCGAACGTGCTCTTGGGCGGCGGCGGGATAAACCAGGGGGTCGCCGCCTCGGCGATACACGGCTGGGGCGGCGGGCTCACGGCCACGTGGTCCGCCTTCGAGGGCTTCCGCACGGTGCAGGACTACCGGGCCGCGCGCGCGAAGCGGGAGGCGGAATTCAAGCTGCAGGAGGACCGCATGCTGGCGGTCGTGACGGGCGTCGCCGAAGCCTACCGCAACTGGAAGCGCTGCGGACTGGAACTGGAAGCCGCCGCGCAGGCCCGGCGCGCCGCCGAAACCGACTATGCCGAAACGGAGCTGCGGTTCGGCGAAGGCGAGGAGACGCTTTCCACGGTCTTGGACAAACTGGCCGTGCGGGATGCCGCGCGCGTGCAGTATGCGGCGATGGACTACTCGTCCGCCTTGGCGGAAGTCGTTCTGCGCCAGACGATGGGTTTGGGTATTTTCGAGGAGATCGAGAAATGAAGTTGAAAAGCATTCTAGGTTTGGCGGCGGGGATTCTTCTCGCGACGGAGGGGTGCGACAAGGCGGCTCCGGAACCCGTCGAGACGCGTCCACTCGTGAAGGTCGGGCAGGTGCGCCGAAACGTCCCGTTTTCGGACGAATTGGGCGTGCAGGGGACGGTCCGCACGAAGAATTCGGCGACGATTTCCGCGCGCATACCCGGGACGATCGACGCGATTCTCGTCGAGGAAGGGGAGTACGTCAAGCAAGGGATGCCGCTTTTCCGCGTGGACCGGGAGAATCTGGCCAATGCCGTGCGGGCGGCGACGGACGACTTGCGGCTGGCGAAGGCGCAATTGGAGCAGGCGCGCGTGCAGAACGAGAAGGCGTCCCTGGACGCCGTGCGCATGAAGCGGCTCTTTGCGTCCGGCGCGGTCACGAAGGACCAGTGGGAACGCGCCGATGTCGCCGCGAAAACCACGGCCGCCGCGGCGGAAGCGGGCCAGGCGGGTGTCACCAAGGCGGAATCGGGACTCGCCGTCGCCCGCAAGAACCTGTCCGATTCGACGGTTTCGGCTCCGTTTGACGGCGTTTTGACGCACAAATACAAGGATGCCGGGGATTATGTGGGGCCGGGGGTGCCGGTCTTCGCGCTGGACGACCCGACGACGCTGGAGGCGAGCTTCGCGCTCAATGCCGCGCACTACGGGGCGGTGATAGTGGGACGGACGGAAATCCTCCTGCAGGAGACGAACGGGGTCGCCCGCGCCGCGCGCGTCACCTACAAATCGCCGCGCGTGGACCCGACCACGCGGACGTTCGAGGTGCGCACGATCCTGCCGGCCGGCACGACGTACGCGCCGGGGATGCTGGTGGACGGACGCGTCGTCTTCGCCCGGCGCAAGGGGCAGGCCGTCCCGGCTACGGCGGTCGCCCGGCGCGGCGGAAAAGAGTCCCTCTTCAAGGTCGTGGACGGCAAAGTCGTGCGCGTGGCGGTGGAGGCGGGGCTCGAGCAGGACGGATGGCGCGAAATCCGCGCGCCGCACCTGGCGGATACGGACGCGCTGATCGTGGAAGGCATGCTCCTGGTGAACGAAGGCGACGAAGTGAGGGTCAGCCATGATACTAAGTGACACCGCGATCAAGAAGCCGATTCTGACGCTGGTCGGCCTCATCGTGCTGATGATGTTCGGCTTTCTGGCCGTGCGCACGATGGGCATCGACACCCTGCCGAACGTGACGATTCCTTACGTCACGGTCACGGTGACGTATCCCGGCGCCTCGCCGGAGGAAATCGAGACGTCCGTCGTCAAGCCCATCGAGGACGCCGTCGTGCAGGTGGACGGGCTCAAGCACATGACGGCGACGTGCGCGAACAACTTCTGCCAGGTTCTGCTGGAGTTCGAACTGGGCCGCGACCAGAACGTGGCCGCGTCGGACGTGCGCGAGAAGGTGAGCGCCATCGAGGGCGACCTGCCGGACGGCGCCGACAAGCCGCAGATCCTGAAGTACGACATGAACGCCATCCCGGTCGTGACGGTCGTCCTGACGGGCAACTACGGCGTCGACGAACTGTACGATTACGCCGACCAGAACCTCTCGGACCGCTTTTCGGCCGTTTCCGGCGTCGCGAGCGTGGATCTGGTGGGCGGCGAGGAACGCGAGGTCGTCGTTTCCGTGGACCGCGAGAAGCTGTCCGCCGCGGGCCTCACGCTCGCGGAAGTCGTCAACAAAGTCGGCAAGGGCAACGTCAAGGTGCCGTCCGGGCAGATTTCGGACCACACGCGCGAATTCTCCATAACCTACGACGCCGAAGCGGCGACGCCGGCGCGTCTGGGGGAGATCGAGCTCGGTTCGCCGCGCGGCAATCGCGTGTACCTGCGCGACGTGGCGACGTTCTCCTTCGGCACGCAGCGCCCCGAGTCCTACGCCTTCAGCGACGGGAAACCGGCCATCGTCGTCAAAATCACCAAGCGCGGCGAAGCCAACGCCGCCAAGACGGTGGAGGGCATCCGCGCGGCGTTCGATCTCGCGCGGCAAAACCTGCCCGGGGGCATGCGGCTGGGCTGGATACGCGACGAGGGCGCCTATGTGCACGAGACGGTCGCCGGCGGCGTCAGCTCCATTTGGCAGGGTGTGCTCCTGACGGGCCTCGTCCTGCTGCTCTTCCTTTCGGACTGGCGCACGGCGCTGACGGCGTTCGTTTCCATCCCGATCACCATCGTCATCTCCCTCATCGCCTTCACGCTCTATGGCTACACCGCCAACGTCATCACGATGAACGCGATCGGCATTTCCGTGGGCATCCTCGTGGCGAACTCCATCGTCGTGCTGGAAAACATCGTCGCCAAGCCCGGAAACGTCATGAAGGCGACGGACGAAATCGCGCTCGCCGTCGCCGCTTCCGCCCTGACGAACGTGGTGGTCTTCCTGCCGATCGCCACGATGAAGACGATGGCCGGGCGCTTCTTCGTGCCGTTCGCCATCGTCGTGACGGCGTCCACCTTCGCCTCGCTGCTCGTCTCCTTCACGCTGACGCCGCTCATGGCGCAGGCGCTGGACGGCAGGGGCGCGGGCTTCAACCGGCTCCTGGCGCGCCTTTTCGCGCCCTGGAACGCCTTCTACGACCGCCTCGCGCGCGGCTACGCCGCTTCGCTGGGCGTCGTTTTGCGCCGTCCGAAGCTGTGGCTGGCGCTTTTCTCCGTCCTGACGCTCGCCGGGTTCGCCCTCCTGTCGCCCTACGTGAAGTCGGACTTCGTGCCGACGATGGACCGCGGCGAACTTTCGATCACGCTGGAATTCCCGGCGGACACCAACCTGGACCACGCCTCCCGGCGCGCGCAGGCGATCGCGGCGGAGTTCGAGAAGATGACGGACTCGGCGGGCAAGCCGCTCGTCGTGCACCGCGTCGTCACGGTCGGGCGCACCCAGGGTACGCTCGGACAGGTCAGCCGCGGCAGTTACCTCGCCGAAATCGACCTCGTGCTGACGGACATGACCCGGCGGCCGGACACGATAGACGCAATCGCCAGCCGCATTCGCACGCATCTCCTGTCCGAACCCGACGTGATCGCCACCGTCATGGTGCCGTCCGTCGTGGGCGGCTCGTCCCAGACGCTCCAGCTCAAGATCCTGGGCGAGGATATGGACACCCTGAACACACTGGGGCTCGCCGCGGCGCGAAAGCTGAAGGCGGACCCCTCGGCGACGGACGTCTCGCACAACGTGCGCCCGGGGCGTCCGGAGATCCGGATACACCCCAACCGCGCCGTCCTGAACGACCTGGGGCTGACGCCCGACATTCTCGGGCTGAACCTGCGCGCGGCGTTCGCCGGTCTGACCCCCGCCACGTTCACGCAAGGCGAGCGCTCGTACGACATCCGCGTGCGGTATGCGCAGAAGGACGGCGTCGGACAGATTGACGAGCTCAACTTTCCCGGACCGGGGGGGCGTCCGTTCGTCCTGGGCGCCGTGGCGGATGTGAAGGAGACCATCCAGCCGGTGCAGATCGTCCGCAGCGAGAAGCGGCGCTCGACGATCGTCTACGCCAACAACGCCCCGGGGCACGGCCTGGGCGAGACCATGGCGGTCGCCACAAGCGCCCTCGCCGACAAACTGCCGCGCGGCTATGCGACGCTCTTCGGCGGCATGTCGGAATACATGCAGGAGGCGCTCGACGAGTTCGGACTGGTGACGGCAATCGCCATCGCGCTGACCTACCTCTTGCTCGCGGCGATTCTGGAGTCGTGGGTCTTGCCGTTCGTCATCCTCTTTACCGTGCCGTTCAGCTATCTGGGGATATTCGCCGCGATCGCCGTGACGGGAACGACGCTTTCCATCTTCGGACTCCTCGCCGGCATCATGCTCGTGGGCGTCGTCGTGAACGCGGCGATTCTGCTGATTGACGCGTGGCAGCGGACGGGCGACGTCCTGCAGTCGGCGAAGATGAAGTTCCGGCCCATCCTGATGAGCTGCGCCGCGGCGCTTTTCGGCATGCTGCCGATGGCGCTCGGGACGGGGCTCGGGTGCGAGCTGCGCCAGTCCATGGGCATCGGTTCCGTCGGCGGCATCCTTGTCTCGTCGCTCGTTTCGCTCTACTTCATCCCCGCCCTGTGCGCGCTCAAGAAGTCCCCCGCCCGGCGTTGAGCCGGCGGTGCGCAACGGCAAAAGTGAAACGGCGGGAAGGGGATTTGCGCCACCCGCACGGCTAAAAACCGCCCC
>ERZ808274.707-NODE-707-length-14478-cov-4.609513_pt1 | contig 14478 bp, 12 predicted proteins | sample MGYA00521277_ERZ808274 | MGnify/ENA primary metagenome ERZ808274 (study PRJEB31516, sample SAMN03275597) | gut metagenome | biome: mammalia-associated habitat; material: feces | host: Papio cynocephalus | place: Kenya | collected 2012-07-28 ... | reverse complement strand
AAATATTGAATTTAACAACACAATTAAATAAGAAGCCTAGTCAGCTCTCTGGAGGTCAGAGACAGCGTGTTGCCATGGGTAGAGCAATAGTACGTAAACCAAAGGTATTCTTATTTGATGAACCATTATCTAACTTAGATGCAAAGCTCAGAGGTTCAACAAGACGAGAAATATTGTTGCTCCATAAAAGACTAAAGGCAACAATGCTCTATGTTACTCATGACCAGACAGAGGCTTTAACTCTAGCAGATAGAATAGTTTGCATGTCTATGGGACATGTACAACAAATTGGGACACCATTAGAACTTTATGATACTCCTCGTAATTTGTTTGTTGCTGGATTTATTGGTCTTCCACCGATGAACTTCTTTGATTGTTTGGTTAAAGAAACGGCTCTTGAAGGAAAAGGTTTTACCATTCCATTGGGAAAAGAGGATCAAGATCTTCTTAGAAAATATGTTGGTAAGGAAATCGTATTAGGTGTAAGGCCAGAAAATGTTGTAAGTGGCCAAGATGTTCCTATTCTCATTTCATCAAATGAGAACTTAGGTATGAATACTCTTGTCCATGGACATATTGGAGATGAAGCAAAAATTAACGATAAAATAACAGGAAAATTGAGAGGTTGGTGTACTTATTCTCCTGGCGATAAAGCTCGTGTATCTTTTGACAAGATGCATTTCTTCGATAAAGAAACAACACTTAGAATTACAAAGGAGGAAAAACTATGAAAGAGAGAAAAGGCTTTAAAGAATGGCTGAGAAAAAAGGTTGTAGCTATTAAGCGTTCTCCCCAGCGTATTGCTCTTTTTGCATATATTCTAACCTTCCTTTATTACTCCTTGAATTTGACAAGTATTTCTAATACAACAGCAAAGATACAAGGAAATGGTATGGGGCTTTGTGGCTTTGTTACTATGCTCTTCTCTATATTATCTATTGTTTGTTTCTTGAACGCTTTTCCTCACAGAAAGAAAGTAAACAAAGCAATGCTTACTCTTCTTTTTGTTATGTCTGGTGTTGTTATCTTTGCAGATTATAAATATCGCTCTCTTATTTATAGTGCTGTTTTTAGAGAAGACAATCCTATTGTAGTTAATCAAACTACAATTTACATATCACGAGCAACAACAGTGCTTTCCAATCATATTGTATTTTTGATTATATCTGTTTTACTTGTTGCTCTTTTACCTCTTTATTCAAAGGCACTAAGAAAGATTAATACTTCAATTGAAGTTGATGGCTATGATGATATGGAAGCAATCGATATCTCTGGAGAGTCTTAATGCCAAAAGAGAGGAAAGAAGATTATTCTTTTAAGAGTAAAAAAATAGAGGAGCTTGTTAGCGCCGATGAAGCTAATACTCCTCAATACTCAAAAGAAGAATTAGAAAAGTACAAAACTAAATCTAAGATAAATCTATCGTCTAGAATAAAAGCATATTTAATTAAGTTTTGGTTTGGTGGGGTAGTCTGTTACTTCTTTATTTGGGGACTTGGTTTATATATACCGTCATCGCTAGATTTGTATTTTGTTACAAGTCTTGCTATGGGTTTTGTTCTAGATATATTGGAGAATAACATTCTTCGCTTTTTAGCTAAAACAGAGGGCGAATATGATAGGTGGATGATGTTTCCGAAGAAAGGTTATCTTTCACTTATAAAGAATGTCATATATGCATTTGTTTTAGTCTTTTGTGTATATATGACATACCTCTTGATAAATAGAACACTTTTGCTTCTGACAGGAAAACAAGATGTTGTTTTATTTCCGATGGAACCTTTTAGTTTTGGATTATTTTTCCTTCTTTTTGATCTCTTATTTATAAAAATAAAGAATGGAATAGGAAATATATATAAAGATGCAAAAAAGAAAGTAGAAGGAGGCGAATAGAATGTCATACCTTAGCTTAAAAGATATTAATAAGATTTACCCAAATGGCTTTCATGCTGTTCATGACTTCAATCTCGATGTAGAAAAAGGGGAGTTTATCGTCTTTGTTGGACCATCTGGTTGTGGTAAAAGTACAACACTTAGAATGATTGCAGGTCTAGAAGATATTTCAAAGGGCGATTTTCTTATTAATGGCGAGAGAGTAAACGAGAAAGGTCCTCGAGAAAGAGGGATAGCTATGGTATTCCAAAGCTATGCTCTTTATCCTCAGATGACTGTCTATGATAACCTTGCTTTTGGTCTTACTCTTCAGGGAGTTGATGAGGATGTTATTGAAAAGAAAGTTCTAAAAACAGCCCAAATACTAGGCCTTACAGATTATCTTGATCGTCTTCCTAAAGCTCTCTCTGGAGGACAGAGACAGCGTGTTGCTGTTGGTAGAGCGATAATAAGAAAGGTTAATATCTTCTTAATGGATGAACCATTATCTAACTTGGATGCTAAACAGCGTGTAACAATGCGCTCTGAGATAACAGAGATACACAAGAAAACTGGAGCAACAACGATATATGTAACTCATGATCAGACAGAAGCTATGACAATGGCTGATAGAATAGTTGTCATGAAAGAGGGTTATATACAACAGATAGGAACTCCATATGAGTTGTATTTTAATCCTGTTAACATGTTTGTTGCTGGCTTTATTGGTGAACCTCCAATGAATTTCATAAGAGCAACTCTTAATGATGGAAGAATATTAATTGGCGATAATGAAATTGACCTAAGGGCTAAAATAGATAGCAAAAAGATTGAAAAATATGAGAACAAGGAGATTGTTTTTGGTTTTAGGCCAGAGGCTATTGCTCTTTGTGGAGATGATAGCTCATATAAATTAAATGCCAATGTTGAGCTTACAGAACTTCTTGGTGATAATACAAATGTTTATGTCGACATCTCTTCAGAAAAGGCTATATTGAAAGTAAATCCACATGATACACCTAAAATGGATAGCTTGTTTACATTTTATATTCCTCAAAACAGTGTCTATCTTTTTGATGGAAAAACAGAAGAGGTAATTTAAAGAGCTATTTTTGACAAATTAGTACAGCATAGTTTTATAAAGCTATGCTGTTTTTAATGATGAATAAGTTGTAAGATAAACAAAAAAAGAGTAAATGCTAAAAGAAAAAAGACAGGTAACAAGATGGAAAGAGATTTAACTAAAGGAAGTGTTCTTAATAACTTAATCTTTTTTTCAGTTCCCTATCTCTTTTCCTATTTCCTTCAAACTTTGTATGGCTTAGCAGATTTAATGATAATAGGTCAATTTGAAGGAGTTGCAAGCACCACAGCTGTATCTATAGGAAGCCAAGTTATGCATATGATAACTGTTATGGTAGTAGGTCTTGCTATGGGAACAACTGTAACAATCTCACATGCTATTGGAGCAAAAGAGAAGAGATATGCCGAAAAATATATAGCTAGTACAATTAAGCTTTTTTCTTTTGTTGCTGTTCTCCTAACAGTGCTACTTCTCTTTTTATCTTCTTTTATTGTTTCTATTATGTCGACGCCACTAGAAGCAGTAGAAGGGACTAAAAGCTATCTTTTTATTTGTTTCTTAGGTATCCCATTTATTGTTGCATATAACATTATTAGTTCTGTTTTTAGGGGACTTGGGGACTCTAAGTCTCCAATGTACTTTATTCTAATTGCTTGTATTTCAAATATTGTTTTAGATTTTTTCTTTATTGGTTATATGGGTCTTGGTCCTAGTGGCGCAGCACTAGGCACAGTTCTCTCTCAAACAATAAGTGTTATCTCTTCTCTTATTTACCTAAAGAAGAAAAGTAATGGTTTAAAAATACATAAAGAAGATTTTAGTAATGACAAAAAAGAGATAAAAAGCATCCTCTCAATTGGTGTGCCAATAGCACTACAAGATGGTCTAATTCAAATAGCTTTCATTTTAATTACAATAATAATGAATAGGCGAGGTCTTGTTGACGCAGCAGCTGTTGGCATAGTTGAAAAGATAATCTCCTTCCTCTTTCTTGTTCCTTCTTCTATGCTGAGTAGCGTCTCCGCACTTGCTTCTCAAAACTTAGGCGCTAAGGAAGAGAAAAGAGCAAAAAGCACACTCTATTATGCCTTACTCATCTCAGTTTCGTTTGGGATTATAGTAACAATTATTATGCAATTCTATGGTGCTTCAGTTGTTTCTTTGTTCGTCAAAGATACGAATGTGATTTTAGCAGGCGAAGAGTACTTAAAGGGCTATGTCTTTGACACTATATTTGCGGGAATACACTTCTCTTTCAGTGGTTACTTCTGTGCTTTAGGCAAATCTGGAATTTCATTTATACACAACATTATTGCGATAGTCTTAGTTAGAATACCTGGAGTTTATTTCTTTTCGTCTTTTTTCCCTACGAACCTCTTCCCAATAGGTCTTGTGACAGCATCAGGTTCTTTTGTTTCTTCTATAGTTTGCATAGTTGCCTTCTTTATTCTTAGCAACAAGAGAAAGAAGGCAAAAGATCTATCTCAATTTAGTTCTTCTATATGATAGATGTAATTAAGCGTTGCTAAGGCCTCAATGATTTCCTTATGGGTTTTAAATTTCTTAAGCTCAGCACTGCAAATCGTAAGCGTAATTGTATATACAGATAAACCAGATCCGCGATAGGCAGGGTTAGCCTCTATGTCATCAATTCTTAGTCCAAGCTTACGGCATACAGATACAAAGTCTTGTAGAAAACTTGTCTGTGTCAACTCTAAGTGTACTTCAAAGTGATTAGATCTATTTTTCAGATATTTTTCAAATGAAGGGAATAGGGCAAGAATAGAGATTAAATAAATGAATATTACAATCGTTAATGTATAAAGCCCTAAGCCTGCAGCAAAGCCTAAGAATACAGATGACCAAAGACCTGCTGATGTTGTTAACCCCTTGATTTGGCTTCTTGATGAAAAGAGGACTGAGTTAATGCTAAGAAGAGCACTCGCAATAACAGTTGCACTAGAGAGAAGCGGAAAACCTACATTAAAGCTAGTGATTAAAACCAAATCTAAAAGAGATGAACATGTAGATGAGAAGCAGATAAGAACAAATGTTCTTAGTCCTGCTGAATGACGCTTGCTTGAGCGTTCACATCCAAGTGCAAACGATAAGATTAAAGAAAGAGCTAAACGAAAGATAACAGAGCCAATTGAGATATCGCAACACCAAGCGCCTACAAGCCTTGTAATTGGGTCGGATTTAATAAGATTTAATAATTCGTTCATTTTTTAATTACCTCATTTTATTTAGACGACGTGGCAACATTGTCGCTGCAGCATGCTCATCAGCACCCTCAGAAAACGCCTCTTCATCTTCTTCCATTGGGGTTTTGTGTTTAGGTAAATTATCTTGAATTGCGTGAATTCTCTCAATAAGTAAGTCCAGCTCACTCTTTCCTTTTTCGTTTTCAATCACAGGCGCAATATCCTCTATTTTATTTGAATATGAATGTGATAAATACAAAGAAAGCTTAGCAGAAGCAGGTCCTATTAACTCATAAAGGACAGAGGATGCAAGAATGATTGTCTCTAAAGCTTCGCCTTCTGTTCCTCCAAGAGTTCTTGCGCCAAGAGCAGCAAGACCAATAGCAACTCCTGCTTGAGGTATTAATGCCAAACCTAAATAGTTACGTACTCGCTTGTCTTTTCTTGTGCAAAGACAACCAAAGAATGCTCCTAGGTATTTACCAACAATACGAACAAAGAAGTAGATAACTCCAACTGTTATTAACGATACAGATGCGATACTTTCCGATGACGAGAAGAGTGAACCTAGGTCAAAGTTCAAGCCAGAGCGAACAAAGAATAATAATAAAATTGGAGGACTGAAATAATTTAGTTGTTTAAATAGTCTTTCGTCGCCTGTTGTGTTGATATATACCATACCCATACCCATGCATCCTAAAAGAGGCGAGGTGTCGAGAAGAGCACAAATACCACAGAATGAGAATAGAATTGCAATAGAAACAATGAGTCTATTATCTGTAGATCTATTATGTAATAGGAGCTTAAGTACTAACCCAAAAAGTCCACCTAAAAGGAATATTGCAAGGTTTATAAATAAAGGTTTAAGGACAGATAGTATTGAGAACGAACTAATTGCACTTGTTGTTGAGAGTGAAATGGCGACAGAAAATGCTATTAAACCTACAACATCATCTAGAGCAACAACTTGAAGAAGGGTATCGACGAAATCACCTTTAGCTCCTAGTTGCCTGATTGTCATAACTGTTGACGCTGGAGCTGTCGCTGCAGCAAGGGCGCCAAGAATAAGAGCAAAAGGTCTATCTACACCAAGAATTCCCCATGTAACAAAGAAAACAAGTATAGATGCAAGTAGAGATTCAAATACAGTAATAATTACAACCTTCAGTCCATTTTTCTTAAGTGTGTCAAGCTGAAAGAATTCACCTGTACTAAAGGCAATAAAAGCGAGAGCGATATCTGCAATAAAATCCATTCCTTCGATTATTGATGTTGGAATGACATTTAAACAGAAAGGACCCAGTGCAATGCCTGCAAGAATATATCCAGTTACATTTGGAAGTTTTAATTTCTTTGTGACTCTAGTGAAGAGAAAGCCACTAAAGAGCATCAATGAAATTGAAACTATAATTTTAGATACAGATGATGATATATGTAATAGTTCAAATAAAGGTGTTGTCATTTTAAAGCCTCACAAAATGAGATAGAAGCAGAGTTTTCAAAAACTAAAAGTGCAAAAAAAGTTAAGCCAAATAAACCTGTAAAATAGAGTGAAAGCACAGAGAAAATCAGCTCTGTAACATTCTTTAAATCTCTCGGTATGATGTAGTTGAATTTTACTGCAGTAAAGAGGCAAAAAATAAAAATAAGGACAATATAATATGGCTGTGGCAATAGACTCTTTACATTATATATATCCAAAAAAATAGAAAGGCATAAGGGAATAATTGAAAGGATGATGTTAGCAACTACTACGCCACTTCTTCCTTCCTTTTGTTTTATGCCAATAAGAAAAGACTCATAAGAAGGTTTATTAAGATTTAACTCATTTTTAACTGAAATAAAACATTTCGAACTATGAAAAAAATGAAAGAACTTATACTTTAAACTGTAGTTAACTGTTTTTCTAAAATTCATACTTAATTCCCTTTTTGTGAGTTGATTGACATATCTTAGGAATTGAATAAAATAAAATCAAATTATATTATTTTCTATATTGATAAATATTTTTTATGGAGTAGCTATGTTAAGCATATTGATGAACACCTTTATGAAGGTCGCTGAGAAGCAAAACTTTACAAAAGCAGGAGAGGAACTTGGAATGACTCAGCCTGCAGTAAGCCATCAAATAAAACAGCTTGAAGATGAAGTTGGACATAAACTGCTTATTCGTAATAAAACAGGGCTAATTTTAACTCCAGAAGGGGAAATAGTACTTAAATATTCACGAAGAATGAAGGCTTTAAATGATAAAATGGTCCTAGAATTGGCAGGAAAAAATAGGATCCTTTCTCTCCTTAGAGTTGGTATTACACATACTTGTGAGAGTAATTTAACAGCAGCTTCTCTTGCAAAAGTTGGTAAAGACCATAAGGGTTTAAGAATTATTTTAACTACTGATACCATAAATAATCTTTATGATAAACTTGAATCTTATGAGTTGGACCTAGCAATAATTGATGGTCCTTTGCTTGATACTCGATTTTCTTCAATGATGTTAGATACAGATTATCTAGTTTGTGTAATGTCCCCATCAAATCCTTTTGCACGGAATAGCGTAATATCTTTAACAGATTTAAAAAAACAAAAGCTAATATTAAGAACAGTCTCTTCTGGGACGAGAACACTTTTTGAGTCAACGCTAGAGAGCAATAATGAGTCGATCTCGTCTTTTGATGTAATTCTAGAGGTTGATAATATTGCAACAATCAAAGACTTAATAAGAAAAGATATGGGCGTATCAATACTCCCTAGAAGTGCATGTTTAGATGAGCTAAAAAAAGGTAAGGTTGTTGCACTTCCTATTGAAAACTTTAGCATGGTTAGAGAGACTCGAATTGTCTATAACAAAGATTTCTCAGAAAAGGAATTCCTTAATGAAATAATTAAGGTTTATGGAGAGGAAGCATAAAAGGATATACTCAAAATTCTTTCATTAGACCAAAATCCATTAGAGAGATTACTAATGAGAATAAAGGAAAAGGGTCTAAGTAAGTATATTTGAAATAACTTTGTAGGATAAAAGAAGAAATCCAAAGTAGTGTCAATTGCCAAGAAATATACAGAAATGACTAGAAGGAATAACAGATAAACGGAAAGGGGGGGATTTGAACCCCCGATGGCTTTTGACCATACACGACTTCCAATCGTGCACCTTCGACCACTCGGACACCTTTCCAATTGACTAAAAAAGTTTAATATAAAACTTTTTCTAATGTAAATAGCCTCTTACTTTTCTTCTTTGTGTTTTAAAGCATGAGTTTTTATAGCGTTAAAAGATTCATCACTAATAGCATGTTCCATTCTGCAAGCATCTTTTGTAGCTGTTTCGGGATCTACACCAAGAGAGATTAATAAATCACGAATTGTAACATGTCTATCATATGTTTTTTTTGCAATTTCCTCGCCTTTTGGAAGTAATAGCAAGTTACCTTTTTCATCAACATCTATATAACCTTCGTTTTTTAGGTTCTTAACCGCAACAGATACGCTAGGCTTAGTTAAACCAAGATGCTTCGCAATATCTATAGAACGTGCAAAGCCTTTTTTTTCATTTATAAATAAAATAGCCTCTAAGTAATCTTCTGCAGATTGTCTAATTACCATCACTTGCTCCTTCTCCTTAAAGAGACAAACGGAAAGAGGGGGATTCGAACCCCCGAAGAGTTGCCCCTTGCTTGATTTCGAATCAAGTGCCTTCGACCTCTCGGCCATCTTTCCTTTTTTTACAATTATATGTTTCTTATTCCAATCTTTCTAGTTAGTTCTATCTTTTATCGTTATCAATTCGTGTTAATGCAAAAAGTGCAAGTAGGGCAAAAACAATTGCAAAAATAAGAAGAGTGAACCAACAAGAAGTTATGTTGTCTATAGTAGAAGCGTACTTAACTTTTTGGGTCTCTTGTCCTGCTTTAAGACATAATTCTTCAACTTTTCCTTCTTCTTAAATTTTTTGAACAAAAAACTTTATGGGTTGTATACCTTCAATGGTATATTCCTTAAATTGATTGAGCATATTCCACGTAAGTCTAGTTGGAAGGTTATTATATCCAACAACAGCACATATGGCACATATTCCGGCTTTTGCTATTGTAAAATCAGAGATTACTTCAGCTCCACCCTGCAGGATGAAAACTGCACCAGAGAATAAAAGCTGGAAGATTAAAACAAAAGGCAGGATAGTCATAGCTGCAGTTGTTGTTTTTTCTATACATGAAATTAAGAGGGACATCATATCTGAAGCATATGTAATTAAAAAGAATGTAATTTTTAAGAGGTTTTTGCAAAAGTCCAAAGGCAATTAATAGTTAAACATTTATGCAAAAAAAATTCAGTTAATATACAAAAGAAGAGATAATATTGAGTTTTAAGTGTTTTATTGGGTTTTTTATGTAAAATAATTCTTTTTGCTATATAAAAATAGCCCCTAATTTGTTATAATTATATTACCACAAAAAACATAACAAAGGAGCTATCTGTATACACTATGAATACTACTAATAATTACACATCTCTTCAACCTCTTCTCTTTGATTTTTCTTCTTTAGCTTATTCATATAATCTAACAGAGAAAGAAAATGAATTTGCCTCTTTATGGAATGACATAGTTTCTAAAGTTCCAGATTCTCTTTTTGAGATAAATACTTTTGGAAGAAAAGGCTATCCACTTTCAACTATATTGGCAGTAAGAGTTATTATGCTTTTCTTTAAGAAGGGAAACATAAGTGAGGCATTAAGAGAGATAGAAGCAAGTTGCAATTTAAAAGCTATTACAGGAATAAAAAAAGTTCCTAGTTCTTCTGTAGTTAGTAGGAAAACGAAAGAATTAATAGAGGCTTTAAATTTGTACTCTATACACTCGCTAGTTATAAATGAATACTTTTCAGATAGGCTTGTATGTAATCTATCTATCGACTCAACACCAGTAGAAGCTAGAGAAACACCTGTAAAAAAAGAGAAAGAAGAGAGCACTAAAAAAGGTAGAGACAAGAAAAGTTCTATTGAAAGAAAGAAAAGAGAAAAAGACTTAGCAAACATGGCAAAAGTGGGAGATGTTGAACAATTTCTTTCTACACTTGAAAATAGATGTAGTATTACAGGTAAGAAGAATTCTAAAGGATACATGCAATGGAGGATTGGTTACAAGATTCATCTTGCTGTATGTGATAGCGGTATTCCTGTATCTTTCTTTGTCTCTGGTGCGTCTGTTCATGATTCAAAGGTAGCAATTCCTCTATTAAGAAAAGCTAAAGCTAGATGTACATACTTATATGCTCTTATGGATGGAGGATATAGTAGTGCACAAATAGAGGAATATTCTCATTCTATTGGTGTTGTGCCTGTTATTGACTTTAAAGCAGATAGAAATGGAAACAAAAGAGAGATGGATAAAGCAAAGAAAGAAAGATATAAAGCTAGAACTACTGTAGAGAGAACTAATAGTGAGCTTAAAGAATGCTTTCTTCCTTCAAAGATATATTCGAGAGGAAATAATGCTCTATTTGATTTACAGCTTTCTGTCTTATTAATAACACAAAAGAGAATAAAGCAACGTCTTATTCTTGAAAGAGAGAAGAAGGCTAGCTAATAGTTTTTATAAGAAATCTTTGAGCCTCAATAGTAGCACCTCAAGAAGGTGGTTAGCCTCTTTTTGTCCTAATTGGTTCTCCTTATTATTAGTTAATGACAAGAATAAGTTATTCGACATTCTTGGGCTGATTACTGATGCAAAATGAATAAATATTCCTATCAGAACTGTATTAATCGCTCAAATATTTTACTTTTGCAAAAACCTCTGTAATCTATTCAAGGAATAGCTAACACCTAATTATTAGTTGGCAGATACCTCATACCATTCACCGTTAAGAGTAGACGTATAGCCTTCAGATAAGTAGTTTGTACTCTCTCCTTCTGCTGTATTATTTGATGGATCAAAGTTTCTAAAAGAACCGCCTTTAACAACAATGCTTGCCTCATGCTTTTTATAAGCTTTATCTATGCAATTAATCAAAAACTTTGTTGGTTCAGCATTTGTATAATCAAATGAACCACCTTCAATAGTTAACTTTCCGCTTTCTACCTGTACAGCAGTTGTTGAGCCAATGAATAATCCATCTTTAATAGTTAAATCAGAATTATTGGTCAGATTAATAGCAAAAACAGCACAGTTTCCTTTAATTGTTCCCCTTATATCTGTATTGTCTGATGTATCTTCAATTGTCATTGATGAACAATCTAAATCAATTACTGCTATTGTATGGTAGTAACTACTAAAAGCTTTTGAATTTGAAATAGAATGTCCATTTAAATCAAGAGTAACATTTGTAGCCCATCTTAAGTAATACGATTCATATCCTGTATCATTAATTGTATCTGAAAGAAGAATAATTCTTTCATCCTTCTCTACCCATGAAAAAGCTTTTTGAAGGGAGGCAAAGTACTTTCCATTAACTTTTTCTTCATCACTTGGAATATATGCTGTTGCGCCATAAATATCATCTGATTTTAAAGAAGTATTATCACTAATTACTAGCTTAATTCCTCTTTGTTCTTCATCGTTATTATTTTGAGGATTTTCCATTGTAATGGGATGAATAGCATTAAACGTTGCATTTCCTTTTACATCAACAATTATATCAAGTTTTGTAGTATGCTGACTTATAGCAAGTGCTGCACCTTCAACTGTAGACCCATTACCATTAGCTTTTACATCATACTTACTAGCCGTTGAAATGAATTCACCACCATTAATACTCATCTCTCCTGCTCGAATTTCAATAGCAGTTTTCTCTCCTGTAATACTACAATTTTCAATACTCCATTTTGCATAACCAGCTGCATATATTCCTTCACCTTTAGATATAATAGTGGTATTACTCAAATTGATTTGAGGTGCAGATTTATAAGTTGCCGTTAGTGCTCCATTAACATAAACACCGCTACCAGCATCCTCATTAGTATCTAATACTGAAACTAATGTTGAATCATTTACGTTGATTGTAATTCCTGATGCAATTGATGAATCTTTATTATTTGCGTTTTGATCGACAAATATTCCTGTCCATCCTTTTGATTCTACTCCATCTTTCAAAGTAAGATTTGTTTTTACACTATCATCATTTGAACCTGTAACAATAAATGGAGAGAAAAATGGTTCTTTTTCCTCAACAAGTCCTGGACCATATACTGTTAAATCATAACCGTAAATAATAAAATACTTATTTTCTTCAAATGAAATATTGAAGCCGTTTAAATATAGCTCAATCTTTTTTCCAACCAATAGATTATTTTCTATATTTTTAGATCCAATTGATTCATTAGAAGTGCAATCCTGCAATAATACTACTTGAGTACTATTCTCAACTGCTTCTTTTAATGTATTAAATGCTAAATTATTTTCATTAACAGCTACAGAAGAAGAAACTACATAATACTCACTAAGGTGAGTTGTAGTAAACTCAAGTCTTCCTGTCTTATCATCATAGCTTACGAATGTTGGTTGCTCACCATCACCATTATATTTTACTCCTACATTAGCTAGGCCTTTAGCAATGTAAGTAACAACATTAATAGAATTGTTATTGAACGATGTAATCTCACTCTCACCATTCTTAAGAGTAATATCTAAGCCAGCAACAACACTGTTGCCACTTTCAGCAATAAATTTTTCGCATGATGAAGCATACTTTGCAGAGTATACAACAAGAGAGAAATCAACATCTGAAGTATTTTCTACTGAATTAGCAGGAATAGTAATTGATGTTTTTGCATTTTTATTACCAACTTCTAGAGGAGAAGCAGTAACATCAAGCATTGAGCCATTTTCTGATAGATTTACCTTTTTTGATACGGTTGCAACATCACCACTAATTGAAATATCAGTAGATGTTGTTGATTCTTCAATAGTACCAGAAATGATAGTTGTTAGATTATCGTAAACGTTGAAATATTTAGAACCACTTGCAGCAACGTATTCTGTTCCATCGTTAGCTTTGGCAACATATTCAACTTTAACACAATAAAAACCAGATTTTGCATTATCATAAGTTAAGTCATTATTTGTTAAAGATAATTCTTTACCTGTTGAATCATAAAGGTAAATATTCTTTGTATAAGTTAAAGAGCCTTCTTTTTCTTCATACTTGTTTCCTTTAGCATCTACTAAAGCTATGTCACTTAAGATATGAATACTACCATTCCCATTTTCTGTCTGAAGAGGTCCAACTGTAATTACAACGGAATTGTTTGTAGTTGTTATTGTTTTGTTATCAACACTACCAGAACAAATTAACTCATTTTCGCTATTGTAACCATACAAAGTAAAGTTCCAACTACCTTGTGAAAGCTGAGCTGTCTTACCGTCTACGAGTTCTACTTGTTCAGTAGTCTCTCCTGTTTTAAGACCATTATCAGCTTTTTCTGCTGTATAAGTCCATTTTGTGACACTACTAATATCGAAATCAGTTGATGCTTCAAGAGAACGAGTATCTCTTGAGGTAATTGTTACATTAACAAGCTCATTATTTAAGCTTGAATCTGGATTACATGCAACAAATGTAAATAATCCAATAATAGCAACAAAAAATAATGTTATTGCTTTTCTCATATTTATTTCCTTATTTGAATTCATTAGCTATTTGGATGAGCCAATAACTACTGTAGAATACGAATTGACTAAGTTGCCATTGAAGACAACACACAATATGTTGTAGCTTCTGCTATCAGGAATAGAAAAACTACATTCATTTGTTTGTGCTACTTCATTGTCATCAACAAACCATTTAATAGCTGTCATTTTCGAGTCACTATCAAGAATAAAAGATGCTCTGTATTCATCATCATCTTTAGTTATTTTGATTTTTCCTCGTGGCTCTTTTGTCTCTGCTTTTATATCAAAACCACCTGTTGGATTTTTATCATCTTCTGTTGGATTATTCTCTTCCCAACGGGGCTCAAGTAATAGAGATGAAAAATTGATATATTCCCCACTAGAAACCTTTATATTGCTTCCAAAGATAAACCACCCTAAAAACTCTTTGCCTTCTTTCTCTATCGTTGGTAGCTCAGGAATTGTAGTGTTGCCGTCAACTTTCTTTATCTCAAGCTTATTGAAGTTTTGAGCACTCTTTAAAGCATCTTTTTTTATTACTGTTTTAGATGTCTCTAATACTACTCTCTTTAAGAAAAGAGAATCCTTTGCATTCTTAAAGCCAGCAAAGTAAAGAACAGGAATAGAAGAGCCAAGGTTATCGAGAGAAGACGGTATCTCTACGCTCTCGAGTCTTACATTCTCTATTATCTCTGCTGTGTAATAGCTTC
>ERZ808274.705-NODE-705-length-14490-cov-16.580256_pt1 | contig 14490 bp, 28 predicted proteins | sample MGYA00521277_ERZ808274 | MGnify/ENA primary metagenome ERZ808274 (study PRJEB31516, sample SAMN03275597) | gut metagenome | biome: mammalia-associated habitat; material: feces | host: Papio cynocephalus | place: Kenya | collected 2012-07-28 ... | reverse complement strand
TGCCGTACTTGTCCCAAATCCAGTGTGAGAATAGCTTTCGGTCAAGTACTATGTAGCCCATTCTCACCACCTGCCTTTTTCTTTGCGAATTTCAACTTTTCTTTTTCTCTCTTGCCTATCTCTTTCTTGGTGCAGCCTTTTCCCGCCGGGCAACCTCTGGGCTGTCCGGTTATAGTCAGGTAATCGCAACATCGTAGGTTTGACGCGCTTCCTATGTAAAGGTATTTGCACCCTTTGCAAGATTTATCTACTGTGTTCCCCATTGCTGCTTCAACCTTTCTATTTCTTGTGGTGTGGCATATCTCCAAGTATAGCCTTTATGAGTTTTTCTTATGCCCTTGCAGCAATTGCACACGCAAGAAGCCTGAAATCCTTTTGTTTTGACATCATTGAGACAAATGAAGAACATCTCTTTTTCATATTCGATTGAGGTTCCGATTACGGAACGACCTTTTTTTTCGCAAGTCTGCCTATACCGATTCCTCCACTCATCAGTTCTTGCAAATCTGCCCGCCTTAAAAGAATATCTCATATTTTCTTTTTGCGTAGTCCATTCAAGGTTTTTCACATCATTATTTAACGGATTAAAGTCTAAATGATTTACAACATTGAGGCTTCTTTTGTGTGGAATAAATGTTTCCGCAACAAGCCTATGTACGAAAAGCAATTTCTTTTTTCCATCATCTCTAACTAATGCCACCCTGAGATAGCCTTTTGAATTTTCCTTAGGCTTTAAAATTCTTTCTTTACTGTTTTTAAAGGATTTAATGCGTCCTTTCGTACTAACTTGATAAAGGCTATATCCTGTTATCTGTTTCCTTTTTTCCATGACTGCTCCATTCTCTTTATTTCATTTTCAGGCAATGTCTCTATCCCTAAAGATTTTGCGTCTTGAATTGTTGTATCAATTAAAGTGCTCATTTCTTTTGTATCGAAAAATCTTGAAGGCTTTAACAAATAGAACCATCTGTAAGTAACTCCGTTGCGGCATTCTGTTTTATCTGTAGGACAAAAATGCGTTTCTATCTGCTTCAACCAAAAATCATCGTCTTTTTGAAGTATCCAATGTTTTTTCCCTTCTTTGTCTTCCCATGCAACTCCGTGTTCAGCAAGGGTTCTGTTATGGTATTCAGCAAATGTAATACCCATTTTTAAAGCACATTTTTTTGCAAGAACATGATAGTAAGCGTTTGCGTCAAGGCTTCGTTTGCGCTTTGTAGGCTCGATTTTGACGGTGTAATCTTTTTTAGGGTCTATCTGTCCAACGGTGTCTAAAAACTCGTGTACGGCGCGAATTTGCCCCTTCTCGAGGGGGATAATCAAATTATCCTGCTTGTAGAGAAGTTCAAGCCGTGGTTGTTCTTTAATCTTCATCGCTTCCACCTATCCATGCGTATTTGTCATACACCAATCTTTTCTCATCCCAGTTCTTATAAGTACTGTTCAGGTAGTCTCTGATGTACCTTCCGAACTCTTTACGATAACCGCCGTTGTCATATTTAAAGTGGCAATCCCTGCACAGCATTACAAGGTTTTCGGGAATCCCCATGCCCCCCTGCGCCCTACTGATGTAGTGGGCGCATTCGAGGGGCCACGGTCTGCCGCACAGTATGCAGCAGTCTTTATCTCTCCGTCTGACTTTCCGACGGGTCTCCGGGGATATTTTGGTATGTTCTTTTATGCTCATTCTTTGCCTGCGGTGATTCTCACATATCCCGCCTTGCCTTTCTTGGTTACCTTCTTGAGATATTTCTTGTACAAATCGGCGTTCTCGGCGGCAAACTTATCGATGTCGAATTCCCATTTTTCCGTCGGTTCTCCGTCCGGGACAAGCGTTATTTTCGTGCCGTTCGGGGTCTCCCATTTCTTGATATGGTACTTCTCCATGCCTGCCTTTAAGCTTGCCTTTGCGTCCTTGTATTCTTTTTCAATCTGCTTGAAAATTTCGAGTTGCGATTCTAAAAGAAGTACTCTATCCGCTATCTCTACAAGTTCTTTCGGCTGCAATTCCTCTTCGGTTAAAAACGGATTTTCTTTCAGTCTCATCCAGTCTTCACGGAAGCGTTCAACCTCTTTTTTGATATACTCTATGTATGCGGGATAGTCGGATTTTTTAATAAGGTAAACCGTAAGCCTGTCCGCTTTGAATTCTTCGTTAAAATCTTCCGGTCGTTCGTATACCGCCAAAATTCCGCTTTCATAATCGTACATCTCCATGCCCATAAGGAGCTGGCAAAGGTAATAATCGTAATCATTGACAGCTTCATGAATTACAGATGTGGTCTTGATTTCGAGTACCATTCCCTTGTCATAGTCCACTCCGTCAGCATGGTATCTAAGATAGCCGTTTATGATTTTCCCTTCGACAAAATTCGTCTGCCATTGTGTGTTAATGTGGTCTCTGATCTGCGGCTCTAACACATTGCCATACTCCGTGTAAACATTGCCTGTGAAGTCTGATTTCTCAATCCCGGCTTTCTCCTTCAGGAGCTGCCAACGGGTCTTGAACTTCGAGATATTCAGAATTGCGGCGATGTCGCTGCCGCCTATGTATTTATCCCTATCTTTTGTTACATCCTGCATTTATTTCCTCTCCAAATTTTCCAAAACTTCCTTGAATCGTTCTTCTGTTGTCTGACCGTTTAATCCGTAATCCTTTGCGACTTCGGCGAATGGTATATTGTTCTCCCTTAGGTAGATAATCAGCTTTTCACGATAGGTTAATTCAGCCGATTTCGGAGCAGTCGCTTTCTTTTTATCTGACCCTTTTGTCCTTTCGGTGTATTCGTCCGTGTCTGCGTCTTTCGTATCGTCAATACAAAACAATCCATTTAGTGCATACTTCCGAGCATAGGAACTTGCCGAGCCTGTTATCTGTGAAGCGTCCATGCCTTTTTTCGCCTCCTCTTCTCTTGCATATGCATGAACTTGCACAGTCTCTTTTCCGTCCGTTACGGTTGCGGTTGCCTTGATGTAATACCTCTCGCCGATAAGGATAAGCTCGTCCGATATGGTAAGCTGCACATCCTCTTCTGTGCAAAGCGGCTTAACAGCTTCCAAAATGTCCTCACAACTCCTGTACTTATATCCGCCGAATTTATTCAGCTGCCCTTTTGGGGCTTTTAATCTTCTCTGTATATTAACCAATTTTTGCATTACTCCACCTCCGTAAACTCACCATCTATTAACTGATAGAATGTATCTTCTTTGATTCTTTCTCCGTCCACTTGTTCAGTCTTAACGCAAACCGGAACATATCTGTCCTTGTTAGGATTGCGTTTCCACTCCACAAGAGTTATCCAGCTGCCTTTTTTTGCTTTTGCCCTGCTGTTGAATCCCGCACACATAATTACGCTATCTTCACCGCTTGAATTTATCTTCGCGTAATTGCCGCTACTGCCTATCTTCGCGGAATCGCCGCTACTGCCTATCTTCGCGGAATTGCCGCTACTGCCTATCTGCGCGTAATAGCCGCTACTGCCTATCTGCGCGGAATCGCCGCTACTGCCTATCTTCGCGTAATCGCCGCTACTGCCTATCTTCGCGGAATCGCCGCTACTGCCTATCTGCGCGTAATCGCCGCTACTGCCTATCTTCGCGGAATTGCCGCTACTGCCTATCTTCGCGGAATCGCCGCTACTGCCTATCTTCGCGGAATCGCCGCTACTGCCTATCTGCGCGTAATAGCCGCTACTGCCTATCTGCGCGGAATTGCCGCTACTATCCGGCATATTCTCAACTGTTTTCTCGAAAACAAAGTCTATACAGGCTCTCACGAATCCCGCGAAGCTTAAATTTGCCCCAACCTTTAACTTTGTTGTGCAATACTTCTTCTTATCATCTGTTACAGGCTTGTCCAACGCTTCAACTTCTGCAAAATCCGTAAATTTTCCATCCTCTGTTATCAGGGGGTAGTAATCTAACACATCGAAAGGGTTTTCGCAGAAGTGAATACCGCACTTGCACGGCTTCGCTTTTTCCTCTGTTGCTATGCTGTTTTCTTCGTATTGCTTGCCCTTGCAGATTAGCCCGGGCTCAAATGCTTTGTAACCTTTCATTTTCTCTCCTTATCTTTGACATTCAAATAAAAATGGTGTATACTTTAATTGACTTGGGCTCCTTCGGGAGCTTTTTCTTTGCCCTTTTTCATCTCGATTCTTCCCTTAACTCTTCCACCATATCCGCCCACGCTTCGTTATTCGGGCAGTAGGTTTTCTGCATTTTCTTCGGCGTGTCCATGCCCTTATCAGCATAGGACTTAATCATCTTGACGAACGCTTTCGCTCCGTCCTGTGGGGTCTCGTAGGTGTAATATCTATTGCCGTCGCCCATGCCCCCGAAGTTGTTACTTTCGGTGAACAGCCGGGAAGTGTAATGCCCTGTTTCCAGTCGTGCGATGGCGATTGCTGTTGTTTCGTCAATGCCTAACTCCATACACTCCGCTTCAATCAGCTTGTCCATTTGGTGGGTATATTCCGATTCAAACGGTATGTATTCAACGGTCATTCCCCCGCCCTGAAGCTGCCGCGTCTGCATATCATCCGCACATGCGAAGCTGTATGCTCCGAGCATGGCAGCCGATACTGTGAGACAGATTAAAGGCTTCTTTACTCTGTTGAGCATTCCGAGCAGTCCGCCTCCTGTTACTTTATACTTCTTCATTTTCAAGCTCCTCAATTTTCAATAAATCATCTGCATTCAACTCGTCGAGACAATACAAAGCGTAAAGTCTTATGCCGTTGACTATTGATGATTTTTCCCACAGTTCTTCATCTCTTTTACTGATGGTGTAAACGCCAATCATTTTATCGAACAATTCTTTTGAAAGATTCGCGCTCATTTCTCCTCTTTCTCCGTAAACTGTTATGTAGCCGCGGCATTGATTTTTGATTCCCTCGATTGTTTCGAGTGCGTCAATCAGTTTGCTCAACATCTTGTCTCACTTCCCTTCTTTAACCTCTCTACTACATCGGGGATAAAGTAGAGTTTTGCAATCCTTTCAAGCCCCGACAGGAACTTGTCCACCGAGTGCGGGTCACGGTATCCCATGTACTCCGCAAGCTGCATTCTTGTGATGAACTGCGGAGCACCTTTGACAGATTCGCCGTCCTCGCTTAATGACGCTTTCACATGCTGTGACATGCGCCTTATCATTTCCTGCTTGTCCATTTTTGCTCCCTTCCATATCCCCTGCATGGGCGGCTCTGTAATTGCAACTGTAGGAGGCGTTCCAAAGTGTGAAAGATGTAAGATTTTATATACGGGGCGAAAGGATGAAATGAAAACCCCGGGTGAGCCGCCTATGCAAGGGATATTCAGTTGTAATCTTCGCTTACTCCTTTTTAGGTTCTTTTAGTAGGGTGCTAATGGATACGCCGAGGACATCCGCAACCTTTTGAAGATTGTCGGTTCTCGGAATCGATGTGCGCCAAGAACCGATTATACCGTTAGCGACACCCGCTTTTTCTTCGACCTGTCTTATGCTCAAATTCTTTTTTTTGCATAAATTTTTAATGTTGTCGTAAATCACATCAATACTCCTTTCTTAACATTTTATGATTAGAGAAAGATGTAAAAACTGTTGACAAAATGTAGAGAATATTCTAAAATGAAAGTACCATATAAACATTTTGAGAATTATCGAAAAATTGCCGTATTTTTTAGTGCTTTCTCTAAATCCTAAGCACATTATATAGTGATTTCTCTATTTTGTCAATGCTTTTTTTCGAGGTTTCTCTAAATTCATTTCAAAAAAGGAGTACACAATGAATAGCGTTGATTTTGTGAAGAAAATATGTAAAGAGCGAGGCATTGCGTTATCAAGATTAGAAAGAGATTGTGGATTTGGCAACGGCTATATATCACAATTAAAAAAAGGAGTTTTTCCAGCTGATAGGCTTCAAAAAATCGCTAACTATTTGAATGTATCAACAAGTTACATTGCCAGCTGTGGCGAAGAAAACAATACTTTTACTATAGACCTTGATAGCTTAGACGACGAAAGAAGAAAATTTGCGGAAAGCGTCATCAGCCTTTACACTTCTGGGAACTGCTCGGATGATGAGACTTTCCATTTAGTTTATCAGTCTGTTGTCTCTAACCTTGAGCTGATTCAGCGAATCATCAAGGATGGAAAATAAATTCAAAAGGAGTTGATTTCATGCAAACAGTTATTGCTGACATCCGGGACAAGTACGGAACTATCGAACCGTTCAAGCTTGCTGAGGAATTAGATATTATCATCGTATATCACCCCCTCGGACGGTGCCACGGATATTACATGGCGGAATCAGGTGTAAAAATCATTTGTCTAAACGAAGCAGACGAAGAGCCTGTTAAACGCTACACATTGGCTCACGAACTCGGACATTACTTTTTGCACGGTGACGCAAATTATTTTGCGCTCAAAGACACGCTGTTCCAAAGCGGATGGCAGGAGCGGCAAGCGGACAAATTTGCCGTTAATTTACTTATTGCAAACGACGACCTACGACATAACCCATATTACACGGTAGATGATTGGGCTAAAATTTTGGGAATATCAAGGGAACTGGTAGAATTGAGGTTCTAAAATGAAAAGAAAAAAAGTGTGTGTAAATTTACAGCCTATAAGGGCATATTCCAAAATTTCAGAAAACGAACATCGTATAAGTGCGGATGTTCGTTCCGGTACAAAGAAGATTCATTATAAAGTTGACGATACCAACGCCGAAGACGGCGTTGATGAAATAAAATATTTCACGGAGGAAAGAAGATGAAGAAACAAAAAATCAGCAAGTTACTACTAATCTCATTCATTCTCGGCGTTTTGTATCTTATTTACAGCGCAGGGTACTGGACTAATGCAGTAACCACAGACGGCGAAAAAGCAGAACAAATCGGAGGAGCAATCGCAACAGCACTTATAGCACCTCACCTTGTTGTTACTGCCTTTGCAGTTTTGTTCAATGCGTTAGGTTTGTTCATGCGTAACAGAGGCTTTGCTCTCGCAGGAGCAATTTTGTATACTGTGGCAATTTTACTATTCCCGTTGTACTTTATGTTCGTTACGCTCGAAGCAATTCTGTCTTATATCGGATTCGCTAAAATGAAGAAAACGCCTAAACCAAAAGAAACAGAGTAAAAATATTAAAATGCAATACTTAGCCCGGCAGTAATGTCGGGCTTTAATTGCACCGAAATTCATTTGAAAGGAGTTAGCTATGAAATATAATTATGTGCGAAAAACTTTTAGTTTCGACGGCAAAAGGTACGAAATTACCGCAAAAACAGAGCAAGAAGCCATTATCAAAATGGCGAATAAGATTCGGGATTTGCAAGAAGGAAAAGTCGTTGTGTCGGGTGATATGACGGTAAGAGACTGGACGGAAAAATGCATTGCCACCTATAAGACAGGACAGAACGAAGAGACCCGTAAACGGTACGAGTACCGGATGAGGCATTGCATTTTGGAGCATATCGGCAGCCGCACCCTAAAGAGCATAAAGCCGATAGATGTTCAGACTGTACTATCCTATCAAAACGGAAATTCGCAGTATCAAATCAATCAAGTGTACCAGGGCTTGCGCTTCATCTTCCGAACGGCGAAAGAAAATAAGCTGATTATTGAAGACCCGACCGAAGCCCTTTACAAAATGCGCTCCGGCACAAAGGAAGAACGCCGCTCCCTCACACCGGAAGAGGAAGAAATCTTTTTGTCTGTATGCGACAACGAAAGATTCCTTGCATTTCAGCTGATGTATTATTTAGGGCTGCGCTCATCGGAAGCACGGGAAGCGATGGGAAAAGATATAACTATACTAAAAGACGGAGAAAGAGAATATAATGTTTTCCATGTCAGAGGCACAAAAACAGCCAATGCCGAGCGAAATATCCCAATCCCCGACGAATTGTATCAGAGAATAAAAGCCACGCCCAAATCGTCATATATCGCCCCGAACGAAGCTGGCAAGAAGCACAACGAGAAAAGCTTTCAGCGTGCATTCAATTTTTTGCGCCGGGAAATGAACATTGCTATGGGATGTGAGGTGTATCGGAACAAACTCATGCCGCCATACCCTCTTGCGGAGGATATTGTGCCGTATTGTCTAAGGCATACCTATTGCACGAATTTATGCAGAAAAAAAGTTGACATCAGAATTGCAAAATACCTCATGGGGCATTCAGACATTCGACTGACAGCGAACATTTACACCCATGTTGACAATTCCGATGTCGTTGAAGTGGCACAATTGCTCGGAAAATTTTCCACACCTTTTTCCACACCTGATACCACTATTTAGCACCATTTAGCCTTATTTTTTTACACTTTTTTACAAAATCCAAGGCAATAAAAAACGCCGAAACCTTTGAAATTTCAGCGTTTTCAATGTGGTGCGCCATGAGGGACTCGAACCCCCAACCTTCGCATTCGTAGGGGGAGGAATAACGGCTAAATTTCAACGCTTTTGCGGTTTTTTCCACACCCATTTCCACGCGCACAAAAAGACATCTTGAAATTGTATTTATGATACATTACAGTTCAAATTTTGTCAATCAAAAAGCAGGGTTGCCCCTGCTTTTTACATTCTGTCAAGCATTCTTCTGATTGTCTCTCTTTCGCGGTCGTCTCTCGCGTTGCTGTATTCGTTTTCCAGCATGTCGCGGTAAGACCTATTCTCATATGGCGCATTGCTGTAGTGACCTCTTACATAGTGCCGTGCTCCGCTGTAGCCGTCTCTGTAACTTCCCTCTGCTCGCCAGTCTCCGCCGGAGTATCCGTCGTTCTCCATGATTTTACAGAGATTTTTGATTGAATGCGAAAGCGTATCAATCATCTGTATGTCCGCAATCGTGAGCGGAGATTTTGCAGAAGCGGAATCCAGTTCGCGCATGAGCTTGTCTTTTAAATCTTCCAATCTTCTCATATCCATTTTTTACCCTCCTTAAGTTTCCGATGTAATCGCCGCAAGGTCGTTATTCACACCGCACAGCCCACCGAGCAGGCGGAACGAGCCGCCTGTTTGGGTTGTGCTAACACGGGTTGCATACCGCGTCCGGGTGCGCAGCTGCCCCGCCGTAACGGGTGAGCCTGTGCAGTCCAAAAGCGGAAATGTCGTTGTTCCCGTGCCTATTGTGACAACAACGGGTGCGTTAATTGTAGCGGTGTCGGGAATTGTCTGTGCAATCACCAAACAGTATTTCTCGCGATTCCTATACGACCCGTCCGGTATGTTAACCGTAAGTGTATCTGTCGCGAATGTGACTGTCTGAGAGAGAATCAATCTCTTGCACAACTGACAAATGTTAGAACACATCACCTACACCCCCTAAATTAGCAACATCCGTTACAGTTGTTGTAACCGTACTGACCCGTTCTCGGATTGCATACCGTGTACGCCGGAACAGGATATGGATTTAACTGCTGAATCAAATACGCATTCTGTGCAGTCTGCGAAGCGGCAAGTCTAAGAGCCTGATTCTCATCGCGAAGCGTCTGCGTTTTGTCAGCCGCCAAATAGTCGATGATTCTGTCTCCGACCTTGTCGATTGCCTGCAAGGTGCTACAGTTGTATTGTGCCATGTCAAAACGGTTCTGCATGGACTGCTTTTCATTGTCACAGCAGCACTGTGCCAACTGCTGCTGAATTGCGTTGGTGTTCATAATACCCTGCGTGGTGTTCGCCTGAACGCCTTCGCGGATGTCACAGCAACAGCTTGCCAACTGTGAACCTAACCCCTGCGTTGCCAATCTCGATTCATAGCCGTTCTGCATGATTGCCTGATTGATCGTGCCGAATCCGTTCAGCATTCCGGTGTTCATCGCATAGAATCCGTCACAGATTCCGTTGTTTACACCGTCTAATTTTCTTTCGATGTTTGCGAAATCGGACGCTAATACATAGCCGTCAGTCACGCCGCTGTTTCCACCGAAACCGCCGAAGCCGTTTCCGCCCCATCCAAAAATCCCGAAGATGAGGAAGATAATAATCCATGCGCCCCAGTCGCCGCCCCATCCGGTGTTGTTCTTGTCGCCTGTTGCGGCGGCAATGTCTGATAATGAATAGTTTTCGTACATTTCATTTACCCCTTTCATCTATTTACAATTCTCGCGAAAAATTGTCATTTAAAGCCGAACATTTTTTTGAATCCGTCAAACTGGCTCTCCATTTGCTTCGCTTGCATTTGGACTTGGTTCAGCTGCTGTTGCGTGATTCTACCGCTTGAAATCATCTGATTTAGAATCTGATTAGGGTCTTGTCCTCTCATGGACTGCATAAACTGTTGGAATATTTGCATATTAACCATTGCTTTCTTCCCCCTTCTTCTTTTTAGGCTCTAATTTCGCCCGTAACTCATCGAACTCCTTTCGGGTGACAAATTGTTCGGACATGCTTATTTCGTCTTTCTTAGGCTCATCTGTGACCTTGTGGAACTCATAGACATCCATAGGGAACGGTCTGCCCTGTGGGTCGGTTCTTTTTTCATAGAATCTCGGTGCCTGCGCGTCCCACAGGCGCACAAAGCTGTTCGGTGCCATTAAATACGCTTCTGCCGCCTGTTGATTCGGCACATACAGGATTTCTTCCTGTTGTGGAACCATCTGCTGTGGAATCATCGGTTGCGGCATTGGTCTGTAATTTGGCATTGGCTGATAGTAGTTCATATTAACCCCTTTCCCAGTAGTACATCGGAATTTCCTCTCCGCTGTCCCATGTATCGAAATAATCTCCATCAATTACGCAAACGACATGTCCGTCGATTGCAAGTATAAATGTACCCTGCGGATGTTCCCGGCAAAATTCTTCGACCGTGTAACAATCCGGGCATTCGTTCGGTATGATTTCCCGGTGCCAGCCGTTGGATTTTAGGTAGGAACCCCAAACATGATTAGCCGTCGGCATATCCTTTAACTCGAACGCTTTTTCTGCCAACCCGACGAATGTTTTGTCCCAGTCCTGTTGCATGGCGGTTGCAATCGCTCTGACGGTGCAGTCGATTGTGCGCCGTGCAATCGGGTTCTCATTGTGCTGTACCCACATTTTTAAATCTCCTTTTTTCTTTTAGTTTAATGCGGCAAATCGTCTTAAACCATGCATAAAAAATGCAAGAAAAAAGTAAAAAAAATAAAGGGGTCAAAATCGACCCCTTTACAATACTTTCCCTATTTTTCTATTGACTTTTACTGAATACTTTCGTGCGGTGTCTGCTGATATGTTTAGCGTTTCTGCGATTGCTTCTAAGGGAATCCCTTTTGCCCGCATTTCAAAAACCTCAGCTTCCAAATTCACAAAATTGCAATTTTCGCGAAAGAAGTCGAGTTCGGGCTTGGTGAAGCTACATATCTGCATACACTCTCCTATTCTTCTTTATTGTTTTTTTGCGTCTGCGTTCCAAAATAGAACGCAATAATCACAGAATAAACTACCATGAAATCCTGTGAAATTTGGTTCGTAACCGCTAAGTAAACGAATGTAATCGTTGTGAGAATCGTCACGAGCGATTTGACCTTGAGCAAATTGATTGCCGCTTCTTTAATTGTCTTCATTCTCTTTCTCCTTTTTGATTTTTAACCCGGCAAGAAGTGCAAGCTCCGCAGTCCACGCCGCGAAAAACGCAACGGTAAGTTCCGGCTGTACTTCCTTGCCTAAATAATTGATAACTAAAACGGCGATGGTATACCATGTGATATTGACCATTGCCGCTATGACAAACTTTGTTCTTTTTTTCATTGTTTAGTCCTCATAGATGATTGGAAGTTTCAAGGCTTCCTCGCACCATTTTTTTACTTTTGAATTGCCGTGCATAGCGATGTATGCGTCGTATTCCCCTTTGAATACTTCGTACTCGTCTTCCGGGATTCCGCCGTTCTGCACATACCTTTTTGCGTCGGCTAACAGCTCACGCCGCCCCATAGCCAGTATCATTCGGTCGCACGGGCGTTTTTTCTTTCGCCTGTCGTTTACCCAGTCTTTTACGATTGCGCCAAACCACGACGAACCGAAGATTGCAACGATTAGTGCTATTGTGTTTTCGCTCATTTCTTTTTCTCCTAAATTTTAAATGGATTATTGATTTGATGTCCGCTTCGGGAATCCCAATGCGTAAATGACTTGGAATAGGTAATGCTCGAACCGAAATGCGCTCCCCAAGTGTACAGCCCCGCTTCACCGACTACGCCATGCGCCGCGCAGATTTCCTTCCACTTGTCCGCATATTTGATAAATTTTTCCTTGCTGATTTCGATGTTCGTACTCCAGTCGGTAGCCGTACCCTTGAGGTGGGATGATGTCGACACGCCGCCGACTTTTTTGTTGTAAGCGGCGGTTCGATACCATGCGTGCACTTCCATCGGTCTGCCTAGCCACATCCGGAATTCTTCGAGCATTTGAGCGTGAAGCAGAGCCTTATCGGTCATGGGGATTGTTCCGGTTTGATTTTTGCCGTAGTCTGCGAATGTGAAATGCTCGGTCAGGTTTTCGCCTGATAATTTGATTTTCATTTTTTCTCCTCCTGTCAGCTTTTACTCCGTTACCTCATCCCATCCGTATACACCCGGCTCCCAGACATTGTTGTCTGCTGTGGATACCCACTTTTTGCCGTTGTGTGTAACCTTGTCGCCTTTTGCATATGCGTCCTGCGCTCCTGTTGGCTGAACCCATTCAGGATATTCTTCCGTCCACACACGCTTAAATAGTGCCGGTACATTTGGCGGTTCCCATCCGCTCTGCGTGGTATGGGCTTGCACCACCTCGTACAGGATTCCTTCGTAAGCTCTTCTGTCACCCACGGACAGATTTTCACCTATGCTCCATTGTTTATACCAATCAACATTCTTCTGTGCAATTTCTGCTGGTGCGGTCGGAAGTGTACCTGAAAGTAATTCGATTAACTGTTTTTGGTTATTTGTTAAGCTCATTTTGTACCTCCTGTATTGCCTGTTCTTTGATTGCCATATAGACATCGTTGGGAATGCCAAATGTGTTTGATGTGTCAGGCTCTGACCAGTTAGGATTCTCATAGAATCCTTGTTCGGGTGTGTAACAGTATTTGAATGGTGTGATTTCGTCTGATACTTCAATGTTTTCATGTAAGTCAAAATATAGTTTTGAATATCGGGTTTGATTTATCAGCCAATAGGAATCTTTGTCGGTCACATTCCCGATATCTCGGATTATTTTATTTTCTTTTTCTATGATAATATTTGACAACATATTTTCTCCTTCCTTTATTTGTCCATATTGTCTTGTAGCAAATATGATATTGCTGGTCCTTTAGACATCCATATCTTTAATTTATTCCCTTGCAATGCTGATGTTTTAGCTATTCCTGTTAGCTCCACTCCAGTTTTTTTCGCTTTGCATATATCAACATTTTTATATTGGGTACCTGATATTAAAATACCTTTCAATGCCGACGTGAAGAAAAATATACAATCTGTAGAGGCTGAGTCAGGAGGAACTATTTCGTTCGTTGGATATTCTACAGTGTTTTCTTTTGAAGTGTTTTCTTTTGAAAAAAATGATGTTGTAAACATTTGCGACATTGAAGATGACTTAGTATTACAGATAGCAAATCCGATTTCAGCGGGCAACAATGCTTGTATTTCACTTGAGAGAGTAGGATCTTCGATGCTATCTAAGTTAGCGAAACCTATTCGAACAACTGAATCATCATCTTGAATTTGAAACGCATAGAAACCTCCGTTATCATTTCCTCCATAGATTAAGTTGTCCAAAATGACATTAGAGGAGATATAATTCGGTATAGCCGTTTGTTCTGATTGTAATGTCCAATTTTGAAATGAACTATCACAATCGAATATTCTTAAGTATGATTTGTTATTGTATCCATCGACATATATTACTCTGATTTTATAACCAGAAGACTTCTTGATGGAGCATAAGCCGTTAACATGTGTAGATGCACTTGGCATAGATACATCATGCAATAAAGTTATTGCACCATTTGAAAACCTATAAAAAAGTGTATGTAAATTTGATGATGAAATTCGTTTACTGATGGTAAAAATATTATTTTTTGTGTCAAATACACCAGTAGAATTTATCAAGCCATTATACACAGTACCTATATTGGTTGTTGAAATGTATGTTAGCTCTAAGCCTTGCATCTGATATAGATACATTCCTTTTTTGGTTATTACGAGAATATAATTGTCAAATCTAAATACTTGGACAGCGTATGAGGAACCAGAAATTACAACTGATGTACCTTGTTCAATTGTTCCATCGTCAAATATTTGTATTAAACATATAGTCATGCTACTAGAAGTAGCAGTTGCTCCATACAAATAAATTCCATCTACGTCTACATTAGACTGAAAGTTATAAACATCGCTTAACTGAGAAAAAGTAAATGCCGTAAAATCTGCATAGTCATCTGTTGTTGGTGTTTGCAGCTCCATCCCAACAAACTCTCCTGCCTTGATGTCCTCCGCCGCAGTTACTTCAATTTCGACTGAATTGGGTGGTGGCGTTTTTCCGCTGCCCA
>ERZ808274.700-NODE-700-length-14502-cov-6.650377_pt1 | contig 14502 bp, 17 predicted proteins | sample MGYA00521277_ERZ808274 | MGnify/ENA primary metagenome ERZ808274 (study PRJEB31516, sample SAMN03275597) | gut metagenome | biome: mammalia-associated habitat; material: feces | host: Papio cynocephalus | place: Kenya | collected 2012-07-28 ... | reverse complement strand
TTAAATCGGAAATTGCCGTCTGATGACAGGCGAAGCGACTGCTCGCTGTTCACGAAACGGAATGTCTTTTGAGAGAATCTTTCTTCCAACATTTCAATAGCATACAGATTGTTCTGCGTGAACACCGTTATGCCGTCCTCTGATGACAGAACAACATCATCGTCTGATATGCGGAAGTCGTGGGTTAGTGTCAGTGTCAGCGTAAACTTCAGCCATATCTTGCCCTCGCAATAGAACTCTGATACGGAACACGACTTATAGTAACATGGAAACTCCTGTTCTATGCAGTCCACCCACAACAGCCTTTCATCGGGACGCACAAGGTCATACAGGAGAGCATCCCAATTATGCCATAGCGTTTCTGTGTCCTTGGCGGTCATCATGCAGTATAACTTTATATCCTTGCTTTTATAAGTGACCGTATGAGGGTCGTAGATTGCGCCCTGTGCCGTTTTTATGTTGCGTAACATATTCGCCTTAACCTCGGGCGTTTTTGTTATCTCTGACAGCGTACCTTGCAAGATACGCACATTGTAATCTGTGGTCGGTTTGCCGTCAATGGCATAACTATCGTCTGATGACAAATAGCCGACAGGCGCAGCGTATTGGTAATCGTTCAACGGAAAGTCATCGGCAAACTTCAAAGTCATCAGAGCAAAGTCCCCAACGCTTGATGATGGTGTTACAGATACAAGGCGCAAGCGATACACACGACCGATATTCCGCACATCAAATGTGTGGTAAGAGCCGTCTGACAACCTTTCAATGAGTGAGAAATAGCGATTGCTTCGGTTGTCCGATGCTATCTTCATCTGAATGTCTCTCGTGTTAAGAACTGGGTTGGAGAGGTCGGCTTCTATTCCGTCCTCTTCCTGCCAATCGTTTGTCTCAATACTCTTCAAGGGCGGCATAGCGATTAACTCGTTATAGCCACCCTCCAAGATGTAAACACCATACACGGTATAGGCATCCTTTCCGTCTATGTATAAATCACCTGTCATTATGCCTTGATTTTAATGCCTTTCAGAGCAATGTCATTGACCGTATCTTTTACACTCTTAATGTTGCTTTCCATTGATGACAGGCGGTCGGGAAGTTCCTCCGTGTGTCTGTCAATGTTCTGCACGCTCCTAAGTATTAGGTTTGTGGTTTGCACCAACATCTTTGTGTTCTCGTTTAGGCTGTATGTATGCCCCTGTATGGCAGTCATTCGACCATTCAGTTCGTCTATGCTCTCCTGTGATGCGGACGCAATGCCTTTCGATGAAGCTTCGCGAGTGTCCGTGTCATTCTGATAGCCTGTGATTTTGTCAATCACTTCGGTTTCCTTTTGGGCATTCTCGGCATAGTCTTGATATTCCTTTCGTAACTCGTCTATGTGGTCTTCCAACTTGCCTTCCTTTGCCCAAGCAGCGGCTTTCTCATAGAGTTTCTGAAGATTATCCTTATACTTTTCAGCAATAAGGTTCTTGACGAGTGCATTACGCATATACTCTGCAAAGTTTTGTGCAAAGTCCTCGCTTGTCTTATCCATATCTTTAATCATATCCACGAAGTCATCGTAGAAGTCATCAAATGATACGGAAAGCAGATTTTCTGCAAGGCTCAACTCCTGTTCCTTTGCTTCTTTGATTTTTGCAGCATAGTCAGAAACCGCCTGTCCTAATGTATCACCCAACAGAGCCATAGCCTTGGTGTCTTCCGACAATTTTATGATGTCATCATCTGACAGCGTCCAAATGAAGTCCATACGCCCGAAGTCGCTTGCAGCCTGTGCATATCTGCCTGTGGCTTTCTTGAAATATTCGTTCAGAGCATTATATCCGTCTGTATAGAATTTCTTGACTTCTTCATTGCCCGAAGCCATATCTTTTTCAATTTGCTTGCGTATCTTCACGCCCTCACTTGAAGACGAACCGATACCAAGGAAACCCTTAGATGCGCCACTATTCAGCCACACTTGGCTTTGTGATTTAATGGCGGTAGCGGACTCTTTGGTAAGACGCACCAACTGCTCGTAATAAGATATGGTATCTTTCATTGAGTTCTTGGCATCCTCCATGCTGTCAGACAGGTTGCTGATACTCTCACTTAACAGGTCAATGTAGAGCTTCATTGTATCAACATAATCAGTCAGCGTTTCGTCCGCTGTATCACCGAATATGGAAGCGATAAGTTGTATTGCCTTTAATGCAGCTTCGATGATGGCAAGAATAGCAATAGACTTTTCCATATTCGACACAGCGTTTTTGAATTGGTCTATACCTTTCGCCATAGAAGTACCACAGGTGATGGCAGATGCAGCCATTTTAAGCATATCGCCTGTCGTTCCACCCATTGTGTCTCCTGCTTCTGTGAGAGCCTTTGCATACTCATCTACGATAGCGATAACCTCGTTATACGACTTCTTCTCCTTGTTGGCGGCTTTTGTCATCTTTTGCGATGACTTGACCATACCATTAGAAGCGTCCGTCATACCTTTTGTGTCGTTGCTCTTCTTTGCCTTTTGGTATGCCTTGTTATACTTATCGTATTCCTTTTTAGCAGCAGCATATTCCTTTCGGGCAGACTTGATGGTTGTGATAGGTGCTGACAAGTCCATTCGGTCTTGCAACTTTTGCAGAGCGTCTGTGACCGTCTTGATTTGGTCGGGCGACAAGTCCTTTGCCGTGTCAATGAATTGCTGTAACTGCTCCTTGACGGCAGCAACCGCTTCGGGGGCTGTATTCTCCAAATCTCCAAAGATATAGTCCCAATTGATGTCCTTTTTCAGTTTGTCAAAGTCAAGGTCTTTGAGTGACTTTTCCAACCCTTTCTGAATGGACTTGACTTGATAATCTCGGTCGGTGTCAGAGATATTTTTATTCTTTTTGAGTTTGGCAATCTTATCCTCGGCTTCCTGTGTCAGAGCAAGGCGTTTCTCTTGGTAGTCACCATACTCTTTGAGGAAACTCTGCATACTCGCACGCTCACTTGCCACACGATTCTCATCTAACGTGGTCATCGCCTTGTCTTTGATGTCCTGTGCTATCTTTTCGTATGCAGCGAGCATTTCCTGTTGGTCGGCAGACAGGTCAGAGAGCGTAAGATGGTTTTTACTCTTCGGATCAACGAGTGATTGGCGATAGTCCACCTGCTGTTGCTTCGTTGCCTTAGGGTGTGCATTCATCCACTCGTTCAACTTATTGTCAGCAAGCGCATCAATCATCTGCTTCTGTCGCTTCTCATTCTCTGCTATCAGTCGCTCGTAATTTATCTCAATCTGCTTCTTTTGCTTCTCATAGCCATCTTCCATATTTTCAAGCTGTTGTTGGGCAATGTCAAGTTCGGCTTGCTTGTTTTGCTCAATAACACTCTCTTTATATTTCTGAATAGCCTTGTTGCGGTCAGCGGTTTGGTCGGCAATGCGTTTCTGTTCCTCTGCGGCTTTCTTTTTCTCCTGTTCTGCCTTGCGCTTACGCTCCTTTTCTGTTGCGTCAAGGTCTCGCTGTTTTTGCTCGGCTTTATTCTGTTTGTTTTCCGCTGCTTGCGAATAGTCTGCACCACGCTGGAGCAGCTGCTGTGTGGTGTACCATTTGCCCCCCACCTTCATGCCGCCCATGCCGCTCTTTGCCGCCTGGTCGCCCAATGCGGAGAAGCGCGCGGCCAGGCGTTGCAGTTCGGAGAGTTTCATGTTGGCCATCCACTTCGGGACTTCCACGTTGAACTTGACGGTGAAGCCGATTGAGTTCTCGTTGTACTTCGACATCAGTTCCTTGATGCGCTTGTACAACCCGTGGACATCATCAGCCGCGCCCTGCAATGACCGCTGTGTGGCGGACACGCGGTCGGAGAATGTCATTGTGCCCTCCGCTGCTTTGCGCGCCGCGTCAGCGGTCTTGTTCATGGCATCATCGTATCTGTCGTGGGCTTCTGCAAGGTCTTGTACTTTGTCTATGAAGTCCTGGACGATGTCGTGGTTGATTAGGCCACCGGTCACCCACCCTTCCGATATGGTTTTTTCACTGATTCCAATGACCCGCATCTTCTGCTCAATGGTGGCGTATATCTTCTCTAATCCTTTCTGGTATTCGTCACCTGTCTTTCCTGCGATTTCCGAGATGTTCTCTTTTATCGTCTCGCCTATGATTTCCTGTATGGCGTTCGCGTTCTCCCTTATCTCCTCGTTCGCGCTTACCCATCCCACTCGGTTGAGTGACATTGCGGAACTCAATCGCTCCGCCAGTTCGGCCTGGGCTTCCTCAACCCCTTTCTGATAGTCCTGCTCGCCCTGGTCAAGATTGTTTGCCCTCTGCCTTTCTATCCCTTCGAGCTTGATGAGCTCGATGGCCTTTTCACGCTTGGCGTTCACGGTGTCCATGTTGTCGCCCTCCTTTATCTGGGCGATGCCGTACTCTTCAAGTATGCCGTTCAGTTCCTCCAGTACTTTCCTGTGGGTGCTCGTTCCCTGTGTGAGCCCTTTATATGTTGTCGTGAGGGTGTTCAGACGCGATATTTCCTTTGCCGCACTCTCCCCGAACTTCTCTGACATCGTGACGGCTTCTGACGTTTCGGAAGAGAACAGGCCCAAGGCAGTCGCCGCCCCCGCGAGGACGCCGAGGATTAGACCGATGGGGTTGCTCATAATTGCAACCTTCAGCCCGTGCCATGCTGCTGCCAAAAGGGTTGTACGTGCGGCAGCAACGGCTTCTGCTTCTGACAGAGCGATACCCGACATAGCAGCGAGCTTTTGTTGTAAGGCGGCTTCGGCTGTCAAGGTGTTGCTAATCTTCTGTATCACATTCATAGCGATAAGGGCTGCTTTGTATGTGCCGTATGCAGTTGCTGCTATCAGAATGACCTTTCCTATCTCTTTCCAATGGTCAATGACGCTTGATACACCATTGAGAGCCGCACCAATAGCCCCCTCTGATGACTTGCCAATCTCATTGAACATTTGCTCAATTTGGTCTTCAATATTGGAAATCTGACCTGTGATAGACTTACTCTGTGCTTCCATAAGTCCACCGAACTTACCACCCTCTGATGTCAGAGAAATAATGGCTTTTTCAACTTCGGGGAAGCCAACCTTTCCCTCTTCCACAAGGCTTTTGACCTTGTTCTTAGTAACACCGAACTGCTTAGCCAATTCTTCGGTCAATGGAATACCACGCCCCAAGAACTGGTTGAGGTCTTGCGTGTACATTCTTCCCTGTACCATTGTCGTGCCATACAGGTAAGCAAGGTCATTGATTGGAATAGAAAGACCTGCTGCGATGTCGCCCAATCGGATAAGCGTTTCGTTCACCTTGTCGGCTTCAACACCATAAGCCAACAACTGCTTGGCAGAGTTGGCAACATCGGACATATTAAAAGGCGTGATGACAGCCGTTTGGATAAGCTGCGACATCAACTTGTCGGCTTCGGCTTTGCTGCCGAGCATCGTCTGAAAGGCAATCTCCAATTGTTGGAACTCACCACGCACGACAGCGACTTGCTTTGCAAAGTCTTTGAGTTTGGAAACGGCAAAAACTCCTGCGATAGACTTGCCGATGTTCTTCATCGCTGTGTCTATCTCATTACCCTCTTGCTTGGCGGTCGTGCCTATGCCATTCAAGATGCGTTTGCTTTCCTGTGCATCTATACGGAGTTGGGAGTTGTCAATCCCTGCCCCAAAGTTCAATCTTCCGTTATCGCTTTGCATCAATTTACAGAGTTGAAGAATTGTCTGACTTTATCTTTGTTTCGTGGGTCATCGGCTCTGATAACCTCCTGGTCGCTCTGTGATGACTTTTTCTTTCTGTCTGAATCATACGAGGGGAGTGTTGCCCCAAGCAGTATCAGATTGGCATAAGACAGGTCATACAGAACATAGTCCATTGAGAATTGGAAGCCTTTTACCACACCTGCGACTATTGCCCAAACGCTGTCGTTTCGGTCTCCACTCTCGTCTGTCGCAGAAGATTTATTTCGGTTAGGAAAGTGGTAAGAGCGAAAAAATCAGCCAAGTCCATACGTTGTAGCAACATTGCTATTAGGTCGTATAACTCATGCGGAGTGTATGTCTCCAATATCTCCTGTGCGAGTATTTCTCCCTGTGTGTGCAGTGTCTGTTTTGGCTTACGGCTAAATAACCGTCTAAACCACCCTTTTTCGGTTCTCTGTGGGTTCTTTGGCTTTTCGTTGAAGTGACGTGCGCCAAGAATGAGAAGAGCCGCTATATCGCCCAAAGGCTGACAGAACTTCGCCACGTTCAAACACTCCGACACAAGTATGTCTTCATCGAGTTTGCGCTGTGGCAAACGCGAAACAGCCTCCGACACAAGTATCAGCGTTGCTATGCTTGGTGGGGCTGCTTCATATTCCTTTCCTCCTATGTTCACTTTTGCTGCTTTTTGGAGGATTGTATCAGCAGCCTTTTGTTCAAGTGTTCTGTTGTCCATAATCAGATGATGAAATGAATAATGAGTTGCAGGGGGAGGACTTGAACCTCCGACCTCCACATGATGAGTGTGGCGAGCTGACCAACTGCTCCACCCTGCGATATGGGAGAGCGTGTCAGAGTGTGTGGCACGCTCTCTGTGATGAATTGGAGAAATCGGCTTCACAAAGAGTATGGCAGATTGTTAAGCCTAAGTGTTCCATCATTGTTAAGCCGCAAAGACCAGAAGTCAATCATCATTAACTTGCAGTCTTTGTGTACGGTTTTACGGTCTTACCTGTCTTCGGCTTCAAGCACTTCACTACATAGTGGAGAAGTTTACCATCAGCAACAGAATAACTCTCCTCGCAACGCACGTTTGCACGTTCAATGAGGAAGCCCTCGTTGGTGTCATCTTCGGGCGTGTAGCGGAATGCGTGTTCGCCACTGATGAAGCCGTCCGTGTCCTCCCAAGGTCGGGCAACGCCTTTCTTTACGAAAAGGTCGAACTCCAACTGATAGGTGGTCTTGCCTACACGTGTATCAACGATGTCACCGCCCTCTTCCTGTGCCGTTACCTCCGTTCCTGCCGTTGGGGTCAGTTTAAGAGTGTCGGTTTTAGGCGTGTCAATGGCTTTCCAAGTAGCCGACTTGTCGGGCGCACCATCCTGTGATGTTGTGGTCTCCAAAAGACCTTTACCCCATGATAATATAGCCATAGTCTAAAATATTTGATTGTGATACTTAAAATTACTTCTTCTCAATGACAGGCTGAATGATAATTTCATCGCCATCTTCCGTTTGCAACAGCGGCAAATACCCTCTGTCTGTGTCGGTATCGGTGGCATCAATCATAGCCTGTTGCGGTGTCATCAGCGGTTCATTGTCATCGCCAAAGTATCGGTAAGCCAACTTCACAACGACAAACGACTGATTGATATCGGGGTTCCACGTTGTGTGTATCGTCTGCGACAACTCAAACTGATAACAGGAGACTTCTGCTGTCAGAGAGTCCACCCACGCTTGCGCAAGGGCTTCAATCTCTTCACAACGCTGTCCGTCCTCTGTCAGCGTGCCATCTTCGTAAGGGTCATTGGCAGGAACATAAATATTGATGGTAACGACACCTGTCTGAATTTGTGTCGGCAAGCCTGTCGTGAATATCACAACGGCATCTTCCAACGCACTATCCTTTGGGCGCATGCGCTCGCGATACACATTCCCCGAAATCATCGTGAAAAGGGTGCTGTCTCGGAGCAGTCTGTATATGTCACCTTCAATCTGTTTTGATGTCTTTGCCATAACCTCTGATGTCAGATGTTTAGTTGTTTAAGAATGTCGGGTATCAGTTGCCTTGCCGTGAGTTCGGCACTATCCAATACGTCCAATCCTCTGTCTGATACATACGAAGCATAGTTCTTTCCTGCAACCACAATCAGACAGATACCTGTCGGGTATTGACTGACCAATGATTTAGCATAAGCCTTGCCCTCCGTTGCACCTTTCTTTCCCTCAAATATTGGGTTGAAACCGCCAACCTTTACGATGTGTCCGTTGTCTGCTATCACATACCCAGTTGAGCTTTCAAGGTTGCCTGTCTGATTTTGGTATCGGTGGCTTGTGATTGCAGCGTTCCTGCATTCCTCGCCAACCCAGCCAAGCAACCTTATCAGAGCGGTTTTCCACCGCTTTATCTGCTCTTCTATGTAAGCATCAATCTCTTCTTGTGGAGTTAATTGTGTGATAGGCATCGTTTTCAGTTATTTGTAGCAAATTCGCTGTATTTTGGGTTCTCTGTCTGTGTTGGTATAAGTTATCACCACAAAACTTTTCAACCCTCACAGAGCGTTTTACACCCAAAGTCTGATTTGGCACACCGCTTCCAATGGTTCTGTCTGAAAGATTGAGAACTCGCCCAATACCTTGCCCTCGCTGTCCATCAGCCTGACCTGCTGCCCATCAAACGGCTGCTCGTCAATCAGCACTTGGTATGATGCCGATGTGATATGCTCGCTATTCGAGGTCGCAAGTGCGTTATACTTGTTTACCACATACTGACAAGGTATAGGCTCGTCCCAATCAACGGAAGCAGGGCGTTTGGCATAACCTGTCTCGGGGTCAATGCCACCACCGCTTGCTTTCCGCTTTATCTGTATAGTTCCATTTGGAATAATCATAGTCGGCTTCCTTTATACCCATAGATAGGCTTTGGCGTTGCGCTGTCATCAGCCGCGAACTCTTCATACAGGCTGTTCGCTTGGTTTCTGAATTGCAGCCGTTGCTCGTCAGAGAAAGAATATGATTGTCCGCCCTGTGTCACGTTGGGCGCAAGCGACAACCACATAAGGAGGTCTGCCTTAGCAAGATTGAATGTCCTGCTTGACAAAACATCCTGTGTTGCTTGCTCTGACAGAGAGCAACCCCTGCGAGCCGCAATCTCTTCGATTGTTCGGCTCGGCAGAGGATATAACGTAATACCTATGAGTGCGTTTTGAATTGTAGCCATAACCACTGATGAATGAGAGTTTACCACTCGGTTGCGTCTGTCTTTACATACAGGTTGCGATACGCTGTATCAAGAACAGGGACAGCATCTGCCTGTCCGATTGTTACCTCGGACTGCGGCTCTGCTGTGCCATACTTCTTGATGATGGTGTGCGCACGCTCCGCACGAATGATGCTGTCATTATTCTCTTGGAGAATTTCATACTGAGTTGTACCCAAACGCTCGCTCTCTGTGAGTATGATACGGCAGTCATCGAATGGGTTGCCCGATGTCTGCGAGCCGTCTGCAAACTCGCGAGTGATGGTTTGGTCAATAACTCGCAACTGAATACCATTCAGCCAAGCCTGTTTTGCAAGCATAGAGTTGACCTGCGTAAGGTCTGGAGTCTGTGCCATACCAACAGCATTGGCGAGATATGATGCGCAAGCCTTGATAATCTGCTCGGAAGAGCAAATCTTATACAACTCATTGAGGTTGATGAAAGCGAACTTGGGGTTCAAGTTCAAGTCCTTTGCTGTCTTTACGAGCTTAACGAGGTCTCCGATGATGTCAGCATTATTACTGTCTTTCCAATCGGTAGAAGTCTTCAACTTCAGCTCGTCATACACATCGTAATCAAGGTCGAACTCGTTAGCAAACGTGGCGTTGTTGGTGGTTGAGAACTCCAATTTTCCTGCGTTTGAGAAAAGTTTCCAAGCGATGTACTCCAACTCTGACTGAACACCATTAAAACAGAAGTCCACATCTTCGCCCCAATACTGCACAAGTTTGATAGCGTCATCGTCCTGTGCGAAAGCAAGGGCTGTCTGATAGTCCTTGATTTCCGAACGTGTCAGCTCGCGCGATATAGATATAAAAGGAATATCTCCCTTTGCGCTCTCAAAGATTGGTCTGCGCTTGCGGAGAATAGTACCATTGTCTGTGTGGAGGTCAGCAGCGACATTGGACTTTGCGAGTTGGTTCTGCAAGGTGCGCCAAATGAAGCCATTGACTTTCTTTACAGGGAAGTGGGTGGCGAAGAGGAAAGGCTTTGCATCAGCGGTATTCAGACGAGCCTGTACCATCTGCGCTGTCAATCCTTGGATAAGGGTGTTTGTGATAGTTGCCATAATTCGTCTGTTTAATAGTTGATGATACCTTTAAGTTTAGATGCAACGCACTCGGGAAGTGGGTTGCCCTTGGTTACACCGATGACCCAAGCATCGGTATTGATGTTGTCGTTCGGGAGGATTGGCTTACCTGTTCCAACAACGGCAAAAGGTTCGTATTTCAGAGCCGAAGTCGTGGTTGATGAAGCAGCACTCGCTTCTGTGATGAAGCCACCGATACCAATAACTCCGAGAGCGGCATCAATGGTAATCTTGTCAGCGGTCTTTCCCGACCTGTCAATTGCGGTAATCTTAGAAGCCTTATCTCCAACATTGAGCAACACAAAGTCGCCAACATTAAAGAGAGAGCCTTTCTTTACGGTGATGGTCTTGCCGCTTGCATCAACAGCAGCCGAAACCTCCGCAACCTTTACCACATGACAGATGCCGTTCACAGGCTGACTAATCACAGCACCCTCGGGCAACCAATCAGAGCCGAGTTCGGAAGAGTTTACCGAAACACCACCTCTGATGTCTGCAATTTTGTGCATGAATACACGAGGAGTTCGTGTGTCCTTGCGTCTTTGGACTGTCATTCCCATAATTGAGAGAGTTTAGATAGTGAAACAATTAGAACGGCTGACCTTGACCGCCCACAGGTGTGCTCTCACGATGAGCGATTGCCTCCTGTTGCTCCTTTGTCAGTTCGTTCTCATTCTGATTTCCGCCTTTTGCAGACGGTCTGCCGAACACAGCACCTTTCGAGTTGATGTCGTTTGCGATGCCGTCCACTTCTGTTGTGATGTCAGTAACGAGCGTATTAAACTCGTCATCTGTCAGCGTGTCAAGCGAGATACGCTCATACGGCTTGCGAAGTGTCTCGGGCAACTTTGAAACGATTGATGAAATTTGCTGCTTTCGGGTTGAGGTGATGTTTGCACCCTCCATTTTGGCGATACGCTCTGTCAGAGCCTTATTCTGCTCCAATAGAGCCTTTGCCCATTCGGGAGTTTGTTCTGCACCCCCTCCTGTGGGAGGAATGGTAGGGTTCGGCTTTTGATCGCCCCCTGTGTTATCAACTTTTGCGCCATCCTTCAAGCCGTATTTTGTCTCGTAGCCGTGAACTGCAGTTTGTGCGGCTTCCGTTGCTCGGCTGTCAGCATAACCATCAATAACTTGCTGCAAGGTAACACCGTCCACAGCGGTTTTTACCTGCTCTGCTGTCGTTGCAGTCTTTGCCAAATTCTTGGCTATCCTGCTTAATACTGCATCGCTGACCCCCGTAAATTTGGCTTTCAGCGAGTTTAGAATTTCTTGATATAACATAGCTATGTTTGAATTAACTAAATAGTTTACCTTGCAAAAATAGAAAATATTTTTCAAAGTGTTTGTATTGCAATCATTAAATCTTTCTTAATCACTATAATCGTGTATTTAATTAACATTTCAATTCATCAATGTTATATAATGTTAAAATATGGTATAAATCAACCAAACGGTTAATTTTTCTTCTGAAAAGTGTGTTATATGTAAAATACTTCACTTATCTTTGTGTCATCAAAGTTAAATCAGTGAGTATCAACGATTAAAACATAAGAAAATGAACGCAACACTTGCATACAGCACAACAGAGATTAACCGCAACTTCAAAATCAAGGTTGCAGGGTTTAATAACGACACCAAGAAACTCAACACCTTGGTTGGGGTCAGCGGTCTTGTGAAACTCATCGGAGAGGAACTCGCCAACAAGTTCATCAAGCGAGCATTTGAGAACTCTCTTTGGGAAGATAAGACGGTGTGCAAGTTGCGCAGAGGTTTGAAAGTAACATTCTATAACTTTTAATCACAGGAGGAACGAACAATGACAACATTTACAATTACATTCACCCGTCAGATGTATCCATGGGACGAGCCATACGAGACCACCCGAACCATCAGTGCAAGGGACTGGGATGAGGTCTGTGAATGGGCAGCGGAATACGCAGAGAAGTGTACACGTATCATCAACTGCCAAGGCGGAAGCGGCAAGATGGCAGTCAACAGAACCACAATCACATCGATCAAAGAAATTAAAGAGCAATGAAAGAGATTAAATTTGAAACAGAGCAGCAAGCGGCTTCATTCGTGATAGAGTGCATGATGAGAGGACGCAAGTTCCAAGCAACAGGACGTAAGTCCGTTGTTGTTTTTAACAAAAAAGAGTCAAGGGAGAACTAAGATATGATTACAGACAACGCAATGATAGAGGGCGCATACCTCGCAGGGTTTGAACCCTCAGACGAAAATCTGACAGGCGAAGCCCTGTTAACAGAAATAGAAGAGTATTTATTCAACACACAATTCAATTAGGACTATGACAACAATTTTAGAACAATTCGAGAAACTCAAACAGCAGCACCCCGATTGTGTGTTGCTGTTCAGAACTGGCGATTTCTATACCGCCTATGAAGAGGATGCTGTAATATGCGCCCACGACCTTGGCATAACGCTGACTACATCAACAAAGGCTCTCAATGAAGGCAGACCTTACAGAAGCGCAATGTTTCCACATTACGCTCTTGATACATATCTGCCACGGCTTATCAGAGCAGGGAACAGATTGGCAATATGTGACCAACTCACGATAGATAACAAGTAAATTCAATAACTTCAAATTTTACGATTATGACAACAGCAACAACAGACCTTCAACTGGGTCTCAACCAAGTGGTAATGAACAAAGTGCAGAGAATGATTGACGGCAAAGCCGTTGGTGTGCAAGCAACTATGGAACGCCTTATCAACGAGGGAAAGATGGCGCAGGATTACATCGCACCTATTGGGGTGAACCTCAAGGCGCAAGACCATGAGCCTGTCATAACCTTTACAGGCGACAGCCACCTGTTGATGAATATGCCCGATGGGCAGTTCACGATGCACGACAACGCTATCGGACAGATGGCTGACCGCATGGGTATTCCGCAGAGATACCTCCGTCAACTCGCATCGGGCGAGCCTTGGGCAATAGACCTCGCTGCTTATCTGCTTAACCAACACTCGGATTGGACGCAGCGCAGCCGTGTATTGGTTCGCACGGTCGGCACACAGGTCAGAGGTATTCTCTCGGATAGTTACCGCAGGCTGAACTCGGTGGAAATACTAACAGCCTTTGTGCAGGAAGCAGCAGGACAGGGTGCTGTTATCAGCGATGCCTATATGAACGACACCAAGGTATGGGCTGAAACAATCCTCCCGACCCCGATAACCGTGCCAACCAAGAACAATGGCGATGTCATCATCTTTGCAGGGGCAAGGTTCAGCACTTCTGACTATGGGGATGGAGCGGTTGATATGCGAGCGTTCCTCTTGAACGGAGCATGCTTGAACGGCATGGTCAGAGAGAGCGTAATGAAGCAAGTGCATCTTGGAAGCAAGTTGCCCGATAATCTTGCTCTCTCACAGCAGACCTATGAACTTGATACAAAGACTACGGTGTCCGCGGTCAAAGACCTTACCAAGGGTTTATTTTCAAAAGACAACCTCATGGCAAAAGCTGTTGAGATACAGGGCGCAAGCGAGGTTGAGGTTGATTTCGACAGGGAACTGAAACGCCTTACATCCAACGGAGGACTTCTGAAACAGGAGGGTAAAGAGGTTGAGAAGATTTTGATGCGCAACAACCCCGATGACGGAGTGCAAGGTGGTGCAACCCTGTGGAAGCTGACACAAGCAATTACAGCCCACGCAAGAGAACTCACCCCCGAGCGAAGCCGTGAACTTCACGAATTATCGGGTCAATTACTTAATCGTGTAAGAGTAAACGCATAACACCACCAACGACCCACAGAGGGGTTGTAAATTGCTCTGTGGGTCATCTTTTAATCATCAGACACAATGGAAAATAAAGATTTCATATTCAAGCAAGATTGGAAGAATGACGGCATGCTTAAATGGCATAACGCAAAGACTATCGCCCTGTATATGCAACTATGCAACGATCGCAACACCTGTGACCTGTCAAAGTACGATATGTTCTGTGCTTTCAGCAATGAGCAATTTGAACAGAACCGCAAGACTATTCGCCCACTCAGAGAGGGAGAGAAGTATGTCGCCTTTGGAACAGGGGTATATGGCACACGTGATGGCATTGAGAAGTATTTGGCTTTCTCTCGCAGCATCGGCAAGCGTATAACCGAGGAGTGCGACCCACAGGAGGTGTATTGTTACGAATACAACAACTATGAGAGTTGCATTGCTTATGATGGCGATGTAGACGCAATCAGATTGGTTGCTGATTATTGGGGTTGGGACACCGCAAAACGCATCAAGCGTTTCTCGGCTTTTTATCCTGTCGAAAGCCTTATGTCAGATAATCACAGATTACCAAAACGATAACCGATTTGTTTATGTTGATTACCAAATTAAAGATAACCGACATTAGCAAACATAAGCAAAGATAACCCTTAGAAGAGAGTAGAAGAGAGTAGAAGAGAGTAGAAGAGAGTAGAAGAGAGTAGAAGAGAGTAGAA